>OKWZ01000052.1_pt1 | contig 113423 bp, 109 predicted proteins | sample 1607111 | NCBI WGS metagenome assembly OKWZ01 (sample SAMN07501042, study PRJEB24779) | human gut metagenome | reverse complement strand
AGGTGTAAGTGCAGTAATGTATGTAGCTGACTGATACTAATAGGTCGAGGGCTTGACCAAGTTAAAGATATTTCAATGATTATGTGCAATTTTCAGAGAACAGCTCTGATTAATATTCCGCGGTAGCTCAATGGTGGAGCACTCGGCTGTTAACCGATAGGTTGGAGGTTCGAGCCCTCTCCGCGGAGCCATTTAGAATTTTAAGCGATGGATTACCATCGCTTTTTTTGACGTGTAAAAAAATATAAAATTTTAATTTGTTATAAATAATTGGAGCTTTGTGACGGAACAAGCAAAATAAATATCCCCACCCATTTTTGCACATATAAATATGTTAATTAAATTGTAACTACCTTGAATAATATTTATATTATAATAAAAATTAATAGTATGATATAAAATGAGGTAATTATTAATAATATAAGAGAAAATAGTATTGAGGTGTTATTATGACAAAGATTTTATTAGTAGAAGATGAAGAAAGTATAAGAGGGTTTTTAAAGATAAATTTAGAACGAAACTCATTTGAAGTTATAGAGGCGGAAACTGGAGAAGAAGGAATTGAAAAAGCTTTAAGGGAAAAACCCGAAATAATAATCTTAGATGTTATGCTTCCTGGAATTGATGGATTCCAAGTTTGCAGTAGACTAAGAAAAGAGTTCCCTAATGTAGGTATAATTATGCTAACAGCAAAAGGGCAAGATATGGATAAAATTATGGGATTAGAGTTTGGTGCTGATGATTATATAATAAAGCCATTCAATCCTTTAGAAGTTGTGCTAAGGGTAAAAGCTATTTTAAGACGTATAGGGATAAGTGAAGATGAAAGTAGTAATAATAAAAATAAGTTAATGGGTGGTCCATTTATAATTGATTTGTACTCTCAAAAATTATTAAAGAATAATAAAGAGATTGATGTAACTCCTAAGGAATACATGTTAATGAAGCTATTCATTGAAAATCCTAATAAAGCATTTACTAGAGATGAATTATTAAATTTAATATGGGGATATAACTTTTTTGGAGACCCTAAAATAATAGATGTTAATATAAGAAGGTTAAGATCAAAGATAGAGGATGATTCATCAAATCCACAGTATATAGAAACTGTATGGGGAATAGGTTATAGATGGAAGGGATAAATTATGAGAACAATAAAAAGTAGGTTAGTTAAGAGTTTCTCTATAGTAATATTTATAACTATTTTAGTACTAGATATATTGCTTATTACTTTTGTAAGAAAGTACTATTATGATAATATGAATGATTTATTAAAAAATCAGTTACAAGTAACAACTAACTTTTATAAAAAATACTTTAATTTATATTCTTTAGAGGAAAACATTTATGATAGTTTAGATTCATTTTGGGAACAAACTGATGCACAAATACAGATATATGATAATACTGGTTCAATGTTAATGGATTCTATAGGAGTGGTAGAAGATAATGTTAAATATATAGATGTGCAAAAGTCACTACAAGGAGAAAAAAATAATAGGTGGATTGGAAATGTAAGTTATTATGACTATAAAGTAATGGCATTATCAACACCAATAGAGTCTGATGGAAAAGTTATAGGAGTAATGAGATTAGTTGTTTCTCTTGAAGCTGTAGATAAAGGAATAAGTAATATAATAGTATTTTTCTTAATTATATCTATAACTGTTCTGATTTTTTCAATTTTAGTTAGTACAATTTTAGCAAAAAATATAGTAGTGCCAATAAAGAAACTTACTATAGTAGCAGAGGAAATGGCTGGGGGAGATTTAGGAGTAAGAAGTGATACTAATTCAAGGGATGAGATAGGTAAATTAGCTAAAACCTTGGATTACATGGCAGAAGAAATACAAAAGAGAGAACAATTAAAAAATGAATTTATTTCATCCATTTCACATGAATTAAGAACTCCATTAACTGCTATAAAGGGATGGGTAATAACATTAGATGATTCGCAAACAGATAAAGATACTTTAAAAATGGGATTGAATATAATTGAAAAAGAAACTGATAGATTAGTTAATATGGTAGAGGAACTTTTGGATTTTTCTAGATTATCAAGTGGTAAAATGACTTTAAATAAGAAAGAAGTCTCAATAAAAGCTATATCTGATTATATTGATGTATATATGTCAGCTAGAGCTAGGCGTGAAAATAAAAGGCTTAATATAAATTTAGATTCTGAGAATAAAAAAATATATGTAGATATTGATAGAATAAAGCAAGTATTAATAAATCTTTTAGATAATGCTTTCAAGTTTACAGAAGCAGAAGGTACTATAAGCATAAGTTTTACCGCTGTTGAAGGTTCTTTAAAAATAGTTGTCCAGGATGATGGGTCTGGAATAACAAAGGAAGATTTGCCAAGGGTAAAAGAAAAATTTTATAAGGGTAAGAATGCAAAATCTAAAAATGGTATAGGTTTGTCTATATGTGATGAAATAGTTAAATTACATAATGGAGAGATTTTTATTGAAAGTGAAGAGGGCAAAGGGACATCAGTAACCGTAATTTTGCCAGTAATTAAGGAGGAAGAAGCTAATGAAAAGACTTTTTAGTAGTGTTATATGTATTTTTTTATGTATCTTTCTTCTAATGGGGTGTTCTTTTGTTCAACAAGAAAGTAGCTCAGTAATAGTACCTCCACGTAATATGAACTTAAAAATAAAAGGAGGATGGAATGCAGAGGTATATAAGATATTAGAACCTAATGTACTATCTGATGAGGATATAAAAAATATAACCTCAAATCCTATAAAAATAAGAAGCAATGGAATTAGCCTATCTGGAGAAGATATTAAGAAAATAAAATATACAGTAAAGGTTGTAAAGCCTAATTATACAATTTCTTATGAGAATAAATATAAAATGTCAAACTTATTAGGAAATGAGATAGAGAGTATAGATGTATATTCTATAATATATCAGAACAAAGTATTAGCAGAATTTTTTTATAATACAGAAGAGGAATCCTATTTATATTACCAAGGTATAATTTTTAAACTTAAGTTAAATAAAGATATAGATATAAGTGAAGAGCAAAAGTATGCTGATTATGAAGGTTCAGTTGTTAAAGATGAATCAGGGATTTCAGAAGGACTATATATAACTTTGAAGAAGCCTTCTGAAGCAGAAGGAATGCCAGAAACATATAGAACCTTATGGATTAGTACAAAAGATGGAAGCCTTCAAGATGTTAAAGAAAGAGAGAACATTATATTTCCAAGACTTAAAGGTATATGGTACTTAGAGCCAAAGTTGTATGAGGATAAGGAAAGAAAGATAAGGTACGAGTATTTTGAATCAGCTCCAATTGATATAGCTACAGTTGAGTATAATAACAAGTTGGTTGAAGAAATAAAAGGTAATATTGAAGATGGAACAACCTTATTAAGGAATATAAATTTTATAAGTAATGATTATATAGCAACAGAAGTAGTAAGTAATAATAGCAAATATGAATCTGATTATTATGAAGTACTACCAATAGATAATATGAATACATCAACTGGAATATCTATAAGCGATTTATATACAACTAAAGATTCCTATACTGATTATACGGATGCCTATAATGAAACTTATAATACACTTAATAATGAAATTAAATCATCATTATCACAATATATAGATTATAGTAATTTTACTTTAGTAAGGGATAATGGAAAATGGGTTATTCAGGGGAGGATGTCGTCTTTAAAAAATGATAAATATATTAACTTTCCAACAAGATTAAAGCCTATTAAAAAGTTATTAAATTATGATACACTATTAATATCATGGAAACTTTTAAAAGGAGTTAACCCATATATGATAGATGCGTATACATCGCCATATAAATCTCTAGCAGTTATAATTCTTAAGGATGAGATGCTTATTTACAGAATTGTAGATGGTACCTTATCAGACGAACCTCTAAAAAGGATACAGCTTGAAGAGGGAGAAACTGTTATAATGGCTGAATGGTGTAGTTCAAATTATATTGACAAGTGGGCAAGTGCTTTTAAAGAAAACAGTAGAACAATAAAATAGGAGGATTGAAATGATTTCAAGAGAGGTAGCATCAAAGGTTTTATCTAAGTGTCTAATTACCGGTGGTGATTTTGCAGAAATATTTGAAGAAGATAGTATAAATAATTCTATTGGTATTTTAGACAATAAAGTTGAAAACGCCTTAGGGGGTAGAAGTTATGGCGTTGGTATTCGAATCTTTAAAGGATTAAAAAGCGTTTATGCATATACAAATGATAGCAGTAAGGAAGGTCTTTTAGATACTGCATATAAAGCAGCCTTAGCCTTAGGGGATTTAAGGGAAGAAAGAACTATTGTAATAAATAATAGAACTATAATAAATGATAGACATAACATTGAAGTATTTCCTAATGTTGTTGATTATAATAAAAAAGTTGGTGTAATGAAAATAGCATATAAAAGTGCCAAGGAATATCATTCAGATATAGCTCAAGTAAGTGTATCATATATAGATAAAGATCAAAAAGTACTTATAGCAAATACAGAAGGGCTTTACGTTGAAGATAGAAGAATTAGAACAAGATTAGCAATAAATGCTGTAGCATCTAAGGATGGTGAAAATCAAACAGGATTTGAGGGGCCAGGAAGATATAAAGGCTTTGAAATGTTTAATGAGATTGATCCAGAATATTACGGTAAGGAAGCAGCACGTTCTGCATATGTAATGTTAAATGCACGCAACTGTCCAGCAGGTAGAATGATGGCTGCTATTGACAACGGATTTGGAGGAGTTATATTCCATGAAGCTTGTGGACATTCATTAGAAGCTACATCAGTAGCAAAGGGTAACTCTGTATTCTCTGATTGTTTAGGTAAACAAATAGCATCTTCAAAAGTAACTGCAATTGATGATGGTACATTACCAAACCATTGGGGTTCAATTAATGTTGATGATGAGGGGACACCTGGAAGAAAAAATGTTCTTATAGAAAATGGAATATTAAAGTCATATATGATAGATAAGCTAAATGGTAGAAGGATGGGAATGGATCCAACAGGAAATGCTCGTAGACAGAGCTATAAGTTTGCTCCAACATCTAGAATGACTAACACTTATATTGCAGCAGGAGAAGATGATCCAAAGGATATAATTGCATCAATTCCAGAGGGGTTATACGCTAAGAAACTTGGTGGAGGTTCTGTTAATCCTGTAACTGGTGAGTTCAATTTTGCTGTAGCAGAGGGGTATCTTGTTAAGAATGGTGAAATTCAAGAGCCTGTTAGAGGAGCAAGTTTAATAGGTAAGGGTAGCGAAGTATTGATGAATATTGATATGGTTGGAACTAATTTAGCACAAGCTCAAGGAATGTGTGGTTCTTCATCTGGTAGCGTTCCTGTTAATGTTGGGCAACCTATGATTAGAGTAAAAGAAATTACTGTAGGTGGAAGATAGGAGGTTAACATGGAATTTAGAGAATTTAAGGAAAAATTATTTAATAGAGCTAAAAATGAAGGCTTTCAAGAGTGTGAGATATACTTTACAAATAGAGAAAGCTTAAATATAACGGTTTACGAAGAAGAGGTTGAAAAATATAATTTAAATAAAACTTTTGGTTTATCTTTTAGAGGAAAAATTCAAGAGAAAATGGGATATTCATACACAGAAATTATGGATGAAGAAGCAATTGAAATGTTAGTAAAGAATGCTAAAGATGGAGCTAAAACTGTTGAGAGCGAAGATATACAGTTTATTTATGAAGGGGATAAAGAATATGAGGAAGTGAAGACTTATTCTGAAGACCTAGAATCAGTAAAACCTAGCGAATTAATAGATATTGCTTTAAATATGGAAAAGGAAGCTAAACAGTTATCTGATAAAGTAGTTAATCTTGGAGGATGTAGTGTAGGATATGGAACATCTAGTTATGGAATATATAATACAAAAGGGCTAGAGCTTAGTAATAAGACTAATCTGCTAACAGCATATGTAGTACCTATAGTTGAAGAATCAGGGGAAAAATATGATGGAACTGGTTATGTAACAGCAAACTCATTAAAAGAAGTAAATCCAAGAAAGATAGCTAAACAAGGTATTGAAGAGGCGTTATCAAGAATAAATGGTAAAAGCATTAAGTCAGGTAAGTATAAGACATTAATATATAATGAAGCTATGGTTTCTTTATTATCAACATTTGCCGGAGTATTTAGTGGAGATGCAGCACAAAAAGGTCTTTCTTTATTAAAGGACAGAGAAGGAGAAATAATTGCATCATCAATAGTAACTTTGGTTGATAATCCACTATTAGAAGATGGGTTAGCTTCTACTCCATTTGATGATGAAGGGGTAGCAACATATAAAAAAGAAATTATATCTAAAGGAAAGTTAGAAACTTTACTTCATAATTTAAAGACTGCAAATAAAGCAGGTATAAAAACTACAGGAAATGGATTTAAAGCTTCATATGCATCTACAGTTGGAATATCTCCAACTAACTTCTATATAGAGAAGGGAAGTAAATCTATAGATGAATTATATGAAGAAGTAGGGGAAGGGCTAATGATAACTGAGCTTGCAGGAATGCATTCAGGAGCAAATTCTATTACTGGAGATTTCTCATTAGCAGCAAAAGGATTCTATATAGAGAATGGAAAGAAATCATTTCCTGTTGAACAAATAACTATAGCTGGTAACTTCTTTGACTTATTGAAAGAAATTAAAGTTATAGGGGAAGACTTAAAGTTCCCAATGAGTAGTGTGGGATCACCATCTGTTATTATTAATGAATTATCTGTTGCAGGAAAATAGTAAAATAATAAGACACGCTGTAAATAGCGTGTCTTATTGCTTTAATTAACTTTTTTGAAATAATTAGCTCTTATCATTTTATCTGAAAGGTCTAAAGAAGATTTTATTATTTCCTCATCTTCTGTCGATAAGTTTTCTCCCTTAATTGTTCCATTAGTTAATATAGCATAGCTCCTATTAGTATTTAATAAATTTCTCCCTAGTGCTGTATTTTCATATAATGATTTATCTATTCCAAGTAAATACAACATAGTAGGCATTATATCAATTTGACCGCCAATAGTTTCTAAAGTCTTTGGTTCTTTAATATCTTTATCATAGATTATTAAAGGAACAATAGGATTACCATCGTCTAAATACCAAGCTTCTTTTTGAGAAAGTTGGTTTATTCCATGATTATAGTATTTATGAACTCCAGTATGATCCCCAACTATAACAACTAATGAGTTATCAAGAATTCCTTCTTTATCAAGTAACTCTAAGAAGTATCCAATTTGCTCATCTGTATAATGAACACTTTCAAAGTAACCCCCAAGCTCACTTTTATCTAACTCTTCATCTAATCCTAGTTTTCTATATTCTTGAGGAATATCGAAAGGACCATGATTAGTTAAAGTTATAGTATGAGCAAAGAATGGCGAATTTAAATTCTTTAGCATTGGTACAACTTGTTCGAAGTAGCTTCTATCACTTATACCCATACCTATTTGTTCATCATCATTAAATGAAAAGTAATCTATAAAGTTATCAAAATCAATACCACCTTTTAATGCATTTGCATAGTTCCAGAAAGAACCTTTATCAGGATGAATAGAAGAGGATGTGTATCCTGCATTTCTAAGAATTATAGGTAATGAATTATAGGTAGCATTTGGATATCTGAAGAATGTACTTCCTCTTCGTAATGGCAACATAGACGTATTTACCATTAAGTCAGAATCGGAGCTTGTCCCTTCGTTAACCTGTTCATATATGTTTGGAAAGTACAATCCTTTTTGTATTAGTTCATCCATTACAGGGGTAATTTTCTTACCGTTAATTTCTTTGCCTAAAACAAATGATTCAAGAGATTCTACTTGGATAACAATTAAATTTTTATTTTTTGAAATTCCCGCATATTCATTATCAGGTAGATTTTCATTTTTCCAATTATAATATTGATTAATTTGGTCATTTTCTTCTTCTGTTAGTTCATAAGGCTTGGAATCCTTATATACATTTATTATATCCATTATGTGATAACCAACAGGTGTAAAATATTTTACTGTATTAGTTGGATCATATCCATCAAAAAGATATGCATTCTTAACATTTTCGTTATTTAATACAAAAAGATTAAAAGGAACATATAATATAAAAGCTAAAGGAATAATAAATGTAGCTAAAAATGTTTTTATAGCTCTTTTAGGATTAATTGAGTAAGTTTTCCTAGTAAAGAAAACATAAACTCCTAAAATGATAAAGTCTAAGAAGAATATGAAATCATATGAGCTAAGCATGGACATTACTGATCCACCAAGATTATCTAAATTAGCAGTTTGAGTTAATATAAGGATTGAAGGTACTGTTAAAAATCCTCTAAAATACATAACATCTAATAATGTTAATGCAGTAATTAGGGAATCTATAACAAATAGATATATTATTCTACCTTTACCTTTGAATAATAAGCTAAAACTTAAAAATACTAAGGTATAAGCAAAATAATAATTTATACAAGGAGATGCATTGGAAAATCCAAGAGATATATTAAAGTCATATGGATTTTGATTTTGTATAAATCCTTGTAGAAATATAGATTTTAAAACTATTCCTAAAAGAGGAATAAGGAATAATCCTATTTTTATTAATTTATTTTTATCAAAATTTTTTAGATAGTTCTTAATTTGTTCTAATAAGTTACTCATTTCTTCACCTCTCAACAGTAATCATAATCAATTATAGTATAATATGATATGGCAAATCAAATTAAAGAAAGAGTATTTATTAAATCTTAATAAATGATATAATTTAAATATAACCATTTTTATAAATAAATAGCTTTAATTACAGTATGAGGTGATGGTATGAAGAGGATTGACTGTAGAGGTATAGAAGGTCCAAAGGTGATAAAGAAAGTTAAAAAATATTTTGATTCTATTGGTGAAGGTGAAGCAACTGTACGTGTAGATAATGATATTGCAAATAGTAATATAACAAAATATGCAATGACTCAAGGATATCATGTTGATTCACAAGAGGTTGGTGATGAGTTTAATCTAACTATTGAAAAAAGAGGATGCTTAGAGGTATTAGAAGAAGATAAAAATTATGTTGTTATAATTTCAACTGATATGTTAGGAAAAGGTGATGAGGAATTAGGAAAGAAATTAATGATTTCTTATTTGGATACAATAAGTGAAGAATTTAGATTACCTAAGAAGATTATCTTTTTAAATAGTGGTGTAAAGTTGCTATCTGAAGAGTCTAAAGTTATTGAAGGAATAAAACTACTAATTGAAAAAGGTGTTAAAATATACTCATCATCAATGTGCATAGATCATTATGATCTAAGAAATAAAGTTTTAGTTGGCATAAAGATAGATATGAATGAAATTGTTGATATTATGAATGAAGCAGACCAATTAATAAAGATATAAAGTAGATTAAATTTAATCTACTTTATATCTTTTATTATTTTCAAATAGAGTAAGAGTGTATAAGTTCTTTTCATTATCACCGAAGAAATCAGCATAGGCATCATTAAAACTATTAGACTTATTATCTATAAAATATACTAAAAAGCCTTTACAGTATTTGTAGGTATAGATTTCTTTTAATTCTCTACAAATATTATTTAAAGTATCCCGATCTGAAGAGTTTGCAATAACTTCAATTCTTAAGTAATTTCCACCATAGGCTAAGGTTTTTATTTTATATGAACTTTCACTATTTGAAGATACTGTTTCAAACTTTCCATTAAAAGAATATTCAATATTTGATACACTCTTATCAATTTGAATATTTGATTTAGTAGATGTATTTGGCATCAAGTTTTTAACTGTTAGATTTAAGGGTGAAACAGTAGAATTATTTTGGTCTAAAAACTTCAAGTGTACTATCCCTGTAAATTGCAGAGATGAATTATTATCAATTGATATATATGCATTTTTATTATTAGATAAATTAGGGTTACTAAACCTATATATAAATGATAAATCTTTATAAGAAGCTATGGATAATTCTGAGGTATTTATTTTAGTTTTATTTACAGAATTAAAACTATTATTTTTTAGGTTTATAAGACCTAATATTGTTCCTGAACTTAAAAGCACAAACGATACTGCTATTAGAATCAAAGTTATAGAGTTATAGATTTTTCGTTTTTTATGTATTTTAAGTCCTAAAATCACTATAGAAGAGCTAATGCCTAATAAACCTAAAATATATAAAACTATAAAAAAAGAATTCATATTAAATCACCTTATTTATTTTCGAAATTTAATAGTAAAAGTTAATATGTTATAATCAACTTATATTAAGAAATTTGAGCGATGTAAGGCAGTCTAAGGAGGAAGTTTCTTTATGATTCAATATGATTTGATAGTTGTTGGTGGTGGGATTAGTGGCATGACAGCTGCCCTAAGTGCCTTAGAAAATGGAGTGAAAAATGTAATTATTATAGAAAGAGAAGATTCATTAGGAGGAGTAGTGAATCAGTGTATTCATAGTGGATTTGGTAGCAGCATTTTAAATGTGGAAGTTACAGGTCCTGAATATGTTAATTTTATTAGAAACAGATTACTTAATCATGAAGTCTATATAAAGTTAGAAACAGAAGTAATAGATTTATCTAAAGATAAAGTTATAACATATGTAAATTCTTTAGAGGGAGTTACAGAAATAAAAGGAAGCTCAATAATTTTTGCTACGGGATGTAGAGAAAAGTTTACTGGAAGTATAAATATAGCAACTAATACTTATACAGGAATTAATAGTATAGGAAATGCTCATAGAGTAGTAAATTTAGAGGGATACTTATTAGGAAAAGAACCTGTTATAGTAGCAAGTAATAAGTGGGCTTTAATAGTAGCACGAAGATTATACATAGAAGGTGCTGATATAAAAGGTATTTTAATAAAGGAAAATGAAAACTTCATATTTGATGATGAAAACAAAGATATAATAGAAGGATTTAATATACCTGTATACATTGATTCAAAGGTAATAGAGATATTTGGAGATGAAAGAGTTACAGGAGTGAAAATTGGTTCTCTTATGGATAAAAAAGAGATTATTTTAGGCTGTGATTCATTGTTATTATCTGTAGAATATTTTCCTGAGAATAGTTTGTTAAAGAATGTAAAAGTCGAAATGGACAAAGAAACACTTGCACCAATTGTTAATGAGTATGAGACTGGAATTAAAGGGGTTTTTGCTTGTGGAAATTTAATATATGGTACAAAAGCATTAACTCAAAAGGATATTAATGGAGGAGAAGCAGGAAAAAGGGCAGCAGAATATATTAGAAATTATTATTATTAATTATTCTTAATGCCTCATCCTTCATAAGCTCATTACCAAGAGAATTAAGATGAATACCATCAATAAAAATATTTTTATCTATATTCTTAAGTGATAGATTATAAAAATCTACATATTCTATATTGTGTTTTTTGCAAACTTTTATTAAGGAAGTACGTAGATTTGGAAGAGATGAAAAACAATAATCATATAATTGAGATGGCATAAATAATTCTTCTGCCATCTCCTTTATTATAATAGGTGGAATTCCAATTACTACATTAGAGTTATTAGATAAAGTTTCTAAAATCATTTCTTCAATATTGTCTACTATATTAAAAAGTTTTCTGCCACATAGAAGATCATTTGTCCCACCCATTATAAAAGTTATGTCAGGTTTGTGTTTTATAAGATTTTCATATAATCTATTTAACATTGATGGAGTTGTATCTCCATTTATTCCTTTATTAATAATTTTTATATCTAAACAGTTTCCTAATAGATTAGCCCAAGTTTTATCCTTAGCCAATCCATATCCGTATGTTAGACTATCACCAATACATAATATCTTGTTTATCATAATTAGGTTATCCTCTCTAGAAAAGTTTTTTAAAACAGTTTTTACAAATCAATGTTTTTCCTTTATCAGCAGTAATAAAATCATTACAAGTAATTGATTTCTTACACATACTACATATCTTATCAGATTTAATAGTCTTTTCATTTAAATTAGCAACACTTTTTTCATGGAAGTTCTTTCGTAGAGGCTTATATTCATTTTTTTGTGTTGAAGTTTCCTTAGGGATAACTGAATAGGTAAGAGAGTATTCACTTTCTCCAAATAATTCAAGTTCAAACCTAGGGTTTTCCTTATCGTAAAATTCTTCTATTACTATTCTTCTTACTTGAGCATCATTAACTATTAATCCACTTTTTTCTACACCGTCAAAAATACTTTTACAAATATTTATAGTATCTGGATGTCTTTTTTCGCTTTTATAGTATACCTTAAGAATTGCTATTAAACTTTCAGTTAAAACAATTTCTGGATTTTGAGAACGAGCAATATATGCTATTTCTTGTTCATATAGTGCATATCTATCGTGATATTGTCCAGAATTATAAGGTAATATAGCACGCCCATTAACATTATGTAGTTTAAAGTTAGATTTAGTTATAGGAGATCCATTTACTATAACTTTTGCATAAGATGACATAATATTTACTCCTTTATTTTAAGTAAAACTTAATTTTCCATAAATTCTATAACAAAATAGCTGAAATATTGACCATTAACGATTATAATTAAAATAGAATTTCAATTTTAAATTTACAGTATTATTCTTATTAATACAAGATATAAAAAATATACATAATGTTTAATGAAGTATTATACAATATAGTTTTAATAAATATAAAGTACGAGGGATAACGAAATGGAAAAGAAATTAATATTATCTATTGAATCTAGCTGTGACGAGACATCTGCTGCAGTTATTGAAAATGGAAGAATAGTATTATCAAATATAATAGCTACACAAATAGATACACATAAAAAATTTGGAGGAGTAGTGCCAGAAGTAGCATCAAGAATGCATATAGAGGTAATAGATAAAGTTGTAAAGGAAGCTTTGGATGAGGCAAATGTAACCTTAGAAGATATTGATGCAATTGGAGTTACTTATGGACCAGGACTAGTTGGAGCATTATTAGTTGGTCTTCAGTATGCTAAAGGCTTAGCATATGCAGCTAATAAACCTTTAATTGGAGTAAATCATATAGAAGGACATATATGTGCTAATTTTATTCAACATAAGGATTTAAAGCCACCTTTTGTATCTTTAGTAGTATCAGGAGGTCATACTTTTATTGTTCATGTTAAGGATTATGGCAAATATGAAGTATTAGGTCAAACAAGAGATGATGCTGCTGGAGAAGCTTACGACAAAGTGGCAAGAGCTTTAGGGTTAGGATATCCAGGTGGTCCAAAGATAGATAAGCTTGCAAAGGAAGGAAACCCAAATGCAATAGAGTTTCCTAGAGCTAGGTTCCATGAAGAAACTTTAGACTTTTCTTTTAGTGGTTTAAAATCTGCAGTATTAAACTACTTAAATAAATGTAGTATGCAAAATATTGAAGTTAATAAAGCTGATGTTGCAGCATCTTTCCAAAAAGCTGTGGTAGAAGTTTTGAGAGATAATGTATTTTTAACAATTAAAAATAAGGAATTAGATAAAATTGCTATAGCTGGAGGTGTAGCAGCTAACTCAGCTTTAAGAGATGCATTAATTAGTGAAGGTGAGAAAGTTGGCGTTCAAATATTATTCCCAGAGCTAAAGTTATGTACAGATAATGCAGCTATGATAGGTTCAGCAGCATATTTTAGATTTATAAATAATAAATCGTCTTCCCTAGATTTAAATGCAAAACCAAATTTAAAATTAAATGAAGGATAGGTGAAAAGTTTGAATCTTATACCTGAATCGAATGGACTTCATAGAGTTAATATGAGAGAAAAATTATCTATATTGCAATGGGTAAAAAAAATTAGTATTGTCTTAGCAGTGATTTTGCTATGTGGATTTATATTTCAAAGCTTAAGTAATTTTGTAGGAAATGAGCAAGTAAGGCAAAGATTAAACTATGTAAAGATTGATGATAATAAGATAGAATATAAAAGTAGTGGAAGCGGAAGCTACACAATTGTTTTTGATGGAGCTTTAGGAACTAATCTTTATGCTTGGAATGATGTGTGTAAAAGTGTTGAAAAAGAATTAGGTGTTAGAACACTAGTATATAATAGAGATGGATATGGCTTTAATACTATTAGGGATAAAAAAGATATAGCATCTCAAACAGAAGAACTTAGAGAGTTAATAAAAAAATTAGGTCTAACTGATAACTTAATTCTTGTAGGCGAAGAGTATGGTAGTTTAATTATGACTAATTTTGCAAAAGAGTATCCAGAGTTGGTATCTGGTATGGTATTAATAAGGCCATTATCAGAAGAAGTTTTAAAAAGTAAAGAGTTTAAGAAGAGTATAAGATGGAAGTATTATAAAAGTAAAGTTGAAGCAGTAGGAGCCTCTTTTGGATTAACTACATTAATGGACAAGTTAGGCCTTACTTATTCTATAGATGGGTTTGAAGAAAACCTTCCAAAAGGAGCAGATGAAGAATTTGCAGTACATAAAACTAAAAAGAACTATAGAAAAGCAGTGAGTAATGAATTAGAAAACTTATATAAATATAACGGAGAAACACAAATAGACAATATGTTTGTAGACAAGCCTTTATATATAATAACCGATAATGAAAATGACCCTGTTGCAAAAATTGGTACAAGCAAATTGACAACTATATATCATACAGAATCTGAAGCAGGTATAATTTCAAGTACAAATAATACTTCTATTGAATCTGGAATATCAATTGTATTAAAGGAAGCCAAAAAAATAGAAAAACTAGCAAGTAAGAGTAAATAGGGATTTGTTGGTGCAGAATATAAATATATTCTGCACTAATTTTTTCGATCTAGGAAAATATAAAATTTTAATTAGTTATAAATAAAAGGTATTATTATTAAATATAAAATCAAGAATAATAATTTTATAATTTCCTTACCTTTAGTGCTAGTGGAGGAGATATTTGTTTCCATGTAACTTGTAGTTTGCGATGGAACGATCAAAATAGATATTTATCAATCCTTTTTTGAAATTTTATGCCATATAGTTGTCACAAATAAAATATATACTCAAATTAAAGAAAATAAAGTGCATATAGGAGGTTTTAACATGGATAACGAAAACAATAATGAACAAGGATTTGTTTTTTATCATGAGCCTGATAAATTTGAAGAACATAATAATTTTGAAGATAATAAGAAACCAAAGAATAAAAAGGGATTAAAAATATTTGGTACAATAGCAATAACACTTGCAATAGCATTGTCTGGAGGACTAATAGGTGGCTTAGTAACTTATAAGACAATAACAAGTAAGTTAGAAGGCAAGACAGTAAACTTGGCTCCAGTTAATTTTACTCAAAGTGATGAAAAGGCTCTTTCAGCACAGGAAGTATATCAAAAGGTAAGTCCAGCAGTTGTTACTATCTCAACTAAAGGAACTGAGTATAAAGGATTTTTTGCTCAAAATGTTGAGGGGATAGGATCTGGATTTATAATAAATGAGGATGGCTACATCTTAACAAACTATCATGTTGTTGAATTAGCTATTTCTAATAATACAAAGGATGTAACAGTAATATTAAGTAATGGAGAAGAGGTGGCTGCAAAGGTTGTTAACTATGATCAAAATAGAGATATTGCAATGGTTAAGTTAGCAGATGGAACTAAGGTGCCAGCTGTAGCAGAGTTGGGAGATTCTGATGGATTATATGTAGGGCAAGAAGTTGTTGCTATAGGCACACCACTTGGAAAGAATTTTGCACAGACTTTAACAAAAGGAATTGTTAGTGGAGTAAATAGAAATCTAACAACTGAAGGTGGAAATACTGGTGATTATATTCAAACTGATGCAGCAATAAATTCAGGTAATAGTGGAGGACCTTTAATAAATACTAAAGGTGAAGTAATTGGAATTAATACAGCAAAATTATCAGGTCAATCAGAAACAACTATAGAAGGTATGGGATTTGCAATTCCAATTAATGATGCAAAAGATAGAATAGAAAGCCTATCTAAGCCAATCCTAAATTTAGGAATAACTGTTAGAGAAGTGAATTCAGAATTAGCAAAACAAAATAATCTTCCTAAAGAAGGCTTATGGGTAGTTGGAGTTACTGAAAATTCACCAGCAGCAAAAGCTGGAATACAGCCATCTGATTTAATTATAAAGTTTGATGGAAAAGAAGTAAAAACTTTTGATGAGTTAAGTAAATTAAAGAGTAATAAAAATGCAGGAGATAAGGTGGAAGTAGTTGTATATAGAAATGGAAAAAATGTATCTTTAAGTATGCAATTAGCTGAAAGTTAGTTATTAATATAGTATAATTAAAGTTAGGTACTTAATAGTACCTAACTATTTTTTTAGGGGGCAAATATGAGTAAATTAGATGAAGTTTATAACTCATTATTACAACTAGAAAATAAAGGCCGTAAAGGTATATCAGCAATAGAATTAAGTAATTTTATGGATTTAGATAGAGCTAATATTTCTAGATATTTAAACACTTTATATAAAGAAGGAAAGCTGGAAAAAATAGAAGGTAGACCTGTATTATATTCTGTTATAAAAAAGAATAGCCTTTATAAAAGTAAAGGTTCAACTATAGATTTAAATAACAAAAATAGCTTAGATAAAATGGTTGGGGCAGAACAAAGTCTGCAGATACCTATACAGCAGGCAAAAGCAGCTATGCTTTACCCCCCAAGAGGCTTACATACATTAATATTAGGAGAAACAGGTGTAGGTAAATCAATGTTTGCTGAATTAATGTATGAATTTGCAAGAGAGTCAGGTGTTATATCTGAAAATGCTCCATTCATAAGATTTAATTGCGCTGACTATGTAGATAACCCTCAATTAGTCATGGCACAAATTTTTGGAGTGAAAAAAGGAGCATATACTGGTGCTGACTGCGATAAAGATGGACTTTTAAAAAAGGCTGATGGTGGAATTATATTTTTAGATGAAATACATAGGTTATCACCTCAAGGTCAAGAAATGTTATTTACATATATAGATAAAGGTTATTTTAGACCATTAGGTGATACTGAAAATCCTATTAATGTAGAAGCTCAAATAATTACGGCTACTACTGAAGAACCCCAATCATTCATGTTAAAGACATTTACTAGGAGAATACCTATGACTATAACATTACCATCATTAAAAGAGCGTAGTGTTCAAGAGAGGTATTACCTATTAGAAGAATTTATAAAAGAAGAGTCTGTAAGACTAGGAAAGAGTATATATTTTAATAAAAATGCGTTAATTTCATTTTTATTATATGATTGTCCTAATAATATAGGTCAATTAAAAAGTGATATACAATTAGCTTGTGCTAAAGCATTTCTTAATTATAAGGCAAATGGAAGAGATTACATTCTTGTAGAACAAAGTGATCTACATCAAAGAGTTAATAAGGGATTAATGAAGTTACAAGAATTTAGAGGTGAAGTAGATGAGCTTTTAAGAAATATGGGAGATGTTCTTAGATTCTCCTATAAAGATAATGAAAATACATTTAATATGGTGGATTTTAAAGAGGAAAGTAAAATAACAGGTGAGTATTTTTATGATATTATAGAAAATAAATTAGAGGATCTTAAGAAAAAAGGATTAGAAGAAAAAGAAATAAATGATATTTTAAATATAGATATAGAAAGATATTTTCAAAAGTATATAAGAGACTTACCTAAAGAATTTAGAAGAGATGAAATAACTAAAATAGTAGATAGTGAAATAGTAGATATTGTTGCAGAGATTTTGGATATAGCTTCATCTAAATTAGGCAGACAGTATGATGAAAAAGTATATTTTGGATTAGCGTTACATCTTCAAGGGAGTTTAGAAAGAATAAAGCAAGGGAATAAAATATATCATCCTAAATTAAATTTCATACGTTCACACTATTCTAAAGAATTTCTCATAGCTATGGAAGTTGCGCAGAAGATAGATAATAAGTTTGATGTTGAAGTTCCACTAGATGAAATAGGATATCTTACTATGTTTATAGCAGCTAGACCTTACGAAATAGATGAGAAGAAAGATGGTAAGGTTGGTGTACTTGTTATAATGCATGGGCATTCAACAGCTAGTAGCATGGTGGAAGTAGCTAATTCCTTGATAGGAGAAAATTATTCTAGAGCATTAGATATGCCTTTAACCATGAAGGCAGAACAAATGTATGAAATAGCTAAACGAAAAGTAATTGAAATGAATAGTGGTAAAGGTGTTCTATTACTAGTTGATATGGGATCTTTGACCAACTTCGGAAGTATGATTAAAGAGGAAACAGGAATTGATGTAAGAGCAATTGATATGGTAAGTACATTATTAGTAATAGAAGCTGGAAGGAAGGCTATTAACGGAAGAGATATAAATGAAATATACAAATCTTGTTTAGAAATAAGCAGATACGGTATACAAGGAGTAAGGAATAATACTGAATTAAAAGAAAATCTAATCATTACTGCTTGCTTTACAGGAGAAGGATCTGCGGAAAAGTTAAGACAAATACTATTGCAAAGACTATCTAATAGGGATAAAGTAAAGATTATTTCACTAAATATATTAGATAAATCTGATTTTATCGATAAGATAGATAGTTTGAAGTTAGAGTATGGAATATTAGCTGTTGTAGGCACAGTATCATTAAATATAGAAGGAATTCCGTTCATTCCTGCACCTGATATATTGGCGGAAGATGGTATAGATAGAATTGATGAGTTTATTAGTAGGGAAGAAGACTTTAAGAGAATTACAAAGTCTATAGATGCTCAAATTGAAAATATAGATGGTATTGAATTAGTTCAACTTGTAAGAGAAGCTATGGAACGAACAGAAGAAAACGTGGGTATAATGATATCTCATGAAGTTAAAGTTGGAATAATAATACATCTATGTTTTCTAATTGAGAAGACTATTAGTGGTGGTAAAGGAAAGAGTTTTGATAAACTTAATGAATATAGAGATAAGCACAGTAAGGAGTTTATTTTAGTTAAGCAAAGCTTAAGAAGAATTGAGTTGACTTATAATATTAATATATCTGATAATGAACTTGCATTTATAGTTAGAATGGTAACAGAAAATGATATATCTGTGTAATAGTTAAAGAGAGTGTGTAAAAAAAGTAGTGTGTAAAATTGTGTGTAAGATAACTGTGTATTTAAAATACATAGTTATCTTTTGTTTTACCTTTAGAAAACTTAGGTATAGAGTCATTTGAAAAAAAGTAAAAAAAGATAAATAGTTGGCATACAAATTGCTTATAATATATAGTGCAAAAGTAAATAATTTAAAATTAAAAAATTATAAATATAATTTGAGGGGGAATCAACCATGTTAAAAATTTTATTATGTTGTTCAGCTGGTATGTCAACTAGCTTATTAGTAACTAAGATGCAAGCTGCTGCTAAAGAGCAAGGAATTGAATGTTCAATCCAAGCTATGGCAGAAGGTGAAGTTAAGAATCACGAAGACGAAATGGACGTATTATTATTAGGACCACAAGTTAGATTCTTATTAAAGAAGATGAAGGAAAAATATGAACCAAAGGGAATTCCAGTAGACATAATCCCAACAGTTGATTATGGAACAATGAATGGTGCAAAAGTTTTAGCTTTAGCATTAAAGATGGCTGGAAAGTAATTTAGCTTATAAAAAGGGGAGAATACTGGGGGGTATTTATATCGGCATATAAGCTAAAGTCAAATGAAAGGATGTATAAGTAATGGAAGAAATTATAATGAATTTAATTATGCACAGTGGAGAAGCTAGAAGCTACTCTATGGAGGCTATTCAAGCAGCAAAAGAAAATAACATAGAAGAAGCTAAAAGTTTAATAGAAAAAGCTGATGAAGAATTAGGACATGCACATAATGCACAAACAAGCTTAATTCAAGCAGAAGCAGGTGGAGATAAGGCAGAGTTTTCATTATTACTTTGTCACGCACAAGACCACTTCATGACTACAATGACATTAAAAGATGTAGCTATAGAAATAATTGATATATACACAAGATTATAGTATCAATTTAATATGAACTCTAATGTTTTACATTAGAGTTCATTAACTATAATTCTATTGTTTCAACGCTGATGAACGGATTATTTTAATACAGAATTAGATGAGAAATAATTAATAAAGGGGAATAGTTATGGATTATATAATTGGAGTAGATGGAGGAGGCACTAAAACTGAAGCTGTTGCTTATGACTTAAGTGGGGAAGTTTTAGCAAGAGCGCTAACTGGTTTTGGTAACCTTGTTAATGGAAAAGAAGAAGCTTTAAATAACATAACTACTTCAATAGAAGAGTTAATTATAAAGCTTGGACAAGATGGGTTAAAGGGAATATACTTGGGGATTGCAGGAAGTGAAGTTGGGGAAAACGCTAAATTAATTTATAATGAAGTAAAGGATAAGTTTTCTTTAGAACCAGTGGTTATGAATGATGGTGACTTGGCTTTAAAGGCATTATTAGAAGGTGAAGATGGAATTCTAGTAATAGCAGGAACGGGGTCAACAGCATTTGGTGTTAAAGAAGATAAACAGGCACGTTGTGGTGGATGGGGCCACCTACTTGGAGACGAAGGAAGTGCCTATAAGATTTCTATAGAAGCTTTCAAAAGAATGATTCATGAAGAGGATTATGGAATTGATAGAAGTGAACTTTCACAGGCTATTTTAGATAAATTGAACATGACTACTGTAGATGAAATTGTTGGGTTTATCTATTCTGCAACAAAAGATGAGATTGCTGCGATGGCCAGCTTAGTATCTATTTATGCTGAAAAAGGTGATGACTATGCTAAAAATATATTAATAAATGAAGGTATAGAAATTGCAAAGTCAGCAGAGAGGGTATTTAAGAAATTAAACTTTAATAAATGTAGAATAGGATTAGTAGGGGGCGTTATTAGAAAATCTAAAGATTTAAGAAAAGCCTTCGAAAATTATCTGAAAGAAAATATTAATGTAGTTGCTTATGTTGATAACGATGTTTCAGCTGCAAAAGGAGCATACTATATTTACCAAAAAACAAACAACTGATTTTATTGGAGGGCACATAATGAAAAGATTAGGGATTTCAGTTTATCCAAGTCATAGTTCTATGGATGAAATAATTGAGTATGTAGAGTTAGCTGCAAAATATGGCTTTAAGAGAATTTTTACTTGTCTACTTTCTGTAGAAGGAAAAACTACTGAAGAAGTAGTTGCAGAATTCAAAAGAATGTTAGATGTAGCAAACAAGCATGGAATGGAAGTAATAGCAGATTTAGATCCAACAGTATTTAAGAACTTAGGAGCATCTATAACAGATTTATCTGTATTTAAAGAAATGGGATTAAGCGGAATTAGATTTGATGAAGGTTTTGCTGGAAATGAAGAATCTATAATGTCATTTAATCCATATGATTTAAAAGTTGAATTAAATATGAGTAATGGTACAAAGTATGTAGACAACATATTATCATTTAGACCAAATGTAAACAACATATATGGATGCCATAACTTCTATCCACATGTTTATACTGGACTTTCATTAGAACATTATATGAAATGTACAGAACAATTTAAGGAATTAGGAATTAATACAGCTGCCTTTGTAAATTCTCCAACAGCTAAGTTTGGACCATGGCCTGTATCAGAAGGGTTATGTACTTTAGAAATGCATAGAGATATGCCAATAGATGTTCAAGCGAAACATTTATTTGCAACAGGTATTGATGATGTTATAATAGCTAACTGTTATGCATCTGAAGAAGAATTAAAGGCTTTAAGTGAAATTAATAAAGAAATGCTTGAGTTCACAGTTGAATTAGTTGATGGAATTCCTGAAATAGAAAGAAAAATCGTTCTTGAAGAATTCCACTTCAACAGAGGAGATAATTCAGAATACATGGCTAGATCAACTCAATCTAGAGTTAAGTATAAAGGTGAGAAGTTCCCACCATTTAACACTCCAGATATAAAAAGAGGAGATATAATTGTAGAATCTGATTTATATACTAGATATGCTGGAGAGCTACAAGTAGCACTTAAGGATATGAAGAACAGTGGAAAGAGTAATGTAGTTGCTAGAATAGTAGAAGAAGAATTATTCTTATTAGATTACATTGAGCCATGGACTAAGTTCTCATTCAAATTAAAGAAATAGTTAGTTATGCCGTAGATATTTATCTACGGCTTTTTTCTTTATATTTAGTAGGCGTGGGTGAGATATTTGTTTCCATTTGACTTGGAGCTTAGCCGCGGAACAATCAAAATAAATATCCATGCTACTTTTTTTATGTTAATAATTGACATTGTAAATTTTCCTTGATAGAATATCTAAAGATAATTAACCAATAAATAGTGAGAAGCAACCACTTTAACTCTTCTAAAGTGCTTGCTTCATTTTTATTATTAAGGGGGACATATGAAAGCAATTTTAGAAAGAGACAAAACATTCTATAAAAAAATATTTGTAATAGCATTACCAATTATAATTCAAAACTTTATTACCTCATCATTAAATATAGTGGATACAATTATGATTGGAAAATTAGGTGAAGTAGAAATAGCCTCAGTAGGAATAGGAAATCAGTATTTTTTCTTATTTAATATTTTAATTATGGGAATGTTTAGTGGGATGGCCGTATATACTTCGCAGTATTGGGGAAGAAAAGATATAGCAAGTATAAAAAAAGTAGTAGGTTTAGGAAGTTTATTAGCAGTAATTATAGGATTAATATTTACAGTGGTTGCACTAATATCTCCTAGTTTTATTGTTTCTATATTTAATAAAAGTACAGATGTTATACGATTAGGCTCAGAATATCTAGGAGTTGTATGTTTAAGCTATGTATTTACTGCATTAACATTTAATTTTGCAACTGCATTAAGGTGTATTGAAAAAACATCTATTCCAATGTTAGTAAGTGCAGTAGCATTATTAACTAATACATTTTTAAACTGGGTATTTATATTTGGAAATTTAGGGGCTCCTGCTATGGGAGTAAAAGGAGCTGCTATAGCAACATTAATAGCAAGGGTATTAGAAACAACTATATTGATAGCATATATTTATATTTCTAAGAGTGTATTGGCTGGTAATATGAAAGAATTATTTTCATTTTCTAGAGATTTTGTAAAGATGATATTTATAACTATGATTCCTGTTTTATTAAATGAAGGATGCTGGGGGCTAGGATCAGTAATGTATAATGTTATTTATGGAAGAATAGGTACCCAAGCTATAGCCTCAGTTCAGATTGCAACTACAGTATATAACCTGTTTATGGTAGTCATTTTTGGAATAGGATCAGCATCTCTTGTTATAGTTGGAAATGAAATTGGTAGGGGAGATAAGGACAAGGGATATAAATATGGCAAGAAGTGTGTGATGTTAGGGTGTATAGTAGGAATAATTTTATCTTTAGGGCTAATATTATTATCTAATCAAATAGTAACTTTATATGATGTATCTGAGCAAGTGAGGATATGGGCAAGAAATATTTTATATGTAATAGCATTTATAATGGTAATTAGAGTTTATAACATTATAATAATTGTGGGTGTTTTAAGAGGTGGAGGAGATGCAAAGGTATCATTAGCTATTGAAGCATCAACAATGTGGCTTATAGGAGTTCCTGTAGCCTTTATAGGTGCTTTTATACTTAAGCTACCTGTATATCAAGTTTATGCTTTATGTACTTTAGAAGAGATTGTAAAAGGGGTATTTTGCTTAAGAAGATTTAAATCTAAAAAGTGGATTAATAACTTAGTAGAGCAATAATGATAAATTTTAACAGAATAATAGCACATTTCTTTTTCTCAAACATATTTTATAAGTATAAAGAACAACTACGGAGGTAAAAGTTATGAGCGGAAAATGTGCTGTATGTTCAGTATGTCCAAGAGAAAATCAACAAATAGAGGCTGTTATTAAATTACCAGTTGAGAAGAGATCAGTTATTCATGGTACAGTTTTAGATGCTAATGGATGCCCAGTAGCAGATGCTGTTGTTAAACTACTTCAAGTAGTAGATGGTTGCAAATTACCATGTCCATTGACTCACACATTTACAGATCAATATGGACAATTCTTACTAGGACCTTTATGCCCAAATAGAAAATATATGTTAAAGGTTTATAAAGATAATATCCAAGTTAAGTATATGCCATTAGATGTTTCTTGCTACGATGGTAAATGCATTGGTGTTAATCCAGCAAGTGGTTGTGGATGCAAAGGTAATTCAGACAATAATAGCTGCGGTTGCTAGAAATAACTAAAGTAATTTACAAAAAGCCCTTTTTAAGGGCTTTTTATTCTTTTATAGATATTATATACTAATAAGGTTAAAATATTTAAGATTTTGTATAGTGGGAGAAAAGGATGGAAAGTATAGTGCTTTATATTATAACTTTATTTTTTATATTGGGAGCTATAGATTATGTGCTAGGAAATAAGTTTTCTATTGGAGAAGAATTTGAAAGTGGTATAAAAACTATGGGACCTCTAGCTATATCTATGGTTGGAATACTATCAATAACACCATTACTATCATCTATAATAGAAATAGTTGTAGGTCCAATTGCAAAGAACTTTAATATAGACCCATCTATATTTTCTTCAAGCTTTATTGCTATTGATATGGGAGGGTATAATATTGCTTCTAATATTGCAAATTCAAGTGAATTTGTTATTTTTTCAGGTATATTAATGGCATCAATTTTAGGGTGCACTTTAAGTTTTACATTACCTTTAGCATTAGGGCTAGTGAAAGAAAAGTATATGGATTCTCTTACAAAAGGATTTTTATGTGGAATAATAACAGTACCTATTGGATTGTTTATAGGTGGACTAGCATTGAAAATAGATTTAAGAAGCTTATTTATAAATCTTTTTCCTATAATACTTTTATCCGTAATTCTTTCTATAGGAATTATTTTTAAGCCAAAGTTATGTATATTTATATTTAATTTTATTGGCAAAGTTATAGTATGTATAAGCGTATTAGGATTAGTAATACAAGGAATATATTCAATAATAGGAATAAAAATAGTAGAAAATATAATGCCATTACAAGATACTCTTTGCATAGTAGGAAAAATATCTATTTTTCTTGGTGGAGCATATGTAATGCTTAAATTTATTAAAAAAATATTTGGTAAGCAATTTAATAAGCTGGAGAGAATATTTGGTGTAAATAGTAATACACTTTCTGCTTTTATTGGTTCATTTGCATCTGCAATAATTGTTTTTGATAATTTTCATAAGTTAGATGAAAAGGGAAGAGTTATATGTTCTGCATTTTCAGTGTCAGGGGCTTATGTTCTTGGTGGACAGTTAGGTTATGTAGCAAGTGTAGAAAAGGAATATATGATACTATATATTTTTGTAAAGATATTATCAGGAATATTAGCAATTATATTTGCATTGTTTATTTTGAGAAGAGAAGATAAAAATAGAAAAGTTATAAATACTGAGGAGGCATCATGAAGAAACAAGTTGATTTAGTATCAGGAAAAATATTAGAACCATTAATTAAGTTATCTTTACCTATTTTGGGAACGTCATTTATTCAAATGGCATATAACATGACAGATATGATTTGGATAGGTAGAGTAGGAAGTTCGGCAGTTGCAGCAGTAGGTACAGCAGGATTTTTTCCATGGCTTGGTATGGCACTAGTTTACATATCAAAAGTAGGTGTTGAAGTTGGAGTATCTCAGGCCATAGGTAAGAGGGATAACGTAGAAAGAGACAAATACATAGCAAATAGTATATTTATTAATATAGCTCTTGCAATTATATATACATTAATAATTTTAATGTTTAGAACATCCCTTGTTAACTTCTTTAATTTAGGGGATAGTGAAGTAATTAGAATGGCTCATGAGTATTTAATAATAGTTATTCTAGGTACTGTATTTACTTTTATTAATCCTATTTTCACAAGTATATTTACTGCATCAGGTAATAGTAAAACACCATTTATTATCAATACTATAGGATTAATATTTAACATGGTATTTGATCCAGTATTAATATTTGGTGTAGGATTTATTCCTCCATTAGGAGTTGTAGGTGCGGCATTAGCAACAGTGTGTGCACAAGTTGTAGTAACATTAATATTTATACTAGCTTATATAAAAAATCATTATGTAACAGGAAGAAAAGCAATTAAGTATTTAGATAAAAAGGTAATGTTAAATATAACTAAACTTGGGATGCCAGCTTGCTTAGAAAATGGATTATTCACAATTTTTTCTATGATTATTGGTAGAATAATTGCACAGTGGGGAGCAACAGCTATAGCAGTTCAAAAAGTCGGTTCTCAGATAGAAGCTATATCTTGGATGACTGCTGGTGGATTTGCAACTGCTCTTACAACATTTATTGGACAAAATTATGGCGCAAAAAAGCCTGAAAGAATAAAAAAGGGATTTAAATCAACATTAGGAGTTTCTGTATTTGTTGGACTTATAGCATCTATAATATTAATAGGCTTTGGTAGAGCTGTATTTAGTTTATTTATACCAGAAGAAGAGGCAATTGTAGGTGGGATAGAATATTTAAGAATACTTGGTTATTCTCAAATATTTATGTGTATAGAAATAACTACTGCAGGTGCATTTAGAGGATTAGGCGAAACTATTTTGCCATCATTTGTTAGTATAGTATTTTCTGGCATTAGAATACCTATGGCTATATTTTTAGCATCTACTTTGGGACTAGGAGTTAATGGAGTTTGGTGGAGTATAACAATATCCTCTATAATAAAAGGAATATTAATGATATCATCATACTATTATAAGTTTGGAAGACAAAATAAGCTTGAAGCAAAGGTATTACCAGAATAATAATAAGGGAAAGTATCAAAATTAATGATACTTTCCCTTTAATTTTTTATTTAAGCATAAATTCATATAAGCAGAATTGTAATAGGTAGAATATGATAGCATATTTTATATCGCTTCCCCCAGCTTTTGAAATTAGGTCTAATATTTCATGCTCTGATTTTGATGGATTATTAGCCTTAATTTTAGAGATTTCTCTTTCTGCATTAAGTAAATATATATTCGTGCCAAAAAAGCCTAAGAAAAGCAATAGAGCAGTTGATAATATACCACTGAATGGAATAGGAATAATTAAAATCAATGCTAAGTTGGCAATAAAAATAGCTAGGGCAGGAATGATAGATTTTCTAAACATTAGCCAATACATGTTAAGGAAAAAGCATGGCCAATTCCAATTTAATGATGAAGGATTATCTATAAACCTGTCTAGTGTTTTGCTATAAAAAGGTGAGTAAGCATTACTACCTATATATGCTTCTAATTGGTTTCTAGTTATAGAATCGTTTCGTTTAAATATTTTCATAAGTATTCCTCCTAATCTTCATTATAATTATGATTATACGAAATGAATATTCATAGGTCAACGTTTGTGAATTATTATTCATATGGAAATAAAAAGAAACTCAAAGGAATACTTTGAGTTTCTTGAAATATTAAGCTTGGTTTACTGAACCGAAAAGTTCCATCTTTTCTTTAACAGTAGCCTTTATAGCTTCGAATCCTGGTGCAAGAAGTTTTCTTGGGTCAAATCCCTTACCTTCTAAGTCCTTACCAGCTTCGATATATTTTCTTGTAGCTTCTGCGAAAGCTAATTGACATTCAGTGTTAACGTTGATCTTAGCAACTCCTAATGATATAGCTTTCTTTATCATATCTTCAGGGATACCAGTACCACCGTGAAGAACTAATGGCATATCTCCAACAGCTTCCTTAATTTTAGCTAGAGCATTAAAATCTAACCCAGCCCAGTTTGCAGGATACTTTCCGTGGATGTTACCAATACCAGCAGCTAACATAGTAGTTCCTAAATCAGCTATTTGCTTACATTCTGCAGGGTCAGCGATTTCACCAGCACCTACAACACCGTCTTCTTCTCCACCAATTGATCCAACTTCACATTCTACAGAAATTCCCTTAGCATTAGCGTCTGCTATTAATTTAGTAGACTTTTCTATGTTTTCTTCAATTGCATAGTGAGAACCATCGAACATTACTGAAGAGAATCCAGCTTCGATGCACTTATAAGCACCTTCAAAGCTACCGTGGTCTAAGTGTAATGCAACAGGAACAGTTATGTTTAAACCTTTGATTAAACCGTTAACCATACCAACGATTGCATCGTATCCACCCATATATTTACCAGCACCTTCAGAAACACCTAAGATTACAGGTGAGTTGTTTTCTTGTGCAGTTAATAGAATAGCTTTTGTCCATTCTAAGTTATTGATGTTAAATTGACCAACAGCATATTTACCGTCTCTAGCCTTATTTAACATTTCTTTAGCTGAAACTAACATAATGTGACCTCCAAATATTTTGTAAATTTTTTTGAATTTTGAGTAATAAATATACAAATATATTTTACCCTACTAAGGGTTATTATAACTTTTATTTGTCAAAAAGGAAACAATTTATCTTAAAAATTTATGTTATAAGTGTAAATTTAGAAGGTATAGTATTAATTTTTCATTAATTTAACAAGCACTGCTTTTTGTGCATGCATTCTATTTTCAGATTCATCAAATATTTCTGAAGCATGAGCTTCTAATACCTCCTCAGTAATTTCTTCTTCTCTATGAGCTGGTAAGCAGTGTAAAACAATAGCATTAGGTTTTGCTAAATCCATAAGTTCGCTATTAACTTGGTAATCTTTAAATGCTTTAATTCTATTTTTAGCTTCAGTTTCATGTCCCATACTTGCCCAAACATCAGTAATTACAACATCAGCATTTTTTATAGCTTCAGAAGGAGAGTGAGTTATAGTAAACTTTGTACATTCTAGTTTAGATAACTCTTTTCCTCTAAGTAGATAATTTTCATCAGGCATGTATTCTTTAGGGGAAGCTAAAGAAAAATTCATACCAGTTTTTAGGCATCCTACTATTAAAGAATTTGCCATGTTATTTCCATCACCTATATAAGCTACATTTAATCCTTCAAGAGTATTTTTATATTCTCTGATTGTCATTAAGTCAGCAAGCACTTGACAAGGATGTTCAGAGTCCGTTAAACCATTTATTATAGGAATAGAAGAATACTTTGCTAAAGTTTCTACTTCTTCCTGAGAGAAAGTCCTAATCATGATTCCTTGAAGAAACCTGGATATAACTCTAGCAGTATCTTTAATTGGTTCTCCACGGCCAATTTGTAAATCTCTGCTGCTTAAAAACAAAGCATTACCTCCAAGCTGATACATACCGGCTTCAAAGGATACTCTTGTTCTTGTTGAACTTTTTTCAAAAATCATACCTAAGCTTTTTCCTTTTAAGTGTTCATGTGGAATGGCATGTTTAAATTCATATTTTAATTGATCTGCAAGGTTTAATATATCCAAAATCTCTTCTTTTGATAGATCGTCCATTTTTAATAGATGCTTTTTCATAGAAATCCCCCTTTTTAATAAATAACGGGGACTAAATCCCCGTTGAATAAATTTATAGGCAGCTAATTAAAGTATTAATTCCATCACTTAGTTCATCTTCACTAATTATAAGTGGAGGAAGTAATCTGATAACATTAGGTCCAGCTGTAAGAACTAGCAATCCTTTTTCAACAGCTTTCTTTTGAACCTCAGAAGAACTTCCTTCAATTTCTATTCCTAAGATTAAACCTTTGCCCCTTATTTCTTTAATCTTAGATGATGAAGAATTATTTAATAGTGTTTTAACTAATTCTCCTTTTTTTTCAACAGATGCATATGTCTTGCTATTACATATTTCATCAAGAACAACAATTGCACCAGCACAAGAAACTGGATTTCCTCCAAAGGTTGAACCATGGTCTCCAGGATTAAATACTGATGAAGTTTTTTTGTTACACAATATTGCACCTATAGGTAGCCCAGCACCAAGCCCTTTAGCAAGGGTTACTATATCTGGATTAACATCAAAATGATTATATCCAAATAACTTTCCAGTTCTAGCAATGCCACATTGTACTTCATCAAATATTACTAATACATCTTTTTCCTCACATAATGATGTTACAGTTTGAACAAATTCTTTAGTAAGAGGGTGAACTCCACCTTCACCTTGAATTGATTCCATAATAATTGCACATACATCATTAGATAATTTTGATTTGAAATCTTCTATATTATTAGCTTCTACATAATCAAAGCCTTCTGGGAAAGGGAAGAAGTACTTATGAAATTTTTCTTGACCAGTTGCTTTTAATGTAGTTATAGTCCTTCCATGAAAAGATTGCTTTAAGGTTAATATTTTATTTCTTCCCTCGCCATATTTGTCAAAACTATATTTTCTTGCAAGTTTTATAGCTCCTTCATTAGCTTCTGCTCCTGAATTAGCAAAGAATACTTTTGACATAGAAGCAAGTTTTGTAAGCTTATTACTAAGTTCTATAGTAGTAGGATTTAAGAAAATATTTGAACAGTGTTGTAAATTATGAATTTGTTTTTCTATAGCACTTGTCCATTTAGAGTTATTATAGCCTAGAGAATTTACACCAATTCCACTAGTTAAATCTAAATACTTTTTTCCATTTGTATCGTAAAGATAAGCACCTTCTCCTTTTTCCAAAACTGGAGATAGGGGAGAGTAGGTATTCATAAGAGAATGTTCCATATTTATACCTCCTAATAAATCATAGTTCCTATACCATCGTTAGAGAAAAGTTCAAGGAGTAATGAATGAGGGACTCTGCCATCAATTATATGTGCTCTTTCTACACCCATACGAACAGATTCAACACAACATTGAATTTTTGGTATCATACCTCCCTTTATAACTCCTTGAAGAGTAAGTTTTGGTATTTCGTGTAATCTTAAAACGGAAAGTAGGGAAGTTGGGTCTTTAGGATCCTTAAGAACTCCAGCAACATCAGTTAATAAGATTAGTTTTTCTGCCTTTAAGGCTGATGCAATTTTTGCAGCACATGTATCAGCGTTAATGTTATATAAGTCATTACCATCTTCACCAATAGCCATGCTGCCTATAACTGGAATGTAACCAGCATCAAGAGCCATCGTAATAGCTTCTGTATTTACTGAAGTTACTTCTCCTACATAACCTAAATCAACTTCACTTTCTAGTTTTTTAGCCTTTAGTAGAGAACCATCAAGACCACATAGCCCTATTGATTTTCCACCAGCTTTTTCAATAAGAGTAACAAGGTCTTTATTTACCTTACCACCTAATACCATTTGAACTACTTCCATAGTTTTTTTATCTGTATAACGTAATCCATTAATGAATTCGCTTTTTTCTCCTAGTTTATCTAGAAATGATGAAATATAAGGACCACCACCATGTACAACTATAGGCTTAAAGCCTATACATTTCATTAGAACAATATCATTAATTACTGTTTCTCTTAGTTCGTCGCTAATCATTGCATTGCCACCATATTTAACTACAATTATTTTTCCATTATAGTGTTGGATGTAAGGTAGTGATTGAACCAATATTTCAGCACGTTCATTAAGATCCATTTTTTATTCCTCCTAATAATTAGCTTCTGTAATCTCCATTTATTTTTACATAGTCATAAGTTAAATCACATCCATAAGCAGAAGCAGCTATATCTCCTATATTAAGATTTACTTCAATCAGTATTTCATCTTGTAATAAGATGTCTTTGGCTTTATTTTCATCAAACTCAATGGAGGATCCCTGTCCACATACCTTAATTGAGCCAGATGAACTTGTAAAATAAACATCTACCTTATATGGATCAAAATCAACATCAGAATATCCTAGGGCACATAAAATTCTACCCCAGTTGGCATCTGATCCAAATAAAGCAGTTTTTACAAGACTTGATTTAATAACACTTTTAGCTAACTTTACAGCATTAGATTCAGAGGTAGCACCAGTTACTTTACATTCTATAAGTTTCGTGGCACCCTCGCCATCCTTTGCAATTTTTTTTGCTAATACTACATTTAAGTAGTTAAGTGCTTCAATAAATTTATAATAATCCTCACCCTTTTCAGAGATTGTTGGATTTTCAGCTAATCCATTTGCTAGTATTAATACCATGTCATTAGTGCTTGTATCTCCATCAACACTTACTCTGTTATAACTTATATTTACACTAGACTTTAAGGCTTCATCTAATAATTCTGGTGATATTGAAACATCAGTTGTAATAAATGAAAGCATAGTGCCCATATTTGGTTCAATCATTCCAGAACCTTTACAAGTAGCTCCAATTCTTACAGTTTTAGAGCCTATTTCAAGCTCTAATGCAATTTGTTTTTGAGAAGTGTCTGTTGTCATTATTGCTTCAGTTGCATCTTCATATCCTTCTATAGATAATTTTTTTGTAATTAGTGGAATTCCACCCTTTATTGCATCAATATTTAATGGAACACCAATAACTCCAGTAGAAGCTACTAATACTTCATCAGTTTTAATATTTAATGCTTTTGCTTGCAGTTGAGCCATCTTTTTAGCTTTTAATAAACCATCTTGTCCATTGCAGGTGTTGGCATTACCACTATTGCAAATTATAGCTCTAGCTTTTTTGTTAGAAAGATGCTCCTTTGTGATATATATTGGCGCTCCTTTCACCTTGTTTTTAGTATATACACCAGCACCGATACTAGGAACTTCTGAGTAGATTAATGCTAAATCTTTTTTTAAAGAATTTTTCTTTATTCCACAATGTATACCAGCAGCTAAAAAACCTTTTGGAGCGGTAACACTGCCATTTATTATTTTAAAATTCATTATAATAGCCCCCAATCATAAATTTTTAAAAGGCTGGTGAAATGAAGTTTAAGCCTTCTGTTTCATCAAAGCCTAAAATTATATTCATATTTTGTATAGCTTGTCCTGCAGCACCTTTAACCATATTATCAATAGCACTTACCACAATTAGTTGATCTTTACGATGATTTAAATGAAGTGATATATTACAGTAATTAGAGAAACGTACATTTTTAGTACAAGCTATTTCTCCAAGAGGAAGTATATTTACAAAAGGTTTATCTAAGAAGAAACTTTCATATAGTTTATGAATTTCTTCTAGATTAACATTTCCTTTTGGAGTGCAATAAATTGTTGATATTATGCCCCTATTAATAGGAAGTAGGTGAGGAGTAAAGGTTACAGAAACCTTTTCCTTAGCCATAACCCCTAGGGTTTCTTCTATTTCAGGGGTATGCCTATGTGCACCAACTTTGTATGGAGCAAAGTTCTCATTTAATTCTGGGAAGTGGCTAGATATTGTTAATCCACGGCCAGCCCCTGTAGCTCCTGATTTAGAATCACATATTATTCCTTTGGTTTCAATAAGTGAATTCAATAGGAGAGGCATAAGTCCTAATTCTATTGAAGTAGGATAGCAGCCAGGATTAGCTATAAGCTTTGAGTCTTTAATTTTTTCCTTATTTAATTCAGGTAATCCATATACACTTTTTTTATGTAATTCTGGATGTGAAAAACTTCTTTCATACCAGAACTTGTAATCTTCTTCATTAGAAAGTCTAAAATCTGCCCCAAGATCTATACAAATTTTATTACTGTCGATACAGTTAGCTGCAATATCCTCACTAAGACCATGAGGTAAAGCAGTGAAAATCACATCAGCTTTAGCTATAACTTCATCCATTGAACTACATACTAATGAAGTGTGATTGAAAAAGTTTTTGTATATGGACTCAAATTCTTGTCCTTCAAAAGAAACTGAGCTAATAGCTGAAATTTCAATTTTCTTATGATTTAACAAAATCCTCATAAGTTCTGCACCTACATACCCTGTAGCACCTATTATTCCTACCTTTATCATTTTAAAGTCCCCCTTTTATTTCTTTGATGAACTTAGCTAGTCTGTCTAATTGAATTTTTACTGACTTAGTAGAAGGTCCCCCAATCACTTGTCTTTCTTCCACACAAGTTAGCAAATCAATGGAATTATATATGTCCTCTTCAAAGATAGGAGAGAAGCTTTTTAGTTCATTTAATGATAGTTCATCAATTGCTTTGTTTTTATTTATACAGTAAATTACTATTTCACCCACTATTTCATGAGCATTTCTAAAAGCTATTCCATGCTTTACAAGGTAATCAGCAACATCTGTTGCATTTGTGAATCCGCCTGCAGCACCTTTTCTCATTACTTCCTTTTTAATCTTCATAGTATCTAACATTCCAGTAAAAGTTTTAAGAGAAAGAGTAACTGTATCTAAAGCATCAAATAAGGCTTCTTTATCCTCCTGCATATCTTTGTTGTATGCAAGAGGAATACCTTTCATTACTGTTAATAATGTAATTAAGTCCCCATAAACTCTTCCAGTCTTACCACGAACTAATTCGGCAACATCTGGATTTTTCTTTTGTGGCATAATTGAACTACCAGTAGAGTAGCCATCATCAAGCTCTATAAAATTAAACTCATTTGTGCACCAAAGAATTATTTCTTCAGAAAATCTTGAAAGGTGCATCATTATAATTGAAAGAGCAGATAAAGTTTCTATTACATAATCTCTGTCTGACACAGAATCTAAGCTGTTCCATGTTACATCTGAAAATTCAAGTTCCTTAGCTACAAATTCTCTATCTATTGGATAGGTAGAGGTAGCTAATGCACCGGAACCTAATGGCATTTGATCAGTTCTTTTATAAGTATCTTGAAGCCTACCAATATCACGCCTTAACATTTCGCCATAAGCTAGTAGGTGATGAGCAAGAGTTATTGGCTGAGCTTTTTGCATATGAGTATATCCTGGCATTATGGTTTCTATATTTTCTGAAGCTTTTTTATGAATAACTTCTTCAAGTTCAATAACACAAGATACTATATTATCTAAAGCTTTCTTTAAATATAATCTTAAATCTAGGGTTACTTGATCATTTCTACTTCTGCCAGTGTGAAGCATTTTTCCACAAGCCCCTATATAATAGGTGAGAGTTCCTTCAACAAAACTGTGGATATCTTCAGAAGTAGGATCAACTTCAATAACTCCGTTATCTAGTCTTTTTAATATTTCATTTAATCCATCTTCAATTTTTTTACTTGATTTATTTGGTATGATTCCTTGTTTTCCTAGCATTTTTACGTGAGCAAGGCTTCCTTCTATATCTTCTTTGTACAATCTAGAGTCAACATTTATTGAAGAATTAAAATCATTTACTAAAGTATCAGTTCCTTTTTTGAACCTTCCACCCCAAAGTTTCATTTATTTTTCCTCACTTTTAATTTTTGCAGCCATTTTAGCTTGTACTGTAATTGGAAGACCAAATAAATTAATAAATCCAGCAGAATCTTTTTGATTATAAACTGCATCTTCACCAAATGTTGCATATTCTTCGCTATATAATGAATAAGGAGATGTCATACCTGCATTAACAATATTACCTTTATATAGTTTAAGTTTTACTTCACCAGTTACTGTTTCTTGAGTTTTATCTACAAAAGCAGAAAGTGCTTCTCTTAGTGGAGTAAACCATTGTCCGTTATATACTATATCTGCAAACTTTAAAGCAATTTGTTCTTTATAATGAGAAGTTTCTTTATCTAAACATAATTCTTCTAAATCCTTATGGGCTTTATATAAAATAGATCCACCAGGAGTTTCATAAACACCTCTTGATTTCATACCAACAAGTCTGTTTTCTACCATATCAGTGATACCAATAGCATTTTCTCCACCAATTTTATTTAATTCTTCAATTAATTTAACACCACTAACTTTTTTCCCATTTAATGCAACTGCAACGCCTTTTTCAAATGTAAGAGCTATATAAGTTGGAACATCAGGCGCTTGTTCAAGTGTTTTAGATAATTCAAGAATTTTTTCATAATTAGGTTCATTAGCTGGATCTTCAAGATCAAGCCCCTCATGGCTTAAATGCCATAAGTTCATATCTTTACTATAGTTAGTTTCATAAGTGATTTTTATAGGAATTTCTCTTTTTAGAGCATATTCAATTTCTTCTTCTCTAGATTTTATATTCCATATTCTCCAAGGAGCTATTATTGGCATTTCTGGTGCAAAGGCTTTAACAGCAAGTTCGAATCTAACTTGGTCATTACCCTTTCCAGTACAACCATGACATATAGCATCTGCCCCCTCAGCTTTTGCTATTTCAACTAGTCTTTTACCTATTAGAGGTCTTGCAAAAGAAGTACCAAGTAGATATTTTCCTTCATAAACTGCCCCAGCCTTTATTGTTGGAAATATATAATCATTTACGAATTCCTCTGTTAAGTCTTCTATATATATTTTTGAAGCACCTGTTTTAAGTGCTTTTTCTTCTAAACCTTCCAATTCTGATTTTTGCCCCACATTTCCTACAACTGCTATAACTTTACATCCATATGTTTCTTTCAACCATGGAATAATTATTGAAGTGTCTAGTCCTCCTGAATAAGCTAGTACAACCTTGTTAAATGTTTTTTTCATAAATAATAGCCCCCTTAATTTATAATAATTTCTATATTTTACTAAGTGTTTATAATTATACACTTATATATACTATTATGCAATATTTATTCAAGAAAATATTAAAAATATTCATTTTTGGTGCATAAATAATAAAAAACAATGCATAAAGCTAAAGTAAATGTTTACAAAATACTTAATAAACGTAATTATGTAAATATAAGTTAGTTATTAGAAGTAATTAAAATAATAAGATAAATAAGAAAGAAATTTGTATGATTTTATACGAACATATGTTTGCGTGAAATCTAAATGTGATTTATTATATAAATATAGAGTTAAGAGACTATTAAGGAGGAATAAAGTTGGTTGATATTTTATTAAATTTGCCGTGGTATAAAAAAATAGAAGTATTAAGAACTATAAAGGGATGGAGTCAAGTGGAAGCAGCAGATAAATGTTTTACGGTTCAAAAAGCTTTTTGGTCTTGGGAAAAGGGATATGTATATCCAAGAAAAAATAGTAGACGAGCTATTGCGTATGCCTTTGGCATTAAAGAAGAAGATATTTTTGGAAGAGGGGATAACTAATATGAAGAATGAAGATATAAAAAAATTAGAGGGAGTATTACACAATTACAAATCATTACAAGTAGAGATTGAGAATTTAAAGATAGATTTATATATAATGAAGAGTGAATATGATAGTATAGGAAATATAAGCTATAGCGAAAAGACTTCAGCTACCAATAAGTTTAATAGTATAGTAGAAAATGAAATGATTAAGAGAGATGAAAAAATATTTAATCTTAATAGAACTATAATCTTTAAAGAGGCGTTATATAAAAAAATAACTAATGCATTAGAAGCTTTAGATGAAAGAGAAAAAGAATTTATTGAAAGTTTTTATTTCAAGAAATATAGTTATATGAGAATAAGTGAAACAATGAATATGGGATATAGATATGTGTATGATTATAAGGTAAACATATTAAAGAAAATGTTACCCCTAATAGTTACTGTAAATATACAATAATTAATGGAGAGATGTTAAGGAGACAATATGGAAAACCTTGAGGTATAATAAAAACATAGAAAATATATAAAAAATAAAGGCACTTCACAGAAGTGTCTTTTTTATATTATTTCTATTGTATATATGATTAGCGCTAAAATATATCAAAAAATAAAATGTTAGGTTCTATTGGGGGAAAAGAATTTATGACTTTAATGGAGAGTATTAGAACATTCATAAGTACTTGTCCTTATTTACCAGAGCTTAGTAAAGGAATAAATATTAACTATCTTTCTACAGATATATATTCTTTTTCAATAGAAGAGGCAGACAAAGAGTTAGTAATAAAAAGGTATGTTGATGGAAGCAGTATAAGACAATTTACTTTTATACTTACAAGTTGTGAAAGCTATGAAGAAGATATTGTCAAAAATATGGAGAAAAGTAGATTTTATGAGAACTTTACACAATGGTTAGAGGGGCAAAGCTTAATGAGGAACTTACCTGTTATGAGTGAGGGTAAGGAAGCGAAAAAGATTGAAGCATTATCGAATGGATATGTATTTGAAATAAAGCAAGATAAGGCTCAATACAAAATTAAATGTAAATTAACGTATTATCAAAAGGGAGGAATTTAATATGTCAAACAAGGTTAAAGGAAGAAATGGAATAGCAAATTATTTAAATGTAGGAAAAGAATCAGATGAATATGTATTAATGGGAGCTGGATTTACGGAATTAAATGAAACACCAGCAGCTCAAACAAGTTCAAAAAAGTATATTAATGATAAAAATGCAACTAAGAGAATAGTAGGATATGACTGGAGTACACCATTTAATACTGATCAAATAAGAGATGAGAAGGCAATTGATTTTATATGTAATATTGGTGAAATGCAGTTAGTTGGAGATGACTGTGAAACAGATTATGTGATTGTTGATCTTGATAAGAGCACATCAGTAGCTAATGAATATAGTGCAAGAAAATTTAGAGTTGCCATAGAAGTAGCAGAGTTTCCAACAAGTGATGAGGGTGATATGACTGCAACAGGAAACTTATTAGCAGTTGGAGATTTAATAAAAGGTAAATTTAATACTGTTACTAAAGTATTTACAGCAGATGAAGAAACTCCAGCACCAGATCAATTTTAGAGAGGTATAGTTATGATAATAAATAATGTTGAATTAGAGGATTTAGATATATTTGATGCAGAGGTTGTAGATAGATATGAAAGAGCATTTAATAGGGTAACTGAAGAATCTAAGCTTTTAGAAGTAGAAGAGTTAAAAACATCAGAAATAATAAGGTTAGAGTGTAAACTTATTTTTCAATGCTTCAATGAAATATTTGGAGAGGGAACAGATAAAAAGGTTTTTGGAAGTAAAACTAACATATTAATATGTATGAAGGCCTTCCAAGAATTAATTGAAAATATAAATGATCAAAAAAAGGAGTTAGAAGCAGTTGCATCTAAGTATTCACCAAATAGAGCGCAACGTAGAACAAAAAAATAATGAATATACTAATTGATTTATTACCTAAAAAGGTTGAGATAGATGGGATAGAATATGATATAAATTATGATTTTAGAACATCTGTTTTGTTTGAGATTATGATTCAAGATAATGATATTGTAGAAGAAGAAAAAATAATATATGCATTAAATTTGTATTATCCAATTGTTCCTAAAAATATAAAAGAGGCAATTGAAAAAATATTGTGGTTTTATAGATGTGGAAAAGGGTTGGAATATAAAAAAGGTAGAGTAGGAAGTGGTAAGAGAACTCAGATATATTCATTTGAGTATGACGATGATTATATTTATTCAGCCTTTTTAAACCAATATGGAGTAGATCTTCAGGATGTACAAAATCTACATTGGTGGAAGTTTAAAGCAATGTTTAAGTCTCTCAAAGAGGATAATGAATTTGTTAAGATCATGCGATATAGAGCTATGAATATAACAAAGGATATGAGCAAGGAACAAAGGGAGTTTTATACAAAAATGAAAAAGCTTCATGAAATACCAATATCAAAGTCTGAAAGAGAGAAAATAAATGAGATAGAAAAGGCTTTATTAGGTAGTGGAGATTTAAGTGGAATTTCATAAACTTATAGAAGAGCATCTACATTGAAGTGGATGCTCTTTTTATTAAAATAAGGAGGTGATATTATGGAGAATTCACCTATGGTAATTATGCCAAAGTTTAATACAGAGGAGATAAAGGATCAGATAGAAAGTTTTAATAATATCATTATAAATTTTAATACTGCAATTAATATTGATAATGTAAAAAAAGAGATTCAAGAAGTTAAAAGTTCAACTGAAGACTCATTTAAAAAAATGAAAGAGTCGTTATATTCCTTCGGAAATAGTATAAAGGGTATTGGAACTGAGATTGCTGGAATTGGGTCAAAAGCTGTAGAAATGATGAAGAAATATTCTGATAAAGATGTAGTTGATAATTTTGATAAAAGTATATCTAGTTTAAAACAAGTTATATTTAATAAGTTTGAAGAACCAATGAAAAAAGCTTTTGAAACGGCGACTACAGTTATTAATACATTGGCTGAAAGCATAGGTAATGGAGATATTTCTGCTGGTATAGATAAAATAGCTGAATGCTTTGGAAATATAATAAACAAAGTATGTGATTTAGTAATACAGTGGTTACCTAATATTATAGAGGGACTAGGGTGGATATCAAGCCATGCAGATTCACTTATGCCTATTATAGTTGCTATTGGTGGTGCTATAGCAGGATTAAAAGTAGCAAATATATTTGTGGATATATTCAATAAAGTTAAAGACATGATTTTGGTATTTAATGAGTTTAAAAAGTTAGTATCAGGCTTAGGAGACGTATCAAAAATCATATCTGTATTAACTGGGCCGGTTGGGCTAATAGCTGCAGCCATAGGAGCAGTAGCAGCTGCTGTAATATATCTGTGGAATACCAATGAAGGGTTTAGAGATTTTATAATTGGAGCATGGGAAAACATAAAGGAAATTACATTGTCTGTATGGGAAGGAATAATATCTTTCTTTACAGAGACTATACCAGAAGTTTTTCAGAATGTTTTAAATTTCTTTGTTGGAATACCAGAGTGGTTTTTATCTCTTTGGGAAAACATTAAAGAAGCATTTTTTAATGGATGGCAAACGATAGTGAATTTTTTTAGTGAGACAATACCAGCGTGGATCCAGTCAATAATTAATTGGTTTGGAGAATTACCTGGAAAGATAGGATATGTCTTAGGTGCAGTACTTGGTAGTGTGCTAGAACTTGGATTTAATATATGGAATTGGATAATTGATGAATTGCCTCAAATTATACAAGGTATAGTAAATTGTTTTATGAATTTGCCAGGACGAATATGGGAATGGTTAGTAGGTGCTTATAATAATATAGTTCAATGGGGAATTAATTGTTATAATTCGGCAATATGTTGGATAGGTAATACAATAAATTCTATAATAAATTACTTTTCTCAATTACCAGGACAAATATGGGCATGGTTATGTAATGTCGTAAATAATATTAGTCAATGGGGAAGCACTATGTTAAGCAAGGGAAGAGAGGTATCAATAAATCTTGTTAACACAATTGTAGATATTGTTTCTAGTATTCCAGGAAAGATGATTGATATTGGTAAAGATATAGTACAGGGAATATGGGATGGAATTTCTAATATGGGAAGTTGGATAAAGGATAAAATAAAAGAATTTTGTAGTGGATTCCTTGATGGGTTTTTAGATTTCTTTGATATTCATTCTCCATCAAGGTTATTTAGAGACGTAATAGGAATTAATATAGTTAAAGGGATAGGCGTGGGAATTGATGAAGAACTGCCTGACTTAGAAAAAGATGTTGATAATAGATTAGAGTTCTTAACTAAAAAAATGATAACAGCAGTAAGTTATGAAGTATCTGGAGCAGGAGAAAATATTATGACAAAAGGAATGTATGAATTGATTAGTTCCAACAATGGGGCTGTAGTGAATAATGATAATGGAGTGGTTCAAAATATTAGCTTTTATAGATCTATAGAAACACCATCAGAAACTGCGAGAGCAATAAAAAGAGTAGGGAGGGATTTAATATTTGGATAATAAGTTTATACTATTAAAATTAGTAAGTAATAAGGATAAAAGAATTACCTTAGAGATAGGAAAAAATAGTATATATAAGCTACTTGATATTGACGGTATAGAAGGTTCTGACTATGAAGTAAATATTTCAAGTAATATACAATATGATGGTGGTAATTTAGTAAGTAGAAATATTAAACCACGCCCTATTTCTATAAAATTTGAAGTTAATAATATAGGAAATATAGAAAATGAGAGAAGAAAGTTAATTTCATTTTTTAATCCTAAATTTCCAGGTAACCTAGAAATAAATTATTGTGGTATAAGAAGAAATATAAAGTATGAAATTGAAGGGATTAAATCAAAGTTAATGGGGGTATATGAATCTTGCGAGTTTATAGTAGATTTAATATGTGTTGATCCATTTTTAAAAAATATTAATCCAAAAAGAGAGATTTTTATTCCATTAATAGGTGGATTAAGATTGAAAGCTAGTTTACCTTTTAAATTAAAGACAATTTCTAGTGAAATAACAGAAGATAAAGGAAGTTATAGTAAGAATGTAGAGAATCATGGTGATGTAGATTCGCCGTTAGAAATTAAGTTTTATGGTCCTGCAGAGACACCTTGCATAAAAAATTGTACTATAAATGAATTGATAAAGGTTAATAAGAATTTAAAAGAGGGAGAATTGCTATATGTTAATACTGAGTATGGTAATAAAATAGTTGAAGTATGGAAGAACATTGCTAATGAAAAAGAAGTAGTAAAAGAAAATGCATTTAACTATATTGATTTAGATTCAAGTTTTTTTGAGCTGGTTCCTGGAAATAATAATCTAGAGTATAGTAGTGCAAATAGTAAATCTCAAGTACAAAAAGTAGAAATAAGTTTTGTAGAGCGATATTTAGGAGTTTAGGAGGTGTATTATGCAAAATATAGGTTTTTTTAATGGGGAATATGAATATGGACAAGATGAGTTTAGTATGTTTTTTAGGAATATTTGTAGTAGTGGTATAGGTAAAAAGAATGCTAAACATAATGGTTTTAGAGTTTCAATTAGTGGTTTAATAGCTAGAATTGATACTGGTTATGCTATTTTAGATGGATTCTATTTTTATAATAGTGAGATGAAGGATATAGTGATAAATAAACCACAAAATTATGAAAGAATAGATAGAATAGTTATAAGATTAAGTAGGGGAGCAGCTAATAATATAAGTATAGAGAGAAAAATTGGTGTAGAATCATTAACTCCTATAGCTCCAGAGGTAATTAAAGAAAATGATGTTTATGAATTGTCATTAGCGCAAATAAGGGTATCAAAACTCGGTGAAGTAAAATTGACTGATGAAAGAAATGATGAAGAGGTATGCGGAGTATTAACTCCTCAAATAGGAAAAATAAGAAATGTTTTTGTTCAAAAAAGTGAACCTTCTGAGTCTGAAAGAGTGAGTGGATCTATATGGATAGAAGAGTTGCAATAAGAATATTTGACAAAAATTTAAATTTTATTGGAGAAGTGGATAATTTCACTTCTCTTTTTTATATAAGAAGATGGAATAAATATGGAGAGTTTGAATTTCATGTCTCAAAGTTTAATAATGAACTACTAAGAAGGGGGAATTTTATTATTGTAGATAATGATCCCAATAGAAGTGGAATAATTGAGCATATTGAAATAAGCGAAGAGCAAGGACAAGACATAAAGATAAAAGGATATGGATTATTATATATATTATCTCATAGAATTACCATACCACCATTAGGACAAGCTGAACATTTATTTAATTCTAAAAGAATTGAGGAAATAATATATGAACTTGTAGAAAAAAATGCAATAGATACAGAGTCGCTTGTAAATATTGGTAATAAGTCTATAGATTCAAGGAAAATTCCTTACTTATGTATTGAAAAAGAAAAGCATAATGGTGAAATCATAAACTTTAAGACAAGATATAAGAACTTATTAGATGAGTTAAATGATTTATCTAATCTTAGTGGATTTGGATTAACGGTTGACTTAAATTATAGTGGTAATGGTAATTCTTTAATATTTAGAGTGCTAAGGGGTAAGGATTTAACAGTTGAAAATATAGATAATAATCAGCCTCAAATTTTTTCAGTAGATTATGATAATGTAAGAAGCCAAAGTTATATATGTAGTAATATAGGGTATAAAAATTGTGCTTATGTTGCAGGAAAAGGTAATGGTATAGATAGAATTCTGCAAATAGTAAATGGAGAGAGTTTAGGTATAGATAGAAGAGAAATAATTGTTGATGCAAAAGATATAGAGGGCAAAGCTGAATTAATAAAAAAAGGACAAATAGAACTTAAGGAGGCTTCGCAGATTTCCACTTATGAGTGTGTAGTGGATTCTACAGGATATAGGAAGAATTGGGACTTAGGTGATGTAGTAACAACAGTAAATAAAAGATATGGAATAAAAATAAATAGTGTAGTAACTGAAATAAAGGAAATATATGAGTCAGATGGAGTTAAAGTAGAACCAACATTTGGAACAATAATACAAACTACGAAAGATAAGATTGAAAAAGTATCAAGAGTTAATTTGGTTGAAGGAGTTACAGGAAGAGATGGAAAGGATGGACCTGTAGGACCACAAGGACCAGCAGGAGAAAGTGGAATAACACCAACAATAGGAGCGAATGGAAACTGGTTTTTAGAAAATATGGATACTGGAAAGCCATCAAGAGGAATTCAAGGATTACAAGGTATTCAAGGCCCTAAGGGCGATAAGGGGGATATAGGTCCAAAGGGAGAAAAAGGAGATACGGGACCAATGGGGCCGAGAGGAGCACAAGGGCCTCAAGGTATTCAAGGACCACCTGGAAGTAGTAGAAGTTATAGAGTATTTTATGAATATTTTGTATCCTATGAAGGTCAAAAAATATTCGAATGGTCAGATTATTATACTTATCCATTAGGAATTAATGCATTATCAGTATATGTAAATGGTGCACGAGTTACAGATAGAATTTATATAGAGAGAACAGAAAAATCTATAGAGTTTAAAGTAGGATTATCTGAGGGAGATAAGATATTTATTGAAGCGTTTCAGATGATAGCTGATCTTAGAGGTCCACAAGGACCTGTTGGGGAAAGTGGAATAACACCGACAATAGGAACAAATGGAAATTGGTTTATAGGAAGTACTGATACCGGAAAACCATCAAGAGGAGTTCAAGGCGTACAAGGTATACAAGGATTAAGGGGAGAAAAAGGCGAGATAGGTCCACAAGGACCACAGGGAATACAAGGACTAAGAGGTGCAACTGGTCCACAAGGTCCAGCAGGAAAAGATGGAACGCAAATAATAACTCAACCAAGTCAACCAAGTGGTCATTTACAGGGACGAGTTTGGATTCATTTAATTTAAGGAGGAGAAAAAATGGCAATAAAAAAAGCAATTTATAAAGTTGATAATGGAAGTGGTTTTGATGAGATTTATTTTAAGACATCAGCAGAACAAATAGAGGAAAGTTCAAGCCGTAGGTTTGTAACAGATACTGAAAAGAGCAATTGGAATGGAAAAGCAAGTACATCAATAGCATCTAAAACAACAAATGGGTTAATGTCATCATCTGATAAGAGTAAGTTGGATGGAATAGCAAGTGGAGCTAATGCATATGTACATCCGGGTACACATCCAGCAACAATGATAACTGGAGATTCTACGCATAGATTTGTAACAGAGAGTGAGAAGAGTTCTTGGAACAATAAAATAAGTGTGAGCGATTTAGAAAACTTAGTTTATCCTGAAATAATTAATTTTGGTAGTATTGAAAGGGCTGTAGTTACATTTAATAAAAGCAAGATGAGGAATGGTGTAAGGGTGAAATTTTTAACTAGTAATAAAACTGGAACAGGAAGTTGGCATTATGCCATAAATGGTAAATGGATAGATGGGTGGACTACTAATGGGCAGGCAACAATGACGTTTAATATAGTTAAGTTAAATAATAGTACTACATGGTTTCAAGAAGTTATTGTAATGAATAATTATAGGGAAACAATAAATTCAAGAAGGTATGATGGTTCTTCCAAGATTCATACTGGTGAAATGAATACTGTTATGGCCTATGTAGATAGTGGATATAAGTTGGAAAACTTAACTGCTATAGTGGAATATTATTAGGAATGGAAGAAAAAGAAATAATACAAGAAATTAGAGAAAGACTGGTAAAAATAGAAGTCTTATTAGAGGTTAATAACAAGGATTTATTTAATCGTGTTAAGAAACTAGAAGATACCCAAACATGGTTATTTAGATTAGTTTTTGGGGATATAGTCACAGGGGCTATAGCTCTGATGTTTAAGTAAGGAAGTGAAAATATGGACTTGATTAAATTTGTACCTGAGCATTTAATGATTTTAGTAGTGGGAATATTTATAATAGGGACATTTCTTAAGAAAACACCAAAAATAAATGATTGGTTAATTCCTTGGATTCTTTTGGTATTGGGGATTATTGGTTCGATAGCATTAAATAACTCTTTATCAGTTACATCAATAATTCAAGGAGTTATATGTAGTGGATGTGCAGTATTAACTAACCAATTATTTAAGCAAACAACAGAAGGTATAAGCAACATTAAACAAGGGTAGCTATAAGCTACCCTTTAATTTTATTTATAAACTTTAAGAGAGGTGAGATTATATTGTGCAAATATAATGTAATAGGAATAGATATGGGACATCCTGTAGGATGTGGGGCATATGGGCTAGTAAGTGAAACAGATAAAAACAGAGAGGTAGGCAAAGAACTAATTTATTTATTAACTACCTCGGGAATAAAAGTAGTTAATTGTACAATAGATAAGAAGTATAATAACGATTTAGCCCAAAGAGTTTTAATAGCTAATAAGGCCAAAGTAGATTTATATATTTCAATTCATTTAGACAGTTTTAGCAATCCAGATGCAAATGGGGTAACTGTATTTACTACAACTACAAGTGGTGCAAAAGAAATAGCTAAGAAAGTTGTAGACAATGTTTCTAATTGTTGTGGATATAAGAATAGAGGATTAAAACATAAAAGTTTTTATGTAATAAAGAATACAATTGCCCCAGCTTTTTTAATTGAATGTGGATTTGTAACTAACAAAGAAGATTGTAAAAGATTTAATGCTAAAAAAATAGCTAAGGCTATATTTGATGTTATTACAGAGTATGATAAAGTAGATATTAAAAATAATAAAAAGAGAACTATATTAAGTCCTAGACATTCTAATGAATGGTGTGCAAAATTACAGAAAGAATTTAATATTCAAGGATATAGGGATTATAATGGAAATGTTTTGATTGAAAATGGATATCCAGGACCACTTACATTAAGTGCAGCTAAAAAATGTCCTATATATCTAAATGTAAAGGGGAATATTACAAGATTGCTTCAAGATATGCTAACTGTATTAGGATATGATGTAAATAGAATTGATGGTTATTGTGGATATGGGATGATCAAAGCAATAAAAGAGTATCAAACTGATAATAAATTAAGAGTAGATGGAAGTTTTGGTCCAGAGTGTTGGAAATCTATACTGGGATTATAAAAAATCATAAAATAATATATTTAAAGAAGAAAATATATATAATATAATTAGACAAAAGTTACTACAAGGAAGGTATGAATAATGAAATATGAATTAACAATATATGAATTAGGTAAAGCATTAAAAAAGATAGAAGATAAATATAATTTATCAGTTATGATAAAAAAAGAGCTAAGTGGCGGATGGATGACTATAATGGGATCAGCTAAGATGGAAGTGTTACCTTGCATAGGTGGAGGATGCCATGGAAAGAACATAAATATTTTAGAGATAAGAGTAAGTTCTGACGAGAATTCTGGAAGCCTAGTTAAATTGACAGGTGCTAAGAATAAAAAGTTTAATGTAGATGTAGCTTCAGCTAGATATAAAGAGATATCTACAAATTCTTTAACATTAGATCAAATTAAAGTTAATGAGAATGAAACTAAACTTAGAATTGATGAAGATATTATATTTACAATTAAGTGTAGAGCAGAAAATATTGATAAAATAATTAAATCTGCTTTATAGGAAAAAAGGTATGATGGTAAAAATCACATCATACCTTTTTATTTTATTTAGTAAGTGGTAAAATATTGAAAAGGAGATTAGTGATTATGAGCGATAAGGTAAAAGAGAAAAGTAATTTTTTTAAAGATTGGATTATGCCAATTATTGTAGCTATTATAATATGTTTTTTTATAACTAAATATCTATTATTTTGTTCAGTAATAAGTTCTGGCTCTATGATGCCTACACTAAATAAGAATGATAGAGTCTTAGTTACTAGAGTATACAATACTGATAAGATAAGAGATGGAGATATAATTGTTTTCTCAAGAGAAGATGAGGAAGATCCAGTGGTTAAAAGAGTAATTGGTGTTGGCGGAGATAAAATTTCTATAAAGAATGGTGATGTTTATAGGAATGGAGAGTTAATTGATGAACCTTATGTGGAATATAAAGATGATTATACAGGAGATTTTGAAGTTCCTAAAGATAAATTTTTCTTTCTTGGAGATAATAGAAACAATTCAAAAGATTCAACTGTTTGGGATTATCCGTATATAGATAAGGATGATATTATAGGAAAAATGCAAATAAAGCTATATCCATTTAAAGATTTTGGAAGTGTTAAATAAGTAGTAAAAAGAATAATAAAGCTTAAGTAAACAAATACTATTTCTGTTAATAAAAATTAGGAGGGATAGTATGACAAAATTAAATTGTTGTGTTGAATCATGTGCTTTTAACAAAAGTGAATGTTGTTGTCTTAATAACATAGAAGTAGGGGGGCATAAAGCTGAAGCACCTACTAATACATGTTGCCAAAGCTTTGAAGAAAAATCAGAAGCTTTTACAAATGATGCAATGGAACCTGAAATGCATTTAGAAGTTGCATGTGAAGCTAAGAATTGCGTATATAATAGTCAAGGAATGTGTGATGCTGAACATATAGATATAGCAGGAATTTCTGCAAGTGCTATTGGAGAAACACTTTGTGCAACATTTCATTGTGAATAATAAAAAGAAGCTATCTTACAAAATTAGATAGCTTCTTTTTATTATTTAAGAAAGCATAGAAATTTAATTGTCTGTAAATAAAAGGAGTTATTACGATTTCATAACCTTAAGTAAGAAGGGGATAGATATTTTGGAGCTTGCGACGGAACAAGCAAAATAAATATCCATCCCATTTTTTTATTAAAATATATTTTGTATATTAGGAATATTAATATCTATAATATTTTCAGCTAAATTTTCCACAATTTCATTTGAGACTAAGCTTTCAGTTATATCTTGAGATTTTATGTAAGTACATAATCTTGTAGCTTCACTTAGAATATTGTCTACCTCGCAATGATTAACATATACAGCAGCTATCTTCTTACTTTCTTCTATTTCTTCAATGACATTTAATGCAGTAAGATATGCAGTATCCCAGTCCTTATTTTCTATGCACACTCTTATTTCATCATTAGATTCTATAATATCATAACATAATTCATTTAAGGAATTATTAGCATAAAATACAAAGCCGAATAAACCTAAGAAAGCAATAACAGATATTATTGTATTTCGCATTTACTACACTCCTTTTCATAATCATCATATAGTTGATATTGAAATTTCCCCTTTGTATCATATAGGGCTAGTAGAACATCTTTAATTGAATGAATGTTATGATTTCTAAGTACTTTTTTTACCCATTCTTCATCTTTCCCCAATGTAGTAAGGGCGTTTTTATTTACCTTACCATCCATAACTAATATTTTAGGTAACATTGGTTCTTGATGTGATGAAGAACTACTGCTATCTTTTTTTGCAGGCGTTGATACAGAAGCATCACTATCACTTTTTTGAGTGCCACCACCGCTAGATGATTGGCTAGTAGGTAATATAGAAAGTTGACCGTTATTTTCTAATATAGCGTATTGAATTTCATTTAAATCAAAGTATCCTGATAAACGAATTTCTTCCATTAGTTCATCAATATTAATTTGCTGCTTTTTAATACCTAAAAAATTAATCTTACCTTTAAATATAAGTATTGTTGGTTCACCATCTATTATCTTTCTAGCAAATTGGCTTTTTAGCTGAAGTTGAGATAATAAAGTTTTCATAAGTAGTAATGTAATTATTGGAATTATTCCAAGAAGTAAAGGGAATTTAGTATCCTGCATTGGAAGAGCAGCTAAATCTGAAATCATAATAGTAATAACAAATTCATAAGGTTGAAGTTCTCCAATTTGTCTTTTGCCCATAAGCCTCATCACAATTACTACTAGTGAATAAAGAATTGCGGTTCTTATAAATACTATGAACATAATAAACACCTCTCGCACATACTATTTGTAAAAACAATATTAAATATTCACGAAAATAATGACTTTTTTGAACAATATGTAGAGAGGTGTATAATAATACTAATGAAAAAATCAAAGGATTTGTAAGAAGGGAGAGAATTATATGAATTACTTAAATCTTACTATTGGGAATAAAAAAATTAAGGTGAAAAAAGGTACTACTTTTAAAGATGTTGTAAAAGAATATGCTATAGATAGCTTAGTAGTTTTATGTGAGTTAAATGGAGATTATTATGAATTAGCTATGGAAATACCAGCTGATGGAGATATAAAGTTAATTGATGCAAATAGTGAAATAGGATGGAAGATATATTCAAGAACTCTTCAATATATCTTTATAAAGGCTACTCTAGATATTTTTAAAGATGCAATTATTAAAATAGAGCATTCTATTTCAAAAGGAACATTTGGTGAGATTTATAAAACTCAACCTTTAAATAAAGAAGATATAAATAAAATAAGAAAACATATGGAAGATTTAATTGAGAGAGATATTCCAATAAATAAAGTTCAAGTATCTAAGGAAGAAGCAATAAAGATATTTGAAGACTATGGAATGATGGATAAGGTTAAATTATTAAAGCAAGTTGATTTAAAGACGGTTAAGTTATATGAATTAGATGGAAGATATGATTATTTTTACGGACAAATGGCATATTCAACTGGAATAATAAAGGCCTTTGACCTTATACCATATGCTCATGGTTTTGTTTTAAGAAATCCTACAGAAGAGGATGTTACAGTATTACCTGAGTTTAAGGAGCAAAAGTCATTAGCTAATATTTTTTATGAGACAGAAAGATGGTTGGATATACTTGGAGTAGGGGAAGTTGGAAGTCTAAATGAAAAGATTATAAGTAAAGGACTTACCAATTTAATTTTAGTTTCTGAAGCACTACATGAAAAGAAAATAGCTTATTTAGCAGATAGTATTTCAGCAAAGAAGAATGTAAAGGTAGTTTTAATTGCTGGCCCATCTTCTTCTGGAAAAACTACTTTTGCGAATAGGCTTGGAATACAACTAAGAGTTAATGGGCTAAATCCAATACCAATATCTTTAGATGATTATTTTGTAGATAGAGTTCATACTCCAAGGGATGAAAACGGAGAATATGATTTTGAATCAATTGAATCTATTGACTTAAAGTTGTTTAATAAAAATCTAAAATATCTTTTAGATGGTAAGGAAGTAGAGATCCCAAGTTATAATTTTAAGACAGGAAGTCGTGAATGGAATGGTCATAAACTAAAATTACCTGGAAATGGTGTAATTATCGTTGAAGGAATTCATGGATTAAATCCATCATTAACAGATGCTATAGAAGATGATAAAAAATATAAAATATATATATCTGCCTTAACTCAATTAAATCTTGATAACCATAATAGAATTGCAACAACAGATGTAAGAAAAGTTAGAAGAATAGTTAGAGACTATTTATCAAGAGGTTATGGAGCAGAAGAAACTTTAATGATGTGGCCTTCAATTAAAAGAGGAGAAAGAAAAAACATTTTTGTATATCAAGAGGAAGCTGATGCAATGTTTAACTCAACATTAGTATATGAATTATGTGTATTAAAACCATATGCTATAAAAGAACTTGAGAAAATAAAGCCAGGTAGTCCGGTGTATAATGAAGCTGTGAGGTTAAGATCATTTTTAAACTTCTTTAAAGAAATTGAATTCAGTGATGTGCCAGAGAATTCCATCTTAAGAGAATTCATTGGAGGAAGTTGTTTTTATAAATATTGAAGAGAGGTTGCTAAGTAACTTCTCTTTTTAAATAGCTTAATCTTAATAATAAAAATAATATTATTTTTATTATTAAGAAAAGAATTTTTCTTATAATAATTCTAAAAAATATATATTTATATAAATATGTAAATATACAACAATAAAAAAGAGAATCCTTGCTATAGATTCTCTTTTATCAGTATCAATATTAAACTATATACTTAACTTTTTAACTGCAACATTTTTATTTTCTAATTTCTCTATTAGGTAATCAATATCTCCAGCTTTAAGAATATAAGATAACTTTTTCGCTTTATCATTAAATTCAAAGGAGATAATTTTTTGGGGAGAACCTTTGTCCCATTTAACAGTTACGCACCTTATGCTCTCATATTTAAATTTATTATTAAATAGAACCATGCTATCTCTAGAAAACATTACTAGATTAAAGACAAAAGAAACAAAAAGCAAAACAAAAAATAAAATTATTCCTATAGTTGTAGTTTCAACAACAGACATATATAAAAGTAGTAAAGCAGCACAGAAAAAGTTCATTTTATCTTTGAAAAATATTTTAAGATGTAACTCTCTTTGATTTCCATAAAAATCACATATGTTTAATAAGAAATATAAAGCAAATAATATTCCTAGGAAGATTGCAAAACCAAAAATTATATTAAGAATAATGTTCATAAAAAAATCCCTTTCATTGTTGTGGGGGGGAATAAATTCCATAAATTAAGTATAGCAAAATAAAGATTGATAATACAGATAAAATTACTTAAACTAAAAGTAAAATAACTAATGATTAAGGAGAGGTTTTATGAAGAGCGTAGGCGTTTTTGATATTTTAGGTCCTATAATGGTTGGTCCATCAAGTTCTCACACTGCAGGAGCTGCAAGACTTGGAAAAGTAGCAAGATCTGTAGCTAATGGTCCCTTAAAAAGCGTAAAGTTTTTATTGCATGGTTCTTTTGGGAAAACCTATAAGGGACATGGAACAGATAGAGCATTAGTTGCTGGAATACTTGGAATGGAGCCTAGTGATATAAGATTAAGAGAGTCTCTAGAAATTGCTAAGAGAGAAGGGTTAGAATTTGAATTTATAGAAACAGATTTAGGAGATGCTCACCCAAATACTGTTAAGTTTATTATGGAAACTAAGAAAGGAAATTACTGTGAAGTTATAGGTTCTTCCATTGGTGGAGGAAGTATACAGATAACAGAAGTAAATGGCAATAAAGTGGAATTTACTGGAGATTATCCAACATTAATAATATCTCACCAAGATGTACCTGGAGCAGTTTCTAATGTTACCTCGATACTTTATAAAGAACACATAAATATTGCTTTTATGAAGGTTTTTAGAAAGCAAAGAGGTAAGGGGGCTACAATGGTATTTGAAGTAGATAATAGATTAAACGATGATGTAATAGATGAAATTAAAGGGATAGATTCTATAAGTAGAGTTATTAGAATAAATCCAGTTAAGGAGGAGGAATAATGGATATAGCAAGAAGTGGAGAAGAACTTTTGAAAATTTGCCAAGAGGAGAATATATCTCTTAGCGAATATGCTATAAGATATGAAATAGAAGATAAGGGAATATCAAGAGAAGAACTTTTTGAAAAGATGAGAAAAAATCTACATGTTATGATAACATCTGCTAACGAGGGAATGGAAAAAGAAGTTTATTCAGTTAGTGGTCTTATAGGTGGAGATGCATATAAATTAAAAAAGTATCTTGAAAAAGGAGAGACATTAACAGGGGATACTATGGTATTAGCCATGGCTATGGCATTATCCTCATCAGAAGTAAATGCAGCTATGGGGAAAATTGTAGCATGTCCTACTGCAGGTTCTTGTGGAATATTACCGGCAGTTATTTTAGCAGCAGGAAAAAGATTAAATAAAACAGAAGATGAAATGATAGAAGGATTATTTGCATCAGCAGCTGTGGGAATGATAATAGGTATGAATGCAACACTAGCTGGAGCAGAAGGTGGATGCCAAGCAGAATGTGGTTCAGCTTCAGCAATGGGAGCAGCAGCTGTAGTAGAAATGATGGGTGGTACTCCTAAGATGAGTTTAGATGCAGGTGCAATAGTACTAAAGAATGTACTTGGACTAGTATGTGACCCAGTTGCTGGATTAGTTGAAATACCATGCGCAAAAAGAAATTCTTCGGGAGCTATTAGTGCTTTATGTACAGCTGATTTGGTTATGGCAGGTGTAGAATCAAAAATACCTTTTGATGATGCAGTTTCTGCAATGTATAAGGTAGGTAAATCTCTTCCAGCATCATTAAGAGAAACTGCTTTAGGTGGAGTTGCTATAACTAAAGCAGGATTAATGCTAAAAAAGAAAGTTTACGGAGAAGAGTAAAACTGGTAAGATAAAAGTGAAAATTACATAAATTTACTAGGGGAGCTAGTGCTCTGGCTGAGAATGGAAAGAAAGTTCCTAAACCCTTGAACCTGATATGGTTAGAACCATCGTAGGGAAGTGATAAATTAAAAATATAAAAGTTTATTTGCGTGGCCCTATTAGGCTACGCTTTTTTATTCTTTAGGAAAGTAGATTTATTATTAATTGAGGATAACTTCAACAATTTGGCTATATATTCGCTAATTTATGCCTAAAGAATTAAAAAAATTATATGAGATTGGTCTTTTGCTCACATGCTTTTCTTAAAGCAGAGTGTGATGAAAAAATCGAAGACTCGGTAAGTTCATATTGACGATTTTTTTACGAATTGGAGGTAAATATGGAGAAAAAGGGATTATCAAAAAAATTAGCATTAAGTGGTGTGCTTATAGCAATAGCAACTATATTGGGAACTTTTTCAATTCCTATATTTGGAGCAAGAATGTCCCCAGTACAACATTTTGTAAATGTGGTTACAGCTGTTACATTAGGTCCAGGATATGCTTTAGGAAATGCATTTATAGCTTCTACCCTTAGAAATATTTTAGGTACTGGCAGTCTTTTAGCCTTTCCAGGGAGTATGATAGGAGCATTTTTATCAGGAGTTTTATATAAAAAGTTTAATAATATAGAAGCAGGATTATTAGGAGAAATAATTGGGACAGGCTTTATAGGGGCCTTAGTTGCATATCCCATTTCAACTTTAATCTTAGGTAAAGAAGTTGCACTGTTTGCTTATGTTATACCATTTTGTATTAGCTGTATAGGTGGAGGAATAATAGCTTATACATTTTTAAAGATATCAACAGTTAGAAAAGTTTTGTTCTCTTTTTTTATTGATTAAAATATTGTAAAATGGACAATAGTAAAGAAATATAGAAAGAGGTGAGTATTTGAATATCAAAGATACAGCTTTATATGCATTAAAAAAATTTTATGGATATAATAGCTTTAGACCAGGGCAAATGAACATAATTTTTAATATTCTATCTAAGAAGGATGTTTTTTGTATAATGCCAACAGGCGCTGGTAAGTCAATTTGCTATCAAATACCAGCCTTAATAATGAATGGTGTTACCTTAGTAATATCTCCTTTAATATCCTTAATGAAGGATCAAGTAGACTCCCTTAAGGAGAATGGTATTACTGCTACATATATAAATAGCACTCAAAGTATGGAGGAAATAAAGGATATACTTAAGGATGCATCTTTAGGTTTATATAAATTAATATATATTGCACCAGAGAGATTAGAGTCTAAAGTTTTTGTTCAAATGATAAGAAATTTACATATTTCGCAGGTGGCGGTAGATGAAGCACACTGTGTTTCAGAATGGGGACATGATTTTAGAATTAGTTATAGATATATAAAACCTTTTGTGGATTTGTTACCTAATAGGCCAGTTATATCTGCATTTACAGGTACTGCTACAGATGAAGTTAAAGAGGATTCTATGAATCTTTTAGGACTAAGAAATCCAATAAAATATGTAGGTGATATAAATAGAGAAAATCTTTCTATTAATATTTTCAAAGAAGAGGATAAGTTAGAAGGAATTAAGGATATTATAAGAGAGCATGAAGATGAATCTGGAATAATATACTGTTTGTCTAGAAAAGAAGTGGAAAATTTATATACTTATTTAAGGGAGTATGGGTATAATGTATCAATGTATCATGGAGGGCTAGAAGATTATGATAAGGAAAAAGCTCAAGATGATTTTTTATTTGAAAGAACAAATATTATGGTAGCTACTAATGCATTTGGTATGGGAATAGATAAATCAAATGTAAGATACATAGTTCATTGTACAATTCCTAAAAATCTTGAATCTTATTATCAAGAAATTGGTAGAGGGGGAAGAGATGGGGAAGCTTGTAAGTGTTATCTTTTTTATAATAGAGATGATATACGAAGAGTAGAGTTTATATTAAATAAAAGTAGTGGGTTTAAACGTAAGGAAATTGCCTTAAGAAAACTTCAGTCTATGATAGACTTTTGTGAAGAAGATGGTTGTTATAGAGCATTTTTATTAAAGTATTTTAATAAGGAATGGTCTAGAAATTATTGTGGAAATTGTAGTAATTGCCTGGGAAATGATGAAGTAAGGGACTTTACTAGGGAAGGACAAATTATTTTGTCAACTGTATATAGAACCCGTGAAAATTACGGTATATCAGTATTAATTGATATTTTAAGAGGTATAAAAGGACCTAAAATAATAGAGAAAAACTTAGACAAAATAACAACTTTTTCGTTAATGAAGGACTATAGTTCATCATTTATAAAAGCTATAATTAATGAAATGCTTACACAGGGATATGTTAGCTTAAAGGAGGGAACATATTCTATGTTAAAGTTAAATAATAAATCTATGGATATACTTTTAGGTAAAGCAGACATGTACTTATTAGTAAAAGAAGATGAAAAGCCTATAGATGAAGAATTATTCCATAAATTAAAGCTTTGGAGAAAAAGTAAGGCTATTAAAGAAAATATTAAACCATACATTATTTTTTCAGACTCATCACTTATATCAATTGTAAATCGATTACCAAAGAGTATTGAAGAATTACTCCAAGTTAGAGGTGTTGGTGAGAAGAAAGTAGAGAAGTATGGAGATGAAATTCTGAAATTACTATCTAATGAATAAATAGGAGAGAAGTTGGTAAACAACTTCTCTTTTTGCTTACCTATAGTAGGAGTGGGGGATATTTGTTTCCATGTGACTTGGAACTTTCCACGGAACAAACAAAATAAATATCCTCCCTACCTTTTTTGTTATATTATTTAAGTGAATTTTCGTATTGTTGAACCATTCTCTTAACCATTTCTCCACCGACACTTCCATTTTGTTTAGAAGTTAGGTTACCCTTGTCAGTATTTTCATAGTCTTGTAATCCAAAACTTGAAGCTACTTCATTTCTAAAAGTATTTAATCCTTTTTTAGCTTCTGGAACTAAATTTCTGTTACCACTATTGTTTGAAGACATACCTGTCTACCTCCTTATATTTAAAAAGATTGTACAAATATTGTACAATCTTATGTTGTCCATGTAGCGAAAGAATAAACTATGAATATGTATCCTTTTACGGTTTTAGTATACTAATTTACATATTTAATGAAGTATAGGTGTTTAATGTAAGTTTATAAAGGTAATTAGTTTTCATTTAGGAATAAATTATTTGTGAAAAAAGTTATATTAATAGTCTTATTATTCATTAAAAATTCTTTGATAGGAATACTCTATAACTTTTGGTGAATATATTTTAAGTAAAAGGAGGGAGTGCATATGAACTTCAAAGAATTTATAGAAAGCGATAGAGAGGCTAGAAACAAGCAGAAATTTGAAGGGAATTTTTTGGATTATCTTGAAATTATAAAGTCAAATCCTGATATTGCTAAACTAGCGCATAAAAGAATGTATGACATTATAGTAGGCAAAGGGGTTGAATTACTAAAAGCTGAAGAGAATCCCAGGGTTAAAAAGATATATGGTAATGAAACTATAAGAAAATATGATTTTTTTAAGAATGATTTTTATGGAATAGACAAGGTTATTATGAAACTTGTTAATTACTTCAATTCTGCATCTATGAAGGGAGAAGAATCTAGGCAAGTTCTTTATTTAGTTGGGCCTGTTGGAGCTGGAAAGTCATCTTTAGTTGAAAGCTTAAAGAAGGCATTGGAAGAAGCTGATCCTATATATGCTCTTAAGGGTTGTCCGATGCATGAAGAACCACTACATCTAATTCCTAAACATTTAAGACCAAAATTTGAAGAACTATTAGGAGTACAAATAGAAGGAGATTTATGTCCTGTATGTAGATATAGGTTAATGCATGATTACAATGGGAAGTATGAAGAGTTTCCTGTGGAAACAAAGACTTTCTCAATAAGATCAAGAAAGGGTATTGGAGTAGTACCACCAGTAGATCCTAACAATCAAGATACATCTATATTAACAGGTTCAATAGATATTTCTAAAATGGACATGTATGCTGAGGATGATCCAAGAATTTTTTCTCTAAATGGTGCCTTTAATGTTGGTAATAGGGGGCTTGTTGAGTTTATAGAGGTATTTAAAAATGATGTTGAATATCTTCATACAATAATTACAGCTACTCAAGAAAAGTCTGTGCCATCTCCAGGAAAAGGATCGATGATTTATTTTGATGGACTTATAATTGCTCATTCAAATGAAGCAGAATGGAATAAATTTAAATCAGATCATACCAACGAAGCTATTTTAGATAGAATAGTAAAAATAGAGGTTCCATATTGCTTAGAGTTAGATGAGGAAATGAAGATTTATCAAAAAATAATTAAAAAGAGTAACTTTAAAGCACATATAGCTCCACATACAATTGAGGTTGCTGCTATGTTTGCAATTCTTTCAAGACTTTCTCCATCAACTAAAGTTGATCCTATGACAAAGTTAAAAATTTATAATGGTGAAGAAATTGTAGAAAAGGGAACAACTAAGAGAATAGATATTATGGAGCTTAGAGAAGAATCAGGAACTTATGAGGGTATGAAGGGGATATCAACTAGATTTATTGTAAAAGCAATAGATAATGCATTATCAAACTCAGAGTGTGACTGTATCAATCCATTAAGCATAATGGAGAGCATAATAAAATCAATTAAGGAGATGGATATTGGAGCTGATGATAAGAAGAAGTATCTAGGATTTATACAAGACACTATTAGGAAAGAATATAACAAGATGTTAGAGAAGGAAATTACAAAGGCCTTTATTCATTCATTTAGAGAACAGGCTGAAAGTCTTTTTAATAATTATATAGATAATGCAGAAGCTTTTGTTAATAAGAGTAAAATAAAAGATACTTCTACTGGTGAAGAATTAAATCCAGATGAAGAGTTTATGAGAAATATTGAAGAGCAAATAGGAGTTTCTGAATCTTCTAGTAAGGGATTTAGGGCAGATGTAACCTCATATATGTTCTATCTAGTAAGAAGCGGGGCAAAGATAGATTATACATCCTATGAACCATTAAAAGAGGCTATAGAAAAGAAACTTATAGCATCAGTAAAGGACCTTTCAAGAATAATAACTAAATCTAGGGTAAGAGATAAAGAACAGGCAGAAAAGTACAATGCAATGGTAGAGGAAATGAAGAATAATGGATATTGTATGCATTGTTGTGACGTTATCTTAAAGTATGCTGCAAATAATTTGTGGAAGGATTGAAACTAGATGGCAATCTTTAGAGATAATAGTGAGAATGCAGTAGAACACGATAGGTCCATAGAAGATAGAAGAAGACATAGGCAGCTAGTAGAAAAGTCTATAAAAGAAAACTTAGGAGATATTTTATCAGAAGAAAGTATTATAGGGGAAGGTAAAAATAAAAAGTTTAAAATTCCAATTAGAGGAATAAAGGAATATCAATTTGTTTACGGAAAAAATTCAAAAGGAGTAGCTTCTGGTACGGGGGAAGAAAAAAGAGGGGATAAAATAGGTAGTGGCAAGCCACAAGGAGCAAATGGAAAAGGTGGAGCAGGAAATAGAGAAGGAGAAGACATATATGAAACGGAAATAACATTAGAGGAACTTCTAGATTATATTACTGAAGACCTAGATTTGCCAAATTTAGATAAGAAAAAGTACTCTGAGATTGTTACTGAAAGTTCAGGTAAAAAGAAGGGGTATCAGAGATATGGAATTAATCCCCGTTTAGCAAAAAAGAAGACTGTTATGTCTAAAATTGCTAGAAAGCAGGGTAAAAAGAGAGCGTTAGCAGAAGAGGGGGTAGAAATAGAGATAGAAAGGTTCCCTTTTAGAGAAGAGGATTTAAGGTATTATAGAGTAAAGAAAAAGCCTAAAAGAGAAAGTAATGCAGTTATGATATTTATCATGGATGTATCAGGCTCTATGGATAGTACTAAAAAATATTTAGCTAGATCTTTTTTCTTTGTATTATCTAAATTTTTAAGACGTAAATATAATAATATTGCTTTTGAATTTATCTCTCATACAACTGTAGCAAAGAGGGTAGATGAATATGAGTTTTTCCACAAAGCAGAATCTGGTGGAACCTATATATCTAGTGGGGTAAGACTAGCTTTAGATTTAATAAAAGAAAAGTATCCACCAGAAGTGTGGAATATTTACCCTGTTTATGCTTCAGATGGGGATAACTGGACAGAAGATAATGAAAGAGCAATGAAAGCAGTAAAAGAATTATGTTCAGTAAGTAACATGTTTGGATATGCAGAGCTATTACCTTCTACTTACTCTACAACTATGTATTATAGGTTTTTAAAACAAATAAATGAAGAAAACTTTATACCTGTAATAGTTAAAGAAAAAAAGGACTTATGGGAGGCGTTAAAGTTAATGCTTAGTAAGGAACTAAAGGAGGAGTAGGCTTGGAATATGTTTTAAAAGATTTAATTGAATGGAATGAGGTTATAGAAAGTAAGGCTAAGGAGCTTGGCTTAAATTTCTATCCTCAAGAATTTGAAATTATAGGGTTTAACGAAATGTTAGGATATGAGGCATACGTAGGTATGCCTTCTAGGTATCCTCATTGGAGCTTTGGTAAGTCTTATGAAAAAAATAAAACACTGTATTCCTTTAATTTAACAGGTTTACCATATGAAATGGTAATTAACTCTAATCCTTGCTTAGCATACTTAATGAGAGAGAATACTCTTCCCTTACAAATACTAACTATAGCACATGTATATGGTCATAATGACTTTTTTAAAAATAATAGACTTTTTAAAGAGGGAACTAGAGCTAAATTAGCATTAGAGATGTTTAAGCTTGATGGAGAAATTATTAGAGAATATATTAATGCTCCAGGAATAGGGTATGAAAAAGTAGAAAGAATTTTAGATGCTGCTCATGCAATAAGATATAACATAGGTAGAGTAATTGGAAGAAAAGAAATTACAGATGAGGAAATACGAAAGAATAGAATAGATGATTATAAAAAGGCTATTGAAAATAAAAGTATACTTGATATGGATATGGTAATAGAAGAACCTATTTTAGATAAGATTCCTTTAGAGCCTTATGATGATGTTGTAGGGTTTATTATTAAATATGGAAAGTTAGAAGAGTGGGAAAAGGATATTGTTAGAATAGTTAAAAGGGAAACTGAATATTTTATGCCACAAATAGAAACTAAGACTATGAATGAAGGTTGGGCAAGCTATTGGCATTATAATATTTTAAAGAGCTTAGATTTACCAGAGGGATTACATTTTGAGTTTTTGAAAAGGCATAATGATGTGGTTGCTCCTATATTAGGGGGATTAAATCCATACTATGTAGGCTTTAAAATGTTTGAAGATATAGAAAGAAGGTATGGAAAAGATAAGATATTTGAAGTTAGGGCCATGGAAAGAGATGCTTCATTTATAAGAAGATATCTAACACAAGAATTATGTGAGGAGTTAAATTTGTTCCAATATGGTAAAAAAAGTTTTGATTATGTAATAGAAGAAGTATCAGATGAAGGTGGTTGGAAAGAAATTAGAGATAATTTAGCTTTTACTGCTGGATTAGGATCAATCCCATATATAAGAGTGACAGATTTAAATACAAGAGACCTTACCTTAACGTTAGAACATGTATATGATGGAAGAGAGCTAGAGGCAACTTATGCAAAAGAAACATTAAAGTATGTTCAACAGTTATGGGGATATAAGGTTAGATTGTTAACTAAAAATAAAGACAATAAGGAATTCTATATTAACTGTGATGTAGATAAAAAGATAACAGTAATAGAGAGTAACAAATAGATAGAGAAATGAATAATTTATAGATGAGTAAGAAATACTTAGGAGAATAAAATGAATCTTAAAGGTAGTGAAACTGAAAAAAACCTTTATAAAACATTTGCAGGAGAATCAAGAGCAAATACAAAATACTCACTGTATGCTGAACAGGCAAGAAAAGAAGGATATAGATGGGTAGCAGAGATATTTGAAGAAACTGCAGGAAATGAAAAGGCTCATGCTAGAGAAGTGTTAAAAAAGTATCTTTGTAAAATAAATAATACAGAAGCTAACCTTAGGGATGCTGCAAAAGGTGAAGCACAAGAAGCAAATAGAACTTATAAAGATTTTGAAAATGTAGCTAGAAAAGAAGGCTTTTATGATATCGCAGATTTTTATAAAGAGCTCCAAGAGACTGAAGAAGCCCATGAAGAAAGATTTATAAAGTTAGCAGATAAGATAAAAGAAGATGAGATGTTTAAGAGTATAGGTCCTTCATTATGGCAATGTATGAACTGCGGTTATATACATGAAGGAACAGAAGCACCTAAAAATTGTCCTTTATGTAATTATCCAAAGTCTTACTTCAAACCTTATTGTAAAGTTAAGTAATTCCTAGGAGGAGAATGATGTATTATAATTTACCAGATAAATATTTTTATCCAGTAGTAGAAAAAGATGATTTAGAATTTGAAGATAACTTATTTAGGTCTATGGATGTAGAAGCAGGTGAAGAGAAAGAAAAAAGAGAAGTATTGGATTCAACTGAAGGTAATGAAGTAGTTGAAGACAATGAAGTAAATGTAGTAAGTGAAAGAGAAGAAAATGGTTCTAATATAGACATAAAAGAGGAAGGAGTTATAGAAGAACCTGTAGGGGAAATGAGAGGAGAAGAAGAAACAGAAGATAGTACTGAGGATAGTATTTTGGAAGAGGCGGATGAAGAATATTCTTCAAGTGAACAAGAAGAAACAAGAAGTGAAGACATAATTGAAGATGTAGAAATAGTAGAAGATAATGAAGCAGAAGTAATAGAAATTTCTGAAGAAGAAGAAGAAAAAGTTGTAGAAAGTTAATAGTTAAATTTAGAGAGGTGTTTCAAATATATAAATTTGAGGCACCTTTTTATATATACATTAAAATGAATTCGTAGAATATATTTTAATATATAAATGTTTAGGAGTTAAGGAATGGGATATGATAGTTTAATAAGAAGTCACTATGAAGATTTAAATAATATGAGTACTATGTTAAGAAATTATATAGAAATATATAGGTTACTAATAAGTAGTACAGTAGATTTACATGCTACATCAGTAATAAAAAAGAGTGAAATAAAGCATGCTTTAGAAAGAATAGATGATGTTGGAGAGCTTATAGATGATTTATTAAAGACAATAAAAAAGTGTGAAGGTTCTTATGTAAAATATTGTTCACTAAAAAATGAGGTTATAGTCGCTAATACACAAAAAGAGAGTATATTAACAGAAATACATGATGATATAGATTACCACAATTAGATATAAATAAAGAATTCTGTAGAACAGAATTCTTTATTTATATAAATTAAAAACTTAAGTTAAATCTTTTTAAGATGTATTTTGCTAACCATTAAGTAAGCACCTAAAATCATAAAAATAATAGCTAAAAATACTGGTGCTTGTGCATAGTTCGCAATTAAAGCGAATGCAGCAAGGAAGCAACCTGTAATTGTTATAGGAACACCTGTAAAAACACCATCAAAGGAAGATGTATTATATCTTGCTAATCTATATGCACCACAGATTGGGAAAGCAATTAAAAGTATTATTCCTAAAATTCCCTTTGGTCCAAAAGTATTTAAATTAAATAATATATATATTAATACAGATGGAGCTACACCAAAAGATACTAAATCAGCTAATGAGTCTAGTTCTTTTCCTAAGTCGCTTGATACTTGTAGAAATCTAGCAACTCTTCCATCGTACCTATCAACTAAACCAGCTATAAGTATGAAAATACTTGCTAAAACATATTGTTTTTCAAAAGTTGAAAGTAGTGAAAATACACCACATGACAAGTTAATGAAAGTAAATATGTTAGGAATACAGCTTTTTCTCATATAATCACTCCTAAAATTACTTTTGTTTACAATGAATAATTATATCATATAAATTAATATAATATAAGAGGAAATATACATTTAAGATAATCTTAATGTAGTTATAGTAATCTTAAATTTTTATTAACTTAAAGAGGAGTTTCTCGACAATATTTGGTATTGGTGATATAATCCTCTGTAGTATTATTAGAGCGGAGGTATATTATGAAAAAGGTTAGGTTCATATATAACCCATACTCAGGTGAAAATATTATATTACATGAATTAGATAAAGTAATGAAGTTGCATCAAGAAAAAGGATATCAAGTAGTTCCATATAGAATACAAAAAGATAAGGATATTGATGAAGCTTTTGACATTATAGATAAAGATTATAATTATGTATTAGTTGCTGGTGGTGACGGTACAGTAGACTCAGTGGTTAATGCAATGATGAACAGAGGAATTGATTTACCAATAGGAATACTACCAGTTGGTACGGCAAATGATTTTGGTAAGTTTATAGGTATTCCTTCAGATGTTACAAAGGCATGTAATCAAATACTTGAATCTGAGCCGAAAGCGGTTGATATAGGAAAAATAAATGATAAGTACTTTATAAATGTAGCAAGTTCAGGATTGTTTACAGATGTATCTCAAAAAACTGACTTGAACTTAAAAAATACAATAGGGAAACTTGCATATTATCTTAAGGGTATAGAGGAAATTCCTAATTTTAGAAGATTAAAGGTTCACTTAAAATCTAAGGAAGTAGATTTTGATGGTGAAATGTATTTAATACTTGTTTTTAATGGACAGACAGCAGGAAACTTTAAGTTAGCAACTAGAGCTGATGTTAATGATGGATATCTTGATGTTATTATGATAAAGGCAGTACCAATAATAGAGATATTACCTTTATTTATAAAGATACTTAAGGGAGAGCATTTAGATTCAGATAAAGTAATATATTTTAAAACTGATGATATTTTAATTGAGTCAGAGGAAGATATTGTTGTTGATATTGATGGAGAAAAGGGACCAGATTTTCCACTAAGAATTAGATGTATAAAAGGTGGAATAAAAGTTTTAGGAATAAAATAGTATATTTTTTAATAATTATAAGTAACAGTAGAGTAAGTTAGGAGTGTTCAGAGTGAATTTAGCCTATTATATTTTCTTGTTACTTATAATTTTTTTGCTTATTTTCTTAATGAAAAAGAATTTGAAGGTTTCTCCAAAGAAGATAAAAGCATATATGATGGTGGTAATGAGTCTTTTTGTTTTAAGATACATAGGGTTATTTTTGTTATGCATAATGAAAGATGGTAGATTTGTATATATGTTAAAGCCATTACTATTTTTAAATCATCTTGCAATACCATTAATGATTTTAGCTTTGGCGTATGTATATTTAAGATGGGATAAGTTGAGTTTTAACATCAACTACATTATTGCAGTAGTATTAGTTATATTATATGTGGCAACAATGTTTACTATGAAGGGGAAGGTTGTCTTTAATCCTATTTATGGATATGTAATAAAGATATATAACGAAACAGCATTATTTTTAGGTTCATTAGTAATCATTGGGAGTCTTTTAATTTATTGTGTATATTTTTTAGATAAACCCCATAACAATAAAAAAGGTATGATATATTTAATAATTGCATCATTAGTGGTAATATTAGAGAATATATTGTATTTGGGAGGGCTAAGATTATTTCCATATCCCATTTTTGGTGATGGAATATTTCTTATGATAATGGGATTTGCAATAAACACCTTTAAAAAGTTATGAATTAATTAATAACTTTGGTTAAAACTTTGCTTTTGCAAAGTTTTTTATTTTTATAGAATTAAAGAGAAATTGCAAAGCAATTTCTCTCCTTATTAATTATTTATTACCTGTTTCTTTTCTTTCTAGAAGATTTACTATGATTTGATTTTCTTTTAGGAGCATCTTCATTACTTCTAGTATTATTTTGTATTTTTTTGGAAATGTTAGATTTTACTTTTTTTCCACTATTATTTCTTGGTGGTTTTGCAGGTATTAAGCAATCTTTTCCACTACCAATTAAATCTTCTCTACCAGCTTTAATTAAAGCTTTTTTAACTATTTCATAGTTCTTAGGAACTCCAAATTGAATTAGAGCTCTTTGCATATTTTTTTCTTCTTGAGTTTTTGGAGTATATACCTTTTCTCCTGTTAATGGATTATATCCTATATAGTATATTGTTGTAGATAAGCTACCTGGTGTAGGGTAGAAATCTTGAACTTGTTCAGGTGTATATCCCATGCTTTTAACATATTGAGCTAACTCAATTGCAGCATTTAAATCTGATCCAGGGTGAGAAGACATTAAATAAGGAACTAAATATTGCTTTTTACCTAGTTTCTTGTTTATATCAAAATATTTATTAACAAATCTATCATACACTTCTCTTGTTGGTTTACCCATTTGAGCTAAAACTCTAGGAGTAACATGCTCAGGAGCAACCTTTAGTTGTCCGCTTATATGATGCTCACATAATTCTTTAAAAAATGTATCATCTTTATCATGAATCATATAATCATATCTTAAACCTGAACGAACAAATACCTTTTTAATTCCTTTTATAGATCTAACCCTTCTTAAAACAGATAAGTATTCATTATGATCTATAATAAGATTTTTACATGGTTTTGGGAACATACATTGTTTATGTTTGCAAGCACCATGCTCTTTTTGAACATTACAAGCTCTGTGTCTAAAGTCAGCTGTTGGTCCACCAACATCATGAATATATCCCTTAAAATCAGGTAAAGTTGTAAGAAGTTTTGCTTCTTCAACAATTGAATCCCCATCTCTAGTTTGGATTATTCTACCTTGGTGGAAAGTTAAGGCACAGAATGAACATGAACCATAACACCCTCTATGACTTGTAATAGAAAACTTAACTTCTTGTATAGCTGGGATTCCCCCCAGTTTTTCATAACAAGGGTGATAGGTTCTCATAAAAGGTAAATCATATGTAAAGTTCATTTCCTCATTAGTTAAAGGAACTTGAGGTGGATTTTGAACTAAATATCTATCACCATGTTTTTGTATTATTCCTTTTCCTCTAATAGGGTCTTGTTCATAGTATTCAACTTTAAATGCATCACCATAAGCAGTTGTATCTGTAGATACTTCCTCAAAAGAAGGTACAGTTATATATTTATCTAAGCCTAAGGTATCTTTTGTTAAATAACAAGTCCCTCTAATGCCTGTTAAACTATTTGCACTCGCACCATATTTAAACATTTCAGCTATTTGAACAATAGTCTTTTCACCCATACCATATATTAAAAGGTCTGCTTTAGAATCAACTAAAATACTTCTTCTAACTTTATTGTCCCAGTAGTCATAATGAGCAAATCTTCTTAAGCTTGCTTCTATACCTCCAATAACTATTGGTACATCTTTATAGGCTTCTCTTACTCTATTACAATAAACTATTACAGCTCTATCTGGTCTGTATCCACTTTTACCACCTGGAGAGTAAAAATCGTCATGTCTTTTCTTCTTAGCAGCAGTATAATGGTTAACCATAGAATCTATATTTCCAGAGTTAACAAGGAAGGCATATTTAGGCTTACCAAGTTTTTTAAAGTCGTCTGCATTGTTCCAATTTGGTTGAGCAATAACGCCAACTTTAAATCCTTGTGCCTCTAAAGTACGTCCAATAATTGCTGTACCAAAGGATGGATGGTCTACATATGCATCTCCTGTAACTATAATAAAGTCTAATTGTTCTATATTTCTTTTTAATAAATCTTCTTTACAAATAGGTAAAAAATCTTTAGCTAATTTCATTTTAAAAACTCCAATTCAGATAAATTATTCCAAGAGGTTTCCACTAATTCTTGTCTACTTATATTAACATAGAGATTTTTCATTTACAAATGGGAAAAAGTTGTTTACTTTTAGAAGTCATATAATATAATAAATATTGAAGGATAAGCGCTGACAACTATTGTCAGCTATTTTTGAGTATAACTATATTTGGGATTTTTAAACATAAAAGGTGGTGTAAATAATGGAGGGTGGGCCTCAGCATAGGTCATTGCCAAAACTGAATAAAAGTAAACCTAGAGGAAGCTCTACATTATTTATAAATTTATAATGTTCTTCCTCTAGATAATAAGGAGGAAGCGTTATGAAGAGACTATCAGTTTTTCTATATTCACAGATACTAGGAAAAAATATCTATGATGAGTTTAATGATGTTTTAGGTTCCCTAAAAGATATTTATGTAACTACTGATGAAGGATATCCAAGAGTAATCGGATATAAGGTGAAAAAAGATGGTTCCACATTTAACTATGAGTTTAAGAGCATAGGTGTTTACGATGATAATGGAAGAATTGTTATAAAGACAGTAGGTAGTAGGGAAATATTAGCTAGAACTTATACTTATTTATTATCTAGGAATTTATTAGATAAGAATATAGTAGATATTAACGGTAAACAGGTTGTTAGAGTTAATGATATGAGAATGGCTGAAATTGCTGGAGAGTATAGAGTTGTAGCTGTAGAAACAGGACCATTGGCTAAATTCAGAAGAATGGGCATGAGTGGTGTTGGTAAGGTGTTATATAAGTTCCTAAAGAAAGATTATGAAGATAAGATATTAATGTGGGATGATGTTGAGTCTATAGAAATGGTTAATAATAACCTGCAGTTATCAAAGTCTTATAAGAAATTAACAGCCTTACATCCAGCTGATTTAGCTGATATATTAGAAGATCTAGATGAAAGTTCAAGAAGAGCATTATTTGAATCCTTAGATGAGGATTTAGCTGCTGAAACTTTCGAAGAAATTGAAGACGAATATAAAGGGAGCATAATTAAGGATTTATCAGAAGTTAAAACGGCTGAATTGCTAGAAAATATGGGTAATGATGAAATCGCTGATTTATTAGATGAATTAGATGAAGAAGAAAAAGAAAAGGTCTTAGTAAACTTGGAGCATGAGGATGCAGAAGAAGTACAAGAACTTTTAAGATATGAAGATGAAACAGCAGGTAGTATAATGACAAAAGAATTTATTTCTTTTGGGCTAAATGTTACTGTAGAAGAAACAGTTGAAATACTTAAGGAAATGCAGCCTGATGAAGAAGTTATGTATTATATTTATGTAACTGATGAAGAAGATAAAATTAAAGGGTTAGTAATATTAAGAGATCTATTATTAAGTGATGGTAAGAAAAAGCTTTCAGAACTTATGGAAGAAAATATTACCACAGTTAAGCATACCGAATCTATAGAAGAAGTAATAGATAAGGCTGCTAAGTACGATTTATTATCAACAGCTGTTGTAGATGAAGATAATAGGTTAATTGGTATAGTATTAATTCATGATATAATAGATGAAGAATTTTATCCATTATGGAAAAAGAAGAACAAATCAATTAAATAAGGAGTAATTTAGAAGAGAAATTGTTTTACAGTTTCTCTTTGTTATTATATAAAGAAAAAACAAAAAAACTGTTGACAATTTCAGGATAAAGCATATAATAAGATTATAAAGCATAGCAAAATACTCTGAATTAAAAACAGTGAAGAAGGAAAGTAACTTTTATGAGGTTTACAGAGAGAAAAGGTAGTTGAGAACTTTTCATCCATATTAATTGTGAAGTGCCCTTTGGAGTTGAGGTCTGAAATAGTAGTAAGATTTTCCGGGTTCACCCGTTATAGTGATAAGGTATGTGCACGTACCTGATAAAAGAGTGGGATTTTTAAAATCCAATTAGAGTGGAACCGCGAATTTTACTTCGTCTCTATAATTAATAGAGCCGGGGTTTTTTTTATTTATAAAAAAGTTAGGATGAAAGTTTTAGCTAAACATTCCGGGATGGCTTTCACCCTAGGCAAAATAAAGATATTAATACAATAAATTTTAGGAGGTTTTTAAACATGATCTATAATGGAATATTAGAATTAGTAGGAAAAACACCAGTGCTTAAGGTGAATAGTTTAGTTGAAGAAAATAGTGCAGAGGTATATGTAAAGCTAGAAAAATTTAATCCAGGTGGTAGCGTTAAGGATAGGGCTGCTTTAGGAATGATTGAAAAGGCTGAAAAAGAAGGATTATTAAAACCAGGAGTAACAATAGTTGAGCCAACAAGTGGGAATACTGGAATAGGTTTAGCTATGATAGGAAAATTAAAGGGATATAAGGTTATAATAATTATGCCTGAAACAATGAGTAAAGAAAGAAGAGATTTAATCAAGGCATATGGAGCAGAGCTTGTATTAACAGAAGGTAGCAAGGGAATGAAAGGTGCTATAGAAAAAGCCCTAGAATATGAAAAACAAGGTGGATACTTTATTCCACAACAATTCGAAAATATAGCAAATCCAGAAAAGCACTATGCTACAACAGCAGAAGAAATATTTGAAGATATAAATGATTTAGATTACTTTATTTCAGGAGTTGGAACAGGTGGAACTGTAACAGGTGTTGGAAAAAATTTAAAGGAAAAAATAAGTGGATTAAAGGTAGTTGCAGTTGAACCATCTAAATCACCAGTTTTAAGTGGAGGAAATCCAGGAGCACATAAGATACAAGGTATAGGGGCAGGATTTGTTCCGGGAAATTACGATAGTTCAATTATAGATGAAGTAGTACAAGTGACAGATGAAGATGCATTTAAAACTGCAAAAGACTTTGCTGCACAAGAAGGTGTATTAATAGGAATATCATCAGGAGCAGCAGTGTTTGCAGCAATAGAGTTAGCTAAGAAGGTAGGAAAGGGCAAGAAGATTCTTGCTATTGCTCCAGATGGAGGAGAAAAATATATATCAATGGGTTTATATGACTAGAAAATAGAAACAAAGGAGTTGTGGCAATGTTCAAAACTTTAAATTATAACTTAAGCAGAATTGTAGAAAATGATCCAGCAGCAAGAAGCAAATTAGAAGTATTACTATTGTATCCATGTATTCATGTACAGATTGCTCATAAATTATCACATTTTTTATATAAGCATAAATGGTTTTTCTTAGCTAGATTAATATCGCAAATAGCTAGATTCTTTACTGGAATAGAGATTCATCCAGGTGCTACCATAGGTAAAGGCTTATGTATAGATCACGGAATGGGTGTTGTTATTGGAGAAACAGCAGAGATTGGTGACGATGTTTTAATTTATCATGGTGTAACACTTGGAGGAACAGGAAAAGATAAAGGGAAAAGGCATCCTACTATAGGTAATGGAGTGGTAATAGGTGCAGGGGCTAAAGTATTAGGACCTATAAAAGTTGGAAATAATGCAAAGATAGGAGCTAATGCTGTAGTTGTTAAAGATGTTCCAGAAGGAGCAACAGCAGTAGGAATTCCAGCAAAAAATATTATTAGAACTAGTGCTACTATTATTGAAATAAGTGACTTTAGGGGAGCAAAGAAAAAAATATTTAATGATATGGTGATATAAAAAATGAGTTTAAAGGAAGAAGTTTTGTCATACTGCAACAGTTTAGGATTAACAAACATTGGTTTTGTAAAGTGCAGAAAATTTAGTGAGCTTGAAGAGTTCTATGAAAATAGAAAAAAATTAAATATACAAAATGAGTTTGAAGAGGAAGATATTCAAAAAAGGATAAATCCAAATCATTATATGGAAGAGGGAAAGACTATAATTTCTATAGCTTTCCCTTATCTTCATGACCAGGAACATTTTGATAATGGATTTTCATTATATACTAGAGGTAATGATTATCACATGGTACTAAAGGATTACCTAGATAAAATTTGTGAATTTATAAGAGTAAAGGGTGGAAAGGCTATATCCTTTGTAGATAGCAACACCTTACCTGAAAGGTATATAGCTTATTTAGCCGGTGTAGGTTTTATAGGAAAGAACAATATGTTAATTACTAAAGAATATGGTTCCTATGTATTTTTAGGAGAAATAATTACAGATTTAGAAATGTATGATGATGATAATGGTAACTTTGAAGAACTTATGAAACATAAAGAATGTGGAGAATGTTCTATTTGTTTTGGAGAGTGTCCTACAAAGTCAATTAATCCTAATAGAAAAAATTCTAATATATGTTTATCATATATTACTCAAAAAAAGGATTTAGAAGAGTGGGAAATTAAGGCATTGAAGGGAAGAACTTTTGGGTGTGATAGTTGTCAACTAAGATGTCCATATAATGAAGAAATAAAGTTTTCTCATATAGAAGGGTTTAAACCACTAGAATTTATGGAGAAAGATTACAGCGATAATATAGTTAATATGGGGAATGGAGAATTTAAATCCACATTAAAGAATACATCTTGTGGGTGGAGAGGCAAGAATGTACTAAAAAGAAATGTTCTAATTAGGATGAAAATGTATAATGGAAAAGATGTTAGTGCAATAAAAACAGATTCCCCATATATACAAGCGTATATTAATAGAATAAGAGATATTAAATAAAGAGTATAATTTAAGTCTTAGTATTTGATGAATAAAAAATGCATCTATACTAAGGCTTTTTATAAATATTATTTCACATACAAAGTTTTGAAACTTCCGAATTAATTTTATCCCAAGATATTTTAAAGTTTTCCATTTCTTCTACTCCTTCTGAGGTAAGAGAGTAGTATTTTCTACATGGTCATAAAGGGGAGGGTCTCTTAGTGCCCTTAATTAACTTTTTCTTCTCTAGTCTTAATAATAGTTGATAAAATGAGCCTTCAGCAAGCTCTGTGAAACCTAACTCTTGTAATGTTTCGTATATTTCATATCCGTAGGTCGTTTTATTATTTATAATTTTAAGAATTACACCATCCATTAAATCCTTTAATAATTGGAAATTAATTCCACTCTAGCAGATAAAGGGGTCAAAGAACAATTTGTTTTACTTTTAATAATCCCAAATCTAGTGTAATAATCTCCTTTTAATTTACTGATATCTAATTGAATATCTAGAAGTTTTTCAAGAAATTCATATGTGATATAATATATTTCGGTGGATAAAAGTTACAGTTACTTAGGAGGATTTTATGTTTAATATAGGTTATATAGGTAATGGAAAGAGTACTAATAGATATCATATTCCATTCGTATTAGAAAGAGATAATATAAAAATTAAAACTATATATAGGAGAAATCCAGAACATGATACTTGGAGCAAGATTCCAGGAGTTAAATACACATCAGATATATATGAATTATTAAATGATGATGAAATTAATTTAGTAGTAGTATGCACCCATCAAGATAGTCATTATGAGTATGCAAAAATGGTTTTGGAAAGCAATAAACATTGTTTAGTTGAAAAACCATTTATGAAGACATCAGAGGAAGCAAAAGAAATATTTAAATTGGCAAAAGAAAAAGGACTTATAGTTCAAACTTATCAGAATAGACGTTTTGATAGTGATTTTTTAACAGTTCAAAAAGTAATAGGGGAAGGAAAACTTGGAGAATTATTTGAAATTGAAATGAATTTTGATTATTATCGCCAAGAGGTACCAGAACATAGTAAGTATGAGGGTGCTAATAACTCTTTTCTATATGGACATGGCTGTCATACTATAGATCAAGTAATTAGTTATTTTGGAAAGCCAGATAAGGTTAATTATGATGTGAGACAATTACTAGGGAAAGGAAAAATGAATGATTACTTCCAAGTGGATATGTTTTATGGTAATTTAAAGATATCTGTTAGATCAAGTTATTTTAGAATAAAGGAAAGACCTAGCTTTATAGTGTATGGAAAGAAAGGGTGCTTTATAAAGCAAACTAAAGACCGTCAAGAGGAACATTTAAAGTTATTCTATATGCCAAATAACAAAGACTTCGGAGTTGATACATTAATGCATTATGGGGATATAACTTATATTGATAATAATGGTGAGATTCATGAGGAAAAGGTTAAATCTGTTCAAGGGGATTATGGTAGAGTATATGATGATTTATATGAAGCTATAATAAATGGAACTCCTAAAAAGATTAAAGACGAAGAAACCTTATTGTTAATGGAAATATTAGAAGAAGGTATAAAGGATTTAAAGTAGTATAGAAGGTAGGTGTAAGTTAAGTATGTTGTCACCATTTACAGTTAAAGTGTTAAAAATATTACCAGAAGGGGTATTAGTTGAAGTAGCAAAGAAAATAACTAATAATTATTTAAAAAAGTTTGCAAGGTTACATATAGAGGGATTTGAAAAACTAGAAAAATATGAGGGACCATTTATCTTTATCTGTAATCACTTAAGTAATTCAGATGGTATTGTTTTAAATAAATTGTTAAAGGAAAAGTATGATCCATATTTTGTTGCAGGAGTTAAATTAACAAATGACCCTATTACAAATGCAGGAACAAAAATGGTAAAAAATATACCTGTTAAACCTAATACTGCAGATAAAGAAGCAATAACAACAATGGTTAAGACAGTTAAGAATGGAGAAAATTTATTGATTTTTCCAGAAGGAACAAGAAGTAGAACAGGTGCAATGATTGAAGGAAAAAAGGGTATATTATTATTAGCAAGAATGACTAAAGCTAAGATTATACCTATCGGAATGAGTGGAACAGATAAGCTTCTTCCAATTGATGAAGGGGGGAATATGGGTAGCGAAACTTGGCATGAAGCAGATGTTACTGTTAAGTTTGGTAAGCCAGTAGAATTACCCAAGAGAATTAAGGAAGAAGATAAGCATGAATATGATAATAAGTGCATGTATATTCTCATGAGGTCAATAGCTGAATTATTACCTGAAGAGTATAGAGGAGTTTATAAATAGATGAAGAAAAAAACGAAAGAAATTTTAGAAATTTTAAAAGAAACTTATCCAGATGCAAAATGTGAACTTAATCATGGGACTCCGTTTCAATTATTAGTAGCAACAATTTTATCTGCTCAAACTACAGATAAAAAAGTTAATGAAGTAACAGAAACATTATTTAGGGATTATCCTGATTTAGATGCTTTTTTGACACTTTCTAATGAAGAACTTGAAGAAAGAATAAAGCAAATAGGTCTTTATAGAAGTAAGGCTAAAAATTTAATAATGATGTGCCATCAGCTTAAAGAAAAATATAATGGAGAAGTACCTAATACTATGGAGGGAATAACTTCTCTTGCTGGAGCTGGAAGAAAAACTGCTAATGTAGTGTTATCAAATGCTTTTGGTGTACCTTCAATAGCTGTAGATACTCATGTTTTTAGAGTATCTAATCTTTTAGGCTTAGTTGATTCTGATAATGTTCTAGAAGTTGAAAAACAATTACAAAAGGAATTACCAAAAAAAGAATGGTCATTAGCACATCACCTATTAATATTTCATGGTAGAAGGTGTTGTATAGCTAGAAGACCACAATGTGAAGTGTGTCCATTATCACATTTATGTAAATATAAGAAGCAGAAGGATAAAGAGGAAAAGAAGGTAAAAAGGAAAAAATAAAGAAACTGTTTAGCAGTTTCTTTTTTTGTTTATAAAAGTTCTATGTAAGTAGCAGTGTGGAAAATTTTCCGAAGTTAGGAATGGATTTGTGTAAAAAAATCCATATAATAAGTATTGTAAACGTTATTAAAAATAGCAAGGAGGAATTTTAAATGAATTTTATATCTAATTTTATTGAAGAAAAAATGGTTCCTGTTGTATCAAAATTTGCATCTCTTAGATATATGAGAGCATTAAAATCAGGTTTTATGGTTATAATGCCTCTTACAATAATAGCATCAGTATTTTTATTAATTACTGATTTTCCTATTACTGGATATCCGGAGTTTATGGCAAAGATATTTGGGCCAGAGTGGGATAGTTTCCTTTCTCCAGCATATAGAGCAACTTTTGATATGATGGGTATATTATTAGCTGGTACAATAGCATACAAGCTAGCAGAAAGCGATGAAGTTGACCCATTACCTGTTATGATAATTTCAATAGTTGCGTATGTAATTGTTACACCAAAATTCGTAACAGCTGAATCAGGTGAAGTCATAAATAAAGTTTTACCAATGGCATGGCTTGGAACAAAAGGTGTTATAACAGCGATAATAATGAGTATTACGTCCACAGAGATATATAGATTTATTGTTAAAAAGAATTTAGTAATAAAGTTACCAGAAAATGTACCTCCAATGGTATATAAGTCATTCTTTTCATTAGTTCCAGGTGTAATTGTAGTTGCATTTGCATTACTGGTTAATGGTATATTCCTTACAATGGGCAAATCAATGCATGAATTTATCTATGATATTTTACAAGTACCATTACAAGGATTAACAGCATCTCCTATAGCAATAACAATAGTAGCAGGTTTAAATGGATTCTTATGGTGGTTTGGTATTCATCCAACAGTTGTTAACTCAATTGTAAATCCATTATTAAATGCAAACTCAGTAGAAAATCTTGAGTTATTTAAGCAAGGAGCTTTAACTTTAGAAAATGCTAATATAGGTACAATTCAAATGATTGACCAATTTGCAACTATAGGTGGGGCAGGTATGACAATAGGTCTTGTGCTAGCAATGCTTGTAGTAGCTAAATCTCAAAGAATGAAGATGCTAAGCAAATTAAGCACAGTACCAGCAGTATTTAACATAAATGAACCAATAGTATTTGGATTACCAATAATTATGAATCCGTTAATGTTAATTCCAATTACTTTAGCACCAATAGTGTCAGTACTTATAGCATATGGAGCAATAGTAATAGGATTTATGAATCCTTTCAATGGAGTAGTAGCACCATGGCCAACACCGCCAATATTTAGTGGTTTCTTAGTAAGTGGATGGCAAGGAGCAGTTGTTCAAGTAGTTGCAATTATAGCAGCCTTTGCAATATATTATCCATTTGTGTTAGCCTTAGATAAGCAATATAGAGCAGAAGAAGTGGCATAATAATATAAAAATGTTTTAGGAGGCGCACACATGAAACTACATAAAAGAATTTCAGTAAATGCAAAATATTTAACAAAATTAGAGAAAGAGCTTTTGCAGTTATTATTAGAGAATAAGAGTAAATTTACTTATGATACTTTTACGATTATGAATATTTCAGAGGAATTTAATATAAGTAGTACAAGTGTGCACCGACTTTCTAAAAAGTTAGGTTATAAAAGTTTTATACAATTTAAAGATGAATATTTTGAAAAAGATAAACAAGAAGATGACAGCATATTTATGCCAGATGACAAAGAGTTTATAGAAAATATGCTTGATACCTATAAACTTGTAAAACAAGCTAATATAGGCGAGATTATTGATAAAATGTTGAAATGTAAAAGAATAACTATATATGGAATGGGAATGAGTAATTACTTAGGGAAAATATTCCAAATTAAATTACAGCTTCTAGGCATTCCAGCAGAACAACATGATGATTCAAGATTTATGAGGCTATCAAGTAAAATTCTAAAAAAGGATGAGGACTTAGTATTTGTTCTATCAAGGGGAGGGGAAACTCCAGAGTTGTTAGAAGTATTAGTAGAAACTAATATGAGAGGCATAGATGTTGTATTGATAACTGAATCTACAAATTCTACTAGTGAAAAGTTATCAAAGTATGTGGTTTATACTGCATATACACATGACTTTGACAATAATATTGATACTAGACTAAATTTTCATATAGCAATGGATTATATAATAAAGGAATTTATTAAAAGGTATGAAGAAAAGAGGGAATGATGTACAGCTTTGAAGATATACTAGATAGAAAAGATAATGGTTCTAAGAAATGGAGTAAAGAGTACATTAATAAAAGATTTAAAATAAGTGATGAAGAAAACTATCCCTTGTTTATTGCTGATATGGATTATAAATTACCAGATGAAATTATAAATCCTATAAATGAATTGATTACAAAAGGTGATTTTGGTTATTTTGATGTAAGAGATTCATTTTATGATAGTGTAGTTCAATGGTATAAAAAGAATTATTCATGTAGTATAAAAAAGGAATGGATAGTACCATCTATAGGAGCATTATCATCAATGCATCTTATTGTAGAAAAGGTATTTAATAAAAAAGATAACTTGTTAATCTTTACCCCAGTATATGGACCTTTTAAAGACGTAGTAATAAATAATAATATGAATTTATATAAATATAAATTAAAAATTAATAAAGATAGATATTATATAGACTTTAAAGAGTTAAGTGAATTCGTTGAAAGAAATAATATAAAAGGTATTATTTTTTGCAATCCACATAATCCATCTGGAAGGTGTTGGAGTAAAGATGAATTAGATAAATTAGTAAGTTTATGTAAACAAAATAATATAAAAATTATAAGTGATGAAGTACATGGTGATTTAGTCTTAGGTGAAAATAAGTTTAATTCTCTTTCAGACTATTTAGAAGAAAATGATAATATAATTGTTATTTCATCACCTAATAAAACTTTTAATATAGCAGGTCTAAATATATCTACATTTTTATGCAGTAACTTAGAATTAAAGTTAGCTTTAGAAAATGAGTTTAACAATAGAAAACTTCATGTAAATAGATTTGGAGTAGAATTGTTAACTATATGTTATAATAATGGATTTCAGTGGGTTCAAGCATTAAGAAAAAACATAAAAGAGAATATGAATCTAGTAATTAATAAAATTAATATAGATGATATTAAGATAATGGAACCTGAATCAGGATATCTATTATGGATTAAGCTAGAAAAGGTTAAAGATGTAGATAAGTTCATAATAGAATTGGCAGAAGAAAAGAAAGTTTTATTAGAGACAGGAAGTAGATTTATTAATGATTATGAAGGCTTTGTAAGAATAAATGTTGCAACTAGCAAAAGAATTTTGGAAGAAGCTATTGATAGATTTGTAGATTTTTATAAAGAATATAAATAGAGTAGGAGAAGATGATAATGAATAGAGAAATAATTAATACAATAAAAGCACCAGCAGCAATTGGACCATATTCTCATGGAAATAAAATAGGAGATTTAATATTTACATCTGGACAACTTCCAATAAATCCAGAAACAAAAGAATTAATAACAGAAATAAAAGCTGCCACAAGACAAAGCTTAGAGAATGTTAAAGGAATTTTAGAAGAAGTAGGATCATCTATGGATAAAGTTGTTAAGGCAACAGTATTTGTAAAAGACTTAGGACAATTTGGAGAAGTTAATGAAGTATATAGTGAATATTTTGGGAAAAATTCACCTGCTAGAAGCTGTGTGCAGGTAGCAAAGCTTCCAATGGATGCTGTTATCGAGATTGAAGTTATAGCACATGTTTAAAAAACTGCCTTAGGGCAGTTTTTTATTTGAAATAAATAGATAATATACTGAACGAATATTTAATAAAAATATGCTTATTCCACATTAAACAGATTTTTCTATATAAGTGGTACTTAACTTGGCAAGCAGTATAGAATATAATATTATAGAAAAGTAAAAGAACTTTTAATGGAGGATAGGATTGTAATGAAGGTTGGAGTAATTATGGGAGGAATCTCGTCAGAAAGAGAGATTTCTTTAAAAAGTGGTAATTCAGTAGTTGAAAATATAGATAAGAATAAGTATGAAGTGATTCCTATAGTTATAGACAAGAAGGAAGACATAATAAATAAAGTAAAGGGAATTGATTTTGCGTTACTTGCTTTACATGGTCAATTTGGAGAAGATGGTACAGTTCAAGCAGTTCTACAAACACTTGGAATACCATATTCAGGATGTGGTCCATTAAGTAGTGCTGCATGTATGGATAAGGATATGACAAAGAGCCTACTTCAAGCAGAAGGAATTAGAACAGCACCTTGGATCAATTTAAGATCTTGGGATGAAATTAACTATGAGGATATAAAAAAGTTAGGATACCCTGTTGTAGTAAAGCCTACTCATGGTGGGTCAAGTGTTGCTACTTTTATAATTAAAGAAGAAAAAGAGATTGAAAATGCTGTTAAAGAAGCTTTTAAGTGGGATAACGAAGTTATGATTGAAAAGTTTATAAAGGGAGATGAAATAACATGTCCTGTAATGGGAAGAGAAATGTTCCCTGTTGTAGCTATTAAGCCGCATGCAGAATTCTTTGATTATACTGCTAAGTATGCAGACGGTGGGTCAGATGAATTTGTAATTGAGCTTGAAAAATCTTTACACAAAGAAGTGGAAAAGATGGCATTAGACACATATAGAGCACTTAAGTGTTCAGTGTATGCAAGAATAGATATGATTATTACTGAAGGAGGTATTCCATATATTCTTGAGGTAAATACTCTACCAGGAATGACAAAGGCAAGTTTATTTCCTAAGAGTGCAGCAGGAAGAGGAATAGACTTTAGTGGATTAATTGATTTAATAATTGAAAATTCTATAAAAGAAAAAAGATAAATAGAAGTAGGAAAGTATTTTCTATAAGTGCTTTCCTACTTTTTTATTGTAGAGTAAATAAGTGATATTATAATCCCTAGCACTCCTCCTAGAGCAAAGAATAATTTGATATATCCAATTATTGCTCCTAGTATTGTTCCTATAGCTATCCCCAGAGCAATTCCTTTAGCTAAGTATTCACATTGTTTATCTGATAAATAAATTCTCTTAAACATAAAAGCCCCCTCTTATATATTCTATTTATTAGAGTATTTAAACCTATTAAGTGTTTCAAAATATATAAAAAATTTAGATTATAATATAATAAATGTACAATTGAATAATTTTAGGAGTGATAGTAATGAAAATTAATGATATAAAAGAAAAGTTAAACTCTAAAGAGAGTTATATAAATGGATGGGAAAGGATGAAAAGGGCATCCATAATAATTCCTCTCATAGATATAAACGAAGAAGTACATATTTTATTTCAAGTGAGGGCAAAAAAATTAAAAAGTCAGCCAGGAGATGTTTGTTTTCCTGGAGGCAAAATAGATAAATTCGAAACTCCAAAGGAAGCTGCTTTAAGAGAAATAGATGAGGAACTTGGATTAAAAGATGTTGAAATAATAAAAGAAATGGATATTTTAATTAGACATGATGGTCTGATAATACATCCTTTTGTAGCGATGGTTAAAAATATAGATAAATTAGATATAAACGAGGATGAGGTTGAGGAAATATTTTATATCCCATTATCTTATCTTTTAGAGTATACCCCTATGGAAGTGAAAAATAAGCTGATAATTGAAAGAGGAGAGAACTTTCCTTATGATTTAATTGAAGGTGGGAAAAACTATCAGTTTAAAACAGGTGAGTATATATCCACATTTTATCAATATAAAGATTACGTTATATGGGGGATAACAGCATCCATGTTAAAGGATTTTATAAATAATATAAAGTAGTTTCACCGTTAAGAAAATATTAAGAAGTTATCTACTTTTATATTAAGAAGTAAGAAGTAGAATAAAAGCATAAACTCTGATAATATCTATGGTGAAAAAGGAATTTAGAGGAGGAAATTAAAATGGAAAAAATATTAATAGTTGATGATGAGAAAGAAATAAGAGATTTAGTTGAAATATATTTAAAAGGTGAAGGCTATAAGACTGTAAAAGCAGGAGATGGAGAAGAAGCATTATATGCATTGAGAAATGATCCGGAGATAGATTTAATAATTTTAGATGTAATGATGCCAAAGTTAAATGGTATAGAGGCATGTTTGAAGATAAGAGAAGAAAGAGAATTACCAATAATAATGCTTTCTGCTAAGTCAGAAGATATGGATAAAATATTAGGATTAAATATGGGAGCAGATGATTATTTAACAAAACCTTTTAATCCATTAGAGCTAGTAGCTAGAGTAAAATCACAGTTAAGAAGATATTATAGACTTAATCCTAAAGTTAAGGCACAGGTAATTGAGGAAATAAGCAATATTGTAACAATAGAAGATCTAGAAGTTAATTTAGATACACATGAGATATTTATTGATGGTAAAGAAGTAAAGCTTACTCCAACAGAGTTTGATATATTAGTTTTGCTTGCAAAAAACAGGGGCAAGGTGTTCTCTATTTCTAATATTTATGAAAGTGTATGGAACCAAGAATTTATGGAGTCCGATAATACTGTTATGGTCCATATAAGAAAGATAAGAGAAAAAATAGAATCTGATCCAAGGAAGCCTAGATTTATAAAAACCGTATGGGGAGTTGGATATAAAATTGAAAAATAATGATAATTTTATAAAAAGATTAGGAAAAAAGATATATAAATTAAAAATATTTAATCCTTTAAGAAAGTATATAGATATACTTATGATTAAAATAGAAAAATCTATACGATTTGAATTAATGGTTGTTGTGGGGATATGTTTTGCTGTTTCATTTATCTTTTACGGAATGGCCAATAATGTAATGAGAAAGGAACATACTAATTCAAACATAGCATATAACTATCAAGAAATAGAGTATAGTGCTAGAAATTACGTTAACTCAATTAATGGTCAGGAAGGATTAAAATTAGACGATAACAATTACTTTATTAATTTATTTGCACATGAAAGTGGAAAAGCTTATATTACAGACTTAGATGGAAATGTACTTCAAAAGTCTTCTAATGTTGTTGAAGATAAGATTGATATATTCTCCGTACTTTCTAGTGCAAATAGTAGCGAGTATGATGGTTACAGACCAATGGAAAGAAAGGTGATATATCCTCTTAACATATCAGGGCAAAGATGTTATTTTATATATTCAAATACACCATCTGCACATATTGAAGAAGATACATATATTGTGAGCAATTCCTTTTTAGCCTTAATTCTTTCTTGTCTTGTTTTTATAGTTATATTTATTATAGTTACAAATAAGAAGATGAAATATCTAGATGAAATTGCTTCTGGATTAAAAATTATTGCAAATGGAGATTTAAGTCATCATATAGAAGAAAGAGGCAGTGATGAGATAAGAAATCTTGCATCTAATATAAATTATATGGCTGAAGAGGTTAATAGAAAGATTGAAGCAGAAAGAAAGGCGGAAAAGACAAAGGCTGACTTAATTACCAATGTGTCCCATGACTTGAGAACTCCTTTAACATCTATAATGGGGTATATAGGATTAATTAAAGAGGGAAGATATGAGAATGAAGAAACAATGAAAGAGTATCTTGGTATAGCCTTTAATAAAGCTGAAAAGCTTAAGGGGTTAATAGAGGATTTATTTGAGTATACAAAGCTTGATAATGGGGGAATAAAATTAAATAAGAGCAAGGTTAATTTAACAGAGTTTTTATTTCAATTAACAGAAGAATTAACACCATTATTTGAAGAAAGTGGATTAAGTATAATAAAGAGTGCAACAGAAGATAGAATAATGGTTGATTTAGATGCAGACAAAATGTTAAGAGTATTTGAAAATCTATTAACTAACTCAATAAAATATTCTTTTAAGCCTGGAAATATTGTGATTGGAGTTTATGAAAGTAATGGATATGCAACTGTTGCAGTAAGAAATAAGGGTGAGACAATACCAAAAGAAAAACTAGAAAAGTTGTTTGAAAGATTTTATAGAGTTGAGGAATCTAGAAATACTCAAACTGGTGGGACAGGATTAGGTCTTGCCATAGCTAAAAATATTGTAGATTTGCATGAAGGGCAAATTTGGGCCGAGTGTTATGGCGAAGATATTAGTTTCTATGTAAAATTAAAAATATCAGAATAAAAGTAACTTTCTCTCTATATATGGAATAACATGTTAGAGAGAAAGTATTTTTATTTTGGAGGAAATATGCAAAATAAAAGTCCAAATAGTAGATTTGGAATTGATATTAATGAGTATACTCAAGGCGTGAATTTTCAAGTATTAGCAACAAAGATTGACTTTTTATACTTAAGAGCATCAGGGTCTGCTACAGGTAGGTTTAGGGTAGATAGAAAGTTTATAGGATTTGCAAGAGAGGCTAGAAATTATGGTATTCCTGTAGGTGCATATCATTTTGGAGTACCATCATACGATCTGACTGATGCAGATAGACAGTGTGATGACTTTATAGATGTACTTCAACAGGGATTTGGTGCAAAAGATTACGGTGATTTGTTTCCAGTATTGGATGTAGAAACTCCTGTTGAAAATAAACTTCCAACAGCAACTTTAATTGATTGGATAGACAGATTTAGGAAGAGATTTGAAAAGAAAACTAGAAGAAGATTAATGTTATATACAGGTGCATTCTTTATTGATGAATACAATAACTTTTATGTTCCTGGTAGAGGATACCCACTTAAAAATATGTTATTATGGATTGCAATGTATACGAAGATACCTGGAAATCCTCCATATCCTAAGGATCAAGGTGGTTGGAGTAAATGGAGAATATGGCAATTTAGCGAAGATTTAGTTGTAGAAGGTGTAGGAAACCCAGTGGACGCTAATTGGGGACCTGATAATGTTGATCTATTAACTCAACCTAGTATAGTAACTGGATTAAAAGCTATAGAAAGTGGAGGACAAGTAATTGTTTCTTGGAGTAGAGTTCCCGATGTCGATTTATTAGGATATAATATTTTTGCCAATGGAAATTGGCTTGGAACTGTAGATGCAGAAGACACAGAATTTAGAATTGCAAGAAGTAAAATACCTGTTAAGACAGGAACAGCAGTAAAAATTGCAGTCGAAGCTTTTGACTATGATGGAGAAGTGTCAAAGAGAAGAGCCACAGTTACATTATAATAAAAAGCTAAGAAAAGATTATATCAAGAATAGTGATATTCTTGATATAATTTTTTTATTCTTTAGGGAGCACATATTAATAAAAATTTAAGGTGAAATACTAGATTCTTCATCTTATATTTTTATTGCATTTATTATATAATTAATGTGAAAAGTTTTTTATCACTTTATAGGAAAGGAGTTGACATAATGAAGGATAAAAAAGATATTATTAAAGTTTTAAAGTCAAAATATTTTATTATTTCGGGAATTATAGTTTTAATAATTGGTGCTTATTTAGCTTATACAGCATCGTTAAGTAAGCAGGTAAAGGCTTGGGATAACAAAACATATCCGGGAGTGACTGTTAAGGGAGTAGACCTTGGCGGAAAGACAAAAGAAGAGGTGGCACAAATTCTTAATGAAAAGTTTTCATCACAGTTAAGCGAAAAGGCAATTAATATAACTGTTGAGAACAAGAAACTTTCATACAAGTATGGTGACTTAAATGCTAAGTATAATATAGATGAAGTGGCAGAAGAGGCAGTCTTATACGGTAAAGATACAAGTGCATATAATAAAAATAAACTAATAAAGAATAAAAGTAAAGAGACTCATGAAATACAAATGAGCTTAGTTTATGATGAAACACAAATAGGAAATATCGAGAAAGATATAAAGAAAGCTGTAGATATATCACCAGTTAATGCAACAATTTCTAAATCGGGAGATAGTTTTAATATTTCTAGTGATAAAGTTGGGTATACTCTTGATTCAACGGATTTAGATGCAAAGATGAAAGAAGCATTAAATGGAAATTTAGGTGAATCTACTGATTTAACATTTAACTTAAAAGAAGTACAAGCTAAAGTTAAAAAATCAGATTTAGCTAAGATTAATGGGAAAATGTCAACATTTTCTACTCAATACAAGTCATCTACAGAAGATAGAAGCTATAACATAGAGTTTGTAACATCATTATTAAATGGTACTGTACTTATGCCAGGTGAAGAATTTAGTTATGGTGAACTATCACAAAGAGGTAAAGGTAAGTATAAAATAGGTACTATGTATGTAAATAATAAGGTTGTTCCTGCAGAGGCTGGTGGAGTGTGTCAAGTATCAAGTACATTATATAATGCAGCTATGCAAGCTAATATAAGATCTACTGAGAGAAGGAATCATTCATTACCAGTTGGATATGTAGCTCCAGGTTTAGATGCAACAATGGCTTGGGGAGGAGTAGACTATAAGTTTAAGAACCCATACGATTTCCCAATTTATATTGAAGGATATACACAAAATAAGGTTGTGACTATAAATATATATGGAAGGCCAAGTGCTCTTGATGGGAAAACTTATAAACTAGTCAGCGAAGATTTAGGAACTATACCTCAAACAATTAAGTATAAGGATGATGCAAGTTTACCTAAGGGCACAGAAGTTGTAGAGGTAAAAGGTGCAGCAGGGCGTAAAGCAAGAGCTTATTTAGTTACTTATAAGGATGGAAAACAAATTAATAAGGAACTAATATCTACAGATACTTATGCACCACAACAAACAGTTATTAGAAGGGGGACAGGCCCTGTAGCTGAACCAAATACACCTGAATCAACAGATAAAGAAGCTACAGGAACACCAACAGCATAAATATTTTAGTGAGGATGTTATGAGCTATAAAGTAATATGTATAGACGTAGATGGAACGTTGCTAGGTGAAAGTGGAATAATTCCAGAAGAGAATATTCTAGCAATAGAACAAGCTTACAAAAAAGGTGTACAAGTAGTAATATCTACAGGAAGAATATATAGTAATGCTGTACAAATTGCTAAGAGAATACAGGTGAAATCACCTGTTATAGCTGCAAATGGTGCAGTAGTTAAGGATTGGTATAATGGTAAAACAATATTCCACGCATCATTTACAAGAGGTGAGTATGAAAAGTTATTAGAGCTATTATCAAAATATAAACTAGTAGCACATTTCTACACAATGGATAGGGTAATAGCTTATAGTGCTATTGGGAGTATTGCTGCTTTAGTATATAAGATGAAGAATTATAGTAAAAGTAATAAGATATATGTTGATTCTTATCTTACATTAAAATCCTTAAGAAAAAAGCTTATAGATTTAGAAGGTCATATTGTTAAATGCGTACTATATTCCATAGATAAAGAAAATTTACGTGGATTTAGAAAAGAAATAGAAGATAACTCAGACATGTCCGTATTTGGCGCTGGAAGCTACTCAATAGAGATTGGTCCAAAGGGAGTGTCTAAAGGTAATTCTGTTAAGATATTATCTAATTATTTAAGTATAAATATAGATGATGTTATATGTATTGGAGATAATGAAAATGATATTGAAATGGTAAAGTATGCAGGCTTAGGAGTGGCTATGGGTAATGGAGTTGATAGCCTAAAAGAAGTGGCTGATTACGTTACTGATACCAATATAAACAGTGGCGTTGCAAATGTCATAAATAAATTTATTTTAGCAAAAAATCCATGATGAAATTCATGGATTTTTTTGTTTTATTAATACAATACTATTAATAAAAGAGGTGATAGTATTGTTTATACCTAATAAAGCAGTAATAGAAGAAAAGGCATTAGAATATGAAAAGGGAAGAGAAATATTAGAAAAGTTTAAAAAGTTTAATATAAGTACTACCATAGTAAAAAGTAATAGGTATCCATCCACAAGAAACACAACACCGGCTGAAAAATTTATGGATAGTAAAAGAACTTTAATTGTTGGTGTAAGAAAAAAGATACCATTTCAAAGTTGTAAGCCATCAGCGCACTATCAGTTACCATTAATAAGTGGATGTAGTGGAATGTGTGAATATTGTTATTTAAATACACAACTTGGAAAAAGACCTTATACTAAAATAAATGTAAATATAGAGGAAATATTAAATCAAGCAATGGAGTATGTTGAAGAAAGAAAGCCTGATATAACAATTTTTGAAGGTGCAGCAACCTCAGATCCAATATCAGTTGAATATTATTCAGGAGCTTTAGCAAAAGCTATTGAAGTGTTTGGAGAAAACGAACTTACTAGGTTTAGATTTGTAAGTAAGTTTTCCGATGTTGATTCTCTTCTAAAGCTTAAGCACAATGGACATACAACAATAAGATTTAGTATAAATACGCAAAAGATAATAAGGGAATTTGAGCATGGTACAGATAATATAGATAGAAGATTAGAAGCAGCAAAAAAAGTTAAAGAGGCAGGATATAATTTAGGATTTATTATTGCTCCAGTGTTTATATATCCCAATTGGAAAGAGGAGTATTTGGATTTATTAGATAAAATAAAAAAGGATATAACTACAGATGATCTAATGTTTGAAGTAATATCTCATAGATTTACAGGGAGAGCAAAAGAGAGAATATTAGAAGTGTATCCAAATAGCAAATTACCTATGAATGAAGAGGAAAGGAAATACAAATATGGACAATTTGGTTATGGAAAGTTTGTGTATCCTAAGGAAGAATTAAATGAAATGAAAGAGTTTTTTAAATCTAGCTTAGAAGAAAGATTTGGAGGTAGCAGTATAAATTATATAATATAGTTATATACTTATAATACCTTATATGGATAAAAAGTTTTGACTAAATGTATACCCTGTAGTATCATTTTTATGATAGCATTAAAGTGCTTGAATTGGAGGTCAAAGCAGTGAATTTGAATATAGTTTTATATCAACCTGAGATACCACAAAATACAGGGAATATTGCAAGAACCTGCGTTTTAACAGATTCAAAGTTACATTTGATAAAACCACTTGGATTTGATTTGGATGAAAAACATCTAAGAAGAGCAGGTTTAGATTATTGGAAAGATTTGGATTTAGAGGTTCATGAAAGCTATGAAGCTTTTATTGAAAAGTATGGAGATAGAAAAATATTTTTAGCATCAACTCATGGTGGTGAACATTATGATGAGGTGAAATTCCAAGAAGGCGATTTTATAATGTTTGGTAGAGAATCTTCTGGGGTTCCACAAGAGGTTCATGAAGCACATGAAAATATTAGAATTCCAATGATACAAAGTAGTACTAGAAGTTTAAATCTATCAAATACAGTTGCTATAATTGTATATGAAGCATTAAGGCAAATAGGATTTCCTAATATGAAATAGAATAGAGGGGAATGAGGGAAATGGATAAAATTAAAATAATAACAGATAGTTCAGCAGATTTACCAAAAGAGGTATTCCAAAAGCTTAATATTGATGTCTTACCTCTATTAATTAACTTTGGTGAAGAGAGTCATCTAGATGGTGTAGATATAAATATTGAAGAGTTATTTGAAAAAATAGAAACAAGTGATGTTTTCCCTAACACAGCACAAGTAACGCCACCAAGATTTGCAGAAGCATATGAAAAGTATTTAAAAGAAGGATATAAAATAATATCTATACATTTATCATCATGTATGAGTGGTACATATCAGTCAGCATGTCTTGCAAAGCAAATGTTAGAAAGTGATGATATTTATGTTGTTGATTCTCAAAATGTTACCTCTGGGTTAGGATTGTTAGCTTATAGAGCAGCAATACTTAGAGATAGAGGGTTAAGCGCTGAAGAAATAGTAGCGGATTTAGAAGAATCAAAAGAATTTATTAGTTCTTCTTTATGCTTTGAATCGTTAGATAACTTAGTTAGAGGAGGAAGAATTACTAAGACTGTAAGTGTTGTTACTGGAGTTTTAGGAATAAAGCTAATCCTTGAAGTTAAAGATGGTTTAATGGCTGTTAAAGACAAGGTAAGAGGAAGTAAAAAAGCTGTAAAGAGAATTATAAAGGATATAGAACATTATGGCTTAAAAGAAGATATGCCTATAGTTTTATTAAATGTAAATAATGAGGATGTTTATAAGCCTATAAAAGAATATTTGGATGAACATAATTTAAATTACATTGATGCAGTTGTTGGCTGTACTGTTGGTATACATTCAGGCAATAACGCAACAGGCGTATTCTTTATGTCAAATAAAAAATCTAAATAGAAATAACTAGAGAGTATTTGTATACTCTCTTTTATTTATAAACTTTTTGAAAATGTATACATATACTGTTGATATTTTTAATATAACAATATAAACTAATATAAAAGATATGTACAAGCATATAAGTAGGTGATAAGGATGAAAATGGATTATAGCTATAATCTTACCCAGGAACAAAAGTTAGTATTAACTCATGAAATGCAGTTATCTATTAAAGTGTTACAAATGTCTGCAAATGAGTTGAAAGAGTACATAAATGATGAATTTGCTGAAAATCCTATATTAGAGATACAAGAAAATATAAGTAATTCAGCTGATAGTAAAAATAAAGAATTAGATAAATACGATTATAAAGAAATGATAAAATATCTTGAGTTTGACAATTATGGGGCTCAAAGTTATGGAAGTTATGATGAGGAGGAAATATCGCCTTTTAATTTTATTTCAGAAAAAAAATCATTAAAAGAATACCTTTATGAGCAAATTAATGAGATTGAGGAAAACGATTTAATAATAAGTATAGCAGGTTATATTGTTGAAAGTTTAGACAATAGAGGATATCTTGAAATAAGCATAGAGGAAATAGCAAAGGAAATTAACATTGATAAGGCTTTAGTTGAAGAAGCTTTAGAGGTGGTTCAAGATTTAGAGCCTTACGGAATAGGAGCTAGAAATTTAAAAGAATGTTTAAAGATACAACTTATAAATTTGGGATTAATAGATGATATATTAGAGAAAATAGTAGATGATCATCTAGAAGACATAGCTAATAGTAAGTATGGAAACATAGCTAAGTCATTAAATATTTCTCCTAGAGAGGCTCAAAGATATGGTGATATTATAAGGAAGCTTGAACCGAAACCTTCAAGAGGATTTTTTACAGGAGATGATGTGAAATTTATAATTCCTGATGCTGAAATAAGAAATATTCAAGGTGAGTTTTATATAATTATGAATGATGGAATTCTACCAAAACTATCAGTAAATAATGCTTATAAAGAAGTTTTAAATACTAATACAGATGATGGAACTACTGAATATGTAAAAGAAAAGTTAAATAAAGCCATATCTATAGTAAAAAGTATAGAGCAGAGAAGATCAACTTTATATAAAGTACTTGAAAAGATAGTAGAAAAACAAAAAGATTTTCTATTAAAGGGAGTTAACTCTATAAAACCAATGACTTTAAAAGAGATTTCGGAAGATATAAAAATGCATGAATCAACAGTAAGCAGAGCTATAAAAGATAAATATATATTAACTAGCTTTGGAACAATAAAAATTAAAGATTTATTTGTATCTAAGTTATCTGTTGGAAAAAATGATGAAGATGTTGCTGTTACAATAATAAAGAAAAAAATAAAAAACATGATAGATAAAGAGAATAAAAAGAAACCACTATCAGATCAAGTTATTTGCGATAATTTAAATAGTGAAAAGATAAATATATCTAGAAGGACAGTAGCTAAATATAGAGAGGAATTAGGAATACAATCCTCAAGTAAAAGAAAAAGAATTTAAAAAATAAAGCCTTGGATAAACTAAGGCTTTATTTTTATTAAAAGGATAAAAAATATATAATAAGGTTGAATCTTTTACAAAATCCATATTGTCCTTCTTATTATTGTTATCTTAAAAAGTGATGTACTAAATTATAATTTTATAAGATTAACATATACTAAATACTGATTTATGAAAAATAGATTATACAAAATGGAAAGCTTTAATAAATTACAAAAAAACTTTCCAATACCTCTTTAAAAATTCCAATTAGTGATTTATAATAATACATGTGGGACGTAAAAATGGCGAGTGGGACATACTTCGCCCAAAGGAGTGTTAAAGGTGCAGGAAATATTGCGATTACAGAAGAAAATAGTTCCTGAACTTGTAGAAGTACTCGAAAAAAGGTACAATGTACTAAGAACTATTTACTATAATCAGCCAATTGGTAGAAGAATTTTAGCTAATCAGTTGAATTTAGGGGAAAGAATAGTTCGAACCGAGATAAACTTTCTTAAGTCACAGGGATTGATAGAAATAAATACTCCTGGCATGACAGTAACAAGCAGTGGCGAAGAAATTGTTAATAACCTTAAAGATTTTATACATGAGATAAAAGGATTATCTGATATAGAAAATCAGATAAAATCACTTTTACATCTTAGAAAGGTTATAATAGTTCCAGGAGATGTAGAGGAGAATCCTACAATCTTAAAAGACCTTGGTAAAGCATGTGCAGGATATGTAAAAGATATTATCAATGATAATTGCATAATTGCTTTAACCGGAGGAAGTACTATCAAAGAAGTTGTTGAAGCCTTTCCAAGGCAGAATACAGGTTTATCAAATGCATTAGTTGTTCCAGCTAGGGGTGGAATGGGAAGAAAAGTTGAAACCCAAGCCAATACATTAGCAGCATCATTAGCTCAAAAACTAAATGGAACATATAAATTACTTCATATACCAGAAAATCTATCATCAGATATTCTTGATACTTTGTTAAAAGAAAAAGAAATTAAAGATGTTATAGATTCCATACATCAAGCAGACATATTAATGTACGGTGTAGGTAATGCTAAGGAAATGGCAGTGAAGAGAGGTGCATCTGAAGAAGAGATAGAAAGACTTGAAAGCTTAGAAGCAATTGGTGAAGCGTTTGGTTGTTATTTTAATAAAAATTCGGAAGTAGTGTCTCAAACAACTGCTATTGGAATTAATATTAAAGAATCCAGAAAAATTAACACGCATATTGCTGTTGCAGGTGGAAAAAATAAGGTAGAGTCAATTATTTCTACTCAGCGTAATAATACAAATGGAATTTTAGTTACTGATGAAGCAGCTGGAAGAGAGATTCTTGAAAGGTTGAAGCACAGTAATTAGAATATATAAAAAAGTTTATAAAAATTAATTTTTATAAAAACCAAATTTTAGGAGGTAATTTTAATGGCAAATGTTAAAGTAGCGATTAATGGTTTTGGACGTATTGGACGTCTTGCATTCAGACAAATGTTCGGAGCAGAAGGATATGAAGTTGTTGCAATCAACGACTTAACAGATCCTAAGATGTTAGCTCACTTATTAAAATATGACTCATCTCAAGGTAGATATAACGGAACTGTAGAAGTTAAAGAAGATTCTATCGTTGTTAACGGAAAAGAAATCAAAATTTATGCTGAAGCTGATGCTTCAAAACTTCCTTGGGGAGAAATCGGAGTAGACGTAGTTCTTGAATGTACTGGATTCTACGTATCAAAGGCTAAATCTCAAGCACACATCAATGCAGGTGCTAAGAAAGTTGTTATCTCAGCTCCAGCTGGAAATGACCTTCCAACAGTTGTATTCAACGTAAACCAAGATATCTTAACTGCTGAAGATAACATAATCTCAGCTGCATCTTGTACTACAAACTGCTTAGCTCCAATGGCTAATGCATTAAACAACTTCGCACCAATTCAATCTGGTATAATGTCAACAATCCACGCTTACACTGGAGACCAAATGGTACTAGATGGACCACACAGAAAGGGTGACTTCAGAAGAGCTAGAGCTGCAGCTGTTAACATAGTTCCAAACTCAACAGGAGCTGCTAAGGCTATCGGATTAGTTATTCCAGAATTAAACGGAAAATTAATCGGTTCTGCACAAAGAGTTCCAGTTCCAACTGGATCAACTACTATCTTAACTGCAGTAGTTAAAGGAAAGGACGTTACTAAGGAAGCTATAAACGCTGCTATGAAGGCTGCTTCTAACGAATCTTTCGGATACACTGAAGAAGAATTAGTATCTTCAGATATAATCGGAATCACTTATGGTTCATTATTCGATGCAACTCAAACTATGGTTGCTCCAATCGGAGAAGATTTATACCAAGTTCAAGTTGTTGCATGGTATGACAACGAAAATTCATACACTAGCCAAATGGTTAGAACAATCAAATACTTCGCTAGCCTATAAGATTTAGAATTAGCATAAAGTATAAAAAGTAAAATAAGTCTGGTTTTGTAGTATAAGGCTATAAAGCCAGACTATTTTAAAATATATAATAAATTAAGAGGTGAAAAGAATGAACTTTAACAAGAAGACTATTGAAGATATCGATGTTAAGGGTAAAAAGGTTTTAGTTAGATGTGACTTTAACGTGCCTTTAAAAGATGGTGTAATAACTGATGAAAATAGATTAAATGGAGCACTTCCAACTATTAAGTACTTAATGGAAAATGGAGCTAAAGTAATCCTTTGCTCACACTTAGGAAAAGATGCTTCTAAATCATTAGCTCCAGTAGCTAAGAGATTAAGCGAAATGTTAGGAAAAGAAGTAGTATTCGCTAGAGATGAAGAAGTTGTAGGGGCAAATGCTAAAGCTGCAGTTGCTGCTATGAATGATGGAGATGTTGTATTATTAGAAAATACAAGATGCAGAAAAGAAGAAACTAAGAACGTTGAAGAATTCTCTAAAGAATTAGCTTCTTTAGCTGATATATTCGTTAACGATGCATTTGGTACTGCTCACAGAGCTCACTGTTCAACAGTTGGTGTTACTGAATTCTTAGATACAGCTGTATGTGGATACTTAATTCAAAAGGAATTAAAGTTCTTAGGAGAAGCTGTAAACGCACCAGTTAGACCATTTGTTGCTATTTTAGGTGGATCAAAGGTTTCTGATAAGATTGCTGTTATCAACAACTTATTAGAAAAAGTTGATACAATCATTATTGGTGGAGGAATGGCTTACACATTCTTAAAGGCTCAAGGATATGAAATCGGAACTTCTTTATGTGAAGACGATAGAATGGACTACGCTAAAGAAATGATAGCTAAAGCTGAAGCTAATGGAGTTAAATTCTTATTACCAGTAGATCACAGAATTGCTGATGGATTTAAGGATGTTGAAGCTACAGTAACTGAAGATCAAAACATTCCAGCAGGATTCATGGGATTAGATATTGGACCTAAGACAGAAGCTTTATATGCTGATGCTATTAAAGATGCTAAGACTGTTATCTGGAACGGACCAATGGGAGTATTCGAATTTGAAAACTTCAACAAGGGTACAATTGCAGTAGCTAAGGCTATGGCTGATGCTGATGCAACAACAGTTATTGGTGGAGGAGATTCTGCTGCTGCTGTTAACATTTTAGGTTTTGGAGATAAGATGACTCACATCTCTACAGGTGGTGGAGCTTCATTAGAATTCTTAGAAGGAAAAGTTCTTCCAGGAATAGCTGCTCTAAACGATAAGTAATCATCTAAATCTTTGATTTAGATATGATTACTTACACACAGTGAAAGTAATTAAAATAAAAAAGATAAAAGAGAAAATAAAGATAATAGAAATAAGAAAGATAATAAAGATAAGGATGGAGCTCCTTAAGGGAGCTTCTAAAGAGTACATCATTAGAAAATCCAAAGGATTTTCATTCTTATCCTAATTAACTATATTATCTTTATTATCCAAAATATGATGAGGTGATTTTAATGAGAAAAGCTGTTATAGCTGGTAACTGGAAGATGCATTATACTCCAGATGAAGCAGTTAAAGTTATAGAAGAATTAAAGCCATTAGTAAAGGATGCAACATGTGAAGTTGTTATTTGTGCTCCATTTGTTGATCTTGATGCTGTTATAAAGGCTGCTAAGGGATCAAACATAAAGATTGGTGCTCAAAACATGCACTTTGAAGAAAAAGGTGCTTTCACAGGAGAAGTTGCTCCAGGAATGTTAGAAGCAATGGGAGTTGACTATGTTGTTTTAGGACATAGTGAAAGAAGAGAATACTTCAATGAAACTGATGAAGCTTTAAACAAGAAAGTTAAGGTTGCTTTCGCTCACAACTTAATTCCAATTCTTTGCTGTGGTGAAACACTAGAACAAAGAGAAGGTGGAGTTACAAACGAAGTAGTTGGAGCTCAAATTAAAGCTGATTTAGCTGGATTAGATAAAGAATTAGCAGAAAAAGTTATCATAGCTTATGAACCAATCTGGGCTATTGGAACTGGTAAAACTGCTACTAACGAACAAGCTAACGAAACAATAGCTGCAATCAGAGGAATTGTTGCAGAAATGTTTGGTCAAGAAGTTGCTGACAAGGTAAGAATCCAATATGGTGGATCAGTTAAGCCTAACACAATAAAAGACCAAATGGCTATGTCTGACATAGATGGTGCTTTAGTTGGTGGAGCTAGCTTAGTTGCTACTGATTTTGCTCAAATCGTAAATTACTAATATCAAAAGCTGTTGTACAATGTACAACAGCTTTTTAAATTGAGTGAAGAAATAATTAACTTAATTTATCAGATAAAACAGAAATTTTAAAAATATAAAGGTTTACATAGTTAGGAGTTTTAAATCTTTTGTAGTATAATAATATTGATTAAAAGAAAAATAATACTAATGAAGTATTACGAATAAATTAAATGTAAACTTGGAGGGAATTATGGCAAAGAAACCTGTAATGTTAATGATACTTGACGGATTTGGAATTGCTCCAAAGTCTGAAGGAAATGCTGTAGCATTAGCTAATAAACCAAATTATGATAAGTTAGTAAGTGAATATCCAACTACAGAATTACAAGCAAGTGGAATGGCTGTTGGTCTTCCAGAAGGTCAAATGGGAAATTCAGAAGTTGGTCACTTAAATATTGGTGCTGGTAGAATAGTATACCAAGAGTTAACTAGAATAACTAAGGCTATCCAAGATGGTGATTTCTTTGAAAATGAAGCATTATTAAAGGCTATGAAGAATGCTAAAGAAAATAATACTGCATTACACTTAATGGGATTATTATCAGACGGTGGAGTTCACTCTCACATAGAACACTTAAGAGGTCTTTTAGAGTTTGCTAAGAAAGAAGGACTTCAAAAAGTTTATGTTCATGCATTCATGGACGGAAGAGACGTACCACCATCATCAGGTAAAGATTTTATAATTAAAACAGAAGAAATGATGAAAGAAGTTGGTGTAGGTAAAATTGCTACAGTAAGTGGTAGATACTATGCAATGGATAGAGATAATAGATGGGAAAGAGTTGAACTTGCTTACAATGCTTTAGTATTAGGTAAGGGTGAAACTGCAACTTCTGCTGTTGAAGCTATGGAAAAATCATACCATGACAATAAGACAGATGAGTTCGTATTACCATGTGTAGTTTTAGAAGATGGACATCCAACTGCTACAATTAAGAATGGTGATTCAGTTGTGTTCTTCAACTTTAGACCAGATAGAGCTAGAGAAATAACAAGAGCAATTAACGATAAGGTATTTGATGGATTTAAGAGAGAAACATTAAACTTAACTTTCGTTACTATGACTCAATACGATAAAACTTTAGAAGGCGTTGAAATAGCCTTTAAGCCTCAAACATTAGTTAATACATTAGGAGAATATGTTTCAGGTAAGGGATTACAACAATTAAGAATTGCTGAAACTGAAAAATATGCTCACGTAACATTCTTCTTCAATGGTGGAGTTGAAAAGGAAAATCCGGGAGAAGAAAGAAAGGTTATACCTTCTCCAAAGGTTGCTACTTACGACTTAAAGCCAGAAATGTCTGCTTTTGAAGTAACAGATGAATTAATAGCTAGATTAGATGAAGATAAGTACGACATGATTATACTTAACTATGCTAACCCAGATATGGTTGGTCATACTGGAGTTGTTGACGCTGCTATTAAGGCTGTAGAAGCTGTAGATACTTGTCTTGGAAGAGTAGCTGAAAAGGTACTTGAAAAAGATGGTACATTATTCATAACTGCTGACCATGGAAATGCAGAAACTGAAATAGATTTCTCAACAGGAAATCCATTTACAGCACATACTACAAACCCAGTTCCATTTGTATGGGTATCAAACCATGTTGATGGAAGAAAGCTTAAAGAAGGAAAGCTTGCTGATATAGCTCCTACTATGTTAGGTGTTATGGGAGTTGAAGTACCAGCTGAGATGACAGGAGAAAACTTAATAGTTGAATAATTTTATTAATAATTATGATAGAGACTCGCTCAGGTGAGTCTCTTTTTTGCTAAAATTACAAAATTGTAATTTTTCATTTAATATTATAGTAATATTTAGATTTTATTATATAGGTATAGAATGAAAAGAGAAAGTGAGGAAATAAAAATGGTAGTTATTAAAACAGAGAATTTAAGTAAAGTTTATGGAAAAGAAGGAAATAAGGTTGTTGCATTAGATAATGTAAATATAGAAATTGAAAAAGGTGAATTTGTTGCAATTGTTGGAGCAAGTGGTTCAGGTAAGAGTACATTGCTTCATCAAGTTGGAGGAGTAGATAGACCAACAAGTGGAAAAGTAATTATTGATAATGAAGATATATATAAACTTAAAGAAGAAAAGCTAGCTATATTTAGAAGAAGAAAAATAGGATTTGTATTTCAATCATTTAACCTAATACCAGTTTTATCTGTAGAAGAAAATATAAAAATGCCTGCTCTACTTGATCATCAAAAAGTAGATAAAGAATACTTTAAAGATTTGGTTAAGACTTTAGGAATAAGTGATAGATTAAATCATCTTCCATCTGAGCTTTCAGGAGGACAACAACAAAGAGTTGCTATAGCAAGAGCTTTAATAAATAAGCCAGCTATTATACTAGCTGATGAACCAACAGGAAATCTTGATAGTGAAACATCAAAAGAAATAATGGAAATGTTAAAGTTATCTGTAAGAAAGTATAATCAAACAGCTATCGTAATTACTCATGATTTAAGCATTGCAGAAAATGCTGATAGAGTAATAAAGATTAAAGATGGAAAAGTAATCGAATAGGGGTGTAAGAAGTGAAAAATTATAGTGAAATATCTAATAGATATATGAAGCAAAATAAAAAGCGTACTTCCCTAACAATAATTGGAATAACATTAGCTACAATATTAATATTTGCAGTTGGTACTTTTCTTTTAAGCTTTAGAGATTCTATGTTAGTAGAGCAAAGAAGAACTGGTGGAGATTATGAGTTTATATTAAGAAATATAACAAGTGAGCAAGTAGATAAAATTAAAAATAATGCAGAAGTAAAAGATACATCTTTATTACTATCAAGTGATGATGAGTATAGAATTGAAGGAAAAGATGAAATTTTAACTTTTGAGTATGGCAATAAAGATTACTATGAAAAAATGCAAACATCACCAATTAAAGAAGGTAGAGTACCTACTAAGGAGAACGAAATTCTAATTAATCAATCTGTAAAGTCCTTATTAAAAGTTAATGTTGGAGATAAGATTGACTTAAAAGATGCAAATGGAAATGAAAAAGTGGTTGAAGTCGTTGGAATAGAGGAAGGGACACTTTATTCAGGTAATAATGTATTTTATGTAAAAGACTATTTAAATGATAAAAACTTAAATCAAAATGCTGAGTATAATTTATATTTAAATCTAAAGTCAGGTAAAAATAAACAAGAGATTATTGCAAAGATAACAGAGCAAAACAATATAAATAAGGAATCTATAAACAATAATTCTAATGTACTATATTTAACAGGTAATGGTGGAAATGAATATGTATCAGGAGCTTTAAGAAATATGGCTATATTTGTAATAGCTACAATAATAGTTTGTACCATAGTTGTTATTTATAATTCCTTTAATATTTCAGTAATAGAGAGAATAAGGTATTTTGGAATATTAAAAGCTATAGGGGCAACCCCTAAACAAATAAAAAGAATCATATACAAAGAGGGCTTTTTAATGGGGCTTATAGCTTTACCATTAGGCTGTATAGTAGGATTCTTGGCATTAAAGTATGGTATTAAAATATTTATTGGAGATACCTTAATGTTTGTTGAGAGTTTTAAAGTTGGATTTTATCCTGTCATCATTTTAGTTACAGCCATACTAGTTGCTATTACTATATTCTTATCAATTCTAATGCCAGCTAGGAAGGCAAATAAGATATCGGCAGTTGATGCAATAAGGAATAAAAATGAAATAAAGTTAGGGAAGCTTAAGAGAAGAAAAGGAAGAATAGTTGGAAAAATATTTGGTGTTGAAGGTAGTATTGCTTATAAGAATATAAGGAGAACACCATTTAGATTTATTATTACTTGTTTAGCTTTAACAGTATCAATTATTATGTTTAATGTATTCTATGGATTTGTTGATTTTGCTAAACAATCTGTAATGCAACAATTTATGTATTCACCTTTTGATGCTCAGCTTTCTAATGAAGTTACAGATAGTGGATTAAAAAGTGAAGATATTAAAGAAATAGAAGGTAAAGACTTTATAAGAAAAGAATATAAATTTTATATTGATTATGCTAATTTAGCTATACCAAAAGATAGTGTGAACCCAGATTATGCTAACAAAGTAGGAAGAAATCCATTTTACGATAATTTCCCTTCGTCAGATATGATAGATGCTAGTGGGACACAAATATATGTTGGGGGAAATGATGAATTAAATATTATAGACAGATATATAGTTGATGGAAAAGTAGATTTAGATAAGCTTAAGAAAAATGGAGTGATTCTTTTAGATGGCTACCAAATACGTAATGAAGATGGCGATATAGAATCAGTACAGGCTACTAAATATAAGGTTGGAGATAAGATCAGAATACCTAAATTAGATAATTATAGTAGAAATGTAGAAAATGCTAGTAGAAATATAGAAGAAGCAATAAAGAATAAGGATTACTATGAATTGGAGGTTGTTGCTATAGCTAATAGAGAACCATTAATGGGAAATACACTTTATAGTGCACCACAATTAATGTTCCATGAAGATTTGTTTAAGACTATGGTTAAGGATTTTAATTATAATGGTCTGTTCTTTGACTTTGAGGGAGACGAGGAAGCAAGAGAAAAAGCACTTGAGTATTTTAATAATGTAGCAGATGAAAAGGAACTTGTTTATCAAGATTTAGGAGATTTACTAAAAGAAGTAGACAGCATATATGGACAAATTGAATTCTTTGTTTATTGTTTTATAGCAATTGTTACAATAATATCAGTAGTTAATATATTTAATACAATATCAACTAATTTATTGTTAAGAAGAAAAGAGTTTTCTACTTTAAAAGCTATAGGTATGACCGAAAAGCAGCTTAAGAAGAGCGTATTGCTTGAAGGTACCCTTTATGGAATCTTATCAGCTATAATTGGTGGAGGAGTATCAGCAGTGCTCCTAGGATTATTAGTTAAACTTGGAGCTGGTTTTGCAGAAGTTCAATATAACTTTGATTTTATTGCATTCGCTATTTCAATAATATGTGCAATAGGAGTAACTTATATTGCAACTGTTATTCCAATGAATAAACTTAAGAAGCTTACTATAGTTGAGGGAATAAGTGAAGAAGAGTAGGCAGGTAAGAAGGTAAGAGATAATAGAGATAAAAAGATTAAAAAGGATAAAACTTTGCAGGTGCAAAGTTTTTTTCTTATCTTTATTATCTCATTTATCTCAGGCATCTTTCTTATCTTATAAATGTTTTTTATTTGGAATATTAGAACTATTCCTACAATCCACCACGAATAAATTATGAATTTACATATATCATCATGGCTGTTTGGAAATTCATAATCATAAAATTATAATAAGTATCAACCTAGTTTTAGTTTTCATGATAGACCTTCTAAAGTAATTATATGTATTTTGTTCTATAAAATGCAAAATAAGAGAAGGGGTTTTTGTAATTTCCGGGGAAATATATTAGAATAAAATGGAATAATAATTTTAAGGAGAGGTAAATGAATATTTTATTAGTTGAAGATGATATTACTTTAGCAATGGGAATCGAATATTCTCTAAAAAATGAAGGATTTAATGTTTATACAGTAGGAAAAATAAAAGATGCAAAAGAAAAGATAAGTAATTCACATATAGATATTATTTTATTAGACGTAAACTTACCTGATGGAAATGGATATGAGTTATGTAAAGAGGTTAGGGTAGATAGTGAGGTTCCAATAATTTTTCTAACTGCCTGTGACGAAGAGGTTAACATAGTTATGGGATTAGATTTAGGTGCTGATGATTATATAACTAAACCAGTTAGAGTTAGAGAATTAGTAGCTAGGATAAATGCAGTTGCTAGAAGAAAAGGTGTAGTATCTAAAGATAAAGAAGATAATAAAATTATTGTTAGAGATATTAAAGTGTTACCTTTAAAATATGAAGTTTATAAGGGAGATGAAAAACTTCAATTAACTTCAGTAGAATATAAATTACTTTTACTTTTAATAGAGAATTCTGGAAATGTATTAACTAGAAAGACATTGTTAGAAAAGCTTTGGGATATAGAAGGGGATTTTATTGAAGAGAGCACATTAACAGTATATATAAAAAGATTAAGAGAAAAACTTAAAGAGGATAAGGAAAATCCTTATATTGAAACTGTTAGAGGAATAGGTTATAAGTGGATAGGTGAAAAATAATGAATTTAAAAAGGCTATATAATAATCCAGAAGCTAAGAAAATAACATCAAAATTTCTTATTATTTTTTTAGTTGGAGTTATATCAATATTTGGAGCAACTTATTATGTTGTAAATAATATAAATAGAACTTTAATGGACCAAAATACTTCTGTGTTAAGTAGTATTATAGAGAATAAAGATATACCAGAAGTTATTAAAGGATTCTATGAGATAAAAGGTGGAAACGAGTTAGTAGAGGCTAAGGGGATTCTTAAAAGCTACGGATATGATGATGACTTATCTATAATGGTTAATGAGGTTACAAATAAATTTTATACAGAGATACTAGTTATATTCATACCAATAATTATTCTATTTACTATAATGCTTTACTTAATATTTATTAAAGAATTGAAGGATATATATGTCCAAGTTGATAATATAGTAAAAAATATTTCAGACACTTCAAATGGTAAATTTAAGAAGATTGAACCTAAGTATGAAGAGGGAGATGTAGCTATACTTACAACTTCTCTTAATTATATGGGAGAAAGAGTTAATAATTCTATTCAAAAATTAAATGAAGATAAAGATAATTTAAAAGATTTCTTATCAGATATTTCTCATCAATTAAAGACTCCATTAGCATCTTTAGTTATGTTTACAGATTTAATGAAGGAAAATGAGGATATGCCTAAGGAGGATAGGGCAAAGTTTTTAGATAAGTGTGATGAGCAAGAAGTAAGAATGGAATGGCTTATAATGAATCTTTTAAAGGTTGGAAGGTTAGAGGCAGGAGCAATAAACTTTAAAAGAGAAAGACAACCTTTAAGGGAAACTATAGAGCTAGCAGTTTCTTCTTTAATTGGAGAAGCTGAAAGAAAAAATCAAAAGCTTATAGTAACTGGAGATTTAGACTGCGAGGTTATACACGATAGAGAGTGGTTAGGTGAAGCCATATCTAACATTACTAAGAATGCTATAGAACATACTCAGGATGGTGGAGAAATAGAAATAAGAGTTTCTGAGGGGAAAATTATAAAGAATATTTATATTAAGGATAATGGACCTGGAATACCAAAAGATATTAGAAAAAAGGTATTTAAGAGATTTTATAAGGGTGAAAGTAGTACAGATCCAAAGAGTATAGGGATTGGTTTATCTTTATCTAAAAGTATAGTTGAAGAATTAGGTGGAGAAATAAGGCTTATTAGTGAAGAGGGAGAAGGAACTACATTTATTATTAGTTTTATAGAAATGGATTAAAATCAAACTTTTTTAATATAATCATAACTATGGTAAACGGAATAATTGCTGATAAAGCTGAGATTAATCCTATCATAATACTTTCCATTGAAAAGTTTCCTCTTAAATATGCAAGTGTATTACCTACACCAGTCATAATACCAAAAGCCATGCTTCCTAATAAAATAGTTTTAATATCATCTTTATTTAGTAAATTTTTCATTTTTATTACCACCTTTTTTATTTGATTCTATGTTTTAATAATAAGCGATCAATATTACTAGGAGATTACTACAAGAATTACAAATTAGTAATAATTAAGTTAATGGTATTTTGTTTTTTCATATTATGTGATTATTAAACATATAAATATATCAAAATAATATAAAGGTAGATTCTATGAAAAAATATCATTGTTATTCAGCAAGCTTTGATGATAAAACAGAAGAGTTATTTAGAGAAGCTATATTCTTAGGACAAGGAAATAATGGGGTTGTGTATAAGTTGCCTGAGAATAAGGTAATAAAAATTTTTGTTGAAGAAAAGGTCTGTAGTGACGAATCATATACTCTTTCAAGGACTAACGGGTCTAAATACTTTCCTAGAATATATAAGATAGGCAAATTATATATTGTAAGAGAAATGGTAGAGGGGATTCAGCTTGATAAATACATAAAGAAAAACGGGCTAAACTTAGAACTAACAAGAAATATCTATAAGCTAATAAAAGAATTTAAAAGGTTAGACTTCTCTAAAATAGACACAAGATGCAAAGATGTATATGTAAAAGATGATTGTACAATAATGCTTATTGACCCTAAAAAGTGTTATAAAAGAAAAGTGAATTTTCCAAGACATTTAATGAAAGGTTTTTTAAAGCTTGAAGTTTTAGATGATTTCATAAAGTATATGGAAAAGATTGATAAGAAGAAAGCTAAGGAATGGAAGAATAAGTTTGATAAGTATTGGCAAAAAGAAAGTCAAAAAGAGAAATACCAAAGAGATGATGAAGATTTATACTTATAGTTTTTACAAGAGGGAGTCAAAGTAAAAGTGAGTTATTTTGAGGCCCTCTTAATTAATTTTATGAATATAAGAATAATATTTAGTAAATACTATTCTTGTTACTTGAACTAACAAATATTAGAAATATATAAGTTTTTAAGGAGGAAGAGTTATGAAAAGTTATGTTGAGATCGTTGATATTGTTGGAAGACAAATTCTAGATTCTAGATGTTTCCCAACAGTTGAAGTTGAAGTTTATTTAGACGATGGTACTGTAGGAAGAGCAGCTGTACCTTCAGGGGCTTCAACTGGTATATATGAGGCTGTAGAACTAAGAGATGGCGATAAAGACAACTATCTAGGAAAGAGCGTTGAAAAGGCTGTAAGAAATGTAAATGAAACTATCGCTGAAGAATTAATAGGTTGTAATGTATTTGACCAAACATATATTGATAAAACAATGATTGAATTAGATGGTACTCCAAACAAAGGAAAACTTGGAGCTAATGCTATTTTAGGTGTATCTTTAGCATGTGCACAAGCAGCTGCTAATTCTTTAGGATTACCTTTATATCAATATATCGGTGGAGTTAACGCTAAGGTATTACCAGTTCCAATGATGAACATTATAAATGGTGGTTCTCATGCAGATAACTCAGTTGATTTACAAGAATTTATGGTTATGCCAGTAGGGGCTAAGACTTTCTCAGATGCTATGAGAATGTGTGCTACAGTATATCATACTCTTAAAAAGACTTTACATGAAAAAGGATATTCAACTGCAATTGGTGATGAAGGTGGGTTCGCTCCTAACCTAAAATCAAATGCAGAAGCTATAGATGTTATAATAGAAGCTATAACTAAAGCAGGTTATAAGCCTGGAGAAGATATGTTCATTGCAATTGATGCAGCTTCTTCTGAATACTACAAAGATGGAAAGTACGTTTTAGAAAACGAAGGAAAGACTTTAACTGCTGAAGAAATGGTAGACTTCTTAGAAGATTGGGTTAACAAGTATCCAATAATCTCAATTGAAGATGGTATGGCAGAAGAAGATTGGGAAGGATGGAAGTTACTTACTGAAAGATTAGGTAAGAAGGTTCAATTAGTTGGAGATGACTTATTTGTAACTAACACTGAAAGATTAGAAATGGGAATTGAAAAGGGAGTAGCTAACTCAATTCTTATTAAATTAAATCAAATAGGTACATTAACTGAAACTTTAAATGCTATTGAAATGGCTAATAGAGCAGGAATGACTGCAGTAGTTTCTCATAGATCTGGTGAAACTGAAGATACAACAATAGCTGATTTAGTTGTAGGAGTTAATGCAGGTCAAATTAAGACTGGGGCACCAGCAAGATCTGAAAGAGTTGCTAAGTACAATCAATTAATTAGAATTGAAGAAGAATTAGAAGATGTAGCTGAATTTAGAGGAAGAAAAGCCTTCTTTAATATTAAATAGTTTAAAAAGATTAAAATCAGTAATAGAAGTGGTTAATTATTACTTCTATTACTTTTTTTATGCTATTATTTAAGAAAACTTCTTTAAAAATATTTGTAAAAAAATGCATAGTGTGATATGATAATTTTATTGTAATATGTATTTATTAGGCTTACTAAGCAGGAGGTGTTCCTATGAAAACTGCATTATTAGTTGTAGAAGTTATATTAGGATTAATAGTTATTGTATCTATATTAATGCAACCAAGTAAATCAGATGCTTTAAGTGGATTAGTACAAGGAAGCAAAAATGAAACTTTCTATGCTAAAAATAAAGTAAGAACAAAGGAAGTAATGTTAGAAAGATTAACAGTTATTTCAATGGTTCTTTTTGCAGCTACTACTTTAGTATTAAACATAATATAAATAAGATAAATTAACAGCTATTTATGTAGCTGTTTATTTTTTTGCTTTAAAATAAAATTTCCTAATCTTCTTGTGACTCTTTTATGGAGAAGATGAATAGCATATAGTGAGATAATAATGGACTGCTAATTTTTATTAAGGAGATGATAAAGTGAACTTATTAATAATATCTGCACTTTGTGGTATAGCAGCTCTACTAGGAAATATTTTCATTATAAAAGGAATTGTTAAAAAGGATCCAGGGGACAATGAAATGCAGGAAATAGCTGGACATATTGAAGAGGGAGCTATGGCTTTTTTAAAGAAAGAGTATAGATATTTAGCTGTTTTCATAGTAGTGGTTGGCCTTACTATAGCAATATTCCTTAAAGTGCAAACTGCAGTGGCGTTTTTAATAGGAGCAGTATTCTCTATTTTAGCAGGTTATGTTGGAATGAGAGTTGCAGTAAAAGCTAATGTTAGAACAGCACAAGCAGCAAAAACAGGAATTAAAGATGCTTTGTCTGTAGCTTTTTCAGGTGGAACAGTTATGGGCTTATCTGTTGTTGGACTAGGACTTTTTGGATTAGGATTACTTACAATTATTTTTGATTTAAATACAGAATATATAACGGGTTTTGGACTTGGAGCATCCTCAATAGCTTTATTTGCAAGAGTAGGGGGAGGCATTTATACTAAGGCTGCTGATGTTGGAGCTGACTTAGTGGGAAAAGTTGAAGCTGGTATACCGGAAGATGACCCAAGAAATCCTGCTGTTATAGCCGATAATGTAGGAGATAATGTAGGGGATGTTGCTGGTATGGGAGCAGATCTTTTTGAATCATATGTAGGTTCTATAATATCTGCAATTACCTTAGGGTCATTATTAACCAATGTATCAGGAAGAGATGGAGCAATATATCCTATGATATTATCAGGGCTTGGAATTATAGCTTCTATTATAGGAATATTATTTGTTAAAAATATAAAGGGTAATAACCCTCAGAAAATATTAAATACAGGTAGTACAATATCAGGAATACTAGTGGTTATATTTGGAGCAATAGCTTGTTATTCTATGTTTAACTCACTAAAACTATTTATTCCGGTAATAGCTGGACTGGCTGTTGGAATGATAATAGGTAAGATAACTGAAGTTTATACATCCTCAGATTATAAATCAGTAAAACTTATTGCTGATGAATCAGAAACAGGAGCAGCAACTAACATTATTTCAGGATTATCAGTAGGAATGAAATCAACAGTTATTCCAATAATATTAATTGCAATTGGAATCCTAGTAGCTTACTTTGGTGTAGGAGGAGCGTCAGATGCTAAAGTAGGCCTTTATGGTATTGCCCTTTCAGCAGTAGGTATGCTATCAACAACAGCTATTACAGTAGCAGTTGATGCATATGGACCAATTTCTGATAACGCTGGAGGAATTGCTGAAATGGCAAATCTAGATTCAGAGGTAAGAGAGATTACTGATAAATTGGACTCTGTAGGAAATACAACAGCAGCAATTGGCAAGGGGTTTGCTATTGGTTCAGCAGCACTTACAGCCCTAGCTCTATTTGCATCATATGCTCAAGCTGTTAACTTAGAAAAAATTAATCTTTTAGAACCAACAACATTAGTAGGAGTATTTATTGGTGGAATGCTACCTTTCTTATTTGGGGCATTAACAATGTCTTCTGTAGGAAAAGCAGCAACTCAAATGGTTGAAGAGGTAAGAAGACAGTTTAAGGAAAAGAGAGGCATATTAGAAGGAACAGAAAAGCCAGATTATTCAAGATGTGTTGAGATATCAACTCAAGCTGCATTAAGGGAAATGGTTTTACCTGGAATATTAGCAATAGTAATTCCAATAGGTGTTGGTCTTATTCTTGGAGCAGAAGCATTAGCTGGGCTTATTGCTGGGGGAGTAGTTACAGGTGTTCTAATGGCTATTATGATGTCAAATGCAGGTGGAGCTTGGGATAATGCAAAGAAATATATAGAGGGTGGAGCTCATGGAGGTAAGGGAAGTGAAGCTCATAAAGCAGGTGTAGTAGGAGATACGGTTGGAGACCCATTTAAGGATACATCAGGTCCATCCATGAATATATTAATTAAGCTTATGACAATAGTTTCATTAGTATTTGCACCACTTATCATTAAGTATGGAGGAATACTTCTTAATCTAATTAAATAATTATATTGGTTAAAAAATAGAAAAAGATAATAAGGATTTAGTAATTAAACTACATCCTTATTATCTTTATTATTTAAATTTTTTTCTTATCTTAAACTAATGTTTTGGTCTATATTTCTTTCTTAATGCTACTACGCCACCTAATGAAGTCATAGATGCTATTAAAAGCCCTGCAATGTTTGAAGGGTCTCCAGTTTTAACTGGTTCAGATGGTTTAACTTCAGGTGTAACAGGAGTTTCTAGAACTTCTGGTGTTGGTGGAGGAGTTAATCCTTTAATAGTTAATGTTTGAGTTAATACTATTGGAGCTTCATCACCATAAGTTACTTTAACATTATAAGTTATAACCCTATCTTCATAGCTAGGTTTTATAGCTAAGTTCCATCCATCTCCAGCACCATAACCTGGAGCTACTGGAATAAAGTGATTTAATGAGTCTTCTTCACTTTCACCTTCTTCACCCATAACTGGAAGTGGTAATAAAGTTAAATCATCCTTAAATTCTTCTTGAATTTCTAAATCAACATGAACGTTTGGTTCATTATTAAAATTAGGATCTTCTTCAGCATTGTTGTTTATTGTTACATCAACTTTATATGGGGTATATTCATTATCTTCATTTGGATTAATAGATACATTTTCTCCGCCAGCTAAAGAAGCTGTAATATTACGTTCAGCATTAGCCTTTATAGTAAGATTTTGTTTTACAATCTTAGTTTCTGTAGAATCAGACTTAACAATTACATTAAAATAAGCATTTATATCATCATAATAGGTACCTTCAGCCACTTCTAATTGGATATCTGAATTAGCACTTTGATCAGGTGCTAAGGTTCCTATATTATGTGTAGCATCTCCTACAATAGATAATAAATCTCTATATTCTTCTGGAATTTCAATGGCTGAAGTAACATTATTTAATGGAATATCACCACTATTTTTTACAGTTGCAGTTGTTTCGTAAGTTGGATAAGTTCCATCTTCATTTGCTTCTATAGTATTATTATTTAAAACAGATACAGATATATCACTATTAACTTGAGAATTTAAAGAAGATGCTCCATAGTTACTTGTAATAGTTTTAGTTTCGCCAGGTTGAATAGTTATATCTTCCCAATACATAACTACACAACTATCCCCATTGTGGTAATCTTCGTTTATTTCATTATTCCATATATTGCTTGCATCATCAGCTAACCAATTAGTAAATTGAACTTTAGTTGGTTTTGAATCTCTTGAAAAAGTATATTTAGCTACAGCTGAAGGATTTTCTAAATTATCATAAGCAAACCAATAATTTGGAACTTGAGTACCAGTAAGTTCTTTTCCTGTATCAAAGCTTCCTACACCAGGAACATTAAAAGGTGCACGATCATTTGTACCAACATAAGTATCAAGCATTGTTTTAAATGAGAAAGTTTTAGCTTCATTACTAGTATTAGTGAAAGTATAAGTCATAGCAGTAGAGTCTTCATAAGAAGATCCTGGACTCTTAGCTAAGCCTAAATTACGATCTACTTTAATGCCTTTATCAGATTGATATGAAGATTTTATAGAATTTCCGCTTTTTGAAGTATTTTGCCAGCTTCCAGTATATTCACCTAAGTCACCTGTGGTTAATACCTCTAAATCATCACCTACTTTTAGAACTTCAGCATTTGTATATCCAAACAATAATCTGACGTCATTATCATTATCATTTGTTGGGTCTCCTCCAGTGGTCATAATAGTAAATTGACCACCACGAATTGCATTAACTAATAAAGAATCATTAGAAATTTTGTAATCTTCAGTATCGCTGTATAAAGTCAAAATTGAATTGGATTTTTCTTCAGCAGCACTTGTAGAAACAACAGGCATTATTACTAATGAGGTTGTAAGAGCTGCTGCAAGAATTAATGATAAAAATTTTCTTTTCATAAATTTACCTCCCACAAAATGTAAATACAAATACAATTATATCCATTTATTGGAAATAATATCAATAAGAAAAGTTACAAATCGTTCACAAAAAGTTGACAAAAACTTTTAAAATATCCTTTCTAAATATTACTCATGAATAATATTTAGAAAGCAAATGTCACAAAATAAAGAATGTAGTAGAATATATGAAAGTATCCTAAAGTAGTGCAATATGGTAATATAATAAATAGATTAGTTATTTTTAGAATGGGAAATATAATTAATGAAATATTATTCAAATATATAGGAGGTAATAATGGGAATAAAAGATACATTATTAGAATTCATGCGTGAAGAAGCATATAGACCGATGGATATTCAAGAACTAGTTTCAGTTTTTGACATTAATCCTGATGAATATAGAGCATTTAAAAAGACATTAAAAACAATGGAGAAGGAAGGGCTTATTTTTAGAACTAAAAAAGATAAGTTTGCGCTTCCAGAAAGATTAGGACTTATTACAGGTAAACTACAAGCTCATGCTAAAGGATTTGGTTTCTTAATTCCAGAAGTAGAGGGAGAAAAGGATGTTTTTATTCCAAGTTCTTTTATAAATGGAGCTATGAATGGAGATAGAATACTTGTACAAATTACTAGGGAAGATAAGAACGGAAAGAAGAGAGAAGGAGAAGTAATTCAAATTCTAGAAAGAGGTAATACAAAGATTATTGGTGTATATGAAGACAGCAAAAACTTTGGATTTGTAATTGCAGAAGATACAAGGATTAGCCAAGATATATTTATATCTAAAAAGGACAGAAATGGTGCTAAAGACGGAGATGTTGTAGTTGTAGAAATTACTAAGTGGCCAGAGAAGAGAAGAAGTCCTGAAGGTGTAGTTAAAGAAGTGCTTGGACAAAAGGGTGATAAGGGGTTAGATATTCTAACTATAATTAAAAAGTATGGTCTTCCAGAAGAGTTCCCACCTAAGGTTCAAGCTTTTACAGCAGGTATTGACGAGGAAATACCTTTAAAAGAATATAAGAGAAGAAAAGATCTTAGAGATGTTAGAATGGTAACTATTGATGGAGAAGATGCTAAGGATTTAGACGATGCAGTTTCTATAGAAAGACTTGATAATGGAAGATACAGATTAGGGGTTCATATAGCAGACGTATCTCATTATGTTAGAGAAAAGAATCCTTTAGATAAGGAAGCTTTAAAGAGAGGTACATCAGTATACTTAATAGATAGAGTTATACCTATGCTTCCTAAGAAGTTATCTAATGGTATTTGTTCATTAAATCCTAAGGTAGATAGATTAACACTTTCTTGTATCATGGTCATAGATGGTAGTGGTAAGGTTTTAGACCATGAAATTGTTGAATCTGTAATAAGAACAAATGAAAGAATGACTTATACAGATGTAACTAAGATACTTAAGGATAATGATCCAGAGCTAAGTAAGAGATATGACTATCTTTTAGATGATTTTAAAGCAATGGAAGAACTTTGTAATATTTTATATAAGAAGAGAACAAAAAGAGGGGCTATAGATTTTGAGTTTGAGGAATCTAAAATTATATTAAATGAATTTGGTAAGCCTATTGATATTAAGCCTTATGAAAGAGAAATAGCAAATAGAATAATAGAAGAATTTATGCTTGTTTGTAATGAAACAGTGGCTGAGCATATGTTCTGGAGTCACTTACCATTTGTTTATAGAATTCATGAAGATCCAGATGAAGAAAAGCTTGAAAAGTTTAGAGAATTTATATATAACCTAGGCTATATTGTTAAATGGAATGGAGAGGTTAAACCTAGAAATCTTCAAGAAATTTTAGAAAAGGTAAGGGGTAAGAAAGAAGAAACAGTTGTAAGTACTTTACTTTTAAGAAGCATGATGAGAGCAAAATATTCTCCTGAATGTGTAGGGCACTTTGGTCTTGCAGCTAAGTATTATTGCCACTTTACTTCACCAATTAGAAGATATCCAGATTTACAAATTCATAGAATAATTAAGGAATTTATAAATGGTAAGATAGATGATGATAGAAGTAAGAAGTTAACAGCTCTTGTTGATTATGCAGCAAGACAATCTAGTGAAACAGAAAATATTGCAACAGAGGCAGAAAGAGAAGTTGATGACCTTAAGAAGGCTGAATATATGTTAGATAGAATTGGAGAAGAGTTTGAAGGTATTGTATCTTCAGTTACTTCTTTTGGTATGTTTGTAGAATTACCTAACACAATTGAAGGACTAATTCATATAACAGCTTTAGATGATGATTACTATATTTATGATGAAAATCATTTATGCTTAATGGGTGAAAGAAGTAAGAAGATTTATAGATTAGGTGATTTTGTTAAGGTTAGATGTAGCAAGGTAGATATTCCAAACCGTGAAATATATTTTGATATGGTAGAAGATGAATATATTAGGGAAGAAATTAAGGCTAGCAAGGAATTAGCTGAAAAAATATCTGAAGTTAAGCAAGAACTTAAAGAGGAAGACGTTGAAGAAACAGATGATAATATATTATAATTTATAAAAGAAATAAAAGCTAAGTAGGTGAGAAATTTGGTAAGAAAAAAGAATAGTAATTCCTTAGCTGAAAATAGAAAAGCACGTCATGACTACTTTATTGAAGAAACTATGGAGGCAGGATTAGCTCTAGTTGGTACAGAAGTTAAATCAATTAGAGGAGGTAAGTGTAATTTAAAGGATAGCTATGCAGATATAGAGAATGGTGAAATTCTTATAAAGCAAATGCATGTAAGCCCATATGAACAAGGAAACATTTTTAATGTTGATCCTATGAGAAATAGAAAGTTATTACTTCATAAGGAAGAAATTTTTAGACTTCAAGGATTAGTTCAAAGGGATGGATATACTTTAATTCCATTATCACTTTATCTAAAGAATGGTAGAGTTAAGGTTGCTCTTGGGGTTTGTAAAGGTAAGAAGAATTATGATAAGAGAGATTCTATGCTAGAAAAAGCTGCTAAGAGAGATATGGATAGAGCTATTAAAAATAGTGGCAGATATTAGTTAGGATAAAAAAAGAGAATAAAGATGCCTGAATATCTAAATCTATGATTTAGTAATATGAGGGTACTCTGTGAGTAAGAGAGATAAGGTGGAGAAATTGCTTGGTAATTTCTCTGCCTTTTTTTGTAGTAAAGTAAGGAGGTAAAAAGGATAATCAGGATAAAAGAGATAATAAAGTTGAAGAGGAAACTCTGCTATCGCTAGAGTTTCTGGAATATATAGATCGGCAGTGGTAATTATGAAAGTTTTATTTGTGGGAATAGGATTTTGATTTTAAGTTGAGTTTGTGA
>OKWZ01000047.1_pt1 | contig 119283 bp, 111 predicted proteins | sample 1607111 | NCBI WGS metagenome assembly OKWZ01 (sample SAMN07501042, study PRJEB24779) | human gut metagenome | reverse complement strand
AATCGGTGGAGCTGCATGACAAAGTCATCGGGCATTATCTGAACATAAAACACTACCAATAAGTTGGAGTCATTACCGAATATCGGTGTCAGTTACTTGCCCCGCTTTGCGGTGGAAAAAGAGCTTGAGAGCGGAGAATTAATTGAATTGCCTTTTGGCGAACAGTCGCAGACCATTACGGCAATGTGCGCACATCATGCTGGAAAAGCGGTTAGCCCGGCGATGCACATTTTTATTCAGTGTGTTGAAGAGTGTTTTTTGCCGGGATAAAAATAATGCCGGGCTTAAACCCGGCATTGAGATTACTCTTCTGTCGTTTGCGGTGGCACGCCCGTTCCGCTTGGTTTACGGCGCTTACCAATATTTTTGGTATCGCGATGGCGTTTTTTCACCCGCGGCTTCTCTTTCTCTTTAGCTTTTTTCTTCTCGGCGCGTTTTGCCAGTACTTTCTTCGATGGCTTGCCGGTCTGCTTCTCGCTTGGTGCACGCGTTTTCGGGCGTAACTCATCAATTACGCGAGCTTTAATTGGCTCTTCAATATAGCGACCAACTTTGCCCAGCAGCAGATGGTCATGGGCTTCCACCAGCGAAATTGCGGTGCCTTTACGACCGGCGCGCGCGGTACGTCCGATACGGTGCAAATAAGTATCGCCACTGCGCGGCATATCGAAGTTAAAGACGTGGCTGACGTCAGGAATGTCGATACCGCGCGCGGCAACATCGGTTGCGACCAGTACGTTTACGCGACCTTCGGTCAAACGCTTGATCGCTTCGTTACGCTTGCCCTGTACCATCTCACCTTCGAGATAGCAGTTGTTGATGCCCGCTTCGCGCAGCCAGTTTGCCAGCTCATGCACACGCTCACGCTTACGCACAAACACAATTGAGCGGGTCGCTTCCGGCTGTTTTAACAGATGCACCAGCAACGCGGTTTTATGCTCAAGATCATCGGCGCGGTAATACCACTGATGAATTTTTTTGCGCTCACGGGTGGAGGGATTGGCAGAAACTTCCACCGGATCTTCCAGCAGACGCTCGGCAAAGTCCTGAATCGCATCGCCTTCCAGCGTTGCCGAAAAGAGCAGGGTCTGTTTACGCCAGCGCGTTTCGCCAGCAATATGTTCGATATCCTGAGCGAAGCCCATATCCAGCATACGGTCTGCTTCGTCGAGGATCAGCGTTTCAACCGCGCGGCAATCGAAGTTCTCTTCTTTTATGTATTGCAGCAGACGTCCGGTCGTGGCGACCACGATGTCCTGATTTTCGCTGAACACTTCCGCGTGGTTCATATAGGCTACGCCGCCGGTGATGGTGGCGATATCCAGATGCGTATGTTTCGCCAGTTCGCGGGCATGATCGGCCACCTGCATCGCCAGCTCGCGAGTTGGGGTGAGGATCAAAATACGCGGCGGACCGGATTTCTTACGCGGGAAATCGAGCAGGTGCTGCAACGCTGGCAGCAGATACGCCGCCGTTTTACCGGTGCCTGTCGGCGCAGAACCGAGTACATCACGGCCATCGAGCGCAGGCGGAATGGCGGCAGCCTGAATGGCGGTCGGGCGAGTGAAACCTTTATCCTGGAGGGCTTCCAGCAGGCTTTCGTCGAGTTCAAGTTCGGAAAAAGTCGTTACAGTCATGTTCTACCTCTGTGTGGGGCGCTGATTATAGACGTTACGGCTGCAATCTTCATCTGTTTGTATGGATATCGCTTCTCGGGTATTGTTCTCACCCGGTGCTATCGCCGTTTTTCCTGCAAGGTTTTATTTTCATGTCACAGTCTACATCCGTGCTTCGTCGTAATGGATTTACTTTTAAACAGTTTTTTGTTGCTCACGATCGCTGTGCGATGAAAGTGGGAACGGATGGTATTTTATTGGGCGCATGGGCACCGGTGGCTGGGGTAAAACGTTGCCTTGATATCGGCGCGGGTAGCGGGTTGCTGGCATTAATGCTGGCGCAGCGAACCGATGACAGCGTGGTGATTGATGCAGTTGAACTGGAAAGTGAAGCTGCCGCGCAGGCGCAGGAAAATATCAACCAGTCCCCGTGGGCAGAGCGGATTAACGTCCATACGGCGGATATTCAGCAGTGGATCACACAGCAGACAGTACGCTTCGATTTAATCATCAGTAACCCACCTTACTATCAGCAGGGAGTAGAGTGCTCGACACCTCAACGGGAACAGGCTCGCTATACCACTACGCTTGATCACCCATCGTTGCTGACCTGTGCGGCGGAGTGCATTACCGAAGAGGGATTTTTCTGCGTAGTGCTGCCAGAGCAGATTGGTAATGGTTTTACGGAGCTGGCATTAAGCATGGGCTGGCATTTACGTTTGCGGACGGATGTGGCGGAAAACGAAGCGCGACTGCCGCATCGGGTGCTGCTGGCATTCTCCCCGCAGGCGGGAGAATGCTTTAGCGATCGCTTAGTCATTCGTGGGCCAGACCAGAACTATTCCGAAGCGTATACGGCGCTGACCCAGGCTTTTTATCTGTTTATGTAATGATTGCCGGGGGAAAGGATCGACGGACCGGAATGGGTGAGCAGTTCCGGATAATCCAGCGTGAAATGTAACCCCCGACTCTCTTTACGCATCATTGCACAGCGAACAATCAACTCGGCAACCTGTACCAGATTACGCAGCTCCAGCAAATTATTTGAGACGCGGAAATGGGCGTAATATTCGTCTATTTCTTGTTGGAGCATGGTTATCCGCCGCAGGGCGCGTTCCAGGCGCTTCGTTGTGCGCACAATGCCAACGTAATCCCACATAAACAGACGTAGCTCGTGCCAGTTATGCTGAATTACTACCCGTTCGTCAGGGTTCTCAACGCGGCTTTCATCCCACGGCGGTAACGTACTGATGTCGTGGGCATAAGGCATACGTCTGGTGATATCTTCCGCCGCCGACCAGCCATAGACCAGACACTCCAGCAATGAATTCGAGGCCATGCGGTTAGCGCCGTGTAAGCCGGTATAACTCACCTCGCCAATGGCATACAAGCCCTCGACGTCCGTACGCCCATGATCATCAACCATTACACCACCGCAGGTATAATGTGCAGCAGGCACAATCGGTACCGGTTCTTGTGTGAGATCAATCCCCAGCCCGAGCAGCTTTTCATAAATCATCGGGAAATGCTGGCGAATAAAATCGGCGGGCTTATGGCTGATATCAAGGAACATACAATCTGCGCCGAGGCGTTTCATTTCATGGTCAATGGCGCGGGCGACAATATCGCGCGGGGCCAGTTCGCCGCGCTCATCAAAATCGGGCATAAAACGCGTACCATCCGGGCGCTTGAGATAAGCGCCTTCGCCGCGCAGTGCTTCTGTTAACAGGAAATTGCGTGCCTGTGGGTGATATAGCGCGGTAGGGTGGAACTGATTAAATTCGAGATTGGCAACCCGGCAGCCTGCGCGCCACGCCATAGCAATGCCATCGCCAGAAGAAATATCCGGATTGGTGGTGTACTGATAAACCTTCGACGCACCGCCAGTTGCCAGCACCACCGCTTTTGCGTGGCAGGTTTCCACCGTTTCTTTATTACGGTTCCATACCCACGCGCCAACAACCCGTCGCGTGCCCGGCAGGCCAATTTTGTCAGAAATAATCAGATCAACCGCGTTGCTGCGCTCCAGCACGCGAATATTCGGATGGTTCAGCGCCTTGCTCACCAGCGTGGTTTCTACTTCTCTACCAGTTGCGTCGGCGGCATGAAGAATACGACGGTGACTATGTCCACCTTCACGGGTCAGATGGTAGCTTTCTTCGCCATTCGGCTGAATGTGGGTATCAAATAACACCCCCTGGTCGATTAGCCATTGCACACAGGATCGTGCATTGCTGGCGACAAATTCAACTGCATGGCGATCGCAAATACCAGCCCCGGCAATCAATGTGTCTTCCACATGCGAGTCAATGCTGTCAGTTTCATCAAACACGGCGGCAATACCGCCCTGGGCATAAAATGTTGAACCTTCCGTTACCGGGCCTTTACTTAGAACGATGACCTGATGCTGGTCAGCCAGGCGTAGCGCCAGTGAAAGCCCGGCTGCGCCGCTACCGATAATCAACACGTCACATGAATGTTCAGGGAGAGTATTCATTTTCTTTGTTTAATTTACTAAACACGGTTTGGTCAGCATAGCATCATGTTGTGCGAATAAACACCTGCTATTTTAATATTTGTTACAGTGGCTAAACACGCTGATGCAGGGCGGCGAGAAAAAGAGAAGTTACTGGCTGGTGGAGGATTAGGTGGTGAAATAAAAAGGCCGTTGGGTTACTCTTCAGGCAGTTAAATGGGCATTTCTACACAGATAATGCGATGTTCAGATTCTGTAGACTTATAATGATAGATAATGATCCGTCTACAGCATGACAAACAAAAACAGATGCGTTACGGAACTTTACAAAAACGAGACACTCTAATCCTTTGCTTGCTCAAATTGCAGCTAATGGAGTGGCGTTTCGATAGCGCGTGGAAATTTGGTTTGGGGAGACTTTACCTCGGATGAGCGAGCAGTTAACGGACCAGGTCCTGGTTGAACGGGTCCAGAAGGGAGATCAGAAAGCCTTTAACTTACTGGTAGTGCGCTATCAGCATAAAGTGGCGAGTCTGGTTTCCCGCTATGTGCCGTCGGGTGATGTTCCCGATGTGGTACAAGAAGCTTTTATTAAAGCCTATCGTGCGCTGGATTCGTTCCGGGGAGATAGCGCTTTTTATACATGGCTGTATCGGATTGCTGTAAATACAGCGAAAAATTACCTGGTTGCTCAGGGGCGTCGTCCACCTTCCAGTGATGTGGATGCCATTGAAGCTGAAAACTTCGAAAGTGGCGGCGCGTTGAAAGAAATTTCGAACCCTGAGAACTTAATGTTGTCAGAAGAACTGAGACAGATAGTTTTCCGAACTATTGAGTCCCTCCCGGAAGATTTACGCATGGCAATAACCTTGCGGGAGCTGGATGGCCTGAGCTATGAAGAGATAGCCGCTATCATGGATTGTCCGGTAGGTACAGTGCGTTCACGTATCTTCCGAGCGAGGGAAGCTATTGATAACAAAGTTCAACCGCTTATCAGGCGTTGACGATAGCGGGATACTGGATAAGGGTATTAGGCATGCAGAAAGAACAACTTTCCGCTTTAATGGATGGCGAAACGCTGGATAGTGAGCTGCTTAACGAACTGGCTCATAATCCAGAAATGCAGAAAACCTGGGAAAGCTATCACTTAATCCGTGACTCAATGCGGGGTGATACTCCCGAGGTGCTCCATTTCGATATCTCTTCACGCGTGATGGCCGCCATTGAAGAAGAGCCAGTACGTCAACCGGCGACATTGATCCCGGAAGCCCAGCCTGCGCCGCATCAATGGCAGAAAATGCCATTCTGGCAGAAAGTACGTCCGTGGGCGGCACAGCTTACCCAAATGGGCGTAGCCGCATGCGTATCGCTTGCAGTTATCGTTGGCGTCCAGCACTATAATGGACAATCTGAAACGTCCCAGCAGCCCGAAACGCCGGTATTTAATACACTGCCGATGATGGGTAAAGCCAGCCCGGTTAGCCTGGGAGTACCTTCTGAAGCGACCGCAAATAATGGTCAACAGCAGCAGGTACAGGAGCAGCGTCGTCGCATTAATGCAATGTTGCAGGATTACGAACTGCAACGCCGACTCCACTCTGAACAGCTTCAGTTTGAGCAGGCGCAAACCCAGCAAGCCGCTGTACAGGTGCCAGGAATTCAAACTTTAGGAACGCAATCGCAGTAATGAAGCAACTTTGGTTTGCCATGTCATTAGTGACAGGTAGCCTGTTATTCTCTGCTAACGCCTCGGCCACTCCCGCGTCCGGGGCGTTATTACAGCAGATGAACCTGGCCAGTCAGTCACTGAATTACGAGCTGTCATTCATCAGCATCAATAAACAGGGTGTTGAGTCTCTGCGTTATCGACATGCACGCCTCGATAACCGTCCTCTTGCACAATTGTTGCAAATGGATGGCCCGCGCCGGGAAGTGGTACAGCGCGGCAATGAAATCAGCTATTTTGAACCGGGACTTGAACCGTTCACGCTTAATGGCGATTACATTGTTGATTCTCTGCCATCGCTTATCTATACCGATTTCAAACGCCTTTCTCCTTACTACGACTTTATCTCCGTCGGGCGCACGCGTATTGCTGATCGTCTTTGCGAAGTCATTCGCGTGGTTGCCCGAGATGGTACACGCTACAGCTACATCGTGTGGATGGACACCGAATCGAAATTACCGATGCGGGTTGATCTCCTTGATCGCGATGGTGAAACGCTGGAACAATTTCGCGTGATTGCTTTTAACGTCAATCAGGATATCAGCAGCAGTATGCAGACGCTGGCGAAGGCAAATTTGCCGCCGTTGCTTTCTGTTCCTGTAGGTGAAAAAGCTAAATTCAGCTGGACGCCAACCTGGTTGCCACAGGGTTTTAGCGAAGTTTCCAGTAGTCGACGTCCGCTACCGACGATGGACAACATGCCTATCGAATCACGTCTCTATTCCGACGGATTATTCAGCTTCTCGGTAAACGTTAACCGCGCTACGCCATCGAGCACCGATCAGATGTTGCGCACCGGACGCAGAACCGTCAGTACAAGCGTACGTGATAACGCCGAAATCACCATTGTCGGTGAACTGCCGCCGCAAACGGCGAAACGCATTGCCGAGAATATTAAGTTCGGGGCAGCGCAATGATCAAAGAGTGGGCTACCGTCGTCTCCTGGCAAAACGGGCAGGCGCTGGTCAGTTGTGATGTTAAAGCTTCATGCAGCAGCTGCGCTTCACGCGCCGGTTGCGGTAGCCGCGTGTTAAATAAACTTGGCCCGCAAACCACGCATACCATTGTCGTACCCTGTGATGAGCCGTTAGTGCCGGGGCAAAAAGTGGAATTGGGGATCGCCGAAGGCAGCCTGCTTAGCTCCGCATTACTGGTTTATATGTCGCCGCTGGTGGGATTATTCCTCATCGCTTCGCTATTTCAGCTACTCTTTGCTTCTGACGTCGCAGCATTATGTGGTGCGGTCCTCGGCGGTATTGGCGGGTTCCTGATTGCGCGCGGCTACTCGCGTAAGTTTGCTGCCCGGGCAGAATGGCAACCGATCATCTTAAGCGTGGCATTGCCGCCTGGCCTTGTGCGATTTGAAACATCTTCGGAAGACGCGAGCCAGTGATTTCACTGGCTTTGTTGCATTTTGCATAACAAATGCGAGGACGTTTCCAGATACCACAATCCATACGGTATGAACATTTCCTCGCCTCAATGTTGTAGTGTAGAATGCGGCGTTTCTATTAATACAGACGTTAAGCTCAGAACAGCGACTTCTAAAAGCCTGGTTAACCGGGCATTAAGGCACAATAATCATACTTTATGAAGAATATACGTAACTTTTCGATCATAGCTCACATTGACCACGGTAAATCGACGCTGTCTGACCGTATTATCCAGATCTGCGGTGGCCTGTCTGACCGTGAAATGGAGGCGCAGGTTCTCGATTCCATGGATCTTGAGCGTGAGCGTGGCATTACCATCAAAGCGCAAAGCGTGACGCTGGACTACAAAGCGTCTGACGGCGAAACCTATCAGCTTAACTTTATCGACACCCCGGGCCACGTAGACTTCTCCTATGAAGTTTCCCGTTCGCTGGCTGCCTGTGAAGGTGCATTGTTGGTGGTCGACGCCGGGCAGGGCGTGGAAGCGCAAACCCTGGCAAACTGCTACACCGCCATGGAAATGGATCTCGAAGTGGTGCCAGTACTGAACAAGATTGACCTGCCGGCAGCCGATCCTGAACGCGTGGCGGAAGAAATTGAAGATATCGTCGGCATCGACGCCACTGACGCGGTGCGCTGTTCAGCGAAAACCGGCGTTGGCGTGCAGGACGTTCTCGAACGTCTGGTGCGCGACATTCCGCCGCCGGAAGGCGATCCGGAAGGCCCGTTGCAGGCACTAATTATCGACTCCTGGTTCGACAACTACCTGGGCGTTGTTTCACTTATCCGTATTAAAAACGGCACCCTGCGTAAGGGCGACAAAGTGAAAGTCATGAGTACCGGGCAGACCTATAACGCCGACCGTCTGGGCATCTTCACGCCGAAACAGGTTGACCGCACTGAACTGAAATGTGGCGAAGTAGGCTGGCTGGTATGTGCGATTAAAGATATCCACGGCGCTCCAGTCGGCGATACCTTAACGCTGGCGCGTAATCCGGCAGAAAAGGCGCTGCCTGGCTTTAAGAAAGTCAAACCGCAGGTATACGCCGGTCTGTTCCCGGTAAGTTCCGACGACTATGAAGCCTTCCGTGACGCGCTGGGTAAACTCAGCCTGAACGATGCCTCACTGTTCTATGAGCCGGAAAGCTCCAGCGCGCTGGGCTTTGGTTTCCGCTGCGGCTTCCTTGGCCTGCTGCACATGGAGATCATCCAGGAGCGTCTGGAACGTGAATACGATCTGGATCTGATCACCACTGCGCCGACCGTAGTGTATGAAGTTGAAACCACGTCAAGAGAAGTTATCTACGTCGACAGCCCATCCAAGCTGCCTGCGGTAAATAACATTTACGAACTGCGCGAGCCGATTGCAGAATGTCACATGCTGCTGCCGCAGGCATATCTCGGCAACGTTATTACGCTGTGCGTAGAAAAACGCGGCGTGCAGACCAATATGGTTTACCACGGTAATCAGGTGGCACTGACGTACGAGATCCCGATGGCGGAAGTGGTGCTCGACTTCTTCGATCGACTGAAATCTACCTCGCGAGGTTATGCGTCTCTGGATTACAACTTCAAACGCTTCCAGGCGTCCGACATGGTACGTGTAGACGTATTAATCAACGGTGAACGTGTTGATGCGCTGGCGTTGATCACCCACCGTGATAATTCGCAAAACCGCGGTCGCGAGTTGGTGGAGAAGATGAAAGATCTGATCCCACGCCAGCAGTTTGATATCGCCATTCAGGCAGCGATTGGTACGCACATTATTGCGCGATCCACCGTGAAACAGCTGCGTAAAAACGTACTGGCTAAATGTTATGGCGGCGATATCAGCCGTAAGAAAAAGCTGCTGCAGAAGCAGAAAGAAGGTAAGAAACGCATGAAGCAGATCGGTAACGTCGAGCTGCCGCAGGAAGCGTTCCTCGCCATTCTGCACGTCGGCAAAGACAACAAATAACCCTTAGGAGTTGGCATGGCGAATATGTTTGCCCTGATTCTGGTGATTGCCACACTGGTGACGGGCATTTTATGGTGCGTGGATAAATTCTTTTTCGCACCTAAACGGCGGGAACGTCAGGCAGCGGCGCAGGCGGCTGCCGGTGACTCACTGGATAAAGCAACGTTGAAAAAGGTTGCGCCGAAGCCTGGCTGGCTGGAAACCGGTGCTTCTGTTTTTCCGGTACTGGCTATCGTATTGATTGTGCGTTCGTTTATTTATGAACCGTTCCAGATCCCGTCAGGTTCGATGATGCCGACTCTGTTAATCGGTGATTTTATTCTGGTAGAGAAGTTTGCTTATGGCATTAAAGATCCTATCTACCAGAAAACGCTGATCGAAACCGGTCATCCGAAACGCGGCGATATCGTGGTCTTTAAATATCCGGAAGATCCAAAGCTTGATTACATCAAGCGCGCGGTGGGTTTACCGGGCGATAAAGTCACTTACGATCCGGTCTCAAAAGAGCTGACGATTCAACCGGGATGCAGTTCCGGCCAGGCGTGTGAAAACGCGCTGCCGGTCACCTACTCAAACGTGGAACCGAGCGATTTCGTTCAGACCTTCTCACGCCGTAATGGTGGGGAAGCGACCAGCGGATTCTTTGAAGTGCCGAAAAACGAAACCAAAGAAAATGGAATTCGTCTTTCCGAGCGTAAAGAGACACTGGGTGATGTGACGCACCGCATTCTGACAGTGCCGATTGCGCAGGATCAGGTGGGGATGTATTACCAGCAGCCAGGGCAACAACTGGCAACCTGGATTGTTCCTCCGGGACAATACTTCATGATGGGCGACAACCGCGACAACAGCGCGGACAGCCGTTACTGGGGTTTTGTGCCTGAAGCGAATCTGGTCGGTCGGGCAACGGCTATCTGGATGAGCTTCGATAAGCAAGAAGGCGAATGGCCGACTGGTGTGCGCTTAAGTCGCATTGGCGGCATCCATTAATAGCTCATCTTCGTTCACGTTGTCGCCGTTATGGCGACAACGTGAATTATTTATGAGATAAATCTCCCGTGGCTAACGACATCCCCCGTCGTTGTGTATAGAATATTCCCCCGAAGTTTAAGGTTGGCACCTCCAGGTTGCCACGGCACACGAAACAGCGTTGGTCCCCATATACCGCTAAACTGAAACTGCAGCGAAGCAGTTAGCAGAGCCATGTATATCAGGTCTGTTTCGTGTGCTGAATTGTTGACGCATTTATTTATTGGTATCGCATGAACCCCATCGTAATTAATCGGCTTCAACGGAAGCTGGGCTACACTTTTAATCATCCGGAACTGTTGCAGCAGGCATTAACTCATCGTAGTGCCAGCAGCAAACATAACGAGCGTTTAGAATTTTTAGGCGACTCTATTCTGAGCTACGTTATCGCCAATGCGCTTTATCACCGTTTCCCTCGTGTGGATGAAGGCGATATGAGCCGGATGCGCGCCACGCTGGTCCGTGGCAATACGCTGGCGGAACTGGCGCGCGAATTTGAGTTAGGCGAGTGCTTACGTTTAGGACCAGGTGAACTTAAAAGCGGTGGATTTCGTCGTGAGTCAATTCTCGCCGACACCGTCGAAGCATTAATTGGTGGCGTATTCCTCGACAGTGATATTCAAACCGTCGAGAAATTAATCCTCAACTGGTATCAAACTCGTCTGGACGAAATTAGCCCAGGCGATAAACAAAAAGATCCGAAAACGCGCTTGCAAGAATATTTGCAGGGTCGTCATCTGCCGCTGCCGACTTATCTGGTAGTTCAGGTCCGTGGCGAAGCGCACGATCAGGAATTTACAATCCACTGCCAGGTCAGCGGCCTGAGTGAACCGGTGGTTGGCACAGGTTCAAGCCGTCGTAAGGCTGAGCAGGCTGCCGCCGAACAGGCGTTGAAAAAACTGGAGCTGGAATGAGCATCGATAAAAGTTACTGCGGATTTATTGCCATCGTCGGACGTCCGAACGTTGGCAAATCCACATTGTTGAACAAACTGCTGGGGCAGAAAATCTCCATCACCTCCCGCAAGGCGCAGACAACTCGTCACCGCATTGTGGGGATCCATACTGAAGGCGCGTATCAGGCGATCTACGTCGATACACCGGGCCTGCATATGGAAGAAAAACGCGCCATTAACCGCCTGATGAACAAAGCGGCGAGCAGCTCTATTGGCGATGTTGAGCTGGTGATTTTTGTCGTTGAAGGCACCCGCTGGACGCCGGACGACGAAATGGTGCTCAACAAACTGCGCGAAGGCAAAGCGCCGGTAATCCTCGCGGTGAACAAAGTGGACAACGTGCAGGAGAAAGCCGATCTGCTGCCGCACCTGCAGTTCCTGGCAAGCCAGATGAACTTCCTCGATATCGTGCCAATCTCTGCCGAAACCGGGCTGAATGTCGACACTATCGCAGCAATCGTGCGTAAGCATCTACCTGAAGCGACTCATCACTTCCCGGAAGATTACATCACCGATCGCTCACAGCGTTTTATGGCGTCTGAAATCATCCGCGAAAAACTGATGCGTTTCCTCGGCGCTGAACTGCCGTACTCCGTGACCGTGGAGATCGAACGTTTCGTCTCTAACGAACGCGGCGGTTATGACATCAACGGTTTGATTCTCGTTGAGCGTGAAGGGCAGAAGAAGATGGTTATTGGCAACAAAGGGGCCAAGATCAAAACCATCGGGATTGAAGCGCGTAAAGACATGCAGGAAATGTTTGAAGCGCCTGTTCACCTTGAACTGTGGGTAAAAGTGAAATCCGGTTGGGCCGACGACGAACGCGCACTGCGCAGTCTCGGTTACGTTGACGATCTTTAAGAGTCACTCCGATGGAAGGCTGGCAGCGCGCATTTGTCCTGCATAGTCGCCCGTGGAGCGAAACCAGCCTGATGCTGGACGTCTTCACGGAGGAATCGGGTCGCGTGCGTCTGGTTGCCAAAGGCGCACGCTCTAAACGCTCTACTCTGAAAGGTGCATTACAGCCTTTCACCCCTCTCTTGCTACGTTTTGGCGGGCGTGGCGAAGTCAAAACGCTGCGCAGTGCTGAAGCTGTCTCGCTGGCGCTGCCATTAAGCGGTATCACGCTTTACAGCGGTCTGTACATCAACGAACTTCTCTCCCGCGTACTGGAATACGAGACGCGCTTCTCTGAACTCTTTTTCGATTACTTGCACTGCATTCAGTCTCTTGCAGGTGCCACTGGTACGCCAGAACCCGCGCTGCGCCGCTTTGAACTGGCACTGCTCGGGCATCTGGGCTATGGCGTCAATTTTACCCATTGCGCGGGTAGCGGCGAGCCGGTAGATGACACCATGACGTATCGTTATCGCGAAGAAAAAGGGTTTATCGCAAGCGTCGTTATCGACAATAAAACGTTCACCGGAAGGCAGTTAAAAGCGTTAAACGCGCGGGAATTTCCTGACGCAGACACACTACGCGCCGCGAAACGCTTTACCCGCATGGCGCTTAAGCCGTATCTTGGCGGTAAACCATTAAAGAGCAGGGAACTGTTCCGGCAGTTTATGCCTAAGCGAACGGTGAAAACACATTATGAATGATGAGGATTGTCATGGCTGAATTACTGTTAGGCGTCAACATTGACCATATTGCAACGCTGCGTAACGCACGCGGTACTGCTTACCCGGATCCGGTGCAGGCGGCGTTTATTGCCGAGCAGGCGGGAGCGGACGGCATTACCGTGCATTTACGTGAAGATCGCCGTCACATTACTGACCGCGACGTGCGCATCCTGCGTCAGACGCTGGATACCCGTATGAATCTGGAGATGGCAGTGACCGAAGAGATGCTGGCGATCGCCGTTGAGACGAAGCCACATTTTTGCTGCCTGGTACCGGAAAAGCGTCAGGAAGTAACAACCGAAGGCGGCCTGGACGTTGCAGGGCAGCGTGAAAAAATGCGCGATGCCTGCAAACGTCTGGCAGATGCCGGGATCCAGGTTTCTCTCTTTATCGACGCCGATGAAGAGCAGATCAAAGCTGCGGCAGAGGTTGGCGCACCGTTTATCGAGATCCACACCGGTTGCTATGCTGATGCCAAAACTGACGCCGAACAGGCGCAAGAGCTGGCGCGTATCGCCAAAGCCGCGACCTTTGCCGCTAGTCTCGGTCTGAAAGTTAACGCTGGTCACGGTCTGACCTATCACAACGTGAAAGCTATTGCCGCCATCCCTGAGATGCATGAACTGAATATCGGTCATGCCATTATTGGTCGTGCAGTGATGACCGGACTGAAAGATGCGGTGGCAGAAATGAAGCGTCTGATGCTGGAAGCGCGTGGCTAATGGCAATATTAGGTTTAGGCACGGATATCGTAGAGATCGCTCGCATAGAAGCAGTGATCGCCCGATCCGGTGAACGCCTGGCACGCCGCGTATTAAGCGATAACGAATGGGCAATCTGGAAAACGCACCACCAGCCGGTGCGTTTTCTGGCGAAGCGTTTTGCTGTGAAAGAAGCCGCAGCAAAAGCGTTTGGCACCGGGATCCGCAATGGTCTGGCGTTTAATCAATTTGAAGTATTCAATGATGAGCTCGGCAAACCACGGCTACGGCTATGGGGTGAGGCATTAAAACTGGCGGAAAAGCTCGGCGTTGTAAATATGCATGTAACGCTGGCAGATGAGCGGCACTATGCTTGTGCCACGGTAATTATTGAAAGTTAAAAATAATACCGTTCTCTTTAAAAAGTAAAACCCCCGAACTGGTAAGGAACGGGGGTTTTACTTTTTAACTTTAATTTTGTGCAGCATGCACCCTCAACAACAGCGATTATGGATCAGTGTACTTATCTTTTACAAGCAACTTGCAATCTTTAGCATAAAAACTCGAGCCTTTACGAAGAAAGCAATATTGATGGAAAGATTAACGTGACCGCCAATTCGTAAGTACATTAAAATTGGCTTCGTTATTGAAGATTTTGCTGTGCTTTACACCATGCCACAGAATTCCCCCATTGAAACGAGTGGTGTCGTCAAAGCTCTGGTGTGGAGTGCAGCATGCACCCTCAATAACTCGCACGTTCAGTTTTGGGGAGATGTAAGGGCTAATCTGAATGGCTGCATTCCTTGTTTAAGGAAAAACGAATGACTGATTGCCGATACCTGATTAAACGGGTCATCAAAATCATCATTGCTGTTTTACAGCTGATCCTTCTGTTCTTATAACACAAGGAAACGTACTTAAGGTGCGTCCGGTGAACCAGTCGGACGCACCTTTAATAACTATAAATAAGTGTCTGGGCAGATACTATATAAATTAACTTAGTGAATGATTATGCTAATGTCATCAATTAAATAAATATAATGGCGTTAAGGCTTCCCAGTAATATAATTAATACTCTACTTCCAGAGTAGAATATTAAATTTTATCCGCGTGGTGCATCAGCACAAATTTATCCCACAACTGTTCTTCTGTCTCGACATGCGCCGGATCTTTCACAATAGTATTGGGGATCGGGCACACCTTCTGGCAGGTTGGTGTCTCGTAGTGCCCTACGCATTCGGTACACTTATCGCTGTTAATCTCGTAGATATGATCTCCCATTGAAATCGCCTCATTCGGGCATTCGGGTTCACACATATCACAATTGATGCATTTTTTAGTGATTAACAACGCCATAAGGAAACTCTCAAAACAACACAAACCGGGCGGGCATTATACGCGCATTCTTTACTCAGACCAGTTTTTTCACCAGCGCTTCACTATGACGAATACGTTCTGGTGCCAGTTCCAGATCCTGCTGAATCAGCGCAATGAACAGCAAATCCGTTAACATTCCCTGAGCGTGACAAGCAGAGATTGAAGCACTGTTTGTCGCTTGTTCTTCGGCAATGGTATACAGGCAATGAGAAGCACGCTGTTGCAGGGCATTCGGAGTAAAGCCGGTAATCGCCAGCACTTTTCCGCCCACTCGCAGCATCTCATCTGCCGCTAGGTTTAACTCGCGTCGTACACCGGTGTAGGAAATGGCTAATAACAGATCGTCAGGGGACGACGCCTGTACTGTTGCGAGTAGCGCATGCATATCGCGCACTGCGGCAGCATTGAAGCCAATCTTCATCAGCTTCCAGGCAAAGTTTTGCGCCACCAGACCCGAAGCGCCAATACCGGTCAGAATTATCCGCCGCGCAGAGCGCAACATTGTTACGCATTCATGCAGTTTCTCTTCACTATTAACGTTTAGCGTTGCGTACATAGCGGCAGTATTTTCTTTAATCAGTTTTTCGCCGACCAGCCGTAACGGATCATCACCGCGGATTTGGTTATGAATGGGCACGGAGGGTGATTCCGGCTGGCTTGCCAGCGCTTCACTCAACGCCAACTTAAGCGCCGGAAAACCTTTATAGCCGAGTTTTTGCGCGAACTTCACGACGCTGGACTGACTGACTCCGGCTTCGTTGGCCAGTTGCTGAGAGCTTAAATGGCGCGCCGTATCAGGTTGTAGCAGCAGATAATCCGCCAGTTTTTTATCACTCTGGGCAAGCCCCTGGTAACGCTGACGGATACGAAGTAAGCCGTTCATATCTTTCCTCGCGATGAAATAGTGGCGACAACAGGCAATATGAGACACACGCGAGTGAATTTTATATTCCATTGCCGCTAATTGCCATGAATTAAAAATTCCAGTTAGCCATGATGCGGTCGATTGTTGCCGGAAAAGTGATGATCTATCTGTTAGGCTATGTAGTAGCGAAAATTAATCAGGATGTTTCAGTCCAGAGGAGTATGGTTTGGCAACTCACGAGCGTCGTGTGGTGTTTTTTGACTTAGATGGAACATTGCATCAGCAGGATATGTTCGGCAGTTTTCTGCGCTATTTACTACGTCGCCAACCGCTGAATGCGTTACTTGTCCTGCCGTTGTTACCGATTATAGCCATTGCGTTATTGATAAAAGGTCGTGCGGCACGCTGGCCGATGAGTCTGCTTCTGTGGGGGTGCACTTTTGGTCACAGCGAAGCACGTTTACAGACGTTGCAGGCCGATTTCGTGCGCTGGTTTCGCGACAATGTTACCGCCTTTCCGCTGGTTCAGGAGCGATTAACCACCTACCTGTTAAGTTCCGATGCTGATATCTGGTTGATTACCGGCTCTCCGCAGCCGCTGGTTGAAGCGGTTTATTTCGATACGCCCTGGCTGCCGCGGGTTAATCTTATCGCCAGCCAAATTCAGCGTGGCTATGGTGGTTGGGTATTGACGATGCGTTGTCTGGGACATGAAAAGGTCGCACAACTGGAGCGCAAAATCGGCACTCCGCTGCGGCTGTACAGTGGCTATAGCGACAGTAATCAGGACAATCCGCTGCTTTATTTCTGTCAGCATCGTTGGCGAGTAACCCCGCGCGGTGAACTCCAGCAACTGGAATAGAGTAAAGCATAGCGTCCGTGTATAATGCGCCGCGCTTTTATAACCGGAGTTTTCTTTTTGTCTGAAGTCGAATTTAGCCACGAATACTGGATGCGTCACGCGCTGACGCTGGCGAAACGTGCCTGGGATGAGCGGGAAGTGCCGGTCGGCGCGGTATTAGTGCATAACAATCGGGTAATCGGCGAAGGCTGGAACCGCCCGATTGGTCGCCATGATCCCACCGCACATGCAGAAATCATGGCCCTGCGGCAGGGTGGTCTGGTGATGCAAAATTATCGTCTGATCGACGCCACGTTGTATGTCACGCTTGAACCATGTGTAATGTGTGCCGGAGCGATGATCCACAGTCGCATTGGTCGCGTGGTCTTTGGTGCGCGTGACGCGAAAACTGGCGCTGCGGGATCTTTAATGGATGTGCTGCATCATCCGGGTATGAATCACCGAGTGGAAATTACGGAAGGAATACTGGCGGATGAGTGCGCGGCGTTGCTCAGTGACTTCTTTCGCATGCGCCGCCAGGAAATTAAAGCGCAGAAAAAAGCGCAATCCTCGACGGATTAATTTTGTTTCTCTTCACTCCCTTTCCTGGAAAACAGCAGAGAGGGAGAATGGGTCAAATAGTTTGATGACGACTGGGAAAGAAACGAGAGAAAAGGAAATTTCTCTTTGCCCAACTCCGTAGGCGATACCGCCGGATAATCCTGCGCCAGTTGCATCGCCGCTTCTGTAGCCTGCTTCTCTTTCTCTTGCAGATAACCCACCAGGCTAATCTGATACTTACGAATATTTTCGACATAAGCGTAGGCTTCATGTCCACGAGCGTAGCCGTAAGTCAGCTTGCTGTAATAGGGTTTCTGGCTAAGTAAAGGCAGACGCTGTTTTACGTCAGCCCAACTGTCAGGATTCCCTTTGGTTTTTGCCGTCAGGGCGCGGGCATCCAGCATATGCGCATAGCCCATATTGTACGCAGCGAGGGCAAACCAGATCCGCTCGTTCTCCGGCACACTTTCCGGCACTTTACTCATCATATCCTGCAAATAACGCACGCCACCGCTGATGCTCTGTTCGGCATCGGTACGATCCGTAATGCCGAGGCTTTGCGCGGTATTTTTGGTTAACATCATCATGCCGCGCACACCCGTCGGTGAAGTGGCCTGTGCATCCCAGTGCGATTCCTGATAAGCAATAGCGGCCAGCAAACGCCAGTCAATTTCTTCGGCGTATTTCTCAAACAGGGGCTTTAACTGCGGCAGTACCGCATCGACGGCGCGTAAAAATGTGCGCGTATCGACGTAATCAAAATCATCGCCATGCCCCAGGTATTTCTCTTCAATGCGTGCCAGCGTACCGTCTTCATTCATTTCGTTGAAGAAGTCGAGCAGGGCGGCGGAAAGGGTATTATCGCCATCTAACGGGCTAAACCAAGTCACCGGTTGTTCATCGGTGATATCGAGCGCTACGGCGAGCTCCGGGTGAACGCGCTGAAACAGGCTGATGGCGACAGAATCAGCAATGGTGTAATCGAGTTTTCCTTCGATGACATCTTCCATTAATTCCGCAGAGCCTTTTTTGTCGTCTACCTTCCAGCTTAATTCCGGGAATTTTGTTTCTTTCAGGGTCTGGAGATCGTTAACCACCACATGACCCGGTGCAACGGTGAGTTGCTCCGCCGTCAGGTTGCCCAGCGTACGTGGGCGATACTGACCCACTTTATAAACCAGTTGTTGTGACACGGAATAATAGGTAGGGCCAGGCTGATAATTTTTTACCCGCTCACTGTTATAGACAAGTCCTGCCGCCAGCAGGTCGGCGTTACCATTATCAAGGTCGTCAAACAGCTGGCTGATATTCTGCCGCACGGTCACTTTCAGTTTTACGCCGAGGTAATCGGCAAACTGTTTCGCCAGTTCGTAATCCAGGCCAAAAGGTTTCCCGTTGATTTCGTTATAAGTCAGGGGAGTATGAATGGTGCTCACACGCAACTCTCCCCGCGCTTGAATGGCGGCGATACGGTTGTCGGCTTTACCAAACCAGGGAATGGATGGCCAGAGAGCGACCGCGAGCAGCAGTGCCAGAATGCCGATGAACAGATAATTAATCTTTAATTTTTTCAATTAGTTAATTCTCTGTGTCGTGCGCGTCCCAGCTTGAAAAAACGTAATAATAGTGAAAGGTTTACTCATAAATGAGCGGCATTTTGCGTAAACCTGCGCCAGATGGCAACTTATTACAGCCATTGGCGGCACGCGTTGCTAATTCACGATGGTGATTTTATTTCCACGCAAACGGTTTCGTCAGCGCATCAGATTCTTTATAATGACGCCCGTTTCCCCCCCTTGGGTACACCGAAAGCTTAGAAGACGAGAGACTTATGATGGAAATTCTGCGTGGTTCGCCTGCACTGTCGGCATTCCGAATCAACAAACTGCTGGCACGTTTTCAGGCTGCCAGGCTCCCGGTTCACAATATTTACGCCGAGTATGTCCATTTTGCTGACCTCAATGCGCCGTTAAACGATGATGAGCACGCACAACTTGAACGCCTGCTGAAATATGGCCCGGCACTCGCCAGCCACGCCCCGCAAGGCAAACTCCTGCTGGTGACCCCGCGTCCTGGCACCATCTCTCCCTGGTCTTCGAAAGCGACCGATATTGCCCATAACTGCGGGCTACAACAGGTAAACCGCCTTGAGCGCGGCGTTGCTTACTATATAGAAGCCGGTACGCTGACCAATGAACAATGGCAGCAGGTTACCGCTGAACTGCACGACCGCATGATGGAAACGGTCTTTTTTGCTTTAGATGATGCAGAGCAGTTGTTTGCCCACCATCAACCGACTCCGGTTACCAGCGTTGATTTGCTGGGGCAGGGCCGTCAGGCGCTGATCGACGCTAACCTGCGTCTTGGCCTGGCTCTGGCGGAAGATGAAATTGACTATCTGCAGGATGCTTTCACAAAGCTTGGTCGTAACCCGAACGACATCGAGCTGTATATGTTCGCTCAGGCGAACTCTGAGCACTGCCGCCACAAAATTTTTAATGCCGACTGGATTATCGACGGTGAACAGCAGCCGAAATCGCTGTTCAAGATGATCAAAAATACTTTCGAAACCACGCCAGATCACGTTCTCTCTGCTTATAAAGATAACGCCGCCGTAATGGAAGGTTCTGAAGTGGGCCGCTACTTTGCTGACCACGAAACGGGCCGCTACGATTTCCATCAGGAACCGGCGCATATTCTGATGAAAGTCGAAACTCACAACCACCCGACGGCGATTTCTCCGTGGCCGGGCGCGGCGACGGGTTCCGGCGGCGAAATTCGTGATGAAGGCGCCACCGGACGCGGTGCGAAGCCGAAAGCGGGTTTGGTTGGTTTCTCCGTTTCCAACCTGCGAATTCCTGGCTTCGAACAGCCGTGGGAAGAAGATTTCGGTAAGCCTGAGCGCATTGTCACCGCGCTGGACATCATGACCGAAGGCCCGCTGGGCGGCGCGGCGTTTAACAACGAATTTGGTCGTCCGGCACTGAATGGCTACTTCCGTACTTATGAAGAAAAAGTGAACAGCCACAACGGCGAAGAGCTGCGCGGTTATCACAAACCGATCATGCTGGCGGGCGGGATCGGCAACATTCGCGCCGATCACGTACAAAAAGGCGAGATCAACGTCGGTGCGAAGCTGGTCGTTCTCGGCGGCCCGGCAATGAACATCGGTCTTGGCGGCGGAGCGGCGTCTTCCATGGCGTCAGGTCAGTCTGATGCCGACCTCGACTTTGCTTCCGTACAGCGCGACAACCCGGAGATGGAGCGTCGTTGCCAGGAAGTAATCGACCGTTGCTGGCAGCTTGGTGATGCTAACCCAATTCTGTTTATCCACGACGTCGGTGCGGGCGGTCTTTCTAACGCCATGCCGGAACTGGTGAGCGACGGCGGGCGCGGCGGTAAATTCGAACTGCGCGATATCCTGAGCGACGAACCGGGCATGAGCCCGCTGGAAATCTGGTGTAACGAATCCCAGGAACGCTACGTGCTGGCGGTTGCTGCTGATCAATTACCGCTGTTTGACGAGCTGTGTAAGCGTGAGCGCGCACCCTACGCTGTGATTGGTGAAGCGACCGAAGAACTGCATCTTTCTCTGCACGATCGTCATTTTGATAATCAGCCGATCGATCTGCCGCTGGACGTCCTGCTTGGTAAAACGCCGAAGATGACCCGCGATGTACAAACGCTGAAAGCGAAAGGCGACGCGCTGGCCCGTGAAGGGATCACCATTGCAGACGCGGTGAAACGTGTGCTGCATCTGCCGACTGTGGCGGAAAAAACCTTCCTGGTGACCATTGGCGACCGCAGCGTAACCGGCATGGTAGCGCGCGATCAGATGGTGGGGCCGTGGCAGGTGCCGGTCGCTAACTGCGCGGTCACTACCGCCAGCCTCGACAGCTACTACGGTGAAGCGATGGCGATTGGCGAGCGTGCGCCGGTTGCGCTGCTGGATTTCGCCGCCTCTGCCCGTCTGGCGGTCGGTGAAGCGTTAACCAACATCGCCGCAACACAAATTGGCGATATCAAACGCATCAAACTTTCCGCCAACTGGATGGCGGCGGCAGGCCACCCTGGTGAAGATGCGGGCCTGTATGAAGCCGTTAAAGCCGTGGGCGAAGAGCTTTGTCCGGCGCTGGGCCTGACGATCCCGGTGGGTAAAGACTCCATGTCGATGAAAACCCGCTGGCAGGAAGGTAACGAAGAGCGCGAAATGACGTCGCCGCTGTCGCTGGTGATTTCTGCATTTGCCCGCGTGGAAGATGTACGTCACACCATCACGCCGCAGCTTTCTACCGAAGATAACGCACTGCTGCTGATTGATTTGGGCAAAGGCAATAACGCGCTGGGCGCAACGGCGCTGGCGCAGGTTTATCGTCAGCTTGGCGACAAACCGGCAGATGTACGCGATGTCGCGCAACTGAAAGGCTTCTATGACGCGATTCAGGCGCTGGTTGCACAGCGTAAGCTGCTGGCGTATCACGACCGCTCTGATGGCGGCCTGCTGGTAACGCTGGCGGAAATGGCCTTTGCTGGTCATTGTGGCATTGACGCGGATATCGCCACTCTGGGTGACGATCGCCTGGCGGCGTTGTTTAACGAAGAACTGGGTGCGGTGATTCAGGTTCGTGCCGCTGACCGTGAAGCGGTCGAGTCCGTACTGGCACAGCATGGGCTTGCGGATTGCGTCCATTATGTTGGGCAGGCGGTTTCCGGTGACCGTTTTGTGATTACCGCCAACGGGCAGACTGTATTCAGCGAAAGCCGCACTACGTTGCGTGTCTGGTGGGCAGAAACTACCTGGCAGATGCAGCGCCTGCGTGACAACCCGGAGTGTGCCGATCAGGAGCATCAGGCGAAATCAAACGACGCCGATCCGGGCCTGAATGTAAAACTGTCGTTCGATATCAACGAAGATGTGGCAGCACCGTATATTGCCACTGGCGCACGTCCGAAAGTTGCCGTGCTGCGTGAGCAGGGTGTGAACTCACATGTTGAAATGGCGGCAGCCTTCCACCGTGCAGGCTTCGATGCAATCGATGTGCATATGAGCGACCTGCTGGCTGGACGCACGGGCCTGAAGGATTTTCACGCCCTGGTCGCGTGCGGAGGTTTCTCCTACGGTGACGTGCTGGGTGCCGGTGAAGGTTGGGCGAAGTCTATCCTGTTCAATGACCGTGTACGCGATGAGTTTGCAACCTTCTTCCATCGTCCGCAAACGCTGGCGCTGGGGGTATGTAACGGTTGCCAGATGATGTCTAATCTGCGTGAACTGATCCCAGGTAGTGAGTTGTGGCCACGTTTTGTGCGCAATACCTCCGATCGCTTTGAAGCGCGTTTCAGCCTGGTTGAAGTGACCCAAAGCCCGTCGCTGCTGTTGCAGGGGATGGTGGGCTCGCAAATGCCGATTGCTGTCTCTCATGGTGAAGGGCGCGTGGAAGTGCGTGATGCGGCGCATCTGGCGGCACTGGAAAGCAAAGGGCTGGTGGCACTGCGCTATGTCGATAACTTCGGCAAAGTCACTGAAACCTACCCGGCTAACCCGAACGGTTCACCGAACGGTATTACGGCAGTCACGACTGAAAGTGGTCGAGTCACCATTATGATGCCGCACCCGGAACGTGTTTTCCGTACTGTCAGCAACTCCTGGCATCCGGAAAACTGGGGCGAGGATGGCCCATGGATGCGTATTTTCCGCAATGCGCGTAAGCAGTTGGGGTAAGTCGTCAGCCCATTGGTTTTGCAGCCCGGATGCGGCATTAAGCACCAACCACTATCATAAGCTCCCAACTCCGGGAGCTTTTTTGTGTCTGTAAATCACGACAATGGGTGGTTTGCCGTGTCGCTTTCTGGCGACACTTAACTCATTGATTTTAATATTATCTAATAAGTTTATCTTAAGTTGTCTCTTTTTAGCGACACAGTGGCTGATTTACATTCAAACAGCGGAGAAGACATAAACCCCTCAAAGCAACGTATAATCAGTACGTTACCAAACTATTTTCTTTATTGGCACAGTTACTGCATAATAGTAACCAGTGGCTCATTCACCGACTTATGTCAGCCCCTTCGGGACGTGCTACATAAAATTCGAATGACGCACAACAAGGTGCCTGCCGTCCAACTTCTGATATCAGCGTAGCTATATCAACCATCGGGCGAAACGTCGAGTTAGGCACCGCCTTATTCCATAACAAAGCCGGGTAATTCCCGGCTTTGTTGTATCTGAACTTCCCCTCGGTTAGCATCAGGCTATTCGCGTCTGACGAGAGTAACACCTTGAAACGCTGGCCCGTTTTTCCCCGCTCATTACGACAACTGGTAATGCTGGCATTTTTGCTAATTCTACTACCCCTGTTGGTGCTGGCATGGCAAGCCTGGCAAAGCCTGAATGCGCTTAGCGATCAGGCGGCGCTGGTTAACCGCACTACGCTTATTGATGCCCGGCGTAGTGAAGCGATGACCAACGCGGCGCTGGAGATGGAGCGTAGCTACCGTCAGTATTGCGTGCTGGACGACCCTACGCTTGCGAAGGTTTATCAAAGCCAGCGCAAGCGTTACAGCGAAATGCTCGATGCCCACGCAGGCGTACTGCCAGACGATAAACTTTACCAGGCATTGCGTCAGGATTTGAACAATCTGGCCCAACTTCAGTGTAACAACAGTGGTCCCGATGCTGCCGCCGCCGCGCGTCTTGAAGCCTTTGCCAGTGCCAATACCGAAATGGTGCAGGCCACGCGCACAGTGGTGTTCTCTCGTGGGCAGCAACTTCAGCGTGAAATCGCCGAACGTGGGCAATATTTTGGTTGGCAATCGCTGGTGCTATTTCTGGTGAGTCTGGTGATGGTGCTACTTTTCACGCGGATGATTATCGGGCCGGTGAAAAATATCGAGCGCATGATCAACCGTCTGGGGGAAGGGCGTTCTCTGGGCAATAGCGTTTCGTTCAGTGGACCGAGCGAGTTACGCTCGGTTGGGCAACGTATTCTTTGGTTAAGTGAGCGCCTGTCATGGCTGGAATCCCAACGCCATCAATTTTTAAGACATTTATCTCATGAATTAAAAACGCCACTGGCGAGTATGCGCGAGGGCACTGAATTACTGGCTGATCAGGTTGTCGGGCCGCTTACGCCAGAGCAAAAAGAGGTGGTGAGCATTCTTGATAGCAGCAGCCGCAATTTGCAAAAACTGATCGAACAACTGCTTGATTACAACCGTAAACAGGCGGACAGTGCGGTGGAACTGGAGAATGTTGAATTAGCACCGCTGGTGGAGACAGTGGTTTCTGCTCATAGCCTGCCCGCACGGGCTAAAATGATGCATACCGACGTCGATCTCAAAGCAACAGCTTGCCTGGCGGAGCCAATGCTGCTGATGAGCGTACTGGATAATCTTTACTCCAATGCGGTGCACTACGGGGCTGAATCCGGTAACATTTGCCTTCGCAGCAGTTTACATGGTGCGCGGGTTTATATTGATGTCATCAATACAGGCACGCCCATTCCGCAAGAGGAACGCGCCATGATCTTCGAACCCTTTTTTCAGGGAAGCCACCAGCGAAAAGGGGCGGTGAAGGGCAGCGGTCTGGGATTAAGCATTGCCAGGGATTGTATTCGCCGTATGCAAGGGGAACTGTATCTGGTCGACGAGAGCGGGCAAGACGTTTGTTTCCGCATTGAATTACCGTCGTCGAAAAACACGAAATAATGCTAACAGCCTATCCTATCAGGCTATTTTATTTGTCAGTTCGGCCCCGGGCAGTGCTCGAAATCTTCACGTACGATATGTACGCTCCGGTTTCTCCGCGCTGTCCATGTCCAGACTGTCTGCAACAATTACGCCCACTGGGATAGGCTTTAAGTCTGGTGAATATGCGACACATTTTTCAACGATTATTGCCCCGACGGCTGTGGCTGGCAGGGCTGCCATGTCTGGCATTGCTGGGTTGCGTGCAGAATCACAATAAGCCAGCCATTGATACGCCAGCAGAAGAAAAAATTCCGGTTTATCAACTGGCTGACTATCTTTCTACTGAATGTAGCGACATCTGGGCGCTGCAAGGTAAATCAACCGAAACCAATCCGCTTTACTGGCTGCGGGCGATGGATTGTGCTGATCGTTTAATGCCTGCGCAGTCGCGTCAGCAAGCTCGCCAATATGACGACGGCAGCTGGCAAAATACCTTTAAACAAGGGATTTTGCTCGCCGACGCCAAAATTACGCCATATGAGCGCCGCCAGCTGGTCGCGCGTATTGAAGCGTTAAGTACCGAGATCCCGGCACAGGTTCGCCCACTGTATCAACTCTGGCGCGACGGTCAGGCGCTGCAACTGCAACTGGCGGAAGAGCGCCAACGTTACAGTAAACTCCAGCAGTCCAGCGACAGCGAGCTGGATACATTGCGCCAGCAACATCACGTTCTACAGCAGCAACTGGAACTCACCACCCGCAAGCTGGAAAACCTGACCGATATTGAACGCCAGCTCTCGACCCGCAAACCGGCTGGAAATTTCTCGCCGGATACGCCGCACGAGAGTGAAAAGCCCGCGCCATCCACCCATGAGGTCACTCCTGATGAGCCATAAACCTGCGCATTTATTATTGGTCGATGACGATCCGGGATTGCTGAAACTGCTTGGCCTGCGCCTGACCAGCGAAGGCTACAGTGTGGTCACGGCGGAAAGTGGCGCTGAAGGATTACGGGTACTGAATCGCGAAAAAGTAGATTTAGTTATCAGCGACCTGCGGATGGATGAAATGGACGGTATGCAGCTATTTGCTGTAATCCAGAAAGTGCAGCCGGGAATGCCAGTAATTATTCTTACTGCGCATGGTTCTATCCCCGATGCCGTTGCTGCAACACAGCAGGGCGTTTTTAGTTTCCTCACCAAGCCTGTCGACAAAGACGCGCTATATCAGGCAATTGACGATGCGCTGGAGCAATCCGCGCCAGCCACCGATGAACGCTGGCGCGAGGCAATTGTCACCCGCAGCCAGCTGATGCTGCGTTTGCTGGAACAGGCGCGGCTGGTGGCGCAATCAGACGTCAGCGTTTTGATTAACGGTCAGAGCGGCACCGGGAAAGAGATTTTCGCCCAGGCTATCCACAACGCCAGCCCGCGCAACAGCAAACCATTTATTGCTATTAACTGTGGCGCATTGCCCGAGCAATTGCTGGAGTCGGAGCTGTTTGGTCATGCGCGTGGCGCGTTTACTGGCGCTGTCAGCAATCGCGAAGGTTTATTCCAGGCGGCGGAAGGCGGAACGCTATTTCTCGATGAAATTGGCGATATGCCTGCGCCGTTACAGGTCAAACTGCTGCGCGTGTTGCAGGAGCGTAAAGTGCGCCCGCTGGGCAGTAACCGCGATATTGATATCAATGTGCGGATTATTTCTGCCACTCACCGTGATCTGCCAAAAGCGATGGCGCGCGGGGAATTCCGCGAAGATCTCTATTACCGCCTCAACGTTGTCAGCCTGAAAATTCCGGCACTGGCGGAGCGCACAGAAGACATTCCGCTACTGGCAAATCACCTGTTGCGCCAGGCGGCAGAGCGACATAAACCGTTTGTCCGCGCGTTCTCTACCGATGCGATGAAACGCCTGATGACCGCGAGCTGGCCGGGTAATGTGCGCCAGTTGGTCAACGTGATTGAACAGTGCGTGGCGCTGACCTCATCTCCGGTGATTAGTGATGCGCTGGTGGAGCAGGCGCTGGAGGGTGAAAATACGGCGCTGCCAACCTTTGTTGAGGCACGTAATCAGTTTGAACTCAACTATTTGCGTAAGCTGCTGCAAATCACCAAAGGCAACGTCACCCACGCGGCGAGAATGGCGGGGCGCAACCGGACAGAATTTTATAAACTGCTTTCCCGACACGAGCTGGATGCAAACGATTTCAAGGAATGAATTGGCGTTATGTGTTACGTTTAGCAGATCAAAAGACAGGCGACCTTTTCAAGGAATAGCATGAAAAAGATTGATGCGATTATAAAACCCTTCAAGCTGGACGATGTCCGCGAAGCACTGGCCGAAGTCGGTATTACCGGCATGACGGTGACCGAAGTGAAAGGCTTTGGTCGCCAGAAAGGCCATACCGAGCTGTACCGCGGCGCGGAGTATATGGTGGATTTTCTGCCGAAAGTGAAAATTGAGATTGTCGTACCGGACGACATTGTCGATACCTGTGTCGATACCATTATTCGCACGGCGCAAACCGGCAAAATCGGTGACGGTAAAATCTTCGTCTTTGACGTGGCACGGGTCATTCGCATCCGTACCGGTGAAGAGGACGACGCGGCAATTTAAACCGCGTCAAGGGTTGCCGGATGTTTCCATCCGGCAACATCAAATTACAGCACCTTATGCGGGCCAAAGCATTCGTAATGAATGTTTTCCTGCTTCACGCCCAGATCCACTAACTGTTTCGCGGTAAACTGCATGAAGCCAACCGGGCCGCAGAGATAGAACTGCATTGTCGGATCGCTGAACGCACCTTCCAGTTTGCTCAAATCCATCAGACCTTCGCTATCAAACTGACCTTTAGCGCGATCGGCTTCGCTCGGCTGACGATACCAGGTGTGCGCGGTAAAGCGCGGCAGTGACTGCCCCAGTTCCTTAACTTCATCGGCAAAGGCGTGAACATCGCCATTTTCTGCCGCATGGAACCAGTTCACTTGTGCTGTGTGGCCTGCTTTTGCCAGCGTGTCGAGCATTGCCAGCATTGGCGTTTGACCAACACCGGCAGAGATTAACGTCACTGGTGTGTCATCTGCGACAGCCATAAAGAAATCACCTGCCGGAGCGACCAGTTTCACGACATCGCCAACATTGGCGTGATTGTGCAACCAGTTGGATACCTGCCCACCCTCTTCGCGTTTCACCGCAATACGATAGCCTTTGCCATCCGGTTTGCGAGTCAAAGAGTACTGACGAATTTCCTGATGCGGGAAACCTTCCGGCTTCAGCCAGACGCCGAGATATTGCCCCGGACGGTATTCTGCCACTGCGCCACCGTCGACCGGCTCCAGTTCGAAGCTGGTGATAAGCGCGCTGCGCGGTGTTTTAGCCACAATGCGGAAATCGCGAGTACCTTCCCAACCACCGGCTTTGCTGGCGTTTTCGTTATAGATTTCCGCCTCGCGATTGATAAATACATTAGCCAGTACACCATAGGCTTTACCCCACGCGTCCAGCACTTCCTGCCCCGGGCTGAACATTTCGTCCAGCGTTGCCAACAGGTGTTCACCGACGATGTTGTACTGTTCCGGTTTGATCTGGAAGCTGGTGTGCTTCTGCGCGATTTTTTCTACCGCTGGCAGCAGCGCAGGCAGGTTTTCAATATTACTGGCGTAGGCGGCAATAGCGTTAAACAGGGCTTCACGTTGATCGCCATTACGCTGGTTACTCATGTTAAAAATTTCTTTGAGTTCTGGGTTATGAGTAAACATACGGTCGTAGAAATGGGCGGTTAACTTTGGCCCCGTTTCCACCAGTAAAGGGATGGTGGCTTTTACTGTAGCGATGGTTTGAGCGTCAAGCATATGGTCTTCCTTTTTTTGCATCTTAATTGATGTATCTCAAATGCATCTTATAAAAAATAGCCCTGCAATGTAAATGGTTCTTTGGTGTTTTTCAGAAAGAATGTGATGAAGTGAAAAATTTGCATCACAAACCTGAAAAGAAATCCGTTTCCGGTTGCAAGCTCTTTATTCTCCAAAGCCTTGCGTAGCCTGAAGGTAATCGTTTGCGTAAATTCCTTTGTCAAGACCTGTTATCGCACAATGATTCGGTTATACTGTTCGCCGTTGTCCAACAGGACCGCCTATAAAGGCCAAAAATTTTATTGTTAGCTGAGTCAGGAGATGCGGATGTTAAAGCGTGAAATGAACATTGCCGATTATGATGCCGAACTGTGGCAGGCTATGGAGCAGGAAAAAGTACGTCAGGAAGAGCACATCGAACTGATCGCCTCCGAAAACTACACCAGCCCGCGCGTAATGCAGGCGCAGGGTTCTCAGCTGACCAACAAATATGCTGAAGGTTATCCGGGCAAACGCTACTACGGCGGTTGCGAGTATGTTGATATCGTTGAACAACTGGCGATCGATCGTGCGAAAGAACTGTTCGGCGCTGACTACGCTAACGTCCAGCCGCACTCCGGCTCCCAGGCTAACTTTGCGGTCTACACCGCGCTGCTGGAACCAGGTGATACCGTTCTGGGTATGAACCTGGCGCATGGCGGTCACCTGACTCACGGTTCTCCGGTTAACTTCTCCGGTAAACTGTACAACATCGTTCCTTACGGTATCGATGCTACCGGTCATATCGACTACGCCGATCTGGAAAAACAAGCCAAAGAACACAAGCCGAAAATGATTATCGGTGGTTTCTCTGCATATTCCGGCGTGGTGGACTGGGCGAAAATGCGTGAAATCGCTGACAGCATCGGTGCTTACCTGTTCGTTGATATGGCGCACGTTGCGGGCCTGGTTGCTGCTGGCGTCTACCCGAACCCGGTTCCTCATGCTCACGTTGTTACTACCACCACTCACAAAACCCTGGCGGGTCCGCGCGGCGGCCTGATCCTGGCGAAAGGTGGTAGCGAAGAGCTGTACAAAAAACTGAACTCTGCCGTTTTCCCTGGTGGTCAGGGCGGTCCGTTGATGCACGTAATCGCCGGTAAAGCGGTTGCTCTGAAAGAAGCGATGGAGCCTGAGTTCAAAACTTACCAGCAGCAGGTCGCTAAAAACGCTAAAGCGATGGTAGAAGTGTTCCTGGAACGCGGCTACAAAGTGGTTTCCGGCGGCACTGATAACCACCTGTTCCTGGTTGATCTGGTTGATAAAAACCTGACCGGTAAAGAAGCAGACGCCGCTCTGGGCCGTGCTAACATCACCGTCAACAAAAACAGCGTACCGAACGATCCGAAGAGCCCGTTTGTGACCTCCGGTATTCGTGTAGGTACTCCGGCGATTACCCGTCGCGGCTTTAAAGAAGCCGAAGCGAAAGAACTGGCTGGCTGGATGTGTGACGTGCTGGACAGCATCAATGATGAAGCCGTTATCGAGCGCATCAAAGGTAAAGTTCTCGACATCTGCGCACGTTACCCGGTTTACGCATAAGCGAAACGGTGATTTGCTGACAATGTGCTCGTTGTTCATGTTGGATGCGGCATGAACACCTTCTCAGGCCTACAAAATCTTGCAAATTCAATATATTGCAATCTCCGTGTAGGCCTGATAAGCGTAGCGCATCAGGCAATTTTTCGTTTATGATCATCAAGGCTTCCTTCGGGAAGCCTTTCTACGTTATCGCGCCATCAAATCTGTCGTAACTGCGCCTCAACATACAAATAGCCAATTCCCAGCACCTGTTGTGCGCGGCTTAATTGCCCAAAGCCAATTTGCGTCGCTTTCACGCTCGGTCCTTCGTCGCGGTCGAACGGGTTAAATCCTGTCTGGCGAATAATAGTATTAAGCCAGTTCTCACCAAAGGCACAACTGCGACCGTACAACCAAATCTGATTAATATTGAGGATGTTGAGGAAGTTATACAGACTCAAACCAATGGCATTGGCAGAGCGATCAACCCAGCTGGTGATCCACGGTTCTCCACTTTGCCAGGCAGCGATTAACTGCGCTGTAGTCAGTTTTTCAGGATCAAGTTGAGTACTAACCGGTTGTGATTTTAGCCATACCCGCGCCTGTTTTTTTAATGCGCTTAACGAGGCGACGGTTTCCAGGCAGCCATAACGTCCACAGTCGCAGACGACGCCATCCGGATTAACGATGGTGTGACCAATCTGTCCGCTACCATACAAACTGCCGCGATAAATTTGCTCGTTAATCACGAACGACGAGCCAATGCCGTAATCAACGTTGATCACGCAGAAATCCCGTTCCTGCGAATTATTTTGCCATTTCTCCGCCAGCGCCAGCATCACGCAGTCATTATCGACCATCACCCGAATGCCGAGCTTCTCTTCCAGCAGATATTTCACCTCCACCGGCGTTGTCCACGGCGCTTGCGGCATGGTTTGCGACACGCCGGTCACAGGATCAACCTGACCGTGGATTGCCAACGCCAGGTTGATGGTATGGTCCGGCCACAATTTACGGTGGCGATGCCAGCATTTTTCGATTTCGGACAGCAGCGCCTGCGGCGTCGGTGCATCAATCTGTAAATACTCAAATTCACCTTTCGGACTTAAACAAGCATTAGCAACCTGACACTCAATACTGGTGGGCGTCACGTTCAGGCACAGCGTCCAGTCACCTTCCGGCGCAATCAGCCATGTACCGCTACTATGCCCGCGCGTATGGCTTTCATCGTCGATATTCACCACCCGTTTTTCGCTTTCCAGTTCCTGCAAAATATTACTGACTGCCGGAATCGAAATTTGCGCCAGTCGGGCCAGCGTTGATTTATTGGCGCGCTTTTGCCGGTACAGCAGTTCCAGAATCACGCATTTGTTATGGTGGCGGATCTGTTGATTGTTAATGCAGGCTCTCATCTTCACTAAACCTTGTTTAGTTAATTGCGTGATTATTCCGCGAAAACATTGCCAGATTGTTCAATACACTGCCACAAATCTTTTAATTCAGTATGTCTTGTTAATATTGAGGGCACCATGACTCCAGTAAAAGTGTGGCAAGAGCGCGTTGAGATCCCGACCTATGAAACCGGGCCGCAGGATATACATCCCATGTTCCTGGAAAATCGCGTTTATCAGGGATCGTCCGGCGCGGTTTATCCCTATGGCGTGACCGATACGCTGAGCGAGCAGAAAACCCTGAAATCCTGGCAGGCGGTGTGGCTGGAAAACGACTACATCAAAGTGATGATCCTGCCGGAACTGGGCGGTCGTGTGCATCGCGCATGGGATAAAGTGAAACAACGCGATTTTGTTTATCACAATGAAGTCATTAAACCTGCGCTGGTGGGGCTGCTGGGACCGTGGATCTCCGGTGGGATTGAGTTTAACTGGCCGCAACACCATCGCCCGACCACCTTTATGCCCGTTGATTTCACCCTCGAAGCCCATGAAGACGGCGCACAGACGGTGTGGGTCGGCGAAACGGAGCCGATGCATGGTTTACAGGTGATGACAGGTTTCACCCTGCGCCCTGACCGGGCGGCGCTGGAAATCGCCAGCCGCGTCTATAACGGCAACGCCACGCCGCGTCATTTCTTGTGGTGGGCCAACCCGGCAGTGAAAGGGGGGGAAGGGCATCAGAGCGTTTTCCCGCCGGATGTAACGGCGGTGTTTGATCACGGCAAACGGGCCGTCTCCGCTTTCCCCATCGCCACCGGCACTTACTACAAAGTGGACTACTCCGCTGGAGTGGACATTTCTCGCTATAAAAATGTGCCCGTTCCAACCTCATATATGGCTGAAAAATCACAGTACGATTTTGTTGGCGCGTGGTGTCACGATGAAGATGGCGGTTTGCTGCACGTTGCCAACCACCATATTGCGCCAGGTAAAAAACAGTGGAGTTGGGGACACAGTGAATTTGGCCAGGCGTGGGACAAGAGCCTGACCGACAATAACGGCCCGTATATCGAACTGATGACCGGTATTTTTGCCGATAACCAGCCTGATTTTACCTGGCTTGATGCTTACGAAGAGAAGCGTTTCGAGCAGTATTTCCTGCCTTATCATTCTCTGGGCATGGTGCAAAATGCCTCCCGCGATGCGGTGATAAAACTCCAGCGTAGTGAGCGGGGGATTGAGTGGGGGCTGTATGCCATCTCTCCGTTGAACGGATACCGCCTGGCGATCCGCGAAATCGGCAAATGCAACGCGTTACTTGATGATGCCGTGGCCTTGACACCAGCGACCGCCATCCAGGGCGTGTTGCACGGTATCAATCCTGAAAGGCTGACCATTGAGCTCTCCGATGCCGACGGCAATATTGTACTGAGTTATCAGGAACATCAGCCGCAAGAGTTGCCGTTGCCGGACGTCGCCAAAGCGCCACTGGCAGCACAAGACATTACCAGTACAGATGAAGCCTGGTTTATCGGTCAGCATCTGGAGCAATATCATCACGCCAGCCGTTCACCGTTCGATTACTACCTGCGCGGTGTGGCGCTGGATCCGCTGGATTACCGCTGTAACCTGGCGCTGGCGATGCTGGAATATAACCGCGCAGATTTCCCACAAGCGGTGGCGTATGCCACTCAGGCGCTGAAACGCGCACATGCGCTGAACAAAAATCCGCAGTGCGGACAGGCGAGTTTGATTCGCGCCAGTGCTTACGAACGTCAGGGACAATATCAACAAGCCGAAGAGGATTTCTGGCGTGCGGTCTGGAGCGGCAACAGCAAAGCAGGCGGCTATTATGGTCTGGCACGACTGGCGGCGCGTAATGGTCACTTCGACGCGGGCCTGGATTTTTGCCAACAAAGTCTTCGCGCCTGCCCAACCAATCAGGAAGTGCTTTGCCTGCATAACCTGCTGCAGGTGTTAAGTGGTCGTCAGGACAACGCGCGTTTGCAGCGCGAGAAACTGCTGCGTGATTATCCGCTGAACGCCACTCTGTGGTGGCTGAACTGGTTCGATGGTCGTAGCGAATCAGCCCTCGCGCAGTGGCGCGGTCTGTGTCAGGGACGCGACGTTAACGCCCTGATGACCGCCGGGCAACTGATTAACTGGGGAATGCCCACCCTGGCGGCAGAGATGCTGAACGCACTGGACTGCCAGCGCACGCTGCCGCTTTATCTGCAGGCGAGCTTATTGCCGAAAGCCGAACGTGGCGAACCGGTCGCAAAAGCCATTGATGTCTTCCCGCAGTTTGTCCGTTTCCCGAATACGCTGGAAGAAGTGGCGGCGCTGGAGAGTATTGAAGAGTGCTGGTTTGCTCGCCATTTACTGGCTTGCTTCTACTACAACAAACGTAGCTACAACAAAGCCATTGCCTTTTGGCAACGTTGCGTAGAGATGTCGCCGGAGTTTGCCGACGGCTGGCGCGGGTTAGCGATCCATGCGTGGAATAAGCAACACGATTATGAGCTGGCCGCGCGTTATCTTGATAATGCTTATCAGCTTGCGCCGCAGGATGCACGTCTGCTTTTCGAACGGGATTTGCTTGATAAGTTAAGTGGATCCACACCGGAGAAACGACTGGCGCGTCTGGAAAATAATCTGGAAATTGCGCTGAAACGCGACGACATGACCGCAGAACTGCTCAATTTGTGGCATCTCACGGGTCAGGCAGACAAAGCGGCGGACATTCTCGCCACGCGCAAATTCCACCCGTGGGAAGGCGGGGAAGGGAAGGTCACCAGTCAGTTTATCCTCAACCAGTTATTACGCGCCTGGCAGCATCTTGATGCCAGACAGCCGCAGCAGGCCCGCGAACTGCTTCATGCCGCGCTGCATTATCCGGAGAATTTAAGCGAAGGCCGTTTACCGGGGCAAACTGATAACGACATCTGGTTCTGGCAGGCGATATGCGCCAACGCGCAGGGCGATGAAACTGAAGCGACGCGTTGTTTACGTCTGGCGGCGACCGGCGATCGCACCATTAACATCCACAGTTATTACAACGATCAGCCGGTTGATTATCTCTTCTGGCAAGGAATGGCGCTGCGACTGCTGGGCGAACAACACACCGCACAGCAACTGTTTAGTGAAATGAAACAGTGGGCGCAAGAGATGGCGAAAACCAGTATTGAGGCGGATTTCTTTGCTGTTTCACAACCTGATCTGTTGTCGCTGTATGGCGATTTACAACAGCAGCATAAAGAAAAATGCCTGATGGTGGCGATGCTGGCGTCCGCGGGACTCGGGGAGGTTGCGCAATATGAGTCTGCTCGCGCTGAATTGACGGCGATTAATCCGGCCTGGCCGAAAGCGGCATTATTCACCACTGTGATGCCTTTTATTTTTAACTACGTTCACTAAACCCTATTAACTGTAATATTTGAGCGGCACGCGCTGCCGCTCATCACAAAATAATTAGAATAAGCCGTTGTTAATAAAAACCCTACAGGAGGCTCTATGCCTAAAAAAATGAGAACAACCCGTAATCTATTATTAATGGCTACGCTATTAGGTAGCGCTTTATTTGCCAGGGCTGCGGATAAAGAAATGACCATTGGCGCAATATACCTTGATACTCAGGGATATTACGCTGGAGTGCGTCAGGGCGTTCAGGATGCGGCAAAAGATTCTTCAGTACAGGTACAGTTAATTGAAACTAACGCCCAGGGTAATATTTCGAAAGAAAGTACCTTTGTTGATACCCTCGTGGCGCGTAATGTCGATGCTATTATTTTATCGGCAGTGTCTGAAAATGGCAGTAGCCGTACCGTTCGTCGCGCCAGTGAAGCGGGTATTCCGGTGATTTGCTACAACACCTGTATTAATCAAAAGGGTGTCGATAAATATGTCTCGGCATATCTGGTGGGTGACCCGCTGGAATTTGGTAAAAAACTGGGTAACGCTGCCGCCGATTATTTTATTGCCAACAAAATTGACCAGCCGAAAATTGCCGTCATCAATTGCGAAGCCTTTGAAGTTTGTGTGCAACGACGTAAAGGGTTTGAAGAAGTATTAAAAGCCCGCGTTCCCGGCGCGCAAATTGTCGCTAATCAGGAAGGGACTGTTTTAGATAAAGCGATTTCCGTTGGTGAAAAACTGATTATCTCCACGCCGGATCTCAACGCCATTATGGGGGAATCGGGCGGTGCGACACTCGGCGCGGTAAAAGCGGTACGTAATCAAAATCAGGCCGGAAAAATTGCTGTTTTCGGTTCGGATATGACAACCGAAATTGCTCAGGAGCTGGAAAACAATCAGGTGCTGAAAGCGGTAGTGGATATTTCCGGTAAGAAAATGGGCAATGCTGTTTTCGCGCAAACATTGAAGGTTATCAATAAACAAGCCGACGGTGAAAAAGTGATTCAGGTGCCTATCGATCTCTATACCAAAACGGAAGACGGTAAACAGTGGCTGGCAACGCACGTTGATGGTCTGCCCTAATCGCTGATTTGCAGAGGTCCCTATGTTCACGGCAACAGAGGCAGTCCCGGTAGCAAAAGTGGTGGCAGGAAATAAGCGTTATCCCGGCGTCGTTGCGCTGGATAACGTTAACTTCACGCTCAATAAAGGCGAAGTTCGTGCGCTGTTAGGTAAAAACGGCGCGGGCAAATCGACTCTCATTCGAATGCTTACCGGCAGCGAACGCCCGGATAGCGGTGATATCTGGATTGGCGAGACGCGACTGGAAGGTGACGAAGCTACGCTGACTCGCCGTGCCGCTGAACTGGGGGTGCGCGCGGTTTATCAGGAATTAAGTCTGGTGGAAGGGCTGACAGTGGCGGAAAACCTCTGCCTCAGTCAGTGGCCCCGCCGCAACGGCATGATTGATTACCTGCAAATGGCGCAGGATGCCCAACGTTGCTTACAGGCGCTGGGCGTTGACGTTAGTCCTGAACAACTTGTTTCAACGCTAAGCCCGGCGCAAAAGCAGCTGGTGGAAATTGCGCGGGTGATGAAGGGCGAGCCGCGCGTGGTCATTCTTGATGAACCTACCAGTTCGCTTGCGAGTGCGGAAGTTGAACTGGTGATCAGCGCGGTGAAAAAGATGTCGGCACTGGGCGTGGCGGTGATTTATGTCAGCCACCGGATGGAAGAAATTCGCCGCATTGCCTCCTGTGCCACCGTTATGCGCGATGGTCAGGTGGCGGGCGATGTGATGCTCGAAAACACCTCCACGCATCATATTGTGTCGCTGATGCTCGGGCGCGATCACGTTGATATTGCGCCGGTAGCCCCTCAGGAAATTGTGGATCAGGCCGTGCTGGAAGTCCGTGCGTTACGCCATAAGCCCAAGCTGGAGGATATCAGTTTTACGCTACGTCGTGGCGAAGTGCTCGGCATTGCTGGTCTGCTGGGGGCAGGGCGCAGTGAATTGCTGAAGGCGATTGTTGGGCTGGAGGAGTATGAACAGGGCGAAATTGTTATCAACGGCGAGAAAATCACGCGCCCCGATTACGGCGACATGCTGAAACGCGGCATTGGCTATACGCCAGAATACCGCAAAGAAGCGGGGATCATTCCCTGGTTGGGCGTTGACGAAAATACAGTGCTGACCAATCGGCAAAAAATCAGCGCCAACGGTGTGCTGCAATGGTCCACCATCCGCCGCCTGACCGAAGAGGTGATGCAGCGGATGACGGTCAAGGCCGCCAGTAGCGAAACACCCATCGGCACGCTTTCTGGCGGCAATCAGCAAAAAGTGGTGATCGGTCGTTGGGTCTATGCCGCCAGCCAGATTTTGTTGCTCGACGAGCCAACGCGCGGCGTCGATATCGAAGCCAAACAGCAGATTTACCGTATTGTCCGTGAGCTGGCTGCCGAAGGAAAAAGCGTGGTGTTTATCTCCAGTGAAGTGGAGGAGTTGCCGTTGGTGTGTGACCGCATCCTGTTATTACAGCACGGCACGTTCTCGCAGGAGTTTCACGCTCCGGTCAATGTGGATGAGCTGATGTCCGCCATTCTGTCTGTGCACTGATGAATTTTACCGAGGAACCTAAGATGTCTGCTTCGTCATTACCATTGCCGCAGGGCAAGAGCGTCTCGCTCAAACAATTTGTCAGTCGCCATATTAATGAGATCGGTTTGCTGGTGGTGATTGCCATTCTTTATCTGGTCTTCTCCCTGAACTCGCCTGGCTTTATCTCATTGAATAACCAGATGAACGTGCTGCGCGATGCCGCCACCATTGGGATTGCCGCCTGGGCGATGACGCTGATTATTATCTCCGGTGAAATTGATGTCAGCGTTGGGCCGATGGTGGCTTTTGTCTCGGTGTGCCTGGCATTTTTGCTGCAATTTGAAGTTCCGCTGGCGGTGGCGTGTCTGCTGGTGTTGCTGTTAGGCGCGCTGATGGGAACGCTCGCCGGGGTGCTGCGCGGCGTGTTTAACGTACCAAGTTTCGTTGCCACGCTGGGGCTGTGGAGCGCCCTGCGCGGAATGGGGCTGTTTATGACCAACGCCCTGCCAGTGCCGATTGACGAAAATGAGGTGCTGGACTGGCTGGGCGGACAATTTCTCGGTGTGCCGGTATCTGCGCTGATCATGATGGTGTTGTTTGCGCTGTTTGTGTTCATCAGCCGCAAAACCGCCTTCGGGCGCTCGGTTTTTGCCGTTGGCGGTAATGCCACGGCGGCGCAGTTGTGCGGCATCAACGTTCGTCGGGTACGCATTCTTATCTTTACCCTTTCGGGATTATTAGCGGCGGTGACCGGCATTTTGTTGGCGGCGCGCCTCGGTTCCGGTAACGCAGGTGCCGCAAACGGTCTGGAGTTTGACGTCATCGCCGCGGTCGTGGTCGGCGGTACGGCACTTTCCGGCGGTCGCGGTTCCCTGTTCGGTACATTGCTTGGTGTGCTGGTGATTACGCTAATCGGTAACGGTCTGGTGCTGCTCGGTATTAACTCCTTTTTCCAGCAGGTGGTACGCGGCGTCATCATCGTGGTGGCGGTGCTGGCGAATATCTTGCTGACCCAGCGAAGCAGTAAAGCGAAACGCTAAACCTTAACGCCCCTGGCGCGGGTGCGGCAGGGATGAAAATTAATCGTATTGTTAATGAGGGATTTATGAAAACGATGCTGGCAGCTTATTTACCAGGAAATTCGACCGTCGATCTGCGGGAAGTTGCGGTGCCGACGCCGGGGATTAACCAGGTACTGATCAAAATGAAATCCTCCGGGATTTGCGGAAGCGATGTCCACTATATCTATCATCAACACCGTGCCACAGCGGCGGCACCCGATAAACCGTTATACCAGGGCTTTATCAACGGTCATGAACCGTGCGGGCAGATTGTGGCGATGGGGCAAGGCTGCCGCCATTTTAAAGAGGGCGACCGCGTGCTGGTGTATCACATTTCTGGCTGTGGTTTTTGCCCGAACTGCCGCCGCGGCTTTCCTATCTCTTGTACTGGCAAAGGAAAAGCGGCTTACGGCTGGCAGCGTGACGGCGGTCATGCCGAATATCTGCTGGCGGAAGAAAAAGATCTGATCCTCCTGCCGGATGCGCTGAGCTACGAAGATGGTGCGTTTATCAGTTGCGGCGTTGGCACGGCCTATGAAGGGATTTTGCGCGGCGAAGTTTCCGGCAGCGATAACGTGCTGGTGGTCGGTCTGGGGCCGGTCGGCATGATGGCGATGATGCTGGCGAAAGGTCGCGGTGCAAAACGGATCATCGGCGTTGATATGCTGCCGGAACGTCTGGCGATGGCAAAACAGTTAGGGGTGATGGATCACGGCTATTTAGCAACCACCGAAGGTCTGCCGCAGATTATCGCCGAACTCACCCACGGTGGCGCGGATGTTGCGCTCGATTGTTCTGGTAATGCCGCAGGTCGCTTGCTGGCACTGCAATCCACCGCTGACTGGGGACGGGTGGTTTACATTGGTGAAACCGGAAAAGTGGAATTCGAGGTCAGCGCCGATCTGATGCACCATCAACGGCGGATTATCGGCTCCTGGGTGACCAGTCTGTTCCATATGGAAAAATGCGCCCATGATCTGACGGACTGGAAACTGTGGCCGCGTAACGCCATTACCCATCGCTTCACGCTGGAACAGGCTGGAGATGCCTATGCGCTGATGGCGAGCGGCAAATGCGGGAAAGTTGTGATTAACTTCTCGGATTAAGGAGTTAGCGGATGACCATCTATACCTTATCCCACGGGGCGCTAAAGCTGGACGTTTCTGACCAGGGCGGCGTAATCGAAGGCTTCTGGCGCGATACGACGCCGCTCTTACGTCCTGGTAAAAAAAGCGGTGTGGCAACCGATGCCTCCTGTTTTCCGCTGGTGCCATTTGCAAACCGGGTGAGCGGCAACCGTTTTGTCTGGCAGGGGCGTGAGTATCAACTGCAACCGAATGTTGAGTGGGATGCGCACTATCTACACGGCGATGGCTGGCTGGGCGAGTGGCAATGTGTCTCGCACAGCGATGATAGTTTGTGTCTGGTGTATGAACATCGCAGCGGTGTCTATCACTATCGGGTAAGTCAGGCGTTTCATTTAACGGCGGATACGCTGACGGTGACGCTCTCTGTCACCAATCAAGGGGCAGAGACGCTGCCATTTGGTACCGGCTGGCATCCTTATTTTCCGTTGTCACCACAAACGCGGATTCAGGCGCAGGCGAGCGGTTACTGGCTGGAACGGGAGCAGTGGCTGGCGGGTGAGTTTTGCGAGCAGCTATCGCAGGAACTGGATTTTAACCAGCTCGCGCCGTTGCCGCGCCAGTGGGTGAACAATGGTTTTGCCGGATGGAATGGTCAGGCCCGCATCGAGCAGCCGCAGGAAGGTTATGCCATCATCATGGAAACGACGCCACCTGCACCGTGTTATTTCATCTTTGTTTCCGACCCGGCGTTTGATAAAGGATATGCGTTTGATTTCTTCTGTCTGGAACCGATGAGCCATGCGCCAGATGACCATCATCGCCCGGAAGGTGGTGATCTTCTTGCGCTTGCACCAGGTGAATCAACAACTTCAGAGATGTCGTTGCGGGTTGCGTTGCTGTAATTTATAAAATGCCGGATAAGGCGTTCATGCCGCATCCGGCATCTTTCCTAACGCCGATCGAGAGAAATCGCCCCCGGTCCGGTAATTGCCAACAGCAGGAATGCGCCAGCGATACTGACATTCTTCCAGAAATTAATCATATTTGGCCCAACCGCATCGCCGGTCATATCCCAGTAATGGTGACCAATCACCGCCGTACCCAGCGTGTAGAAAATAAACAGCACCGCCAGCGGACGGGTGAAAAAGCCAAGCACGATTAATATCGCGGCGGGCACTTCCATAACTACCGCAATAATCGCTGCCAGCATCGGCATCGGCGCGCCCAACGAGGCCATATATTGGACCGTACCGTCAAAGCCCATCATTTTGGGAAAACCAAAAATAATGAAAATTAAGACCACGGCGATACGGGCAATTAATAACAAAACGGGGCGGGCAGCTCCAAAATCAAAATAACGTAGTGTGTTCATAACCAATCCCTTTGCAAGATAATGTGATTTAAACGTAATACACACTCTTGCACCTCGCCACGCCCCAGGCATTGAGATATTCGCTAATTATCCTGGTTACAGTGATTTAAGCGCGATGTTCTCATCTATCAGCAGTTTCGCATCAAACGTTTTGCCGCTCTGGATCCATTTGCGGATTGGGCGAATCTCACGCCCCTGATTCAGCGTTACCGCACCGATAAGCACGCCGTTTTGCAGATTAAACCAAATCGCCTTCTGAGTTTCCGGGTTACCACGACAAAGCCAGTCATCGCCACGCATATCGCCAATAAACTGTAAGTTATCACTGTACTGATCGCTCCAGAACCACGGCGGCGGCAGTCGCGGAAGCGGTAGCCCTAACATTGCGGCAGCGGCAATTTGCGCCTGGTTATTGGCGTTTTCCCAGCTTTCGCAGCGGTGTAGTGCACCATTATCAAGACGAGTGATTGCCACATCGCCACCGGCAAAGATCGCGGGATCGCAGGTGCGGCAAGCCTCGTCAATGACAATACCATTTACCGTATCAAGGTTGGCTTCGCGAGCCAGTTGGTCGTTGGCGCTGATACCAATACCGTAAATCACCACATCGGCCTGAAGCGTTTCGCCACTTTGCAGCGTCAGTTCTACTTTTTCACCATCGACCACATGTTCAATGGCATTATTGAGCAGAATGCGCACACCAGCCTGCTGATGGCGCTGTAAAAGATAGCGTTGCACGGGCGGTGGTGCATTACGGCCCATGACGGTTGCCGCCAGTTCAATCACTGTCACCTTACATCTGCGCTGCGTGGCGCTGGCAGCCAGTTCCAGACCAATAGTTCCGGCACCGATAATCACGACTGACCGTTCGGGCTGCAGAACTTCTCGCAGTCTGGCGGCATCACCGGCATGGCGCAGGGTAAAGCAGCGTTCTCCCAGTGTATCAAGCAACGGCAGCGGTCGAGCTGCCGCGCCGGTTGCTATAAAAAGCTGATCCCAATGCCAGCTTTCGCCGTTGGCTAACACTAACTCTCGTGTGTCGCGGCCCAATGTTTTGATGGTTACACCGGAATGCAGATGAACATTGTTTTCCTGCCACCAGTGAGCGGGTAACACAGACTGCAACTGCGGGGAATCTTCCAGCAACATGGATTTCGAGAGCGGGGGGCGTTCATAAGGAAGATGTTGCTCATCGAAAAACAGATGCAGCTCACCGGTGAACCCTTGCTGGCGTAGCGAGGCCGCAGCCATTGCCGCCGCTTGCCCGCCACCGACAATAATGATCGTTTTTTCTTTCATCGTGCTTCCTTAAAGATCCAGCCCAGCCGCTACGTGGCGAATGCCGCGAATCGCTAAACCCGCATCAGCGTTGATCATTACACCGCTTAATGCGCGATTATTGCGCCGCGATGCCAACATCACATACGGACCCGTAAAATCAGCCGGTTGCGGGAAAAATTGCAGCGGTAAAATGGCGGCAATTTTCTCCGGCGTCAGAGACTGCATTATCGAGGTTTCACTTTGCCCGAGCGCCTGTGGGCCGCGCAGGTCGCTGGCCATACCACACGGGCCGACGCCATTCACCCGCACTTTCGGTGCCAGTTCATAAGCCAGTTGGCGAATAAGTCCGGTTGCGGCATGTTTACTGGCGGTGTACAGCGGGCCACCGCCGCCAGGATACCAGGCGGCATTTGACAGTGTGAAAATCATGCTGCCTTCACTGGCGATTAACGCCGGAGCGCAGGCTTTTGCGCCCAGCAGGTAACCGAGAACATTGACGTTAAACAGCTCGTGGAAGCCGGTTTCGAGCGTCTCTGCGGGAGTATTAACCAGTGAGGCATTGTGATCCCAGATGCCTGCATTGCCGATAAAACAATCCAGCTTGCCGGAACGAGTCAGGATCTGATCGACCGCGCGTTGATAATCGGCATAACAGGTCACGTTACCTTCCACCGCCAGAATATGTTCACCAAATCGCTGACGCAGACTGGCGACTTTTGCCGCCGACAGTTCCAGCGTGGCAACCTGCGCGCCTTCTTCGATAAATCGCTCGACCAGCGCTAGCCCTAATCCCGATCCGCCGCCGGTAATAAAAATGGACTCGTTATGCAGATCGCTCATGGCTGCGCCTCCGGTAAGTCGATGAAAATGTCACCACCTTCAACGTGTACTGGATAAGTGGTGAGCGGATCGGTGGCGGGCAGGCATAACGCTTTCCCCGTTTTCAGGCAAAAACTGGCGGCGTGTAGCGGGCACTCCACCGTGGCGTCATCTTCCAGATACCCTTCTGACATCGACGCATTACCATGGCTGCAACGATCGTTAATGGCATAAAACTCGCCGCCAACGTTGAACAGGGCGATGACGGGCGAGGTATCGATCCGGAGAGCCTCACCCTCCGGCACATCCGCAACGGGACACGCATAAATTCGATTCATCAGAACAGTACACTCAGGTTATGGGAAGTGATTACCGCTTGATCCAGGACGATATCCCGTTCCAGCAAGCGCCAGTTGTCATCTTCCAGACGGCGAACTTTGTCGAAACGCGTTCCAACATAGAATGTTTCATCGCGCTCTTTTTGTGCCCGATAAAGCAGATAATTTACCCGCACAGCAAATACGTTTGGGATGTCGGTTTCGCTTATCTGGCAGTTGCTGATTAAGTGACGGGTGCGTGACGGCGGCTCTTCTGCCCAGGCCATGCCCGTTTCCAGACGGGCGATTCGCCGCTCCAGCTGGTCTTTGGTGTCATTAAAAATCCAGGTTGTCGGTGGCTGGACGCCTTTGCGGCGGTCGCGTGTTTGCGCGTTAACTGTGGTGCGCATGGTGTAACGAATCTCTTCGTCGAGCTGCGCCAGCCAGTCACGAAATTTCCAGTCGTCCAGTAAGCTGGCTTCGTGAAAGAGAAACTGGCTAATGCGGTGATGTAACTCTAGTGAAACTTGCGCACTCATTTCATCACCTCCTGCTGGTAAGCGGCGGTTTTATCGAGCACTTCCTGCCAGCTTTCGCTACTCAGAAGATCGGCCCAGCGTTGGTACATTCCACGAGCGGCAGTTTCTGAAAAGATATAGTTAGTAATGCCAGGAATGCCGTCGTCGCGGCGCTTTTCCTGACCAAGCCCCATTTCCAGACACAGTTTGCTGTTGCGGGCGCGGTGGCCTTTAAGCAATTTCTGGATTTCACACCAGTTCTCCGAGTCATCCTGCTCGAGAAAACCAGCAGGACCAAAAGCACGAGTGGCGCTGTTTTCAAAAGCGGCTTTAACTTCATCGGAGGCGGCTTTGTCAGTAATACAGAACGCCCACACTTCAACTTGATCAGGGCCGCGCGGATGCCAGACGCGGAGTGTGGCAGTGCCGTTTAGCCATGAAAGCGTGGGGAATATATTGTTATGACCCGCCAGGCGCAGGGCGCGAACTTCACCTAAACGTTGTTCTGCTTCGGCATAGGTTTCGCGGTAATAGCTTGAAACTGCGCCATCGACCCAGACATTAGCATCCGGTTTTTCAGTAAAGAAGAAACCGCTACCGTGACCGTCCTGACCAAATTGCAGCGCATCTTTGGCGGTTTCCCACACCGGGCGGGCGGTTTGTCCATCACCGAGGCGCTTATCGCTGCCATCATCTTTCGCCCCTAATACCTGAACGGCAGAAGCATGGCTGAACAGAGCATGATACTGGTCACTGGCGAACTGCTCTGCCGGGAATTTCCAGTTACAGTTGATCACCCACTTTTGTACGCCGCCGACAATTTCGGTGCCGCCTTCGCGACGATCCAGCATGCCATCCAGATACCAGGCAATGTCACCCAGGTAATCACGCAGGCCCGGTGCGCTGGTATCCCAGTTGCCAAAAATCAGCCCTTTATAACTCTCCACACAAGGAACTTCGTTTAGTCCCCAGTGGGATTTACACAACCCTTGTGGGTAGGCGCGAGGTTCCAGCGGTACATCGATCAACTCGCCGTTAATGCCATAAGACCAGCCGTGATACGGACAGGTAAAGGCGCGAGTGTTGCCGCAATCTGCATAACTCACACGCATGGCCCGGTGGCGGCATTGGTTGAGAAACGCCTTAATGCTGCCGTCTTTCTGACGCACTACGACAACCGCATCTTCCCCCATGTAGGTGTTAAAGAAATCACCAGGTTTTGGGATCTGGCTTTCGTGGGCGAGAAATAACCAGCAACGGCCGAAAATACGTTCAAGCTCCAGTTGGTAAATATCTGGGTCGGTATAAATACGCGGAGTGACCCGACCATTTTGGGTATCAATCAGTTGGTAAATGTTCAAATCTGAGGGTGTGGTCATATTTTTTAATCCTGAAAGATAAGATGTATTGACCTTCTATTTTTGTGCCATAAGGATGTTGCTGGTTGGTTGCTAATATGTGAAATAGTTAATTTCTACCAGCTGAGACGTTTTTTCGATAACAAGGGGAAGGTGATGGAACTACGGCATTTACGCTATTTCGTCGCAGTGGCGCAGGCACTGAACTTTACCCGTGCGGCGGAAAAACTGCATACCTCACAGCCTTCGTTAAGCAGCCAGATCCGCGATCTTGAAAACTGTGTCGGTGTTCCGTTACTGGTGAGGGATAAGCGCAAAGTCGCGTTGACGGCGGCGGGAGAATGTTTTCTCCAGGACGCGCTGGCAATCCTCGAACAAGCGGAAAATGCCAAATTACGGGCGCGGAAAATTGTTCAGGAAGACAGACAATTAACCATTGGCTTTGTGCCATCGGCGGAAGTGAATTTATTGCCAAAAGTATTACCGATGTTTCGTCTCAGACAGCCAGACACCTTGATTGAGCTGGTGAGTTTAATCACCACGCAACAGGAGGAAAAAATTCGCCGTGGTGAACTCGACGTCGGCTTAATGCGCCATCCTGTTTATAGCCCGGAGATTGATTATCTGGAGCTTTTTGACGAACCATTAGTGGTGGTGTTACCGGTTGATCACCCTTTAGCACATGAAAAAGAGATCACCGCCGCGCAACTGGATGGCGTGAATTTCGTCAGTACCGATCCGGCGTATTCCGGTTCGCTTGCGCCGATCGTTAAAGCGTGGTTTGCGCAAGAAAACAGCCAGCCAAATATCGTCCAGGTGGCAACGAATATTCTGGTGACCATGAATCTGGTGGGCATGGGGCTGGGCGTCACTTTGATACCCGGTTATATGAATAATTTTAATACCGGGCAGGTTGTTTTTCGTCCCATTGCCGGAAATGTGCCTTCCATTGCTTTACTGATGGCGTGGAAGAAAGGGGAGATGAAGCCGGCATTACGCGATTTCATCGCCATTGTGCAGGAACGTTTGGCAAGCGTAACGGCATAATTACGCATTATTTTTGCAACATGCGTCGCGGATCGCAGTTTTTTAGTGCTTGTGAACTGGCGTTACAGACATCGGGAAGCAGGCTCGAATATTCTTATTTTTCAACTTGCACCAACATTCGATTAACCCCAGACTAACGCCTCCTGACGGGAGGGACTCATGGTTTTGCAATCCACGCGCTGGTTGGCGCTCGGCTATTTCACATACTTTTTTAGTTACGGCATTTTTCTACCTTTCTGGAGCGTCTGGCTTAAAGGGATTGGTTTAACGCCAGAAACCATCGGCCTGTTATTGGGGGCAGGTCTGGTTGCCCGTTTTCTCGGGAGTTTGCTCATCGCGCCCCGCGTCAGCGATCCTTCCCGCCTGATTTCCGCCTTGCGCGTGCTGGCACTGCTGACACTTCTCTTTGCTGTCGCCTTCTGGGCGGGGGCGCACGTAGCGTGGCTGATGCTGGTGATGATTGGCTTTAACCTCTTTTTCTCACCGCTGGTACCGTTGACCGATGCACTGGCGAATACGTGGCAAAAGCAGTTCCCGCTTGATTACGGCAAAGTGCGACTGTGGGGCTCGGTGGCGTTTGTCATTGGCTCGGCGCTGACGGGCAAACTGGTCACTATGTTTGATTATCGGGTGATCCTCGCGCTGTTGACGTTGGGCGTGGCATCCATGCTGCTCGGCTTTCTCATCCGTCCGACGATTCAGCCACAAGGGGCAAGCCGCCAGCAGGAGAGCACCGGTTGGTCAGCGTGGTTGGCGCTGGTTCGCCAGAACTGGCGCTTTCTGGCCTGCGTTTGTTTATTGCAGGGGGCACATGCGGCCTATTACGGTTTTAGCGCCATTTACTGGCAGGCAGCTGGCTACTCGGCCTCGGCGGTGGGGTATTTGTGGTCGCTGGGCGTGGTGGCGGAAGTCATTATCTTTGCGCTGAGTAATAAACTTTTCCGCCGTTGTAGTGCACGCGATATGCTGTTGATCTCGGCGATTTGCGGCGTAGTGCGCTGGGGCATTATGGGAGCAACTACGGCGTTGCCGTGGTTGATAGTGGTGCAAATTCTGCATTGCGGCACCTTCACGGTCTGCCACCTGGCCGCCATGCGTTATATTGCTGCTCGCCAGGGTAGCGAAGTCATCCGTTTACAGGCGGTTTACTCTGCCGTCGCGATGGGCGGCAGTATCGCTATCATGACCGTTTTCGCAGGTTTCCTGTATCAATATCTGGGCCACGGCGTGTTCTGGGTAATGGCGCTGGTGGCGCTGCCGGCAATGTTTTTGCGCCCGAAAGTTGTTCCCTCATGCTGATTCGAGCATTTTGCGGATCTGCTCCTGTTGATGTGTTGTCAGCGTCAGGTCCGTATAGATCAGCGGTGGTGAAAAGAGCGGTAATGGCATGGTATAAGGCGCAATAATCAGTGCCGCGCCACGCGGAGCGCCTGTCTGCAAAAATGCCTTTACCGACATATGCTTAATGTTGAGCGGCAGTAACGTTAGTTCGCGTAACTGCTGCTCAATCTGCGCTTCTCGCTCGCTATCATTCCCGGTCAGTAGAATAATCTGTTTTTCATGCAGATCGTTTTCCTGCATTAGCCAGGCACCGAAAATCACCGCGACCAGACCACTTTCCTCATCAGAAAGATGGACGCCGTATTCACTTTCAAATCCGGCCAGCGCCGCGCGGGTGGTGCGTACCAGGCGTGGATACAGTCTGGCGAACTCTTCCGGCAGGGTATTATCAATACCGATGGCAAACAAACTGCGATTTAACGCCTGGGCGAGGTGGGTATAAAGCTGATCACATAACCCCTGTTCATCATAAAAACGAACATTTCCCAGCTCACGAAAATGGTTTACCAGACGTTTGATAGACTGACGCAATTGTCTGTCCCGCTGATGCGCATCCCGCAATGGATCGGGAACCCGCAACATGGAAAAAAGTAGTGCCATAAACAGTGGCTCATCAGGTGGTACAGGCTGGAGCGCCCGACGCTGCCAGTGGCGTCCAATTTCCTGCGCTACCTGAAATTCAAGGCAGGATTCCGCCCAGCGACGTTGGAGCGGATTAAACTGAGGCGTAATTCCAGCGTGGTGTTGCAGCAAACAATATTGCAGATACAGACACAGGAAATGAATATCGCGCGTTTCAAAGCGTTTTTGCAGCCGTCGGGAGCAGAGATTCACTAACGCTTGTAGATTGGTATCGTCGTAAAAGTTACGCGCAATTCCGCGCCGCTTCAGTTCACTCTTCAGGGCGGGGGTGAAATGGCTGGTAATAAATGACGGACACAGACGGAAACCACGTCGTAGCCAGTGAAATAAACACAAACGTTGGTTAAGCACTGTACCTTCAACCCGGTAGCTACCGTCATAACCAGTCGTCAGTGTGAGTTGATGATAGCGCAGGATCTCCCGTCCTGTTTCGCTGATATCAAGACTGGCAATATCATCAGCCACACCATTAAGCTCGCTGAAAGTTGCCGTGGTGGCGGTCAACCCCGGCAGAAAGAGCGTCAGCAAGATCTGGCAGCGGCGCTGGGGAGCCGAAAGGACAGATGGTGGAGCAAGCGTAGGCATCATCTGTAGATCTCCCATAAGCATAATTGATAAGAATAGCTAAAGTTTGCTCAGGGAAATGGCGAAGGGAATGCTAATCATCAGAAATGTTGGCAAGCGTCACAGAATTTTTCTCATCTTAAACTGTTCTGACCAGTGGATTAGCATGTCTTAAGGTGGTTTTGTGAATGATTATCGTGCTAGCGATCATGGGTTAGTTCTGCGGATTCAACGCGCTAAGGATAAAGTCCACCATCTGTTCGCGATAAACATCGCCGTGACGATCGGAAAAAGCATCAATGTGTTCGCCATCCGGGATTAGGATCAACCGTTTTGGCATTTTTGCAAGGCTATACAACTTTTCGCTGTGCTGCCATGGGATAACGTGATCGGCTTTACCGTGAATGAGTAAAAGCGGGATCGGGCTGACGCTGGCGATGTAATTTTCGCCACTGTAACTCTCATCAAGTAAGTAGCCACTGCCGGGGATCATCTGGTTGGCGATGGTTGCATAAGAGGCAAATGTGGAGTCGAGGATCACCGCACGTATGCCTTCACGATCACCCTGACCAATAACAGCAAGAATATTCGCCCCGCCAATACTCTGCCCGAACAGCACCAGCCGTTGTGGGTTTACATCACTGCGATGGCGCACCACATTGATGGCGCTTTGCGTATCGTCCAGCAATCCGGCCTGGGACGGCGTGCCTTTTGATTTACCAAACCCGTGATAATCAAACATAAAAACGTTGAAATTACGCTCGGGTAACCAACTGACCAGCGGCCAGTGGGCGGACATATTTCCGGCATTGCCGTGAGCATGAATGATGGTTGCGATAGCGTTGTCAGCAGGGCCCGTCGAAGAAGGAATAAACCAGCCTTGCAGACGAGTACCGTCCTTAGCCGTAAATTCGACGGATTCCGCCGACCAGGGGTCGGGACCGTAAAGTTTATCGTCAGGATAATAGAAGAAGTTGATGGCAACGCGCGGCACTAAATAAACGCAGAAGGCAACAACAAAGAGAATAAACAGAATTTTGAGAACGCGTTTGTTCACTGGCAGTGCCATAACCTTTCCTTGCGACTTCTTTATCATCCATTAATCGGGGAAAGATGGTGGGAGAGTGACGAAAGAAAGTAAAGCAGTGAGGAAGTATTTCGGAATAGCGCCTGAAAGGCGAGGGCGGGTGAGTGATATCACCCGCCTGAGTCATTAACGCTTCAGAGCGTCGCTTAACTCGTCACGCATGTTCGCCAGCATGGCTTTAACAACGCGCGGGTTACCAGCAACGATGTTACCGGTCAGCATATAGTTATGACCACCGGTGAAGTCGCTGACGATGCCGCCCGCTTCACGAACCAGCAGCTCGCCTGCAGCGAAGTCCCACGGGCGCAGACCGATTTCAAAGAAACCGTCAACACGACCCGCAGCGACGTAAGCCAGATCCAGCGCCGCAGAACCGGTACGACGGAAGTCTGCACATTCGTTGAACAGTTTGCCGACGATGTTGATGTAGGTAGTGGCATACTGTTTTGCTTTGAACGGGAAGCCGGTCGCCAGAATAGTACCGTCGAGATCGCGAGCGGTGCTGCCGCGCAGACGGTAGCCGTTCAGCTGTGCGCCCTGACCGCGAGTGGCGGTGAACAATTCGTTACGCATAGGATCGTATACCACAGCAACTTCGGTGCGGCCTTTGATACGAACAGCGATAGATACCGCGAAGTGCGGCAGACGTTTGATAAAGTTGGTAGTGCCATCCAGTGGATCAATAACCCATTGAACATCCTGATCAGTACCTTCAAGTTCACCGCTTTCTTCGGTGATGATGGTGTGCTGTGGGTAAGATTTACGAATCGTGTCGATAATCACCGCTTCGGCAGCTTTATCTACGTTGGTCACGAAATCGTTACTGCCTTTCTGGCTCGCTTCTACAGCGTCCGGGGTTTCATAGTTTTTGGCAATTAAATTACCCGCCTTGCGCGCTGCGCGCACGGCGATGTTCAGCATCGGATGCATCGGTCTCTCTCACTGGATGTTAAAGAACGGGAAAACGGCGCAGAGTATAGCAGCGAGATCGGCATCTGTCTTCGTTTTATGATAAGATGCGCGAATAATCTTTAGACGAAGAAAGACAATGCTGCAAAATATTCGAATTGTGCTGGTGGAGACGTCACACACCGGCAATATGGGTTCTGTTGCCCGTGCCATGAAAACAATGGGATTAACCAATCTGTGGCTGGTTAATCCACTGGTGAAACCTGACTCCCAGGCGATTGCCCTGGCGGCGGGGGCCAGCGATGTGATTGGTAATGCTCACATCGTCGATACGCTCGACGAAGCGTTAGCCGGTTGTAGCCTGGTGGTGGGCACCAGCGCACGTTCCCGCACGCTGCCGTGGCCGATGCTCGACCCGCGCGAATGCGGTTTGAAAAGCGTTGCTGAAGCGGCAAATACCCCGGTGGCGCTGGTTTTTGGTCGCGAACGTGTCGGCCTGACCAACGAAGAGTTGCAGAAATGCCATTATCATGTCGCGATTGCGGCTAACCCGGAATACAGCTCGCTGAACCTGGCGATGGCGGTTCAGGTTATTGCCTATGAAGTGCGCATGGCCTGGCTGGCAACTCAGGAAAATGGCGAGCAGGTCGAGCATGAAGAGACGCCGTATCCGCTGGTCGATGATCTGGAGCGTTTTTATGGTCATCTGGAACAAACGCTGCTGGCAACCGGTTTTATCCGTGAAAACCATCCGGGGCAGGTGATGAATAAATTGCGCCGTCTGTTTACCCGTGCGCGCCCGGAAAGCCAGGAATTGAATATCCTGCGCGGGATTCTGGCTTCTATTGAGCAGCAGAATAAAGGTAACAAGGCCGAATAACAGTGGTTGCCTGATGCGACGCTTAACGCGTCTTATCAGGCCTACAATGTACAGAACCGTAGGTCGGATAAGGTGTTCACACCGCATCCGACAACAGGTACAAACGCCACGATAAAAAAATGGCACTGAAGGTTAAATACCCGACTAAATCAGTCAAGTAAATAGTTGACCAATTTACTCGGGAATGTCAGACTTGACCCTGCTATGCAATACCCCCACTTTTACAATAAAAAACCCCGGGCAGGGGCGAGTTTGAGGTGAAGTAAGACATGAGACTGACATCTAAAGGGCGCTATGCCGTGACCGCAATGCTTGACGTTGCGCTCAACTCTGAAGCGGGCCCGGTACCGTTGGCTGATATTTCCGAACGTCAGGGAATTTCCCTTTCTTATCTGGAACAACTGTTTTCCCGTCTGCGTAAAAATGGTCTGGTTTCCAGCGTACGTGGACCAGGCGGTGGTTATCTGTTAGGCAAAGATGCCAGCAGCATCGCCGTTGGCGAAGTGATTAGCGCCGTTGACGAATCTGTAGATGCCACCCGTTGTCAGGGTAAAGGCGGCTGCCAGGGCGGCGATAAATGCCTGACCCACGCGCTGTGGCGTGATTTGAGCGACCGTCTCACCGGTTTTCTCAACAACATTACTTTAGGCGAACTGGTTAATAACCAGGAAGTGCTGGATGTGTCTGGTCGTCAGCATACTCACGACGCGCCACGCACCCGCACACAAGACGCGATCGACGTTAAGTTACGCGCTTAATAAAAAGAATTCAGAATCAGGCCGGAGTGCTAAATACTCCGTAAACACGGTCGTACATCCAGCCGGTAGCCTGATTCCTTGCATTGAGTGATGTACGGAGTTTATAGAGCAATGAAATTACCGATTTATCTCGACTACTCCGCAACCACGCCGGTGGACCCGCGTGTTGCCGAGAAAATGATGCAGTTCATGACGATGGACGGAACCTTTGGTAACCCGGCCTCTCGTTCTCACCGTTTCGGCTGGCAGGCTGAAGAAGCGGTAGATATCGCCCGTAATCAGATTGCCGATCTGGTCGGCGCTGATCCGCGTGAAATCGTCTTTACCTCTGGTGCAACCGAATCTGACAACCTGGCGATCAAAGGTGCAGCCAACTTTTATCAGAAAAAAGGCAAGCACATCATCACCAGCAAAACCGAACACAAAGCGGTACTGGATACCTGCCGTCAGCTGGAGCGCGAAGGTTTTGAAGTCACCTACCTGGCACCGCAGCGTAACGGCATTATCGACCTGAAAGAACTTGAAGCAGCGATGCGTGACGACACCATCCTCGTTTCTATCATGCACGTGAATAACGAAATCGGCGTGGTGCAGGATATCGCGGCTATCGGCGAAATGTGCCGTGCTCGTGGCATTATCTATCACGTTGATGCAACCCAGAGCGTGGGTAAACTGCCTATCGACCTGAGCCAGTTGAAAGTTGACCTGATGTCTTTCTCCGGTCACAAAATCTATGGCCCGAAAGGTATCGGTGCGCTGTATGTGCGTCGTAAACCGCGCGTACGCATCGAAGCGCAAATGCACGGCGGCGGTCACGAACGCGGTATGCGTTCCGGCACTCTGCCTGTTCACCAGATCGTCGGCATGGGCGAAGCCTATCGCATCGCAAAAGAAGAGATGGCGACCGAGATGGAACGTCTGCGCGGCCTGCGTAACCGTCTGTGGAACGGCATCAAAGATATCGAAGAAGTTTACCTGAACGGTGACCTGGAACACGGTGCGCCGAACATTCTCAACGTCAGCTTCAACTACGTTGAAGGTGAGTCGCTGATTATGGCGCTGAAAGACCTCGCGGTTTCTTCAGGTTCCGCCTGTACGTCAGCAAGCCTCGAACCGTCCTACGTGCTGCGCGCGCTGGGGCTGAACGACGAGCTGGCACATAGCTCTATCCGTTTCTCTTTAGGTCGTTTTACTACTGAAGAAGAGATCGACTACACCATCGAGTTAGTTCGTAAATCCATCGGTCGTTTGCGTGACCTTTCTCCGCTGTGGGAAATGTACAAGCAGGGCGTGGATCTGAACAGCATCGAATGGGCTCATCATTAATCGGTATCGGAATCAGGAGAATTTATAATGGCTTACAGCGAAAAAGTTATCGATCATTACGAGAATCCGCGTAACGTGGGTTCCTTCGACAACAACGACGAGAACGTCGGCAGCGGCATGGTGGGTGCACCGGCCTGTGGCGACGTAATGAAGTTGCAGATTAAAGTCAACGATGAAGGTATCATTGAAGACGCGCGTTTTAAAACTTACGGCTGCGGTTCCGCTATCGCTTCCAGCTCCCTGGTCACCGAATGGGTGAAAGGGAAGTCTCTCGACGAAGCGCAGGCGATCAAAAACACCGATATTGCTGAAGAACTTGAACTGCCGCCGGTGAAAATTCACTGTTCTATTCTGGCAGAAGACGCGATCAAAGCCGCCATTGCGGACTATAAAAGCAAACGTGAAGCAAAATAAGAGTTGAGGTTTGGTTATGTCGATTACACTGAGCGACAGTGCAGCAGCGCGAGTAAATACCTTTCTGGCTAACCGCGGCAAAGGGTTTGGCCTGCGTCTGGGCGTTAGAACCTCCGGATGTTCAGGTATGGCTTATGTACTGGAATTTGTTGACGAACCGACGCCGGAAGACATCGTGTTTGAAGACAAAGGCGTGAAAGTCGTGGTCGATGGCAAAAGCCTGCAATTTCTGGACGGTACGCAACTGGACTTCGTAAAAGAAGGCCTGAACGAAGGGTTTAAATTCACCAACCCGAACGTCAAAGATGAGTGTGGTTGCGGCGAAAGCTTCCACGTTTGATGCGCATACCGATAACCCCACCGTGGTCGCCTGCGCGTGGGGTTTGTTTTACCTGATTCGCCGTTATCGCGGCGGATCGCAGCCCTGAGAATGTTATGGATTACTTCACCCTCTTTGGCTTGCCTGCCCGTTATCAACTCGATACCCAGGCGCTGAGCCTGCGTTTTCAGGATCTACAACGTCAGTATCATCCTGATAAATTCGCCAGCGGAAGCCAGGCGGAACAACTCGCCGCCGTACAGCAATCTGCAACCATTAACCAGGCCTGGCAAACGCTGCGTCATCCGTTAATGCGCGCGGAATATTTGCTTTCTTTGCACGGTTTTGATCTCGCCAGCGAGCAGCATACTGTGCGCGACACCGCGTTCCTGATGGAACAGTTGGAGCTGCGCGAAGAGCTGGACGAGATCGAACAGGCGAAAGATGAAGCGCGGCTGGAAAGCTTTATCAAACGTGTGAAAAAGATGTTTGATACCCGCCATCAGTTGATGGTTGAACAGTTAGACAACGAGGCGTGGGACGCGGCGGCGGATACCGTGCGTAAGCTGCGTTTTCTCGATAAACTGCGGAGCAGTGCCGAACAACTCGAAGAAAAACTGCTCGATTTTTAATTTCTGGAAGCTAAACATGGCCTTATTACAAATTAGTGAACCTGGTTTGAGTGCTGCGCCGCATCAGCGTCGTCTGGCGGCTGGTATTGACCTGGGCACAACCAACTCGCTGGTGGCGACAGTGCGCAGCGGTCAGGCCGAAACGTTAGCCGACCATGAAGGCCGCCACCTGCTGCCATCTGTTGTTCACTATCAACAGCAAGGGCATTCGGTGGGTTATGACGCGCGTACTAACGCAGCGCTTGACACCGCCAACACCATTAGTTCTGTTAAACGCCTGATGGGGCGCTCGCTGGCTGATATCCAGCAACGCTATCCGCATCTGCCTTATCAATTCCAGGCCAGCGAAAACGGCCTGCCGATGATTGAAACGGCGGCGGGGCTACTGAACCCGGTGCGCGTTTCTGCGGACATCCTCAAAGCACTGGCGGCGCGGGCAACTGAAGCCCTGGCAGGCGAGCTGGATGGTGTAGTTATCACCGTTCCGGCGTACTTTGACGATGCCCAGCGTCAGGGCACCAAAGACGCGGCGCGTCTGGCGGGGTTGCATGTTCTGCGCTTACTTAACGAACCGACCGCTGCGGCTATCGCCTACGGGCTGGATTCCGGTCAGGAAGGCGTGATCGCTGTTTATGACCTCGGTGGCGGGACGTTTGATATTTCCATTCTGCGCTTAAGTCGCGGCGTGTTTGAAGTGCTGGCAACCGGCGGTGATTCCGCGCTCGGCGGCGATGATTTCGACCATCTGCTGGCGGATTACATTCGCGAGCAGGCGGGCATTCCTGATCGTAGCGATAACCGCGTTCAGCGTGAACTGCTGGATGCCGCCATTGCAGCCAAAATCGCGCTGAGCGATGCGGACTCCGTGACCGTTAACGTTGCGGGCTGGCAGGGCGAAATCAGCCGTGAACAATTCAATGAACTGATCGCGCCACTGGTAAAACGAACCTTACTGGCTTGTCGTCGTGCGCTGAAAGACGCGGGCGTAGAAGCTGATGAAGTGCTGGAAGTGGTGATGGTTGGCGGTTCTACTCGCGTGCCGCTGGTGCGTGAACGGGTAGGCGAATTTTTCGGTCGTCCACCGCTGACTTCCATCGACCCGGATAAAGTCGTCGCTATTGGCGCGGCGATTCAGGCGGATATTCTGGTGGGTAACAAGCCAGACAGCGAAATGCTGCTGCTTGATGTGATCCCACTGTCGCTGGGCCTCGAAACGATGGGCGGCCTGGTGGAGAAAGTGATTCCGCGTAATACCACTATTCCGGTGGCCCGCGCTCAGGATTTCACCACCTTTAAAGATGGTCAGACGGCGATGTCTATCCATGTAATGCAGGGTGAGCGCGAACTGGTGCAGGACTGCCGCTCACTGGCGCGTTTTGCGCTGCGTGGGATCCCGGCGCTACCGGCTGGCGGTGCGCATATTCGCGTGACGTTCCAGGTCGATGCCGACGGTCTTTTGAGCGTGACGGCGATGGAGAAATCCACCGGCGTTGAGGCGTCTATTCAGGTCAAACCGTCTTACGGTCTGACCGATAGCGAAATCGCTTCGATGATCAAAGACTCAATGAGCTATGCCGAGCAGGACGTAAAAGCCCGAATGCTGGCAGAACAAAAAGTAGAAGCGGCGCGTGTGCTGGAAAGTCTGCACGGCGCGCTGGCTGCTGATGCCGCGCTGTTAAGCGCCGCAGAACGTCAGGTCATTGACGATGCTGCCGCTCACCTGAGTGAAGTGGCGCAGGGCGATGATGTTGACGCCATCGAACAAGCGATTAAAAACGTAGACAAACAAACCCAGGATTTCGCCGCTCGCCGCATGGACCAGTCGGTTCGTCGTGCGCTGAAAGGCCATTCCGTGGACGAGGTTTAATATGCCAAAGATTGTTATTTTGCCTCATCAGGATCTCTGCCCTGATGGCGCTGTTCTGGAAGCTAATAGCGGTGAAACCATTCTCGACGCAGCGCTGCGTAACGGTATCGAGATTGAACACGCCTGTGAAAAATCCTGTGCTTGCACCACCTGCCACTGCATCGTTCGTGAAGGTTTTGACTCACTGCCGGAAAGCTCAGAGCAGGAAGACGACATGCTGGACAAAGCCTGGGGGCTGGAGCCGGAAAGCCGTTTAAGCTGCCAGGCGCGCGTCACCGACGAAGATTTAGTGGTCGAAATCCCGCGTTACACTATCAACCATGCGCGTGAGCATTAACAGAGGTTTGTATGGGACTTAAGTGGACCGATAGCCGCGAAATTGGCGAAGCACTGTACGATGCGTATCCCGATCTTGATCCGAAAACGGTTCGATTCACCGATATGCATCAGTGGATTTGCGATCTGGAAGATTTCGACGACGACCCGCAGGCATCCAACGAGAAAATCCTCGAAGCGATTTTGTTAGTCTGGCTGGACGAGGCCGAATAATTTCCGCGTCATGCTTCACGCCGCAGATGCGTTGGCTGCGCTCGTTCACCCCAGTCACATAGTTATCTATGCTCCTGGGGCTTCACTCACTTGCCGCCTTCCTGCAACGCGAATCATTTAGCGGAAAAATCCTAGGGCTGCCAACTGGCGGCCCTTTTACAAAGAAGGATAACTAAAATGACAAAAGCGATGAAGATTACCCTCTCTACCCAACCTGCCGACGCGCGCTGGGGAGAAAAAGCAACTTACAGCATTAATAATGACGGCATTACCCTGCATTTGAACGGGGCAGACGATCTGGGGCTGATCCAGCGTGCGGCGCGCAAGATTGACGGTCTGGGCATCAAGCATGTTCAGTTAAGCGGTGAAGGCTGGGATGCGGATCGCTGCTGGGCATTCTGGCAAGGTTACAAAGCCCCGAAAGGCACGCGTAAAGTGGTGTGGCCGGATCTGGACGATGCCCAGCGCCAGGAACTGGATAACCGCCTGATGATCATCGACTGGGTGCGTGACACCATCAACGCACCGGCAGAAGAATTGGGACCATCGCAACTGGCACAGCGTGCTGTTGATCTGATCAGCAACGTCGCGGGCGATCGTGTGACTTATCGGATCACCAAAGGCGAAGATCTGCGTGAGCAAGGTTATATGGGGCTGCACACAGTCGGACGCGGTTCAGAACGTTCTCCGGTATTGCTGGCGCTGGATTACAACCCAACTGGCGATAAAGAAGCGCCAGTGTACGCGTGCCTGGTAGGTAAAGGTATCACTTTTGACTCCGGCGGCTACAGCATCAAACAGACTGCGTTTATGGACTCGATGAAGTCGGACATGGGCGGCGCGGCAACGGTTACCGGGGCGCTGGCATTTGCCATTACGCGCGGACTGAACAAGCGCGTGAAGCTGTTCCTCTGCTGTGCGGATAACCTGATTAGCGGCAATGCGTTCAAGCTGGGCGATATCATCACCTATCGCAACGGTAAAAAAGTTGAAGTGATGAACACTGATGCCGAAGGGCGTCTGGTGCTTGCCGATGGTCTGATTGATGCCAGTGCGCAGAAACCGGAACTGATCATTGATGCGGCGACCCTCACCGGGGCGGCGAAAACCGCGCTGGGTAATGATTATCACGCGCTGTTCAGTTTTGACGATGCGCTTGCCGATCGCTTGCTGGCGAGTGCCTCACAAGAGAACGAACCATTCTGGCGTCTGCCGCTGGCGGAGTTCCACCGCAGCCAGCTGCCGTCTAACTTTGCCGAACTGAACAATACCGGAAGTGCGGCGTATCCGGCAGGCGCGAGCACGGCGGCGGGCTTCCTGTCGCACTTTGTTGAGAACTATCAGCAAGGCTGGCTGCATATCGACTGCTCGGCGACTTACCGTAAAGCGCCGGTTGAACAGTGGTCTGCGGGCGCTACGGGACTTGGTGTGCGCACGATAGCTAATCTGTTAACGGCGTAAACTAATATGCCGGATGCGGCGTAAACGCCTTATCCGGCCTACAAATTCTGCAAATTCAACAAATTGCGAATCCCTTGTAGGCCTGATTAGCGTAGCGCATCAGGCATTTGCGCCCCGAACGTTGAATGAATTGTGGTTCTTATGTCCGAAACAAAAAACGAACTTGAAGACCTGCTGGAAAAAGCAGCAACCGAACCGGCGCACCGCCCGGCCTTTTTCCGTACTCTACTGGGATCCACCGTCTGGGTGCCTGGTACGGCGGCGCAGGGCGAGGCTGTGGTTGAAGATAGCGCGCTTGATTTACAGCACTGGGAAAAAGAAGACGGCACCAGCGTCATTCCTTTTTTCACCTCGTTAGAAGCACTTCAACAGGCGGTTGAAGACGAACAGGCATTTGTCGTAATGCCCGTTCGCACGCTGTTTGAGATGACACTTGGCGAAACGCTCTTCCTTAATGCCAAACTGCCAACCGGTAAAGAATTTATGCCGCGTGAAATCAGTTTGTTGATTGGTGAAGAGGGAAATCCGCTGAGCAGCCAGGAAATCCTGGAAGGCGGTGAATCGCTGATATTATCGGAAGTCGCAGAGCCGCCAGCACAAATGATTGATTCACTCACCACCTTATTTAAAACCATTAAGCCGGTGAAGCGTGCTTTTATTTGTTCAATTAAAGAGAACGAAGAGGCACAGCCTAATTTACTTATTGGCATTGAAGCCGATGGTGATATCGAAGAAATTATTCAGGTGGCGGGAAGTGTAGCGACCGATACATTACCTGGCGATGAACCAATCGATATTTGTCAGGTGAAAAAAGGGGAAAAAGGAATTAGCCACTTTATTACCGAACATATTGCGCCATTCTATGAACGTCGCTGGGGTGGTTTTTTGCGTGACTTTAAACAGAATCGGATAATCTAAAAATATGCCGCCCCAAAGGGCGGCATTCGGGCTTACCTGCTGCTCTGAAGGTTGTTAACCACCAGTAAATTGTCACCGGAGAGACTCCGGTTATTATTTACCTCGGTTAACAGCGCACCAGAAACAATAAGTACGATACAAAAGCATCGTATCTTCATTGTGCGGTCCATGCGAAGACCGCATCACGACAGCACCACTGGCGATATTGCCGCGATAGCAAGCGCTGAGACGCACTTGCTCTAACGGTCGCGGAACATCCTTTCCTTAAGCCAGCGCCCGCTTGCGAGACGGCGGAAAGGGCCGCAGTGGATAATACACTAACAGAACAATAATAACTCTCTTTTGCTTGACAAAAAGAGAGTTACTGGCGAGTATTGTCTCCGCTGAGACGCGCTTGCATTACTACGGTAATACAACCTGCTGGAAAGGCCGCGAACCAGACCAGCAATAAAAAACCGCCAAATTCGGCGGTTTTTTATTGCCTGTATAAAGCTTATTTCACTGGCTCAACCGGTAAATCTGCCCGTGCGCCCCATTCACTCCATGCGCCGTCGTACAGTTTCACGTTTGGCACATCCAGCGTCGCGAGTGCCAACAAAACCACGGCTGCCGTTACACCAGAGCCGCAGCTGACGATAATTGGTTTGTCGTAGCTGACGCCGCGACCAAAAAATATCGCATCCAGTTCATCGGTCGTTTTTAGTTCGCCTTCGCGCACCAGTTCCGTCCACGGAACGTTCAATGCACCGGGAATATGTCCGCGACGTAAACCTGGGCGAGGTTCATCAACTTCTGCGTTAAAACGTGCAGCCGGGCGGGCATCAATAACTTGCGCCGTATTTTCATGGCTTGCCAATAACACATCGGTTACTTTCACCACGGCTTCAGGATTAAATGCGGCGTTAAACTCTCCTTCCGGCAGCTCTACTGCACCTTCTTCTAACAGCAGATCATCACGCTGCCAGCCTGCAAGTCCACCCCCCAGAATCGACACTTTCTCTACACCAAAGGTGCGCAGCATCCACCATGCTCGTGGGGCTGAGAAAAGATTACCTTCGTCATAGACAATCAGGTGCTTATCCTGGTTAACGCCTAATTCACGCATCGCCACGGCGAACGTTTCCGGGCGCGGCAGCATGTGCGGAAGCGGGGAAGTGTGATCAGAAAGCGCTTCGATATCAAAAAACACTGCGCCGGGAATATGTCCATTCAGATACTCCTGAGCAACGTTACGATCCTCCTGTCCAGGCGACGCCATGCGGGCATCGATAATCTGAATTTCCGGGTCATCAATATGTTCGGCGAGCCAGTCGGCTCCTACAAACCATGTTGTGGACATAGGCATCTCCATTTTTGCCGGGGTTAGGCTAAATTGTCGGATGTTTAGTGAAAAGCGACAAGCAAAAGAGGCTGATTTGGCTGTCTGAGCCACAATTCTCACTAAAATTCGGATTGTATGGGCGTGATACTGAATTACATAACGTAAATTCTCACGCATAATAATTATTCGACGTTGCTAACGGGCCATTGTGGCAGGGATGAAAAATGAAAAAGTTACGCGTAGCCGCCTGCATGCTAATGCTGGCGCTGGCAGGGTGCGACAACAACGATAACGCGCCAACAGCGGTGAAAAAAGATGCGCCTTCTGAAGTTACTAAAGCGGCCTCTTCAGAAAACGCGAGTTCAGCAAAACTCTCCGCGCCAGAGCGACAAAAACTGGCACAACAGAGTGCCGGTAAGGCGCTGACATTGCTGGATCTCTCTGAAGTCCAACTTGATGGTGCAGCCACGCTGGTGCTGACGTTCTCCATCCCTCTCGACCCGGATCAGGATTTCTCACGCGTTATTCATGTCGTCGATAAAAAAAGCGGCAAAGTGGATGGTGCCTGGGAGCTGTCAGATAATCTTAAAGAGCTGCGTTTACGCCACCTCGAACCGAAACGTGATTTGATCGTTACTATTGGCAAGGAGGTCAAAGCACTCAACAACGCAACTTTCAGTAAAGATTACGAAAAAACTATAACTACCCGCGACATCCAACCCAGCGTCGGTTTTGCCAGCCGTGGTTCGCTGCTGCCTGGTAAAGTCGTTGAAGGGCTGCCGGTAATGGCGCTCAACGTTAATAATGTCGATGTTAACTTCTTTCGCGTTAAGCCAGAATCTCTGCCAGCATTCATTAGCCAATGGGAATACCGCAATTCGCTGGCGAACTGGCAGTCAGACAAACTGCTGCAGATGGCGGATCTGGTCTACACCGGACGGTTTGATCTCAATCCTGCGCGTAACACCCGTGAAAAATTATTGCTGCCGCTGGGCGATATCAAACCGCTTCAGCAGGCGGGCGTGTATCTGGCTGTGATGAATCAGGCTGGACGTTACGATTACAGTAATCCCGCGACGCTGTTTACGTTAAGTGATATCGGCGTTTCAGCTCACCGTTATCACAATCGTCTGGATATCTTTACCCAAAGTCTGGAAAACGGCGCGGCCCAGCAAGGAATTGAAGTCTCTTTATTAAATGAGAAAGGGCAGACTCTGACTCAGGCAACCAGTGACGCTCAGGGGCATGTGCAGCTGGAAAATGATAAAAACGCGGCATTACTGTTGGCGCGTAAAGACGGTCAGACAACGCTACTCGATTTAAAACTTCCGGCGCTGGACTTAGCAGAATTTAACATTGCTGGCGCGCCAGGCTATAGCAAACAGTTTTTCATGTTTGGCCCGCGCGATCTTTATCGCCCGGGTGAAACGGTAATCCTCAATGGTTTGCTGCGTGATGCAGACGGTAAAGCGTTGCCCGATCAACCCATCAAGTTAGACGTGATTAAACCCGACGGGCAGGTTCTCAGGAGCGTCGTTAGTCAGCCGGAGAATGGCCTCTACCACTTAACCTGGCCACTCGATAGCAATGCGGCAACCGGTATGTGGCATATTCGCGCTAACACGGGCGATAACCAGTATCGGATGTGGGATTTCCACGTCGAAGATTTTATGCCAGAGCGTATGGCGCTGAATCTGACCGGTGAGAAAACCCCGCTTACGCCGAATGATGAAGTGAAATTCTCCGTGGTGGGATACTACCTGTACGGTGCGCCTGCTAATGGTAATACTTTGCAAGGGCAACTTTTCCTGCGCCCACTGCGTGAGGCTGTGTCAGCCTTACCTGGTTTTGAATTCGGCGATATAGCTGCCGAAAACCTTTCCCGCACGCTGGATGAAGTTCAGTTGACGCTGGATGATAAAGGGCGCGGCGAAGTTTCTACAGAAAGCCAGTGGAAGGAAACGCATTCCCCATTACAGGTTATTTTCCAGGGTAGTTTGCTGGAATCGGGCGGTCGCCCGGTGACGCGCCGCGCTGAGCAGGCTATCTGGCCTGCCGATGCATTGCCGGGGATCCGTCCGCAGTTCGCCTCGAAATCGGTTTACGATTATCGTACTGACAGCACGGTGAAACAGCCCATTGTTGATGAAGGCAGTAACGCCGCTTTTGAAATCGTTTATAGCGATGCGCAAGGAGTGAAAAAAGCCGTGTCGGGCTTGCAGGTGCGCCTGATTCGCGAACGCCGCGATTACTACTGGAACTGGTCAGAAGATGAAGGCTGGCAGTCACAGTTTGATCAAAAAGATCTGATCGAAAATGAACAAACTCTGGATCTGAAAGCGGACGAAACCGGCAAGGTCAGTTTTCCGGTAGAGTGGGGTGCTTATCGTCTGGAAGTCAAAGCGCCGAATGAAGCGGTCAGTAGTGTTCGTTTCTGGGCTGGCTATAGCTGGCAGGACAACAGCGACGGGAGCGGTGCCGTGCGACCCGACCGTGTCACGCTGAAACTGGATAAAGCCAGTTATCGCCCTGGCGATACCATTAAGTTGCATATTGCCGCGCCAACGGCGGGTAAAGGTTATGCGATGGTCGAGTCCAGTGAAGGGCCGCTGTGGTGGCAAGAGATTGATGTTCCGGCTCAAGGGCTGGATCTGACGATTCCGGTCGATAAAACCTGGAATCGTCATGATCTTTATTTGAGTACGCTGGTGGTGCGTCCTGGCGATAAATCTCGCTCCGCGACGCCAAAACGCGCGGTTGGGGTGTTGCATCTGCCGCTTGGTGATGAAAACCGTCGCCTCGATCTGGCGCTGGAAACACCAGCAAAAATGCGTCCCAATCAACCATTAACCGTGAAAATTAAAGCCAGCACTAAAAATGGCGAGAAGCCTAAACAGGTGAATGTGCTGGTGTCTGCCGTTGATAGTGGTGTGCTGAATATTACTGACTACGTCACGCCAGATCCGTGGCAGGCGTTCTTTGGTCAGAAACGCTATGGCGCAGACATTTACGATATTTACGGTCAGGTTATTGAAGGTCAGGGGCGTCTGGCAGCTCTGCGTTTCGGTGGCGATGGTGATGAGCTGAAACGTGGTGGTAAACCGCCGGTCAATCACATCAATATTGTCGCGCAGCAGGCACTGCCGGTAACGCTCAACGAACAGGGCGAAGGCTCGGTTACACTGCCGATTGGCGATTTTAACGGTGAATTGCGCGTCATGGCGCAAGCCTGGACGGCAGATGACTTCGGTAGCAACGAAAGTAAAGTGATAGTTGCCGCACCGGTGATTGCTGAACTGAACATGCCGCGCTTTATGGCGAGTGGCGATACCTCGCGTCTGACGCTGGATATCACTAATCTTACCGATAAACCGCAAAAACTGAACGTTGCCCTGACCGCCAGTGGTTTGCTTGAACTGGTCAGCGATTCACCCGCAGCCGTTGAATTAGCGCCAGGTGTGCGTACTACGCTGTTTATCCCGGTGCGAGCATTGCCGGGTTATGGCGATGGAGAAATTCAGGCCACCATTAGCGGGTTAGCGTTACCGGGTGAAACCGTTGCCGATCAGCATAAGCAGTGGAAAATCGGCGTCCGTCCGGCGTTCCCGGCACAAACGGTTAATTACGGTACGGCGTTACAGCCTGGTGAGACATGGGCGATTCCGGCGGATGGATTGCAAAACTTCTCGCCTGTTACGCTGGAAGGGCAATTGTTGTTGAGCGGCAAACCACCGCTGAACATCGCACGTTATATCAAAGAGTTAAAAGCGTATCCGTACGGCTGTCTTGAGCAAACCGCCAGCGGCCTGTTTCCGTCACTTTATACCAACGCAGCCCAACTGCAGGCGTTGGGCATCAAAGGCGACAGTGATGAGAAACGCCGTGCATCGGTCGATATCGGCATTTCCCGTTTGCTGCAAATGCAACGTGATAACGGCGGCTTTGCGCTGTGGGATAAAAACGGTGACGAAGAGTACTGGCTGACGGCTTACGTGATGGATTTCCTGGTCCGCGCAGGCGAACAGGGTTACAGCGTGCCGACAGACGCCATTAACCGGGGTAATGAGCGTCTGCTGCGCTATTTACAAGATCCGGGCATGATGTCGATCCCGTACGCGGATAATCTCAAAGCCAGTAAATTCGCCGTACAGTCTTACGCTGCGCTGGTGTTGGCCCGTCAGCAAAAGGCTCCGCTGGGTGCGCTGCGTGAAATCTGGGAGCATCGTGCAGATGCCGCTTCTGGTTTACCGCTGCTGCAACTTGGCGTTGCGCTGAAAACCATGGGTGATGCGACGCGTGGTGAAGAAGCGATTGCGCTGGCGCTGAAAACGCCGAGAAATAGTGATGAGCGGATATGGCTGGGTGATTACGGTAGTCCACTGCGCGACAACGCGTTAATGCTCTCCTTGCTGGAAGAAAATAAACTGCTACCCGATGAGCAGTACACTTTGCTGAACACACTTTCGCAGCAGGCGTTTGGTGAACGCTGGCTATCGACGCAGGAAAGTAACGCGTTGTTCCTGGCTGCCCGTACGATTCAGGATTTACCCGGTAAATGGCAGGCGCAAACCTCTTTCTCAGCTGAGCAGCTGACAGGCGAGAAAGCGCAAAACAGTAATCTGAATAGCGATGAACTTGCTACCTTGCAGGTGACCAACAGTGGCGATCAGCCGTTATGGCTGCGTGTGGATGCCAGCGGTTATCCGCAATCCGCACCTTTACCGGCGAACAATGTGCTGCAAATCGAGCGTCATATTCTTGGTACTGATGGTAAGAGCAAATCGCTGGACTCGTTACGTAGCGGCGATCTGGTGCTGGTGTGGTTGCAGGTAAAAGCCAGTAACAGCGTGCCGGATGCGTTGGTCGTGGATCTGCTGCCTGCGGGTCTGGAACTGGAAAACCAGAATCTGGCGAACGGTAGCGCCAGCCTGGAGCAAAGTGGTGGCGAAGTGCAGAACTTACTGAACCAGATGCAGCAGGCGAGTATTAAGCACATTGAGTTCCGTGACGATCGCTTTGTGGCGGCGGTTGCCGTTGATGAATACCAACCGGTAACGCTGGTGTATCTGGCGCGGGCGGTGACGCCGGGAACGTATCAGGTACCGCAACCGATGGTGGAATCAATGTATGTTCCCCAATGGCGGGCGACCGGCGCGGCTGAAGATCTGCTGATTGTCAGACCGTAAATGCCTCGCTTGTCAACCAAACGCGGCTGCTGGATAACGCTGGCAGCTGCGCCCTTTCTCCTTTTTCTTGCAGCGTGGGGAGCAGATAAACTCTGGCCTCTACCGCTGCATGAAGTCAATCCCGCACGAGTGGTCGTGGCGCAGGATGGTACGCCGCTCTGGCGCTTCGCCGATGCTGACGGCATCTGGCGTTATCCGGTAACAATCGAAGATGTTTCTCCACGTTACCTTGAAGCGCTGATCAATTATGAAGATCGCTGGTTCTGGAAGCATCCGGGGGTGAATCCATTCTCGGTGGCGCGCGCAGCATGGCAAGATCTCACTTCGGGACGGGTTATTTCCGGTGGCAGCACGCTCACTATGCAGGTTGCTCGTCTGCTTGATCCTCACCCCAAAACATTTGGCGGCAAAATTCGCCAGCTCTGGCGCGCGTTGCAACTGGAATGGCATCTGTCTAAGCGTGAAATTCTGACCTTGTATCTTAACCGCGCTCCGTTTGGCGGTACGTTGCAGGGGATCGGTGCGGCAAGTTGGGCTTATCTCGGAAAATCGCCTGCGAATTTAAGCTATTCCGAGGTGGCAATGCTGGCGGTTTTGCCGCAAGCGCCCAGCCGTCTTCGCCCGGATCGTTGGCCGGAGCGTGCCGAAGCCGCGCGTAATAAAGTGCTCGAACGGATGGCTGCGCAAGGTGTGTGGTCCCGTGAGCAGGTAAAAGAGTCAAGGGAAGAACCCATCTGGCTGGCACCCCGACAAATGCCGCAACTGGCACCGCTGTTTTCGCGCATGATGCTCGGTAAAAGCAAAAGCGACAAAATCGTTACTACGCTGGATGCCGGTCTTCAACGACGTCTGGAAGAACTGGCGCAAAACTGGAAAGGACGATTACCACCGCGCAGCTCACTGGCGATGATCGTGGTTGATCATACCGATATGCGTGTTCGCGGCTGGGTGGGATCGGTTGATCTCAACGATGATTCACGCTTTGGTCATGTCGATATGGTCAATGCGATCCGATCGCCAGGATCGGTGCTCAAACCGTTTGTTTATGGTCTGGCGCTGGATGAAGGCTTGATCCACCCGGCATCACTGCTGCAAGACGTCCCCCGGCGCACCGGTGATTATCGACCAGGTAACTTTGATAGCGGTTTTCATGGCCCGATCAGCATGAGCGAGGCGCTGGTGCGCTCGCTGAATTTACCTGCTGTGCAGGTGCTGGAAGCCTATGGACCGAAACGGTTTGCGGCAAAATTACGCAATGTTGGATTGCCGTTGTATCTGCCCAACGGTGCTGCGCCGAATCTTTCGCTCATTCTCGGCGGCGCTGGTGCAAAACTGGAAGATATGGCGGCAGCGTATACCGCGTTTGCTCGCCACGGCAAGGCCGGCAAATTGCGCTTACAGCCTGACGATCCGCTGCTTGAACGGCCTTTAATGTCCTCGGGGGCTGCGTGGATCATTCGCCGGATTATGGCTGATGAAGCGCAACCCTTGCCGGATAGTGCCTTGCCGCGCGTCGCCCCACTGGCATGGAAAACGGGCACCAGCTATGGCTATCGTGACGCCTGGGCGATTGGGGTTAACGCTCGCTATGTCATTGGGATCTGGACTGGCAGACCGGACGGCACGCCCGTTGTTGGTCAGTTTGGCTTTGCCAGTGCCGTACCATTGTTGAATCAGGTCAATAATATCTTACTGTCGCGCAGTGCGAATCTGCCGGAAGACCCGCGCCCGAACTCAGTCACTCGTGGCGTTATCTGCTGGCCGGGCGGACAGTCTTTGCCGGAAGGTGACGGTAACTGTCGCCGCCGCCTGGCAACCTGGCTGCTGGACGGGAGTCAGCCGCCAACTCTATTACTGCCGGAGCAGGAAGGCATTAATGGCATTCGTTTCCCCATCTGGCTGGATGAAAATGGCAAACGTGTTGCCGCTGATTGCCCGCAAGCGCGACAAGAAATGATAAATGTCTGGCCGCTACCGCTGGAACCCTGGCTGCCCGCATCAGAACGTCGCGCTGTGCGCTTACCACCGGCCTCGACAAGTTGCCCGCCATACGGTCACGATGCCCAGCTCCCGCTGCAGCTGACAGGCGTTCGCGATGGCGCGATTATTAAACGTTTACCGGGCGCAGCGGAAGCGACTTTGCCGTTGCAATCAAGTGGAGGGGCAGGTGAACGCTGGTGGTTTCTGAATGGCGAACCGTTAACTGAACGCGGGCGCAACGTGACCCTGCATTTGACGGATAAAGGTGATTATCAATTGCTGGTGATGGATGACGTAGGGCAAATCGCGTCAGTGAAATTTGTCATGCAATAGTCTGTTTTGTCCCTGATTGTTGCTTAAACTAGGTTTATTTTAAAAAAATGTTACCTCCATCAATAGTCAACGGCTCTGTTGCTCATTATAATCCGCGCCATCTCGTACGCTGGTACAGACAACAACAGAACAATTTACAGAGGTAAAAATGGCTATTGAACGTACTTTTTCCATTATCAAACCGAACGCGGTAGCAAAAAACGTCATTGGTAATATCTTTGCGCGCTTTGAAGCTGCAGGGTTCAAAATTGTCGGCACCAAAATGCTGCACCTGACCGTTGAACAGGCTCGTGGCTTTTATGCTGAACACGATGGAAAACCGTTCTTTGATGGTCTGGTTGAATTCATGACCTCTGGCCCGATCGTGGTTTCCGTGCTGGAAGGTGAAAACGCCGTTCAGCGTCACCGCGATCTGCTGGGCGCGACCAATCCGGCAAACGCACTGGCCGGTACTCTGCGCGCTGATTACGCTGACAGCCTGACCGAAAATGGTACCCACGGTTCTGACTCCGTCGAATCTGCCGCTCGCGAAATCGCTTATTTCTTCGGCGAAGGCGAAGTGTGCCCGCGCACCCGTTAATAATTTCGTAAATGCCGCGTGCAAACGTGGCATCCGTGCGCCAGAATTTGTACAATGCAGCGCCCCCGGACGAGCAGCCGCTCACCGGGGCGTTTCTTTTTTCAACCCTCCAGGGGCCATAACGTGTAATAACGAGGCCGGAATAGCATATGTCTGAACAATTAGTCACACCTGAAAACGTCACTACCAAAGATGGAAAAATCAACCTGCTGGATCTCAATCGTCAGCAGATGCGGGAGTTTTTTAAAGATTTAGGTGAAAAACCCTTCCGCGCCGATCAGGTGATGAAGTGGATGTATCACTATTGCTGCGACAACTTTGATGAGATGACCGACATCAACAAAGTGTTGCGCGGCAAACTGAAAGAGGTGGCGGAAATCCGCGCACCGGAAGTGGTTGAAGAACAGCGTTCATCCGACGGCACCATTAAATGGGCGATCGCCGTTGGCGATCAGCGCGTCGAAACGGTGTATATCCCGGAAGACGACCGTGCCACGCTCTGCGTCTCTTCGCAGGTGGGGTGTGCGCTGGAGTGTAAATTCTGTTCCACCGCCCAGCAGGGCTTTAACCGCAACCTGCGGGTATCGGAAATTATTGGCCAGGTGTGGCGTGCGGCGAAAATCGTCGGCGCAGCAAAAGTCACCGGTCAGCGCCCAATCACTAACGTAGTGATGATGGGCATGGGCGAGCCGCTGCTCAACCTGAACAACGTCGTTCCGGCGATGGAAATCATGCTTGATGATTTCGGTTTTGGCCTGTCTAAACGTCGCGTGACGCTTTCCACTTCCGGTGTAGTTCCAGCGCTGGATAAACTGGGCGATATGATCGACGTTGCGCTGGCAATTTCCCTGCACGCGCCGAACGACGAAATTCGTGACGAAATTGTGCCGATCAACAAAAAGTACAATATCGAAACGTTCCTTGCTGCGGTGCGCCGTTATCTGGAGAAATCCAACGCCAATCAAGGCCGAGTCACTATTGAATACGTGATGCTTGACCACGTTAACGACGGCACTGAACACGCTCACCAACTGGCGGAACTGCTGAAAGATACGCCGTGTAAGATCAACCTGATCCCGTGGAACCCGTTCCCGGGCGCACCGTATGGACGCAGTTCGAACAGCCGTATCGACCGTTTCTCAAAAGTGCTGATGAGCTACGGTTTCACCACTATTGTGCGTAAAACGCGTGGTGATGATATCGATGCTGCCTGTGGTCAGTTGGCGGGGGATGTTATCGACCGTACGAAACGTACCCTGCGTAAACGGATGCAGGGTGAAGCCATCGACATTAAAGCGGTCTGATAGCCATTACGCCACGGTTACTTTATGTACCGTGGCGTAATGTTTTATGAATGAAGTATTAAGTTGCAATTGTCTGGTCAATATTAACGGTGCGTTTTTGCTGACTTTAAGGCAGTATGTAACGATGCAACAGTAAGTTAGCCTTAGTGAATGTGGGCTTTGTCACGAGCACACAGACGGTCTTATACTGTATGATAACGGTTAACTTAACGGATGTTTCGCGGTGTGGGTGAGCATGATGGTTCACCGGCATCTCAATTCTCATTTAAACGTACCTGCAGCGAATGAATACTGAAGCCACGCACGACCAAAATGAAGCACTTACTACCGGCGCTCGCCTGCGTAATGCTCGCGAACAACTAGGACTTAGTCAGCAGGCCGTTGCCGAGCGACTTTGCCTGAAGGTTTCCACGGTACGCGACATTGAAGAAGATAAGGCACCCGCCGATCTTGCTTCAACATTCCTGCGCGGATATATCCGCTCTTATGCGCGTCTGGTACATATTCCAGAAGAAGAACTGCTGCCAGGGCTGGAAAAGCAGGCTCCACTACGGGCTGCAAAAGTTGCGCCGATGCAGAGTTTTTCCCTCGGTAAACGCCGCAAAAAACGCGACGGCTGGCTGATGACCTTCACCTGGCTGGTGTTGTTTGTGGTTATCGGCCTGAGCGGTGCCTGGTGGTGGCAAGACCACAAAGCTCAGCAGGAAGAGATCACCACTATGGCCGATCAATCTTCGGCGGAACTGAGCAGTAATAGCGAGCAGGGGCAGAGTGTTCCGTTAAATACGTCGACAACTACAGACCCAGCTACAACGTCCACGCCGCCAGCGTCTGTGGATACTACCGCAACCAACACGCAAACACCTGCCGTAACTGCGCCAGCACCAGCTGTTGATCCGCAACAGAATGCGGTTGTTTCGCCTTCGCAGGCAAATGTTGATACCGCCGCGACCCCGGCACCAACGGCAACAACAACGCCAGATGGCGCTGCGCCGTTGCCAACCGATCAGGCAGGCGTGACTACGCCGGCGGCTGATCCGAATGCGCTGGTGATGAACTTTACTGCCGATTGCTGGCTGGAGGTCACTGATGCTACCGGTAAAAAATTGTTTAGCGGTATGCAACGTAAAGACGGTAATTTGAACTTAACCGGCCAGGCACCGTACAAACTGAAAATTGGTGCGCCAGCCGCAGTACAGATCCAGTATCAAGGGAAACCTGTCGATCTGAGTCGTTTTATCAGAACTAACCAGGTTGCGCGTCTGACCCTCAATGCCGAACAATCACCGGCGCAGTAACAGACGGGTAACGCGGGAGATTTTTCATGCATAACCAGGCTCCAATTCAACGTAGAAAATCAACACGTATTTACGTTGGGAATGTGCCGATTGGCGATGGTGCTCCCATCGCCGTACAGTCCATGACCAATACGCGTACGACAGATGTCGAAGCAACGGTCAATCAAATCAAGGCGCTGGAACGCGTTGGCGCTGATATCGTCCGTGTCTCCGTACCGACGATGGACGCGGCAGAAGCGTTCAAACTCATCAAACAGCGGGTTAACGTGCCGCTGGTGGCTGACATCCACTTCGACTATCGCATTGCGCTGAAAGTAGCGGAATACGGCGTCGATTGTCTGCGTATTAACCCCGGCAATATCGGTAATGAAGAGCGTATTCGCATGGTGGTTGACTGTGCGCGCGATAAAAACATTCCGATCCGTATTGGCGTTAACGCCGGATCGCTGGAAAAAGATCTGCAAGAAAAGTATGGCGAACCGACGCCGCAGGCGTTGCTGGAATCCGCCATACGCCATGTTGATCATCTCGATCGCCTGAACTTCGATCAGTTCAAAGTCAGCGTGAAAGCGTCTGACGTCTTCCTCGCTGTTGAGTCTTATCGTTTGCTGGCAAAACAAATCGATCAGCCGCTGCATCTGGGGATCACCGAAGCGGGTGGCGCGCGCAGCGGGGCAGTAAAATCCGCCATTGGTTTAGGTCTGCTGCTGTCTGAAGGCATCGGCGACACGCTGCGCGTATCACTGGCGGCCGATCCGGTCGAAGAGATCAAAGTCGGTTTCGATATTTTGAAATCGCTGCGTATCCGTTCGCGAGGGATCAACTTCATCGCCTGCCCGACCTGTTCGCGTCAGGAATTTGATGTTATCGGTACGGTTAACGCGCTGGAGCAACGCCTGGAAGATATCATCACTCCGATGGACGTTTCGATTATCGGCTGCGTGGTGAATGGCCCAGGTGAGGCGCTGGTTTCTACACTCGGCGTCACCGGCGGCAACAAGAAAAGCGGCCTCTATGAAGATGGCGTGCGCAAAGACCGTCTGGACAACAACGATATGATCGACCAGCTGGAGGCACGCATTCGTGCGAAAGCCAGTCAGCTGGATGAAGCGCGTCGAATTGACGTTCAGCAGGTTGAAAAATAATAACGTGATGGGAAGCGCCTCGCTTCCCGTGTATGATTGAACCCGCATGGCTCCCGAAACATTGAGGGAAGCGTTGAGGGTTCATTTTTATATTCAGAAAGAGAATAAACGTGGCAAAAAACATTCAAGCCATTCGCGGCATGAACGATTACCTGCCTGGCGAAACGGCCATCTGGCAGCGCATTGAAGGCACACTGAAAAACGTGCTCGGCAGCTACGGTTACAGTGAAATCCGCTTGCCGATTGTAGAGCAGACCCCGCTATTCAAACGTGCGATTGGTGAAGTCACCGACGTGGTTGAAAAAGAGATGTACACCTTTGAGGATCGCAATGGCGACAGCCTGACTCTGCGCCCTGAAGGGACGGCGGGCTGTGTACGCGCCGGCATCGAGCATGGTCTTCTGTACAATCAGGAACAGCGTCTGTGGTATATCGGGCCGATGTTCCGTCACGAGCGTCCGCAGAAAGGGCGTTATCGTCAGTTCCATCAGTTGGGCTGCGAAGTTTTCGGTCTGCAAGGTCCGGATATCGACGCTGAACTGATTATGCTCACTGCCCGCTGGTGGCGCGCGCTGGGTATTTCCGAGCACGTAACTCTTGAGCTGAACTCTATCGGTTCGCTGGAAGCACGCGCCAATTACCGCGATGCGCTGGTGGCATTCCTTGAGCAGCATAAAGAAAAGCTGGACGAAGACTGCAAACGCCGCATGTACACTAACCCGCTGCGCGTGCTGGATTCAAAAAATCCGGAAGTGCAGGCGCTTCTCAACGACGCTCCGGCATTAGGTGATTATCTGGACGAGGAATCTCGTGAGCATTTTGCCGGTCTGTGCAAACTGCTTGAGAGCGCGGGGATCGCTTACACCGTAAACCAGCGTCTGGTGCGTGGTCTGGATTACTACAACCGTACCGTTTTCGAGTGGGTGACTAACAGTCTCGGCTCCCAGGGCACCGTGTGTGCAGGCGGTCGTTATGACGGTCTTGTGGAACAACTGGGCGGTCGTGCAACACCGGCTGTCGGTTTTGCTATGGGCCTCGAACGTCTTGTATTGTTAGTACAGGCCGTTAATCCGGAATTTAAAGCCGATCCTGTTGTCGATATATACCTGGTGGCTTCAGGTGCTGATACACAATCTGCGGCTATGGCATTAGCTGAGCGTCTGCGTGATGAATTACCGGGCGTGAAATTGATGACCAACCACGGCGGCGGCAACTTTAAGAAACAGTTTGCCCGTGCAGATAAATGGGGTGCCCGCGTTGCTGTGGTGCTGGGTGAGTCTGAAGTGGCTAACGGCACAGCAGTAGTGAAGGATTTGCGCTCTGGTGAGCAAACGGCAGTTGCGCAGGATAGCGTAGCCGCGCATTTGCGCACGTTACTGGGTTAAGGAAGGAGAAGGACAGCGTGGAAATTTACGAGAACGAAAACGACCAGGTAGAAGCGGTTAAACGCTTTTTTGCTGAAAATGGCAAAGCACTGGCTGTTGGGGTGATTTTGGGCGTTGGCGCACTGATTGGCTGGCGCTACTGGAACAGCCATCAGGTTGATTCTGCACGCTCCGCTTCTCTTGCCTATCAAAATGCGATTACCGCAGTGAGCGAAGGCAAACCGGATAGCATCCCGGCGGCGGAAAAATTTGCTGCTGAAAATAAAAATACTTATGGTGCGCTGGCTTCTTTGGAACTTGCGCAGCAATTTGTTGACAAAAATGAACTAGAGAAAGCTGCCGCCCAGTTACAACAGGGGCTGGCAGACACGAGCGATGAAAATCTCAAAGCCGTGATAAATCTGCGTCTTGCTCGCGTTCAGGTACAGCTCAAGCAGGCTGATGCCGCGCTGAAAACCCTTGATAGCATCAAAGGTGAAGGGTGGGCTGCCATTGTTGCCGACCTGCGTGGTGAAGCATTGCTGAGCAAAGGTGATAAGCAAGGTGCGCGTAGTGCATGGGAAGCAGGCGTGAAAAGCGATGTTACTCCGGCACTGAGCGAAATGATGCAGATGAAAATTAATAATTTGTCCATCTGAGAGGGACCCGATGCAATTGCGTAAATTACTGCTGCCAGGACTGCTTTCCGTTACCCTTTTAAGCGGCTGTTCGCTGTTTAACAGCGAAGAAGATGTGGTAAAGATGTCCCCATTGCCAACCGTTGAAAACCAGTTTACGCCGACCACGGCGTGGAGCACTTCCGTTGGTAGCGGCATTGGCAACTTCTATTCCAATCTTCATCCGGCACTGGCGGACAACGTTGTCTATGCAGCGGACCGCGCTGGTTTGGTAAAAGCGCTGAATGCGGATGATGGCAAAGAAATCTGGTCTGTCAGCCTGGCCGAGAAAGATGGCTGGTTCTCTAAAGAGCCTGCATTACTTTCTGGCGGTGTGACCGTGTCTGGTGGGCATGTCTACATTGGCAGCGAAAAGGCGCAGGTTTACGCGCTGAATACCAGCGATGGTACTGTGGCATGGCAAACTAAAGTCGCGGGTGAAGCACTTTCGCGCCCGGTGGTCAGCGACGGTCTGGTGTTAATCCACACCAGTAACGGTCAGTTACAAGCGCTGAACGAAGCTGACGGCGCTGTCAAATGGACAGTTAACCTCGATATGCCTTCGCTCTCTTTGCGTGGCGAGTCTGCGCCGGCAACGGCTTTTGGTGCGGCCGTCGTGGGTGGCGATAATGGTCGCGTCAGCGCAGTGCTGATGGAACAGGGCCAGATGATTTGGCAGCAGCGTATTTCCCAGGCGACCGGTTCTACCGAAATTGACCGTCTGAGCGATGTTGACACGACTCCAGTCGTTGTTAACGGCGTTGTTTTCGCGCTGGCCTATAATGGTAACCTGACGGCGCTTGATCTGCGCAGTGGTCAGATTATGTGGAAACGCGAACTGGGTTCGGTGAATGATTTCATCGTCGACGGCAATCGCATCTATCTGGTCGATCAAAATGACAGGGTGATGGCGTTGACCATTGATGGCGGCGTTACGCTGTGGACACAAAGCGATCTGCTGCATCGCCTGCTGACTTCTCCGGTGCTGTATAATGGCAACCTGGTGGTAGGTGACAGTGAAGGTTATCTGCACTGGATTAACGTCGAAGATGGTCGTTTCGTTGCCCAGCAAAAAGTTGATAGTTCCGGTTTCCAGACTGAACCGGTTGCCGCTGACGGCAAACTGCTGATCCAGGCAAAAGACGGAACCGTGTACTCTATTACACGTTAATCGTCTCTGTCGTTCACTTTGAAAACGGCTCCTGGACAGGGGCCGTTTTCCTGTTTTTAACAACGACGCGAATATAGCGTGCGTTGTCTGATGATTTATAAAAATGAGGCTTTAAACATGGTACCTGTGGTCGCGCTTGTCGGGCGCCCTAACGTAGGAAAATCCACGTTATTTAACCGTCTAACTCGCACCCGAGATGCGCTGGTTGCGGATTTCCCGGGTCTGACTCGTGACCGTAAGTACGGTCGTGCGGAAATTGAAGGCCGTGAGTTTATCTGTATTGATACCGGCGGGATTGATGGCACAGAAGACGGTGTAGAAACCCGCATGGCGGAACAGTCGCTGCTGGCGATTGAAGAAGCGGACGTCGTACTGTTTATGGTGGATGCGCGCGCGGGCCTGATGCCGGCAGATGAAGCGATTGCCAAACATCTGCGCTCCCGTGAAAAACCGACCTTCCTGGTGGCAAACAAAACTGACGGTCTGGATCCCGATCAGGCAGTGGTTGATTTCTACTCGCTTGGTTTAGGTGAAATCTACCCGATCGCCGCGTCTCACGGTCGTGGCGTATTAAGTCTGCTGGAGCATGTGCTGCTGCCGTGGATGGAAGATCTCGCACCGCAAGAGGAAGTCGACGAAGACGCTGAATACTGGGCGCAATTTGAAGCGGAAGAGAACGGCGAAGAAGAAGAGGAAGACGACTTCGACCCGCAAAGTCTGCCGATCAAACTGGCGATTGTGGGTCGTCCGAACGTAGGTAAGTCTACACTCACTAACCGTATTCTTGGTGAAGAGCGCGTTGTTGTTTACGACATGCCTGGCACGACGCGTGACAGCATCTACATCCCAATGGAACGCGATGGACGTGAGTATGTGCTCATTGACACCGCTGGCGTACGTAAACGCGGCAAAATCACCGATGCTGTAGAGAAATTCTCCGTAATCAAAACGTTGCAGGCCATTGAAGATGCCAACGTGGTGATGTTGGTGATTGATGCGCGCGAAGGCATTTCCGATCAGGATCTCTCGCTGCTGGGCTTTATTCTCAATAGTGGGCGCTCACTTGTCATTGTGGTGAATAAGTGGGATGGCCTGAGCCAGGAAGTGAAAGAGCAGGTGAAAGAAACGCTGGACTTCCGTCTGGGCTTTATCGATTTTGCTCGTGTGCACTTTATCTCTGCCTTGCACGGCAGTGGTGTTGGTAACTTGTTTGAATCAGTACGTGAAGCGTATGACAGCTCCACCCGTCGTGTGGGGACCTCTATGCTGACGCGCATCATGACGATGGCTGTTGAAGATCACCAACCGCCGCTGGTACGCGGTCGTCGTGTGAAGCTGAAATATGCACACGCCGGTGGTTATAATCCGCCGATTGTGGTGATTCACGGTAATCAGGTGAAAGACCTGCCTGATTCCTACAAGCGTTACTTGATGAACTATTTCCGCAAATCGCTGGACGTAATGGGATCGCCGATTCGTATTCAGTTCAAAGAAGGGGAAAACCCGTATGCGAACAAGCGTAACACCCTGACGCCAACCCAGATGCGTAAACGTAAGCGTCTGATGAAGCACATCAAGAAAAATAAATAATTATCCGTAAGTATTTTATCTGCCATTCCCTCTATGAATGTAGAGGGAATGGCTACCGGAGGAATTCATATGGAACTGCATTGTCCACAATGTCAGCATGTGCTTGATCAGGATAACGGCCATGCGCGTTGCCCATCCTGCGGGGAATTTATTGAAATGAAAGCTCTTTGCCCGGACTGCCATCAACCGTTGCAGGTGTTAAAAGCCTGCGGTGCAGTAGATTACTTCTGTCAGCACGGGCATGGCTTGATATCGAAAAAACGCGTTGAATTCGTGCTGGCTTAATGAACCTTTTTACGCGATTTTTTTACCGGCTGGATGTTTTTTACTTCACTTTCTATCCAGCCGTCTTCCAGACGTGTGGTTAGCATTTCACCCGCTTTAACTTGCTTCACTTTTTTCAGTACATTGCCGTCAGTAGCAGTAGTAACGCTGTATCCACGCGCCAGCGTTGACAGTGGGCTTACGGCTTCGAGGTGCGTTACTGCATTACCGAAACGTTCACGCGTGGCGCTAAGCTGTGCGCGCAGGGTTTCTGCTAAACGATATTCCAGTTGCTGAATGCGCGTTTGCGCGCGATGAATCTTCGGCTGTGGATTTTGCTGATTCAGCCGCTGTGTTAATCGCTGCTGCTGTTGCCCGGCACGCTTAAGTTGATTTTCCAGCGCAAAGCTCATCCGTTTTTGCAGGCGTTCAAGCATGGTTTGCTGGCGTGCCAGCCGGAGCTGCGGATGCTGTTGCTGTAATCGGTGATGAATTTGCATAAAGCGACGTGTGCGGTTGGCGAGATAATAATCCATCGCCATCTCCAGCCGTTGACGGGTCGATTGTACCTGGCGCAGTAACTCTTGCTGATTACGGCTCACCACTTCGGCGGCAGCCGACGGTGTTGGTGCACGCAGATCGGCAACAAAATCGGCAATGGTCACATCCGTCTCATGCCCGACGGCGCTGACGACCGGAATGCGGCTGGCAAAAATCGCCCGCGCTACGCGTTCGTCGTTAAAACTCCATAAATCTTCCAGCGAACCGCCGCCGCGCCCAACGATCAACACGTCGCACTCATTGCGCTGATTCGCCAGTTCAATGGCGCGAACAATTTGCCCCGGCGCGTCATCGCCCTGAACGGCGGTGGGGTAGATGATCACCGGTAGAGAAGGATCGCGACGTTTTAACACATGCAAAATATCATGTAGCGCAGCACCGGTTTTTGAGGTGATCACACCAACGCAATGCGCAGGGGAGGGAAGTGGTTTTTTGTATTGCTGATCGAACAAACCTTCAGCCTGCAACTTCGCTTTGAGCTGTTCGTACTTCTGTTGCAGCAGCCCTTCACCGGCCGGCTGCATACTCTCAACGATTATCTGGTAGTCGCCGCGCGGCTCGTAGAGCGTAATATTGGCGCGAACTAAAACTTGTTGCCCATGCTGTGGACGGAAGGTCACCCGGCGGTTGCTGTTGCGGAACATCGCGCAGCGTACCTGGGCGGTGTCGTCTTTGAGTGTAAAGTACCAGTGACCGGAAGCGGGTTGTGTGAAATTAGAGATTTCGCCGCTGATCCAAACCTGTCCCATCTCATGCTCAAGCAGCAGACGAACCGTTTGATTCAGGCGACTAACGGTAAAAATTGCAGGGAATTGAGAAGGTAACATGTGAGCGAGATCAAATTCTAAATCAGCAGGTTATTCAGTCGATAGTAACCCGCCCTCCGGGGATAGCAAGCATTTTTTGCAAAAAGGGGTAGATGCAATCGGTTACGCTCTGTATAATGCCGCGGCAATATTTATTAACCACTCTGGTCGAGATATTGCCCATGCTACGTATCGCTAAAGAAGCTCTGACGTTTGACGACGTTCTCCTCGTTCCTGCTCATTCTACCGTTCTGCCGAATACTGCTGACCTCAGCACCCAGCTAACGAAAACTATTCGTCTGAATATCCCTATGCTTTCCGCAGCAATGGATACCGTAACGGAAGCGCGCCTGGCTATTGCTCTGGCTCAGGAAGGCGGTATCGGCTTTATCCACAAAAACATGTCCATTGAACGCCAGGCAGAAGAAGTTCGCCGTGTGAAAAAACACGAATCTGGTGTGGTGACTGATCCGCAGACTGTTCTGCCAACCACGACGCTGCGCGAAGTGAAAGAACTGACCGAGCGTAACGGTTTTGCGGGCTATCCGGTCGTTACCGAAGAAAACGAACTGGTGGGTATTATCACCGGTCGTGACGTGCGTTTTGTTACCGACCTGAACCAGCCGGTTAGCGTTTACATGACGCCGAAAGAGCGTCTGGTCACCGTGCGTGAAGGTGAAGCCCGTGAAGTGGTGCTGGCAAAAATGCACGAAAAACGCGTTGAAAAAGCGCTGGTGGTTGATGACGAATTCCACCTGATCGGCATGATCACCGTGAAAGATTTCCAGAAAGCGGAACGTAAACCGAACGCCTGTAAAGACGAGCAAGGCCGTCTGCGTGTTGGTGCAGCGGTTGGCGCAGGTGCGGGTAACGAAGAGCGTGTTGATGCGCTGGTTGCCGCAGGTGTTGATGTTCTGCTGATCGACTCCTCTCACGGTCACTCTGAAGGCGTTCTGCAGCGTATCCGTGAAACCCGTGCTAAATATCCTGATCTGCAAATCATCGGCGGCAACGTGGCAACAGCTGCAGGTGCACGCGCTCTGGCAGAAGCTGGTTGCAGCGCGGTTAAAGTCGGTATCGGCCCTGGCTCTATCTGTACGACTCGTATCGTGACTGGCGTAGGTGTTCCGCAGATCACTGCCGTTGCTGACGCAGTTGAAGCGCTGGAAGGCACAGGTATTCCGGTTATCGCAGATGGTGGTATTCGCTTCTCCGGCGACATCGCCAAAGCTATCGCCGCTGGCGCAAGCGCGGTAATGGTGGGTTCCATGCTGGCGGGTACTGAAGAATCTCCGGGTGAAATTGAACTCTACCAGGGCCGTTCTTACAAATCTTACCGTGGTATGGGCTCTCTGGGTGCGATGTCCAAAGGTTCTTCTGACCGTTACTTCCAGAGTGACAACGCTGCCGACAAACTGGTGCCGGAAGGTATCGAAGGTCGCGTAGCCTATAAAGGTCGCCTGAAAGAGATCATTCACCAGCAGATGGGCGGCCTGCGCTCCTGTATGGGCCTGACCGGCTGTGGTACTATCGACGAACTGCGTACTAAAGCGGAGTTTGTACGTATCAGCGGTGCGGGCATTCAGGAAAGCCACGTTCACGACGTGACCATTACTAAAGAGTCCCCGAACTACCGTCTGGGCTCCTGATTCTCTTCGCCCGACTTCATGTCGGGCGATTTATATTATCTGTTTCACTTGCCTCGGAATAAGCGTCAATGACGGAAAACATTCATAAGCATCGCATCCTCATTCTGGACTTCGGTTCCCAGTATACTCAACTGGTTGCGCGCCGCGTGCGTGAGCTGGGCGTTTACTGCGAACTGTGGGCGTGGGATGTGACAGAAGCACAAATTCGTGACTTCAATCCAAGCGGCATTATTCTTTCCGGCGGCCCGGAAAGTACTACTGAAGAAAACAGTCCGCGTGCGCCGCAGTATGTCTTTGAAGCAGGCGTACCGGTATTCGGCGTTTGCTATGGTATGCAGACCATGGCGATGCAGTTGGGCGGTCACGTTGAAGCCTCTAACGAACGTGAATTTGGCTACGCGCAGGTTGAAGTCGTAAACGACAGCGCACTGGTTCGCGGTATCGAAGATGCGCTGACCGCAGACGGTAAACCGCTGCTCGATGTCTGGATGAGCCACGGCGATAAAGTTACCGCTATCCCGTCCGACTTCGTCACCGTAGCCAGCACCGAAAGCTGCCCGTTTGCCATTATGGCTAACGAAGAAAAACGCTTCTATGGCGTACAGTTCCACCCGGAAGTGACTCACACCCGCCAGGGTATGCGCATGCTGGAGCGTTTTGTGCGTGATATCTGCCAGTGTGAAGCCCTGTGGACGCCAGCGAAAATTATCGACGATGCTGTAGCCCGCATCCGTGAGCAGGTAGGCGACGATAAAGTCATCCTCGGCCTCTCTGGTGGCGTGGATTCCTCCGTAACCGCAATGCTACTGCACCGCGCTATCGGTAAAAACCTGACTTGCGTATTCGTCGACAACGGCCTGCTGCGTCTCAACGAAGCAGAGCAGGTTCTGGATATGTTTGGCGATCACTTTGGTCTGAACATTGTTCACGTTCCGGCAGAAGATCGCTTCCTGTCAGCGCTGGCTGGCGAAAACGATCCGGAAGCAAAACGTAAAATCATCGGTCGCGTTTTCGTTGAAGTATTCGATGAAGAAGCGCTGAAACTGGAAGACGTGAAGTGGCTGGCGCAGGGCACCATCTACCCTGACGTTATCGAATCTGCGGCGTCTGCAACCGGTAAAGCACACGTCATCAAATCTCACCACAACGTGGGCGGCCTGCCGAAAGAGATGAAGATGGGCCTGGTTGAACCGCTGAAAGAGCTGTTCAAAGACGAAGTGCGTAAGATTGGTCTGGAGCTGGGCCTGCCGTACGACATGTTGTACCGTCACCCATTCCCGGGACCAGGCCTTGGCGTTCGTGTGCTGGGTGAAGTGAAGAAAGAGTACTGTGACCTGCTGCGCCGTGCTGACGCCATCTTCATTGAAGAACTGCGTAAAGCGGACCTGTACGACAAAGTCAGCCAGGCGTTCACTGTGTTCCTGCCGGTACGTTCCGTTGGCGTAATGGGCGATGGTCGTAAGTATGACTGGGTTGTCTCTCTGCGTGCTGTCGAAACCATCGACTTTATGACCGCACACTGGGCGCATCTGCCGTACGATTTCCTCGGTCGCGTTTCCAACCGCATTATCAATGAAGTGAACGGTATTTCCCGCGTGGTGTATGACATCAGCGGCAAGCCGCCAGCTACCATTGAGTGGGAATGATTTACAGCTAACTCACAGCTAATCATTTCTATTCAATCTAACAATCAACCCTCTGTTTTTACAGAGGGTTTTTCTTTATATCACATCATATCTATTCACTCTATCTCACATTTTTCGTCGGTACAAGTGACGGTATTACCCTAAAGGTATACTCTTCATACCGTCAAACCATGGATGCTTTACGGGTGAATTGTGCTTACTGATACCAAATTAAAAAACCTCAAACCGCAGGACAAACTGTATAAGGTTTCCGACCGTGACGGACTGTATGTCGCAGTGCTTACCTCCGGCTCTGTCTCGTTCCGGTACGACTACCGCATTAACGGACGACGGGAAACTCTGGTCATCGGTCAATATGGTCGTGACGGTATCAGCCTTGCGGAAGCTCGTGAAGAACTCATTGCTGCAAAGAAACTGCTGAAGGCAGGCCTGTCGCCTGCTGCGGCTAAACGTGACGGTATCAAAAAGATCCGCGGGGCTGAGACATTCGCGGTACATACCGACAGTTATATGAAGCACGTCATTCTGGCTGACAGTACCCGAGCCATGAAGCAGGCAGTGATAGACCGTGACATACTTCCTGTGCTTGGCAACAAGATGATGGCTGAGATCACCACATCGATGGTGCGCGATCTGTGCGACAGGATTGTTGAACGTGGCGGACGGGCTACAGCGGTACAGGCCAGAGAGATAATCAGCAGCGTATACCGACATGCCAATGACCGCGGGCATGGCCTGTTTAATCCTGCTGCTGACATAAAGCCTTCATCAATAGCCATGTTCAAGCCGCGCGACCGCACGCTGCAACCTGAAGAGATTGGCGTATTCTTCCGGGCGCTGGATAATGTCGGGGCTATGGCCACAATGAAACTGGCGATTAAGCTGGTTCTGCTTACCCTGGTCCGCAAAAGCGAATTCACCCACGCCACATGGTCAGAAGTCGATTTCAAAAAATGGACATGGACGATACCGGCGGAACGAATGAAGGGAAGCCGGGCACACGTTATCTATCTGCCAAAGCAAGCGCAGGATCTCATGGTTGGCCTGCAGATGTGCGCTGGTGGAAGTGAATACCTGGTGCCAGGGCGCTACAACTTCCGCAAGCCGTTATCCAATGGCGCACTAAACAGACTGATCAATACCACCGTCGAAGCGGTGAATGATGCCGGCGGCCATCTGGATAACTTCTCTGTGCATGACCTGCGACGAACAGCCAGCACTCTGCTGCATGAAGCTGGTTATCCATCTGACTGGATTGAAAAGGCGCTGGCGCATGAGCAGAAGGGCGTGCGAGCAGTGTACAACAAAGCGGAGTATGCCAGGCAACGTGCCTATATGTTGCAGCAGTGGGCGGATATGGTTGATTCCTGGATAGCAGGGGAGCACACCGATCTGGTGCCGTTCTCCCCGTCGAAGTTTGAGAAGTGGATGGAAAGTCAGTAATTAAGATAGTGACTTCCACCTTAGAAAATATACCTTTGCCCTTGAAATTACTGTTTTTAAATGAATACAAGTTACAATTGCAATGACTACAGGCCATAAAATGCAAACCAAAAGCGACATGAAAACGTTGATTCTTTCACTACTTCCGTGCAAAAGGCCAAGCGTATAAATAAAGATCACCACGTAAGTGGATATTATGTTGATCATTAACGTGCTCATTTTGTACGCTCATAATTGTCGTTATCAGATGTTGATGGAGTAGCGTTATTAAGTTCCGCAGTTAGCATCTCAACATCACCGCGCAACCGGTTTATTTCATCGTCGCGCTGCACAATCACAGCGCGTTGCTCTTCCAGTTGGCGGATTAACTCCGCCTCATTGAACATTGTCATGCAGCCTCCGTCCTTACAACCGGAATAGAGCAGCCTGACAGCAACTGCACCGCCGGACCTTCGCACTGATTACCCCATACATCAAAGCCATGCGACGACTGGCGTGCGAATAGTTCAATGCGCGGCACATCGCCCAGTAATTGCACCAGTTTTTCGCGGATGACGTCCGGCTTGCGCGAATTCTCCATGCGCGGTGCCGTTACGTGCTGGCAGATTGAAGCATCCATGCGGGCAGGAAGTTTGCCGCGCACCGCAAACAGACAGTCTTCACTGTTCGCCCGCGTCATGTGGCCCATGCCGATCGCGCTGTTGCCTTTGTGCTTGTTCGTCTTGTGCCAGGTGAATCCCTTCATTGTCATCAGCTTGAATCCCCACGCTTCGACAACTTTCAACGCCTCAACCGGCTGAGTCGGAACCCACCACATGGCCAACAGACAGTTTTCAGCGGCCAAATCCCACACAGGAAGGCGGCAGATATCCAGCACACTCATAACTGGATATTTAAAACCGGCACCGCGATTACCATCTGCGGCTTTGTCCCGGTATACCCATGGTGGATCTGCATAGATTAGCGTGTATTTCTTAGTCATAAACCACCCCGCAACATCCTATTCCGCTATAGTCGCCACGGCGAAGGCCGTTACCTTTTGTGATACATTGGTCCCTGCGAACCGCGATCCTTGCACGTTCAACATCACCAGAAGCAACATCCATACACTGAAGCCAAAGGTGAGCGGCAATGCGGAACTGCCCTTTTTTCTCTCTTTCAATCGCGCGTTTTTCGATCTCTATCGCCGCAGGAGTAACGGCGACAATCTTTGACGGACTGCGCATTGAAACCTTGTTCATGTGATATTTTTCAAGTCGGCTTAACTTTCTCACTTAATCCAACCCTCTCTGAAAATTAATGCCAGCAGATAAAGCCATGCTGAAACAGAGGCCAGGAATAAGTACCATCCTGACCATTTGCTCCAGTGCCTTAGCAGCACACTCATGCAGCGTTGCTCACAGGACGATATACACGTTGCTGAACCGGAGGCTTTTTACCCTGGAACTCTGCCGGGCTTGCTGCCTGACGTTCATCAAGCCAACGCTCAACTTCGTCACGGTTCCATGCGCAGCGTTTGTCAGTGATATACCAGCGTTTAGGAAATTCACCTGCGCGCTCCATACGGTCGATAGTGCTCCATGACAGTGGCACCACCGCCAGGAGTTCCTTCTTACCTAATGCACCTTTCATAAATACCTCTCTTGGTTGCAGTGCGGCGCGCGTGGCGCCGCGGTGGTGGTTACATAGATGTTTCGTTTAATTCTTCCCGACGAACGCTGTAAACGTCGGTGGCTTTTGCCAGCAGTTCGTCATCATCTGAAAGTTTTTGTGCAATGTATTTGTAAGCCTTATCCAGTTCGGAGACAGTGCTGTAATTCATCGCAGCGCTGGTAAAGGCCATCAGTATTTCTTCTGGATCGCGGCTATCCGCTTTACGCGTTTGCTCATCAGGCTTTTTCACTGGTTTAGCGTTGATCAGACTGTTCATTCCCGCAGCAGTAGTCGTTTGCGGAGTAATGTCTCGCTCAACGCGCGGTGCCGTTTCCTGTAATTCGTCAGGGGTGTAAACACCGAGAAGTACATCAGGAGCGTGCAGGCGAGCCCATCGTTTCGTGCAAAGATAGGCAAGCTGCTGGCGCGGATCCTGTTCCCACAATGGAGAGTTACGCACTCCGGCTTGCGCCATACTGATGGTAAGCTCACGGGGTTCTGCTTCTCCTTTAAGAACTGCTGACACAGTTACCGTCAGATTCGGTGATTTATCTGTTTTGCCGTTAACATTCGACCAGTCACCGCTCCAGCGATAATTCAGGCGTGTCGCTAGCAGGCTGGAAGAGGATACGACCGCGTTTACCAACTGTGCTTCGTAGCCTAACGTTCCGTTTACCACATGCGTTTTCTGCGCCACGGCGAAAGGGTTCATTCCCCACTGTGCCGCCTGCATGGTCACCGCCAGACAATCGGCAGGTTTGCCTTCAAGATGTTTCGGTACAGTCGCTTTGCTTTGTGACATCAACTCCGCGAAACGCACCAGTTGATTCATGCCCTCCGGGCTGAAGATTGCCGCAGCAGTACCTACAGTTGCGCCTGGTTGTGATGTGATTGCGATATCATTGCTCATACGTACATATCCTGTTTACGTGCCCAGTCAGGGCGTTTAATAATTTCCACTCCGCCCCACTCATCGTTGATGCGGCATTCGTGATAGGTATTCAGATCCCGGCGGAACAGAGCGTGCCCGGCATCGACATCCGGCGCATCCAGCTCGAACACGCGTACCGGATACCGACCACAATCAATGCTTTCGCTCACGGCAAGAAAGAAAAAACCATGCGGCTGACCAGTAACCCTCATTGCGCCTTCGCGGTACATTGCGTCCTGCACGTGGTAGCGGAATTCCTCGATGTGGCGTGCAAAACGGTCCATATCTGCAACCTTTTTCACGTCGACGATCACGTTGTGCTCGTTCAGCCATTTGTCTGGACGAATGCGGCACAACTCACCAGTCTCTTCATCATTCCAGTACATTGATGCTTCGCAGTAACCAGGTGCTCCCAGCATCCAGCGTGCCGCCGGGTGAGCCATTGCGCTATCACGCATAAGCTCCAGTTTCCGCCACTGCTCGGCATCAAGTACCGTAATCCCCATATCCGCTACATCACGAAGAAATGCTTCTTCGTCAGCTTTACCTTGTTTCGTCCGACGTTCGAATTTCGGTGAAACAATGAAGCGTTTGTTGAATTCTCCAGGCTCCAGAAGCAGACAGTGCAATGCGGTTCCCATATCCAGTGCAGACTTTTTCTCTTCGTCTTCTGGTGCTGCCTGAACCCATTTAAGAAGCGCCGGATTCTTGGCAACCATGTCCAGTTGCGACTTACTCACGCCGTCCCCGGCGTGGTAGTCTTCGTTGCTGATGTCGAAATAAATTCCCGGTTTCATGCCGCTTCCCTCTGCCCATCAATCCGATCCGCCAGATCCCAGCGGGCGATAATTGCCATTGCCTCGCGCCGGTAGGAATCCATCAGTTCTTCGAACTCTGGACTGTCTTTAGCGGCCTCCAGTACTTCCTGGCGAACGCCTTTACCTGCTACAGCGTCGAAAGTTGAGGCTAGTTGATGAAGCCGGATGCTCTCAATCAGTTCAACTTGTCGGTCATATAGCTGTTCTGACAGGCGGTAGTCCTTGTCGAATGCCAGCATGATTTTTTGAAGATTTTTCTGCTGATTAACGTTCATACCCACCTCAATATTTGATATACGCGTCCTGCACTTTGCCGCCAGCGATAGCCAACATTGCTTTCTGCGCGAATTCTTCGGGAATGCCTTGGGCTATCAGATCTGCGATTACTCTGCGGTTAACGGTACGGCGATGCTCTTTATCTGCAGCTCGGCGCGCTTCTTCGTCGGCGATACGCTTCTGTTCGTCAAGGCGGGCTTTTTCCTCCGCTTCTTTGCGAAGTCGCTCCAGCTCAGCGGCTTCATGCTCGCGTTTTTGAGCTACTGCGAGTGATTCTTCCAGTTTTTGGATGGTTGAATCCTTGGCTACTCCAGCTTCTGCTGCGTACTCCTGCCAACTTTCATCAAGTGCTACTGATTTAGCCTCTTGAATTCGTTCCTGAATATCAGATGATGGCAAGTAGTTTCCGGAGAGATCGATCACGTCAGCTAGTGCTCGCAAATTTGTCAGGCGTTGTTGCAGTGCTTCAGTGCGTAATTTCTCAGCATTTTCCCACTCGGTGAGTGGGCGGCGTACTTCATCACGAAGCCGATCGCATTCGATTACGAAGCGTCGTAACTCTGCTTCAACTACTTTCGGCTGTTCTTTCAGGCGTTTCAGATAATCACGTCCTGGTTTTTCTACCGCTGTTTTACTTCTTGAAACCTTCGCAGCCAGAGATGCAATGCGTTTTCTGCCTTTGTCTGTGCTAATGTCAGGCACTTCATTAACACCTTCACGGATCTGCTCGAGAAACTTTTCCAGCCCTTTTTCAACGTAAATTCTTGGTGCCATGTCTGGTGTGATTTCGATGATTGATAATTCACTCATTTGCTAACCTCCTCCCATATCTCGTTATCGTTTGCCACATCGCGAGCTTCTTTGCTGACGAAAGCCCACTTAATGCCTTCCTGTAAGGTGCGGAACTTCCAGCTCATGAATCCGCATGCAGTAACGCAGTACCAACCGTTGATGATTTTCCACTGCATAACTTGTTACCTCGGCTTGTTACCGTTGAGGTAATAATTATGCGTATTTGGTTTGGTGTCAATAGATATGAGTTAAAAAAAATTACCTGTAAGGTAATTAAAAAGACAATAAAAAAGCCGCCATTTGGCGACTTACTTACTGAAAAATATGATTTTATTGTTTGTTTTTTTCGTTCTGGTTGATGACAAATTCAATGTAACTTTCGATCTTTGCTTTCTCGGTTTCGGGTAACAATGCGTAGCGCGAGCGGTCATAGTTGATGGTCGCAGGGTCGTGCGGGTGAATCAGTAATTCATAGCCGTGACGCCCGAATGCGGATGCAACATTCTCCAGGGTGGAAATGGAAACGCTGACCTCATTGTTTAACAGGCGGCTGATTGTCACCTGGGAGACGCCAGATGCGCGGTGAAGTTTTCCCTGTGTTGAAAGGTCGCGGCTTTCGCTCATCCAGCGTTCCAGGTTATGAGCCGCCAGTTGACCAATGTCGCTTGGTCCGACAGGCTGAAAACCTTCCTGAGAAAGCGAGCGATCGATATCAAGCCAGTTACGGGGTTTATTGGCGGCAGCTTCGATTTTTCGCGCAACCTGGTCGCCGATAACCTTCTTGCCAAGAGCCCAGCGGTTTACCAGATTTGCCTGAGTTCCAAGTTTTTCTGCCATCCGCGTCTGAACACCATTGAATTCACGGTCGATCAAGTCGTTGAGATTTTGCCTGCGGACGTCCTGGATACTTTTCATTTTCTGGAAAATCGCCTCATATATGAATCAGTAGATGATTCAATTTAAAGCAATATTACCCAACAGGTAAATGCACCCCATAGGTAACTATCCTTGATTTTTGTTACCTTATGGGTGAATATTTATTATCTGAAATAAATATCAGGCAATAGCTATGAGCGATAACGGACATTTCGATTTCAAAAAGCACTGGCTTGCACTTACTCCGGATGAGCGTGAAGCCTTCGCACAGGAAGCCGGAACGACGAGTCACTATATCCAGACTCACTTAACAGGTAAGCGCAAAATGCCAGGTAAGGTATTGATGAATGGGCTTTTTAAAGCCTGTAAAACAAGACAATGGCTGCGCTCAAAAGCAGAACTGGCATACTTCTTCTACTCATGATATCCAGCCACAACCCTCTGTAGACCGCCATCCGGCGGTCTTTTCATATCTATCCGTACCTCAAAGGTAATAAAAAACCAAATATGGTTGATATTTTTTTGTGTCAGCACAAAATAACCGTAATCCCAATACTAATAACAGGGCTTACCATGGAAATCATTACACGTATTGATGCCGCAAAGCGCGGACTTAAACGCTACTACACCGGAAAACCATGTAAGCACGGACATGACAGTGAACGCTGGGTTTACAACGGACACTGTGTTGAGTGCACCATGGAATCAAACCGTCGCATCAGGGCAGAGATTAAGCAGATCATGATTAATTCCTCCCCACAACATTCAAGCTGATAGCGGAGATTAATCATGAGCAGACATGCAACAGATTGGGCCTGGGAGACAGATCCAGGTAGCTCGTCATTAAAGCTCATACTGCTCTCGATGGCTGACAGAGCCGATGAATATAACCTCTGCTACCCCAGCATAGAACGCCTCGTTAAAGACACTTGCCTGAATAAAAAAACCGTACAGGCCGGGCTTATATCGCTCATGAAAATGGGGCTTATTTCAGATACCGGAGAGAGAAAGGGAGCGACGAAAAGAGTGCGGGTTTTCTCTCTTAATATAACCAAAAAAGGGAACATTAAAGGCAACCTAGATGGGTGTAATGAACCCGAAAACGGTAATGTTCCCGAAAACGGGAATATACCCAAAAACGGGATGTTGAATGATCCCAAAAACGGGATGTTGAATGATCCCAAAAACGGGATCCAGAACCAGTCATATAACCAGTCATTTAACCAAGAGAGGGAGAGCAGGACAAAAACCGGGGATTCTGTGCCTCATGACCCCGGCGCAAACAACGCCGTGATGAATAACTTTGTTCCTCCTGGTGGGCCAGGGCAATTAGGCAAATTTGTCATGCATGAACAATGGCAACCATCAGATGACTTTCTTCGGAAAAGCTCATTGCAGGGGATCTACCTGGACAGTCTGCCAACGGCACAGGAACTTGCAGAGTTCAGAATTTACTGGATGGCTGAGGGTAAGGCATACCATCAGGCACAGTGGGAGCAGAAGCTGGCAAGGCGGCTGCAGATTAGCAGACAGAAGCAATCAACATTACCTGATAACAACGTTCCGCACTGGAACAGCCCTGAAGCATGGGAGGATTTCTTGTGAACAACGTTTTTACCGCGATACAAAACCGTGACGGAGAAGCCCTTTCTCGCATGTCAGGTTATGAGCATCAGTACACCAACAATGACAACGTAGTGAACATGTCAGCAGAGAGGCTTGTTGATGCCCTTTTCAAACAGTTGAAACAACTGTTTCCGGCGGCAGTGGTAACCAACCTGAAGACGCCAGAGCAGGAAGTTGCTGCAAAACAGCAGTGGATTGCTGCGTTTGCTGAAGGGGGGATCCGAACCCGTGAACAGGTTTCTGCTGGTATGCGCCACGCCCGCGCCAGTGAATCTCCGTTCTGGCCGTCGCCAGGGCAATTTATCAAGTGGTGCAAAGACAGCAAGATGGTTCTTGGCGTCACCATTGAAGATGTGATGGCGGAGTTTCACCGGTACAGCAAGGAAAAAAGTTTATATCCTGGTGGTCCCGAAAGATTCCCGTGGCGGCATCCGGTTATGTACTGGGTTGTATGTGACACCCGCCGTGCAATGTATCAGCGCCAGCTTAGCGAGATTGAGGTTGAGAAACACGCGCGCAGGCTGCTCGATGATTGGGCGAAAAAGGTGGCTTCCGGACAGCGGATACCCGATCCGGTGATCAGCATACAGGCAAAGCCAGAACCCATGAGTACGCCTCCGGACACAGGGAGAGACGTTTACCACCCGCCAGGGCGAAGTTTCGGGTGCATGCCTAACGCCGCCACCCTGGGGGGAATAACACCGGCGCAGTGGCTGATGGAGGAATACAGGCGGGGAAAGGCGGCAGGATTTATCAAGTAATACCAGCGCGATAGCGCATTTTTTTACGCCTACATGATTACCTTGCGGGTAATAAAATGTTCTAATTTCTATTGATTTCATGTCTTATGTGGTTTTTAATTACCTCAGAGGTAAATCATGAGAAAACAGATACAGGCTCTTGGTCGACTCAAAACAGGCCAGATGAACAAAACAGAATCTGCGTATTGCCAGCACCTTGAGCTGCGTAAACGTGCAGGAGAAATCGTCTGGTATCGATTTGAGGGTATCAAGCTTCGGTTAGCTGACAACACGTTCTATACGCCCGATTTTGCTGTGATGCTCGCCACCGGCGAGATGGAACTGCACGAAGTGAAAGGTTTCTGGACCGACGACGCCAGGGTGAAAACCAAAGTCGCCGCAGATCAGTATCCGTTCCGAATCATCGGGGTAACGGTTAAACCAAAGAAAGCAGGTGGTGGCTGGAACATCGAAGAGTTCTGAATCGACGATCTTTTTAGTTATCAATGTAATCAATAAGTTATGTGGATAAGCGAGGGTAAAGATGGAAATTAATATCAAAGGATTAGTTGCCGCCGGGCATGAGATGACTTCGGAACTGAAAGCTGAATGTGGTGCCGTTGATATGCGTAGTGTGGCAAAGCTGCTCAGCGATTTGGCAACGCAACTGGAAGTGCAACTGGCGCGTGCTAATGCGCTGGCCGAAGACCAGCAGAAAGCGATTGAGTCAATTAAGCAGGCTGATGCAGCTGTTAAGTTGGCACACGAGAAGTTTTCGGCGCTGGCGGCGGAGAATGCGATGTTGAAGCAACGGACACAGCAACTTATCGACATCATTAGTAATACTGACAATGACTACTGCATGTGTGGTTCTGCTATGAAAGACCACGTGCACAGCGGATGTGGTTATCCTACTGGCATGTTCGATTATTACTACAACCAGTGGCTGGAGTCAGATAACAAAACCCCAGCCACCGACGCTTTCCTGGCTGAAGTGCGGGCGCATGACCTCAACGCTTTCATCCAGCATCACAGTGCAGAACTGGATGCGCATATTAAAAACGGTGGTGAGCAGTTCGACGAAAAATCAGTACGCATCAGAGACATCATCGTCTCAGCCCGCTTGTTCAGGGAGCAAATTCGCAAAGGAGCCGCGCTATGAGCAAATCATACATCGTTATTCAGCAGTACTGGTGGTGCAACGAGAAAGGCCATGGAGTTGAATACACGACAGACGGCGTTGACTTCGATAAGCGCGATAAGGCAATCAAGCATGGTCTGAAAACACAAGGTAGTGATGATTTCAACATCGGCGTTATCGAAGGCGGTAAGCTTGTTTCCTTCGACTGGATGAATGAGCCAGTGGGTGAAAGTGCAGAGACACTTGCTGAAATTGCAGAAGCCATCGGTTACGAAGGAACCGCCCAATGAGCAACATCGACAAACAGGCGCTGCGTGAAATCGCAGCGGAAGCAGTTGGCGCACATGAGCGCCTTAGTGTTATGCCGCCTGATGACATTTTCGATATCTCACTGGCAGAAGGAACTCAGCTTGATGCAGATATCACTGCCTTGAACGCGCTGAACTCCGCAGCAAACCCCACTACCGTGCTGGCGCTGCTGGATGAGCTGGAAGCCGCAGAAAAGAAGACTGTCGAAATGCCAACCTTCGACGGCTATGTGCCACACGTTGCGCGAGAACTTCAAGCGGCATTCCGCATCGCCTGTGATAACGCTGGCATCAACGCCGCCGCAGCCGGTAAAGGAGAGTGAAATGGCTAAATTTACAGACGTACACGACCTGTTAACTGCTTATCAAAAACAGGCCCGAAAAGTACCGCCTAAGGGAGTTTACGCATCAAAGCAGCGACAACAGGAAGTCCAGGCGGCGCACACGAGAAAGGTAATGCGCCAGCGTAAGCGCTCTGTTGGAAAGTCTAACAAATTAGGATTTCGTCGCCGGGCAGAAACTACGGCGGCGCTGATTTGCGAAATGAATTTTTGGGCGCTGGTGTGTCGTTCAAACCGCAAGAATTCCATCCAGGGTGAGGGATAACCATGAGCACTATTACCAGAGAATTCACCAAAGAGCAGTTACAGCAAATTATCGAAACTGACCACGTTCAATGCGGTGAGGCTTCGGCGCTGGCGCGTATCGCGCTGGCATCGCTCGAAGCGGAGCCTGTGGCGTGGGCGCACAGATTAATCAACAAGCGTAACGGAGTCGTTCACCCTTGGGTTTACGGTAGCGCAGAGGCGTGTCCAAGCGAGGGGGATATCTTCAATATTGAGGTAATGCCGCTCTACACCGCCCCGCCAGCGCCGGTATCTGTGCCCGCTGCGATGGAAATGGATGATGACTTTGACAGCGCGTTGGAACACGGAAAAGCTGTTGGCTGGAACGCCTATCGCGCCGCCATGCTTCAGGGTGCCGATCGACCACAAAACGAACCGCAAAATATTCCGGAAAATATTCCAGCCACACAGTTTAAGCCGGTAGCAGACCTGTACGGCCTAACCTCGCCAACCGGCGGTGAAACATCGTTCACTTTCGATGCTGTTGAAGCTCGCGATTTTATTGATGGCGGTTGGTCATGTCAGGAGTACGTGGAGCTTGAACGCTTTCAGGAGGCTGTTAGCGGCAACCCTCCGGTAATCCCGGATAGCTGGACTAAGTGCAGCGAGCGGATGCCCGAAAAAGATGGAAAATATCTCGTCGCTTCTTCTTTCGGTATCGTTACTGCCTGGTTCGATCCTGCGTGGAGTAACAAGTTTCAGGATTGCGATACAAATTGCGATGAGGGAATGGAAGATTTCGAAGGGAAAGTTTTCAGGGTAACTCACTGGCAATCGCTGCCAGCAGCGCCGAAGCAGGGGGATGAATGAGCTATATCTTCCTGATTATGGTGATTACTAGCCAAAGCATGAATATGCAGGTTGAGCCGATGGAAAGCATGGCGCAGTGCCAAGCTGCAATCAAAGCGATCGGACTTGCTGATGAACAGCGTTCGTGGAATGAAACATCGCCGCGCATCAATAACATCAAATGTGTCGAGGTGAAGTGATGGCTAAATCCGCAGCCGAACGCAAAGCAGCGCAGCGCGCCAGACAGAGCGCAGCCGGTGAACGCAAGGTTGAACTGCAACTCGACGAGCAGGAAGTGGAGATGTTGGCGCGAAATTGCGCCGCCCGTCGCCCCGGGCGTGCGCCTTACGAATTTGGTGAGTATATAGCGTTACTGATCCGCCAGGATGATGCACGCGTGCGCGGGCGTATAAAATCGATCAGCAGAAAACGTTGCGGTAAGTGCGGCGAGAGAGTTCCAGTTAATTCATGCCCGTGTAATGGTGACTCGCAATGCTGGGTGACTAAAGGCTGGCATGAAACGAAATTAATAGTGTGACATGTCACGAGTAGATTATGCATGATGAATTTGACGGGTTTTGAATACTGCCGCCAACTATGGCGGCTTTATTTTGCATGGTACTATTACCACAACGGTAACTATTACCACGGTGGTTATGATGCCTGCTGAACCTAAAACCTATAAACGCAAATCAACGCAATTTAAGCCGCTCACAGCAATGCAGGAGGCTTATTGCCAGTCATACATCAAAACGCCTGAAAACCAGACTCAGGCAGCGATTAACGCAGGATTCTCCCCAAATACAGCGGCAGTTAAAGCCAGTGTCATGATGCGCGATGAACGCATTCAAAAACGGATTGCCGAGCTGATGGAAGAGCGCAACAAACGAATGCGTGTCAGTGCTGATTACGTTCTCATGCGCCTGGTGGAGATCGACCAGATGGACGTGATTGATATCCTCAACGACGATGGGAGCCTTAAGCCAATCCGCGAGTGGCCGAAAATCTGGCGCACTACGCTTAGTGGCTTTGATCTGTCATCGACCATCATGAACATGAACGAGGATTCGATAGAGACAATCCTCAAAAAAATTAAATGGCCTGACAAGGTGAAGAACCTTGAGCTGATTGGTAAGCATGTTGATGTCAACGCGTTCAAAGAACGCCTGGATGTTAATGTGAATGTGACAATTGCTGATCGCATAGCGGCAGCCAGGAAGAGACTGAAAGAACGTCAGGATGGCAATCAGTGACAGATACAGCGTTATCTCCTGAAGAGCAGTTGATCGAGGATATTGCAGGGTTCACTCACGATCCGCTTGGCTATGCCCTCTATGCGTTCCCGTGGGGGGAAGAGGGGACTGAACTGGCACATGCTACCGGCCCACGTCAGTGGCAGGCCGATGCGTTCCGAGAGATACGTGATCACCTGCAGAATCCAGAGACGCGCTATCAGCCGCTTATGCTGGCACGCGCTTCTGGTCACGGTATTGGTAAATCCGCATTCATCTCAATGCTGATCAACTGGGGCATGTCCACTTGTGAGGATTGTAAGGTCGTGGTGACCGCCAACACCGACAACCAGCTACGAACGAAGACCTGGCCGGAAATTATCAAGTGGTCGAACCTTGCTATCACGAAAGACTGGTTTACCTGTACCGCTACCGCGATGTACAGCAATGATCCTGGACACGACAAGCGGTGGCGAGCTGACGCAATCCCCTGGTCTGAGCACAACACTGAGGCATTCGCCGGACTACACAACGAGCGCAAACGCATCATCGTGGTATTCGATGAAGCGTCGAACATTGCGGATCTGGTGTGGGAGGTAGCAGAGGGTGCGCTGACGGACGAAGACACCGAAATCATCTGGGTGGCGTTCGGGAACCCGACGCGTAATACCGGACGTTTCCGCGAATGTTTCCGCAAATATAAACACCGCTGGAAAACTGCGCAGATTGACAGCCGGACGGTGGAAGGCACTAACAAACAGCAGTTGCAGAAATGGGTTGATGACTACGGGGAAGACAGCGACTTCGTTAAAATCCGTGTGCGTGGCATATTCCCTGATGCATCTGAATTGCAGTTTATCCCTACCGGTCTTACTGACGAGGCAATGAAACGGGTGGTAACCGCTGCGCAGGTTGCACATGCTCCGGTGATAATCGGCGTTGACCCGGCATACTCCGGCGTTGATGACGCTGTGATATACCTGCGGCAGGGGCTGCACAGTAAGGTGCTATGGACTGGTAACAAGACCACCGACGATCTGATTATGGCGAAGCGTATCGCTGACTTTGAAGACCAGTATCAGGCTGACGCAGTGTTCATCGACTTTGGTTACGGTACCGGTCTGAAGTCAATCGGTGACGGCTGGGGTCGTACATGGCAACTTGTTCCGTTCGGCGGTGCGTCTACTGACCCGCAGATGCTCAATAAGCGCGGGGAGATGTTCAATGCATGCAAGACATGGCTGAGGCTGGGCGGCATGCTGGATGACCAGGAAACAGCGGACGACCTGTCGGCGGCAGAGTACAAAGTTCGAGTGGACGGTAAAATCGTTATCGAACCGAAGGAAGATATCAAAGAGCGGCTTGGGCGTTCTCCTGGTAAAGGCGATGCGCTACTGCTGACGTTTGCGTTCCCTGTGTCGAAGCGTCTGCGAATTCCCGGGCAGCAGAACCAGCAAGGCAAGGCCATCACAGATTACGATCCCTATGCTTAATCCTCTGGTGGGGATAATGTCGTTGATATCCTCTGGTGAGGATAAAACAAAGCCAGCTCATAGGCTGGCTGTTTGTGACATGTCACGGTGTTATTGCTCGCTTAACTTCTGCTTCAGCAAGTAACCTTCAAGCATCCAGATTTTGTTTACAGCATTCTGCCGGGCAATCTTCCGACCAATTTCTGCATCAAAGTTTTCCGGGCTTGCACAGGCACTCTCTCCGGTAACGGTGAAGCCATTCTTCAGTACCAATACGCAGAAAGTGAGAAGGTGCAGAGCATCAGGGGTGGCTTCGACATAAGGCTCCGGATTATAAATAAGGTCATCTTCTTTAGCCTGGTGGTCACCCTGCGCAGCAGTGAAAAAATGCTCACTGCAAATGAGGCCTTCAATTTTCTCAGGTGTTACACGAGGTGCCGTTTTGCCTTTCTCAACGATTTGCTGGTCGTTCATAATCTCACCTTAAAAAAATGCCCGGCGAACCGGGCGAACTGGAAGCAATGAGTTATGCCTTCCGTGGCTGTACTGGTTTACAGCATGAAGTCATCGCAATGGCGTCGTGCTGTAAAAAGGGCGGTGATAGTCCTTCAAGGGAAACCATCACCGCCAAGCCCCTGGAACTTCTGGCATCACGGTCCTTAGGCGTGATTCTGGCGTGGCATGCAGGATTCGAACCTGCGACCAACCGCTTAGAAGGCGGTTGCTCTGTCCAACTGAGCTAATGCCACAACGCTGAGAGCACTTAGCCTGTTAAGGCGCCACACTTTGTCGCGGCTCCATAAATGCTCTCATCGTTGTACCCTCGTCTCTTCCGAGGCGTCACACCGAATCGCCGGGATGGTGAATCCCCGTGCGCGGAATAAAACCGCTCGACTTGCACATTCCGGCCACCTGGTTCGTTTGCCCGAGCAAGGGAGGGTGCCCCTTAAACGTATCCAGACCGCTATCGGCGCATGTGCCATACGCCGTACTGCTCAAAATAAAAGCTCACTCCACCTGTTCAATTTAACGACAAGCCAGTCAGGTTAATAACTGGAATGAACCATTTGCTTACCTAAAAGGTAATAATTCGTGCGTTAAATGTCAACTATCTACGATAAATAAATCATATGTGGTTAAATTGGTAATAATTTAATTGCGTACGGAGCTATTGCTATGTGTATCGGCAGCAAGCCATCAGTGCCAGCGGCACCAGAAGTACAGGCCGCGCCACAGGAGCAGGATGCAGCAGTTGTCAGTTCTCGTGACGACGAAGAGCGTCGCCGCCGTGCAGCCGCAGGACGCAGTTCCACTCTGCTGACTGGTGCGCAGGGCGACACTTCAACCGCAAATACCAGCGGTAAAACGCTGCTCGGTCAGTAACGGAGTAGGCAGAGATGGCGGAAACCGAAAAAGAGCGTCTGCTGAAGCAGCTCGCACAGCTGAAGAGTGAGCGCACATCGTTCGAGTCGCACTGGCGCGACCTGAGCGATTTCATCAATCCGCGCGGCTCCCGCTTTCTGACGTCTGATGTAAACCGTGATGATCGTCGTAACACTAAGATTGTTGATCCTACCGGCTCAATGGCTCAGCGCATTCTGTCCAGCGGCATGATGTCCGGCATCACCAGCCCGGCCCGTCCATGGTTCAAACTGGCAACTCCAGACCCTGACATGATGGATTACGGCCCTGTGAAGGTCTGGCTGGAAGTCGTGCAGCGCCGCATGAACGAAGTGTTCAACAAGTCTAACCTGTATCAGTCACTGCCTGTCATGTACGCCAGCCTGGGTACTTTCGGTACCGCTGCAATGGCTGTACTCGAAGATGACCAGGACGTTATCCGCACAATGCCTTTCCCGATTGGTAGCTACTACCTGGCTAACAGCCCGCGCGGCAGCGTCGACACTTCCTTCCGTCAGTTCTCCATGACCGTGCGCCAGTTGGTGCAGGAGTTCGGTCTGGATAACGTCAGCGCATCAGTGAAAGGAATGTGGGAAAACGGCACGTATGAAACGTGGATCGAGGTTAACCACTGCATTACGCCAAACATTAACCGCGACACCGGGAAGATGGACAGCAAGAACAAGCCGTTCCGCTCCGTGTACTTCGAGAGTGGTGGAGATTCCGACAAGCTGCTGCGTGAATCCGGCTTCGATGAATTCCCGATCCTGGCTCCACGCTGGGAAGTTAACGGCGAAGACGTTTACGCCTCATCCTGCCCTGGCATGCTGGCACTCGGTCAGGTTAAAGCCCTTCAGGTTGAGCAGAAGCGTAAAGCTCAGCTTATCGATAAAGCCACTAACCCGCCAATGGTTGCACCTACTTCACTTAAAACGCAGCGTGTTTCCCTGCTGCCCGGTGATGTGACGTACCTCGACGTGTTGAGTGGTCAGGACGGTTTCAAACCTGCATACCTGGTAAACCCGAATACTGCAGATCTGCTGGCTGATATTCAGGATACCCGCCAGACCATCAATAGCGCCTACTTCGTTGACCTCTTCATGATGCTGCAAAACATCAACACCCGCTCTATGCCGGTGGAAGCGGTGATCGAGATGAAGGAAGAGAAACTGCTGATGCTTGGCCCGGTGCTGGAGCGCCTGAACGACGAAGCACTCAACCCGCTTATTGACCGTGTGTTCTCCATCATGTCTCGCAAGAACATGCTTCCTCCACCGCCGGACGTTATGCAGGGTATGCCGCTGCGCATCGAATACATCTCCGTGATGGCTCAGGCGCAGAAATCTATCGGCCTCACCAGTCTGTCGCAGACCGTTGGTTTCATCGGTCAACTGGCACAGTTCAAACCTGAAGCACTCGACAAGCTCGATGTGGATGAGGCTATCGACGCGTTCTCCGAAATGTCAGGCGTATCGCCTACCGTCATCGTTCCTCAGGAGCAGGTGCAGGGAATTCGTGAAGAACGCGCCAAACAGGCACAAGCCGCACAGGCAATGGCAATGGGGCAGGCCGCAGCGCAGGGAGCCAAGACTCTCAGCGAAACTCAGACCACTGACCCTAGCGCATTAACCGCTATCGCTAATGCAGCAGGAGCACCGCAGCAATGATGGATATCGACGATGAAGGCCGCAAAGAAGAGCTTGACGCCAAACAGCAACTTCTGGCGCAGCGCGATATCGACGACATCCAGTTCGTTATGGGCAGCGAGCAGGGCCGCCGCGTGATCTGGTCACTGCTTGAGAAAGGTCAGGTGTTCGGTGCTTGCTTCAACGTAGATCCGCACATCACAGCATTCAACGAAGGGCAGCGCAACCTGGCTCTGGTTCTGTTTCAACGCGTCATGGCGCACTGCCCCGATCAGTATCTGAAGATGGCCGCAGAGGCCAGTGAACAGGAGTGACCATGAATTTATTTGAACGTTTGCTGCATCGCCGTCTTTGCAATGAGCAACCAGCTGATGGTGGCGCAGCTCCTGCTGCATCTGAACCTGCTGCATCAACTGGGGATAATCCGGCACCAGCTGGCGATCCGGCTAAACCGGAAGGCGATAAGCCGCAGCCAGGCACTGAAGGTGACAAACCTCAGGAAGAAAAACCTGCTGATGGTGATAAGCCTGAAGAGAAAAAGCCTGGTGAAGACAAAGAGCAGAAGCAGGAAGGCGCGCCGGAGAAATACGAGTTCAAACCAGCTGAGGGCCAGGAGCTTGATGCTGCTGCCCTGGAACAATTCGAGCCTATCGCCCGTGAACTGAACCTGACCAATGATCAGGCGCAGAAGATGGTCGACCTGTACGGCACCAAGATCATGCCAATGGTCCAGCAGCAGCAGGTTGAAGCCTGGCAGAAAACCACCGAGCAGTGGGCTGCTGACGTTAAGGCAGACAAGGAGATCGGCGGCGATAACCTGACCGCAAACCTCAGCGCTGCGCAGCGTGCACTGGAACAATTTGGTGATCAAGAACTGAAAGAATACCTGGATTCAACCGGTCTGGGTAATCACCCGGCGCTTGTTAAAGCGTTTATCAAAGTCGGCAAGGCAATGTCAGAAGACAAGGTTGTCACCGGCGGTCATGAAAGCGGCGGCAGTGACCTTATCTCCGCCTTCTATCCCAAAAAGTGAGGTATGAAAAATGGCTTTAATCGGTCAAACTCTGCCATCGTTGCTTGACATCTACAATCGTACTGACAAGAACGGGCGAATCGCGCGCATCGTGGAGCAGTTGGCGAAAACCAACGACATCCTGACCGATGCGATCTATGTGCCGTGTAACGACGGCTCAAAGCACAAAACCACCATCCGCGCAGGTATTCCTGAACCGGTATGGCGCCGCTATAACCAGGGCGTTCAGCCAACCAAAACCCAGACCGTACCAGTGACCGATACAACCGGTATGTTGTACGACCTGGGCTTCGTTGATAAGGCTCTGGCGGACCGTTCCAACAACGCCGCCGCGTTCCGTGTTTCCGAAAACATGGGAAAGCTGCAGGGCTTCAACAACAAAGTAGCCCGCTACGCTATTTACGGCAACACCGATGCTGAGCCTGAGGCTTTCATGGGCCTGGCGCCGCGCTTCAACACGCTGAGCACCAGCAAAGCGGCGAGCGCAGAGAACGTATTCAGCGCCGGTGGTAGCGGCTCTACCAACACCTCCATCTGGTTTATGTCATGGGGTGAGAACACTGCTCACATGATCTATCCGGAAGGCATGGTTGCAGGCTTCCAGCATGAAGACCTTGGTGACGACCTGGTAAGTGACGGTAACGGCGGCCAGTTCCGTGCGTATCGTGACGAATTCAAGTGGGACCTTGGTCTGAGCGTGCGTGACTGGCGTTCAATTTCCCGCATCTGCAACATCGATGTGACCACGCTGACCAAAGACGCATCAACTGGTGCTGACCTGATCAGCATGATGGTGGATGCATATTATGCCCGCGACGTGGCAATGCTGGGTGATGGCAAAGAGGTTATCTATGCCAACAAAACCATCCACGCATGGCTGCACAAACAGGCTATGAATGCCAAAAACGTAAACCTTACCATCGAAGAGTACGGCGGTAAGAAGATCGTTTCCTTCCTGGGCATTCCTATCCGTCGCGTGGATGCAATCCTCAACACTGAATCTGCCGTAACGGCGTAAGGAGAGAGAATCATGTTGCTTGATCAACAGGCTTTGTTCTCCGCGGCTCAGGCCATTACGGCCACCGCGGCATCAACCAACGTCATTGACACCGGCTCCAGTAAGGATGTCGGTAAAAATGGCGATATCCCGCTGCTGATTCAGGTTGTTGAGGCATTTAACACCCTGACCAGCCTGACCGTAACGGTGCAGACTGATGACAACTCGTCTTTCAGCTCTGCAACAGATGTGATCTCCATGGTCATTCCTCTGGCATCCCTGACCGTTGGTTACAAAACGCCGGTCATCACGCTGCCGATGAAGCTGGAGCGCTACATCCGACTTAACTACACCGTCACCGGTACCGCGCCGACCACTGGCAAAGTAACCGCTGGCATTGTTGGCGGGGTGCAGACCAATGTCTAAATATCGCGTCAAAGAACGCTCATTCATTAATGGCAAGCTCTGCGAACCAGGCGATATTGTGGAGTTTTCCGGGGAGGCTGGCAAAAACCTGATTCCTTATAACGACGGTGATGTCGTGGTGAAGGAAGACGTTCTGCCAACCAATGAAGAGCTTCAGGAGCTTGACCAGCTTCGTACCATTTACGAAGAGATGTTCGGCGAAGCTCCGCATAAAAACACCAGCGCAAAAACTCTCAAAGAGAAGATTGATGCCCGGCGTAAAGAACTGGGCGTGTAAGCGCTCAATAAAGTGCTAAAAGCCGGGGCCATTCGGCCCCGCTTTTCTATGCGGAGACCTGAGAATGAAAACTGTAAACATGAAAACAGGCACCGACTCATTCGTTGGTGAAGATGGAAAACCAGAAACCAAAGATCAGTATCCGTGGGGTCTGCGCATCACGCTGGATAACGAATCTCTGCAACGTCTCGGCCTGAATGCAAAATCACTGCCAGCGGTAGGTGATAGCGTTTCAGTTATGGCAATGGCTAACGTATGTTCTGTGTCTACCCGCACCACAGATCACGGTGAAGACAACTATGTTGAGCTGCAGATCACCGATATTGGCCTGGCTCCACAGAAACGTGATGATGCCAAAGAGCTGAAAGATGCTTTCTACCCAGGCGGGGAGGATGATTAATGGCCTCCGTTATCGAGATCTGCAACCGCGCGCTGAGCAATATCGGCAACAGTCGCAGCATTAACAGTCTGAATGAAGCCAGTAAAGAGGCCGGACAGTGCTCTCTGCATTTTGATGCTTGCCGCGATGCTGCTTTGGCTGACTTTGACTGGAACTTTGCTACCAAGCGCGTGGCGCTGGCTGATACCAACAATCCGCCGCCGGACTGGGCTTATTCCTATCAGTATCCGACTGACTGCCTGCGCATCACCGAAATTATGGTGCCCGGTATCCGTAATCCGACGGCGGGCATGCGCATCAACTATGAAGTTGGGTCTGATGCCGACGGCACCGGAAAGCTGATCTACACCGATCAGCCTCAGGCATGGCTGAAGTACATCGCGCGCGTCACCGACGTGAACATGTTCGATGCAATCTTCATGGAAGCGCTGTCCTGGCGTCTGGCCGCCGCCATCAATATGCCGCTGACCGGCAGCGCAGATCTCGGTAACAACGCACTGACTATGTACCGCAGCGTCATCCTGAGCGCTGGCTCGCACAGCCAGAACGAATCGCAGGAGCCGCAGCCGCCAGTTGATGAGTTCACCGCAGCGAGGTTGTCATAATGGCTTTCAGTTGGATCCAGCCGAGCTTTGCCGGCGGTGAAATTGGCCCGTCGCTGTACGGGCGCATCGATATGTCGAAGTATCAGGTGGCGCTGCGCAAATGCGACAACTTTATTGTCCGTCAGTATGGCGGGGTGGAGAATCGCCCGGGCACGCGCTTCGTCGGCGAAGCCAAATATCCGACGCGAAAATGCCGCCTTATCCCTTTCCAGTTCTCGACCGTCCAGACTTATGCGCTGGAGTTCGGGCACAACTATATGCGCGTTATTAAAGACGGTGCGTATGTGCTGAACAGCAGCAATGTGATCTACGAGCTGGCTATGCCGTATGCTGAGGCCGACCTGTTCCGCATTAAATTCACGCAGAGCGCAGACGTGCTTACGCTGGTTCACCCTGCCTACCCGCCGAAGGAGCTGCGCCGTTACGCGCACGACAACTGGCAGATCGTCGATGTCACCACAAAAAACGGACCGTTCGAAGATATAAACGTTGACGAGTCAGTGAAGGTTTACGCCAGCGCCAGCACCGGTACCATCACGCTGACGGCCAGCTCTGCTATCTTCGGCGCTGAGCAGGTAGGTAAACTGTTCTATCTCGAGCAGCCTGCAGTTGATTCCGTTCCTGTCTGGGAGACCAGCAAGACCACAGCAATCAACGACGTTCGCCGTGCAGACAGTAACTACTACCGCGCCAATACTGCTGGCAAGACCGGAACACTTCGCCCTTCGCATACAGAGGGAATGTCGTGGGATGGCTGGGGCGGTACTGGTTCAGATGATACCGGGATCCAGTGGGAGTACCTGCACAGCGGTTTCGGCATTGCCAAAATCACAGCAGTGGCTGGCGATGGCCTGACCGCAACTGCCGATGTGGTCTCATTCATTCCGTCTCAGGTAGTAGGCTCTGCTAACGCAAGCTATAAGTGGGCCAAATACGCATGGAACAGCGTTAATGGCTACCCGAGCACTGTTGTTTATTACCAGCAGCGCCTGTACTTTGCCGCGTCTACCGCGTACCCACAAACCATCTGGGCAAGCCGCACCGGCGATTATAAAGATTTCGGTAAGAACAACCCAATTCAGGATGATGATCGTATTATCTACACCTACGCCGGGCGGCAGGTGAATGAGATCCGTCACCTGATTGACGTTGGTAATCTGGTTGCTCTGACTTCCGGCGGGGAATATACGATATCCGGGGACCAGAATAAGGTCCTCACACCGTCGGCGTTCTCGTTCAGCTCTCAGGGGAATAACGGGTCCAGTAACGTACCACCTATCGCCGTGGCTAACATCGCGCTGTTCATCCAGGAAAAGGGTAGTGTGGTGCGTGATCTGGCCTACTCCTTCGATGTCGACGGATATCAGGGCACCGACCTGACCATACTGGCAAACCACCTGTTCCAGAAACACAGCATTGTTGACTGGTCATTCTGCATCGTTCCGTACAGCAGCGCGTTCTGCATTCGTGATGACGGTAAATTACTGGTGCTCACGTATCTGCGCGATCAGCAGGTTTTCGCCTGGGCACCGCAGTCCAGCGCTGGTAAATACGAAAGTACCTGCTCAATCAGTGAAGGCAGCGAGGATGCTGTTTACTTCGTGGTTAATCGTACTATCAATGGGCAGACAGTACGTTACATCGAACGCCTTTCCAGTCGCCTTTTCACCAACGATGAAGATGCGTTCTTTGTCGATTGTGGCCTGAGCTACGATGGGCGCAACACATCATCACGCACAATGACTATCAGCGGTGGCACCGGTGACTGGAGCTATCAGGTTGATTACCAGGTTACTGTGAGTGGTGGGGCATATTTCGTTAATACTGATGTGGGTGCTCAGATTCAGTTCCCATATACCGGAACGGATCCAGACACCAACGAACCGGTGGCTAAAGAGCTGCGCGGCGATATCATCTCGGTAACAAGCAACACTGCGGTTACCGTCCGATTCAATCGCAACGTTCCGGCGATACTTCGCAATGTGGCCACAACTAACTGGCAAATGGCTCGACAGACGTTCGGTGGCCTGTCGCACCTCGAAGGGCAGACGGTAAACATTCTGTCAGATGCCAGCGTTGAACCACAGAAAACAGTAACTGGTGGCTCTGTCACGCTGGAATCACCAGGCGCAGTTGTGCACATCGGTCTTCCTATCACCGCTGAATTCGAAACTCTGGATATCAATATCAACGGGAAGGAAACGTTGCTGGACAAAAAGCAGGTCATTCCTACTGTCACGATGGTGGTCAATGCCAGCCGTGGAATATGGGCCACCACTCCGGGCGGAACCTGGTATGAATATCCTCAGCGGGAATTTGAGTTCTACGACGATCCTGTTGATGACGCTACCGGCAAGGTTGAAGTAAAACTCGACAGCAACTGGGATAAAAACGGACGTGTTAAGGTTCGCCAGCTCGACCCGCTTCCGCTTTCTGTTCTTGCCGTATTGCCTCGCCTTACAGTCGGAGGCTTCTGATGATTAACGCTCAGATCGTACCCGCTACAGCAGAGCATATCGAAGCCATTATTCCGCTTGTTCGCCAGGATGATATCGATGAATTTCTTGCAACCAACGGATGGAGTCCGCGCCGCGTGCTGGAGACCGGTCTGCGCACGTCAACATTTTGCTGTGCCGGATTGATTAACGGCGAAGTGGTTACTGTCTTTGGCGTGGCACCAGCATCGATGATTGGCGGAAGTGGTATCCCATGGCTGGTGGGCACTGACGCGCTGGAGAAATACCAGCGCACTTTCCTGCGCCGGTGCGGAAAAGTGGTCAATGCAATGCTGACTGTTTACCCGTATCTTGAAAATTATGTTGATGCGCGTAACCACACTGCGCGCATCTGGCTTCACTGGCTGGGATTCACCATCGATGAACCTCAGCCATATGGCATTAACAACCTACCGTTTCATCGTTTCCACATGGAGAGAAAATAATGTGCAGCCCGGCTATCGCTCTCGCTGGCGCCAGTGTCGCATTAAGTGGCGTTTCAGCATACAACCAGTACCAGCAAGGTAAGTATTCGTCTGCTGTTGCCGAGCAAAATGCAGAGGTGGCTACGGCACAGGCACAGGATTCTATCAACCGTGGTAATGCTCAGGCTGATGAGGTTCGCCGTCGTAACCGTCAGGCTGCTGGCACTCAGGCGGCAACAATGGGCGCAACTGGTGCTGATCTCTCCACTGGTGGAGCGCTTGATATCTTTGGCGACACAGCTCAGTTTGGCGCGCTTGATGCGCTGACTACGGTTAATAACGCTCAGCGTGAAGCATATGGCTATCAGGTTCAGGCTGAAAACTACAAAGCTCAGGCCAGCTCAGCACGCAAGCAGGGGAATATGGGCGCATTTACCACACTGCTGACTGCTCCACTTCAGGCATACGGCGCTTACCAGATTGGCGGCGGAACGTGGTCACCATTCACTCAAAGCAAAGCGGCACCGATCAGCGCTGCCATCGGCACACCAACCGGTCGATAAGGAGACATAGAAATGCCAACAGTACCAACAGTCACTGGTCGTCAGGTCGAAAGCAGAGGGTTTCAGTCTCCTGGTTTTCAGGCATTCGATCAGCCAAACATCGGTGACGCACTGACGCAGGTAGGGCCAAAGGCAATGGATGTTTTTGCTCAGGCAAAGCAGCGTGCCGATGTTGCTCAGGCTCAGGATGCCTCACTACAACTCAGCCAGATTTCCAGTGATCTACTGACTAACCCTGATACCGGTCTTCTCAACATGCAGGGTAAGAACGCTCTTGGAAAGGGGCAGGCTTATACTCAGCAGTTCGATGCTCAGGCAGAGCAGATCGCGATGACACTTCCGGAAGGTGCCCGTGCTGGTTTTATGCAGCAGGCGCAGCAGCAGCGCATTCAGTTCACTACCCAGGCTGGTCGACATGAGATAAGTCAGCTCAATGCCTATGAAGAAGGCCAGTTCCAGGCAACGCTGGCGAACAACGGTAAATTAGCCGCATCTGCCTACGGAGACAATGCCAACTATGTGCTCTACAACCAGCAGACCTTCCAGCAAATCGAAGATTACGGCGCTGCTCATGGCTGGAGTCCTGAACAGATTCAGGCCAAGAAGATCGAGTTTAAGGAGAAGGTTGCAGACGCGTCCCTGTCGCAGTGGTCAGCCAACAACTCCATTGAGTTCATCCAGAGTAATGGTGAGTTAAGCGATACTGTTACCGGTTCTCGCCGTGCGGTATCAGAAGGTGGTTCTGGTGATAGCGCCCGTGGCATTCGCAACAACAACCCCGGCAACCTCGAGTACAGCAAAACCAATCCGTGGGTAGGCCAGACCGGAGATGATGGTCGCTTTGCCAAATTCGAAACCCCGGAGCATGGCATTCGCGCGCTGGGCCGCAACCTGCTGTCTTACCAGCGTCAGGGCATTGATACCGTCAGCGACATCATTAACCGCTGGGCGCCTCCGTCCGACAATAACAATACCGATGCGTATATCAAGGCAGTCTGTGCTCAGCTCGGCGTGACACCAGATCAGCAACTTGATGCATCAAACCCTGACACGCTGAAGGCCCTGTGCGCATCTATTATCCAGCATGAGAACGGCAGCCAGCCATACAGTGACCAGCAACTCTCAACTGGGGTTAGCGCGGCTATTGGCCTGTCTCAGCTTCCTACCAGCACTAAACGCTATACCGGCAATGCTGCGTTCGATGCTGCATCTCCGGAGGCTCAGGCGACATTCCTTCGTCAGGCTGATCAGATCCGTAAGCAGCAGCAGGCTGAGTATCGCACCAATATCGACAGCCGTGTGCGCGATGCCAGCGCGGCATACATGCGCGGCGTGGATTTCCCTGATGCTCCTACGCAGACCGATTTTCTCGCAGCCTACGGAGTGCGTGAAGGAAACCTGCGTTACACCGAGTTCAGGAATACGCAGATCGCCGGGCAATACATTGGTTCATTCCGTAATATGCCGACCAGTAGCATTCAGGCGGCAGTAGAAAACCTGAAGCCAGACACAGGTGAAACTGGTGAAGGATATGCAGCGCGGGCCCAAACCTATGATGCCGTTGTCTCTGCTGCCAGTACTGTGCTTGCGCAACGTAAAGCAGACCCAATTCAGTTTTCACTTTCTTCCGGGCAAACAAAGCCTATCGATATGACCAACCAGAACAACTTCAGCCAGACGATAGCTCTTCGAGCTTCTCAGGCTGTAGATCTGGCTAAATCATACGGCACACCGCTGACATTCTTTTCCAAAGATGAAGCCAATCAAATAGGGGCTTTCTTCCGCGATGCGCCAGTTTCTCAGCAGTCTGCATACCTTGACACCATCAGGCAGAGCACCGGGGGCGGTCAGGTATATATGTCGGCGCTTCAGCAGATCAGCACCAATGCACCATCGGCAGCTGTCGCCGGGATCCTTATGGATAAGCCAGGCGGTGTTGTGGCTGAGAAAAACTGGTTTAACCCTGATGTTTCGGTATCACCTGAATCGGCAGCACAAACCATTCTTTCTGGTGCAGCAGCTCGCAAAGGTACAGATGGTGCGAAAGGCATACCAATGCCGAAAGATAACGATCTTCGTCTTGAGTTCTCTGACATGGTGAAGGATGCGTTTGCCGGTGACGCGCAGGGAGCATCAATGGCCTACGAAATAGCGAAGGACTATTACGCTGGCGTGATGGCGAAGAAGGGCGTTGTATCAGGTGAGATTGACAGTGACACATGGAAGCAGGCTGTTAACGTAGCTACTGGCGGCGTACATGACTATAACGGCATGGGCAGCGTGCTGTTGCCTTGGGGGATGTCTGCCGAGCAATTTGATAAACAAGTTGATCAGGCCTGGAAAACACAGGTGACTGATGCAGGAATAAAAGCCCCGCCAGGGCAGTATGGGCTGCAAAGCTATGGAGATAGCCAGTATCTGGTGAAGCTCGGCACCGGTTATTTGCTGAAAGATGATGGAACTCCTGTCGTTATCGATCTCACACAACAGCGCCAGAGGTTCTCAGGGGGGATCCCGCAATGAGTTACTTTGGTCTTAACGCTGTTAACCAGAATCAGCAACTGGATGAAGCAGCGTCTAACCCAGCAGGATTTAATACCGATGTCGGCTTCTTCGATAACTCAGGTGCCGCTGCGGTATCAGGTCTGTATTCTGGACTGGTTGCCAAACCTGACCAGCTTCTATGGGCTGGAATGGATAAGATCGTCTCGCCCATCGCGAAGTTCGTTAACGAAAATACTTCCATTAACGACACCTCTGTCGAGTACATTGCGGAACAGCGTAAGCTCGCAGAGCAACAGGTTAAACGCCTGACGCCTGACGCAGCAACAACAGGCACCGCTGGTCAGGTTCTTCATGGTCTGTTCGACATGGGCGGGCAGGCGGTCGTTGGTACACTGCTTTCTGGTCCTGCCGGCGGTGCTGCCGCCGTCACTGCGTTGCAGGGTTTCTCTGAGTTTGAACGCTTGACTGCTCAGGGAGTAGATTTCAGGACTGCTCAGGAAGCTGGTCTGGTCCAGGGTGTTACAGCTGGCGCTGGCACATTGATCCCTATGAGCCTAGGTCTACGCGCTGGTGGTGCGCTGGCAGAAAGTGTTGGCGCACAACTGGCGAGAACAGGTGAAAGTGCTGTGCGTAATGTTGCAGCTACTGCTGTTCGCGCCGCTCCAGACATCGCATATGCAGCCGGAACTAACATTGCCTTTGGCATGGCGCAGCGTGGTCTAACAGCAAAGACACTGCGTGATGGCGGTTATAACGAAATGGCGAATCAATATGATGTATTTGATCGCCAGTCTATCGCCATTGATGCTGTTCTTGGTGTGGCGTTTGGTGGTGTAGGTCGGTTCCTTAACGCCCGCGGTGAGAGCGCTGCAGCTCCTGAATTTTCCCCGGCTGAGGTGGATGCTGCGCTGGCGGCTAATGCCTCACATCACGCTGAGATTGATGTAGCCCCTGGCGTTCCTGTTAATGTCCTGTCACGTGATGCGCATATCCAGGCACTACAGAAGGCTATGAATGACGTAAGCCAGGGCCGTGCAGTTGATGTGGCCAGTATCGCCGAATCAGCATCATTTAGTGATATCCCAGGGCGTCGCAACCTGATAGCGCAGTCCATCGATGAGGTGCTTTTCAATGCTGATGAGGGATCGGCGGCGCGTGCAGTTGAGACAAGGACTCTTGAAGAACAGGCAGCACAGGTTTTACCGCGCGGGGAGCGTCAGGTGTACCAGTCTGAAATCGCCAACAGTCAGCGCATTATTGATAATCTGACGGAGCAACGTAACCAAATTCTTTCTGAAGAACCAAAGGGAAGCGGAAAGGAACTGGCACAGTCACGCGCAGAAAAGCAATCCAGATTGCGCGATATTGATCAGCGCATCACAGAGGCACAAGGTCGCCTCGAATTTTCGCGTGACGCGCTGTCACCTCATGAGCCTGGTGGGGAGTTCTTCGAGGCCAGGGCAGAGCTTGCACGACGTCAACAGGCTGAAAGCGATCTGAACGCACAGGCCATGTCATTCTATAAAACAGCAGAGGTACGTACTCCTGACGAGGCTGCACCTTTTGAACCCGGAACCGTATTACGACAGGCAGAACAAAAGCCAACGGCGGAACAGGCCGGGGATATGGATCTTCGTATCGCTGAAGATTCACTGGTTGAGTCTCCGGACATGATGATCACCGTCCTTGATGATGAAGGAAACCCGCAGTCGAGAAGCGCTCGGGAAGTGCTGGACGAAGCAAGCAGAGAGAACGAACAGGCAATACAGGATTCCAGCCTCTTTGATGTGGCTGTCTCGTGTTTCTTGAGAGGGTAATTTGATGAGACAGGAATGTATTCAGGCAGTACAGCAGGCAGCCAAGAGAACACTGACAGCACGTGAGATACAGGATATTGAAGATCGCATCTACCGCAATATGCGAACGCTTGCCAGAGACGATCCTATGTCATGGCGTCACCTTACTGATGCTGAGAGATTGCGCCGAGCCGGGCAACTGGCATCCGATGAACTTCAGCGAGAGGCTGCTCTCAAAAAACGCCGTGTCGCGCTTACTATCGCAGCGCGCCAGCGCCTGGACAACTTCATTAACAGTTATCAGGGTGCTGATGGAAAATTAGGTGCACTAAATCGTACGATTGCCTTCAGTGCCGATGGGAAATCAAACTTTCTGTCTGTTGAGTCTCGCACTAAAGCGACACGTGATTACGCGTTAAGCCAGTTACAGGAGGCTTTCGAAGCTGTTGATCCTCGTTTCTTCGGCCTGTTTGAAGATGAGGCTGGCGTTAGAGATCTGGTCTTTGAAATGCGCGGGCAGAAAACAGGTAATGCGAAAGCCAGCAAGGGTGCAAAGGCATGGGGCGAGGTTACTGAACTGCTGCGCCGCCGGTTCAACGATGCAGGTGGTGATATCGGCTATCTGGAAAACTGGGGCATTCCTCAGCACCACTCAATGGAAAAAGTGGGGCGCGCGACGCGCGAGCAGTGGGTAAGCGACGTGATCGGCAAACTGGACCGTAAATACTACATCAAGGAGGATGGCCAGCTGATGAGCGACGCGGAGGTTACGGCGTTTCTCGGCGAGGCATACAACACGATCGCTACCGGCGGCCTGAACAAACTGAGCGATTCCGGTATGCGCCTGTCCGGAGCGCGGGCCAATCGCGGAAACGCGTCACGCCAGATCCACTTTAAAGACGCTGATTCGTATCTGGAGTACCAGCGGCAGTACGGTGACCGCTCCCTGTGGGAAGTGATGGTAGGGCATCTGGAGGGCATCAGCAAAGATATCGCGCTGGTAGAAACCTACGGCCCAAACCCGGATCATGTTTTCCGGGCAATTCTCGATGAGGTGACAGCAGAAACCGCTACGGTAAACCCGCAGCGCACCGGGCAAGTGAAGCGCATGGCTAACAGTACAGAGAACCTTTACAACTTTATTTCTGGCAAAACTCAGCCAATTGCTAACCCTCATATCGCGCAATGGTCTGACAATATCCGCAACTGGCTGGTGGCTAGCCGACTCGGTTCCGCGCTTCTGGCGTCGTTCTCTGACCTGGGCACCATGTATCTTTCGGCGAAGGTCACTAACCTGCCGATGAACCAGCTTTTCCGCAACCAGCTTGAAGCGATGGACCCGACAAACCGCACTGAGCTGGCCCGCGCGCGCCGCGCCGGTCTGGCGATGGAGTCCCTGCTGGGCAGCGTTAACCGCTGGGCAATAGATAATATGGGACCGTCTAAAGCGCGGTGGGCCGCAACAGCAGTAATGCGGGCCAGCGGTCTTACTGCATGGTCAGATGCGCACAAGCGCGCCTATGGCGTCACAATGATGGGTAGCCTGGGCGAGGTTGTTTCACGATCGCCGGATCTGCGCAGTCTCGATGGTGGTGATTTTCGCATCCTGAAAAGCAAAGGCATTACCGAGCAGGATTTCAGCGTGTGGAAGCTGGCAGACCAGGAAGACTGGGGGAAAGGCAACAACACCATGCTGACGCCGGAGAGCATCATGCGTATTCCTGACGACGCAGTGAAGCACCTCGGCGCGCCGGAGCGGGTTAAATTCGAGGCTATGCGTAAGTTGCTTGGGGCCGTGGCGGAAGAGGTTGACATGGCGGTGATCACGCCTGGCGCCAGAGAGAAAATGATAACCGGCGGCGGCCTGCAACGTGGAACCTGGAAAGGCGAGCTTGTGCGCAGCGTGTTCCTGTTCAAGAGCTTCCCAATCTCGGTTGTCATGCGGCACTGGTCGCGTGCAATGGGGATGCCTTCCGCAGGTGGCCGCGCTGCCTATATCGGTGCGTTTATCGCCAGCACAACGATCCTTGGTGCGCTGTCGCAGCAACTGAACGATATGGCATCCGGGCGCAACCCGCGTGAGATGACCGGCGAGGACGCGCCAAAATTCTGGCTAGGAGCATTGCTGAAAGGCGGCGGCCTCGGGTTATATGGCGACTTCCTGCTGTCTGATCACACTCGTTATGGTGGCGGTGCTCTGGCATCCATGCTTGGCCCTGTGGCCGGACTGGTGGACGACGTGGTTAAGCTGGGGCAGGGCATTCCACTTAATGCTGTTGAAGGCAAGCCAGAGCAGACTGGCGGTGATCTGGTGAAACTTGGTAAGGGGCTCATTCCCGGCGCGAATCTGTGGTATGCAAAAGCTGCACTTGACCATATGATATTTAACCAGTTGCAGGAATACTTCTCGCCTGGCTACCTGCGCAAGGTGGAGCAGAGATCGAAGAAGAACTTTAATCAAACATACTGGTGGCGACCGCAGGACGTTACTCCGCAATAGGGATGCGAAAATGATTGCTTTAATTCTTGTTGTGTTGGCACTTGTTGCACTTGGCGTAATGAACCGTAAAGGTATCATTGAAGATGGGGAATTTTCCGTCGCAGTTGTTTTAATATTATCTGGTGTAGCAGGGTACATAGGTTTGTCATAGCGTGGCTGTGACATGTCACGAGGCCGCAATAGCGGCCTTTTCTTTTTCATTATGTGGTTTGTTTGCGTAACTGTTCCGCACAGTAATCGAGATGCGTTTGCAGATCCTGCATGGTCATTTGAGAGCTTGTGACGTAATTCACAAGCGCAACCAATTCAGCCAGCGGCCCGTCAACGTTGAAGCCGTCTTTATCGAGTTCCCGCAGCAACTTCATCAGATGCGAGTCCTCCACCAGGGATCTAACGCCTACCGGCGTGTGTATTCTTTCTTCAAATCCTTCTTCCAGCGGATGGTGATACTGCCGTTGCATCTCTTCTTCTCCATGCAATCACTGTATAAACATACAGTATCAGAAGATTTAATGACTATCCAGCACGAAATGTAAATTACCCATAAGGTAATAAAACATATGTTCATTCTCTATTCGATTCATATAAGGTTTTTATGGTAATACAATGATTCAGAGTGCATGCGCGCCGGGCGCATAAGCAATCTGGAGAAAATGACATGACGGTCTCAACCGAAGTTGACCATAATGACTACACAGGGAACGGGGTCACGACCTCCTTCCCTTATACCTTCCGAATTTTTAAGAAGTCTGATCTGGTTGTGCAGGTTGTTGACCTGAATGAGAACATCACAGAACTGATTCTTGACACTGATTACACCGTTACTGGTGCTGGTGGGTATTCTGGTGGCAATGTAATACTGAGGGCGGCACTTGCAAACGGATATCAAATTTCCATTTCGCGTGAGTTGCCAGTGACGCAGGAAACAGATCTTCGAAACCAGGGTAAGTTCTTTGCCGAGGTTCATGAGGATGCGTTTGATAAGCTTACTATGCTTATTCAGCAGGTACGCAGTTGGTTATCTCTGGCTTTGCGTAAGCCGTCCTTTGTCGCAAATTACTATGATGCCCTGAACAATTACATTCGCAATCTTCGTGACCCGTCACTCCCACAGGATGCAGCAACAAAGAATTACGTTGATAGCCTGTCAGGTACCAACCTAAACAGAAGTTTGAGAGTTCCTGAAGCGTTTATATCTATGCTGCCTGATGCAGAAGGTAGAAGGAATAAAACACTGAGTTTTGATAACTCTGGATCGCCATTACTTCTTGACCCTGCAAGTAGCGGGTTATGGGGTTACGTACTTATTGATTCATTTCAGGCAGGGGCATCCATAACGACCCGTTTTGAGGCGCTTCACTGGCAACTTCCTGATGGTAATGGAGAATATTACCGATGGGATGGATCTCTGCCTAAAACAGTACCTGCCGGTTCTACACCAGATTCAACAGGTGGTGTTGGCACTGGCGCGTGGGTTGGAGTTGGTGATGCCTCTCTTAGATCTGATCTAACAAAGTATGGTGCAACAATTGACCAGATTGCCCATCGGGTTACGACAATAAAGTCATTTGAAGAGTTTGGTGCCATTGGCGACGGGGTAGCTAATGATGCCTCCGCGATGCTGGCGGCATTGTCATGGTTGGAGGGGGTACCATTTGGTAAATTAACAGGGCGAGTTGGTGCTAAATACCGCATACAGCAGAGCCTGGTAATGAAGTTCGACGGCTCTTATACACAGGAGGTTACCTCTACAAGGTATATTGATTTCACCGGAACAACAATCGTAGCAGGAGCTTCTGGCATCACATGCTTAAGAATGAGCCATGATTTCTGCCACATCATAAATCCAGTAGTAATTAACCCAGACAACTACTCTGACGTTATCGCCTACGCTATCGCGCCAGAAGACGAATCTCAGACTACCGTACGCGTATCACAGCAATTCTGTGTAATGGAGAACCCACGAGCACGGGGAACCAAAATTGGTCTTAAGTTTAAACCAGGGCCTACAGTTGGTGGTAGTAATAGCGGTTCGTATTACCACTCAATTATGAATCCTAATTTTGAGCGTACAGACTGCGGGTTTTATTTCGAACGTAGTGTAAGCGGAGATAATAATAATACCCGCACTCATATCTACAACCCACACCACGCCACTGGTAACTGCTCTTTCTGGATTGAGTCTACCGACACCTTGCGTGTGTTTGGTGGTCATTCAGAGAATATCACTACTGGCACATGGCCCTCTGAAGTTCCGTGTGCAGTGCGTATAGTGAAGACTGTGAGCAGTGATACTTCAGTGGCGGGTAATATTCACTTCCGTGGATTCTTTGGCGAGTTATGTACGCGTCCATATCAGATTGATCTTAACGTTGGGACCTATGAAAATCACTTTGACTGGGCATGGGTATATCTAACCGAGAGCGCACAGCGTCAAGGCGCTAACAATTACGAAAGCATATCCCAGTTTGACGGAGTTCTTGTTAGTTCAAACATGGACCCCGACCAGAAAAATATTACTGGGTGCCGTAGGCGTTCTAGTGGTAAAGGGGCACTTATTATTCAGCCTGACGACTCATCGCCAGCTGAACTTTACTCCGATACAAAATGGAAATTCACCTCTCCGGTACTTGAAGCTCCGGTGCAGGATGTTCGAAACGATAACAGTAATATACAGGTTCTTGGTGCTACTAATTCCGGGATATTATTGACTACTGCCACCGGAACTAAAGGCATAACCCTGTCCAGCTATGATGGTAAAACATCATCCGGAAACCCAAATGGCGACCTTAAGATTGGTGGATACAATGGATTTATGCCTGATACAGACAATACTACCGTATTAGGCTATACATCACATAGATGGTCTGTTGTCTATGCTGCAACTGGAACAATAAGCACATCGGATGAAACACTGAAGGTAAAAACCCCGGCAACAAACGAGAGTGCGGAAAGGGAAGCGGCTAATGAAATTCGCAAGAATATTATTCGTTATAAGTTTGCTGATGCCATAGAACTTAAGGGAGAAGAGTCTGCACGTGTCCACTTTGGTGTTGGTGCGCAAACTGTTGGTTCTATCCTGACAAAGCACGGACTTAAACCAGAGGATTACGCATTCTGGTGCAAGGACGAGTGGGAAGAATCTTCTGAAATAAGCATTAATCCAGAAACGTTAGAAGAAGTTGTAACAGTTAAACCAGCGGGCGTAAGGTACGGAATACGCTATGATGAGCTTATTATGTTCTTAGCAATGTATGCGTAAATTGCATAGTTATGGCGTTACATGTACAATGCTGCAAATTTTTTTTGGGGTTATTAACATGAACGCCTTTTTGCTTTTTGTTGCGATATTTAGTGTTATAATCGACTTAGCTTCACCGTTATCTGTGTATGGCGCTCAGCTTATCATTTTTCCACTCTGTTGCATTCTGCTGTACATAAATAGCGGTGCAAAGATTTGCTACCGGTCTGTTATATTTGTAATTTCATTAATAACTGTAGTTTTTATAAGTGCATTTATACATGTCAATATCTCAACTCACACAGAAATACTGATATATCAATCTTTAAAAATAAGTATTTGGTTATTTTCTGCCATGTTGTTATATCATGCTGCTTTAAATATCATGGGGCATATAATATTTAAAGCTGTAAGTGCTGCTCTGGTTATTTATGTGACGTGCCTGGTTTTGCAGGTTATCTTCTATAGTCTGCATGGGACAATTATAGATTACTCGACTATGATAGGCGGAGAACCGTCAAGAAATATGATGAGTGGTGTAGGGTTTAGACCTACTGGGTTGGCTGCTGAGCCTAGTGTGTATTGTGGTATTACAGCGTGGCTTATTTCTTTAAGATATGCCATGAATAAAAAAGCAGACACACTATTTATATTATCATGCATGTCTATGCTATTAACTTTATCTTTTGTTGGTGCATTTTTATGTTTTGGTATTCTTTTGATAGGGATGCTCAGAGTTAGAATGATAATTCCTGTTATGGGATTCGCTTTCATAGGATACTTGGTTCTAATTGACAGAATAAATGAAAGAGTGTCTCTTTTTCTTTCTGGTGCAGATGGGAGTAATAATGTAAAAATAGATACAATAACTAACTTTATGTCTAATCCTGACATATACACCTATGGTTACGGATTTGTTGGTAAATCAATATCAGCACCACCATTTTATGAATCATTATATGATATGACTATCTTTGGTAATTTGTTTACCATCTTTGGAATTCCTTTCGGAATCATTTCATCAATTGCATTCATTACTTTTGTTATTAGAATTAATCTTTCCAAAAGGGCAAAGATTATGCTGTTAATTTCATCATTGAAAATAAGGGTGATGCTGCCAACTTACTGATTTAGTGTATGATGGTGTTTTTGAGGTGCTCCAGTGGCTTCTGTTTCTATCA
>OKWZ01000043.1_pt1 | contig 127274 bp, 111 predicted proteins | sample 1607111 | NCBI WGS metagenome assembly OKWZ01 (sample SAMN07501042, study PRJEB24779) | human gut metagenome | reverse complement strand
TGGTTACTTCGTGAAAAAGGCTGCCAGTGGCCTCATTCCGACTGGCACAGCGAGAACATGACAACAATGCGACACGCGCCGGGCGCAATCCGTCTGTGCTGGCACTGCGATAACCAGCTGCGCGATCAGTTCACGGAACGGCTGGAATCAATGGCAACGGATAACTGTGCCCGCTGGGTGTTGTCTGTCGTGCGTCGGGATCTCGGTTTTGATGATAGTCACGTTGTGACAATGCCGGAACTGTGCTGGTGGCTGGTTCGTAATGATCTGGCGGATGCCTTACCTGAAAGTGCAGCCCGTAAGGCACTGAGATTACCGAAGCCTGTTGTGCCGTCTGTCACCCGGGAGAGTGACCTTGTTCCTTCGGTTCCGGCCACCAGCATCATCCAGAATAAAGCGAAAAAGGTGCTGGCGCTGAAAGTGGATCCGGAGTCGCCGGAGTCTTTTATGTTACGCCCAAAACGTCGCCGCTGGGTTAACGAAAAGTACACGCGCTGGGTTAAGACGCAGCCGTGTGCATGTTGTGGAAAGCCTGCTGATGATCCCCACCACCTGATAGGCCACGGTCAGGGGGGAATGGGTACAAAAGCGCATGACCTCTTTGTGTTGCCTTTGTGCAGAAAGCATCACGACGAGCTGCATGCGGATACCGTGGCATTTGAAGAGAAGTATGGCTCCCAGCTGGAGCTGATATTTCGTTTTATCGATCGTGCGCTGGCAATAGGCGTAATAACAAAAGCGTAATTGTATGGAGCGCTGAGCATAATGAATTTACAAGAACTGGAATATACGCGGATTGAACTGCGCCGCGCGCTGGCGGATTTATCAGGATCGACAAAAGGACAGCTGCAGGCGTTCAGTGAGCATCCACCAGCAGATAAGAATAAATACCCCCGGCACCATCCTGAAATCGTCATGGAGGGTGGGGAAGGTTGTGGGTCAAAGGTTGTAACAACGCTGGCCACTCCATTTTATGTTCTTGAGACAAGGAGCCGTCGTCGACCTTTGCCGCCTATTAAAGATACGGAGTTCGCTTGTTCAGCATGGCGTCGTTCGGTCAATGGTCTGGGTGAGCATTTGCAGGCATGGGTGCGGTACTGCTATGGGTATGACCTTACTTTCCGGTACCAGACATTGATGTGCCAGCACGTGTGGGAACAGTTTCAGCGTCAGCATAGCGGCAAAAAAATACAGGGCCGCGTCACTAAAAAACTGGTAGGGCTTGTCTGGCTGGCGGCGCAAGAAGTTGCTGCCTCGCGTAATAACGATACCTATCAGGAGTATGCTGGTGCAGCTCTGGCGCGCATGGTCAGCGTTGAGCGTTCCACCTGGCTCAGAGTGTATTCAGGCCACTGGGCGGCTTTCAAAGCGTCGTTTGCTGAAATGGATAGCCAGGCACTAAGCGAAATTTTGTCACGGTACGAAGAGTACCAAGAACTGAAAGTGGCGGAAATGTGAGGTAACTTTCACTAACTCCCTCAAATGGGCTTGCAAAATGCAACAAAATGAGCCATATTTGAAGCTAATTTTATATTTTGTCATAATTATATCTAACCTCGCCTCGGCGGGGTTTTTTTATGCCTTTTGTATCTAAAGCTTGATGCAAAAATGAACCAGAGTTATCTGTGTGTCACACGATAAAAAAGGGGAAAAGGCATGCAAAATCAACCTTATATGACAGAAGAAGCAAAAGCGGTTTTTAACGAACTCAGCGCTTCACCAGCGACAGCTGGGGAAATTGCACAGAATACGCACCTAAGCCGAGAGAAATGCCAGCTCATCCTGACGCAGCTGGTTATGGCGGGGTTATCAGATTACCAGTTTGGATGTTACAAACGCCTCCACTGAAGGGGGCATTCTGCTGTGGAAATGGGCGGCTGGTGGGTGTTGTAGCACCCAACCAGCCATTAGCTCATGCTTTCAGGTCACAAGCTAACCAAGGCCCACTGCTTTAGCGCAAAAGCATAGTGAGCCTATCAGAGTTACGCTTACGGATCTATGAAAAATACTGTAAATATAAACAGTGTTGAGCTTATCAACGCTGACTGCCTGCAATACCTCGCTACCCTCCCAGATAACACCATCGACCTTATTGTTACGGATCCGCCTTATTTTAAGGTGAAGCCGAACGGCTGGGATAATCAGTGGAACGGTGACGCCGACTATCTTCGATGGCTTGATATGTGTCTTGCCCAGTTCTGGCGAGTGCTTAAGCCTGCCGGCAGCCTGTATTTGTTTTCAGGTCACCGACTTGCATCCGATATTGAGATCATGATGCGTGAACGCTTCAACGTTATGAACCACATTATCTGGGCGAAGCCATCAGGGCGTTGGAACGGTTGTAATAAAGAAAGCCTGCGCTCTTACTTCCCCGCGACGGAACGCATCCTTTTCGCTGAGCATTATCAGGGGCCATATAATCCGAAAAGCGACGGATTTGCTGAGAAAAGCAACGAGGTCAAACAGCACGTCATGGCTCCGTTAATCACCTACTTTCGTGATGCACGAGCCGAACTGGGGGTCACGTCCAGGCAAATAGCTGACGCCACCGGAAAGAAAAATATGGCGTCTCACTGGTTCGGTACCAGTCAGTGGCAACTACCAAACGAGCAGGATTACGAAAAGCTGCAGGAATTGTTCACTCAGATCGCCATTGAGAAGCACCGCGCCTCTGAACTCAAAGCACCGCATCACCAGCTGGTGGCCACATGGCATTCGTTGAACCGGAAATACCTTGATCTGCTGGAAGAGTACAAATCTCTTCGGCGGCATTTCTCTGTGACAGTAGCCGTGCCCTATACAGACGTCTGGACACATAAACCCGTCCAGTTCTATCCAGGCAAACACCCGTGCGAAAAGCCCGCTGATATGTTGCGGCAAATCATCAACGCCAGCAGCAGGCCCGGCGATGTGGTAGCTGATTTCTTTATGGGCTCGGGATCAACTGTTAAAGCAGCCATTGAACTGGGCCGCCAGGCTATCGGCGTAGAACTGGAAGAGGAACGTTTCAACCAGACGGTAAGTGAGGTAAGGCAGCTGGCAGGGGAATAAAAGCTTGGGTCGCTATCGCGGCCCTTTTTATTACCTCAACTGGACACCCGCAACGTAGCGAGGTGAGAGCATGTATCGAATGGAAAAAATCACGACGGGTATTGCATACGGCGCATCGGGTGGGGGGACCGGATACTGGTTGCTTCAGCTCCTCGATAAAGTCTCCCCATCTCAATGGGCGGCCATTGGTGTGCTCGGTAGCCTCATGTTTGGTTTGCTGACGTGGTTAACGAGTCTGTACTTCCAAATCAAAGCGGATCGCCGCAAAGCTGCGCGAGGTGAATGATGTCGAACAAAGCAAAGCTCAGCGTAGCAGTGCTGGCGCTAATCGCGTCAGGGGCTTCTGCTCCACTCATTTTTGACCAATTCATCAGCGAGAAAGAAGGCAATGCGCTGGTGGCCGTTGTTGATCCGGGTGGGGTCTGGTCTTTATGTCACGGCGTGACCGTTATCGATGGCAGGCGTGTTGTTAAAGGCATGACGGCCACTGAGGAACAATGCCGGAAGGTTAACGCTATTGAACGCGATAAGGCATTAGCCTGGGTTGATCGCAATATCAAAGTGCCTCTGACAGAGCCTCAGAAGGTGGGTATCGCATCCTTCTGCCCGTATAACATCGGCCCCGGTAAATGCTTCCCATCGACCTTCTATAAGCGCATCAACGCAGGTGACCGCATCGGTGCATGCGAGGCAATCCGCTGGTGGATTAAAGACGGTGGCCGTGATTGTCGTCTAACCAAAGGCCAGAAGAATGGCTGCTATGGCCAGGTTGAGCGACGGGACCAGGAAAGCGCGCTGGCGTGCTGGGGGCTGGACCAATGAAAATTAATCCGGGTCTTATCGGCGTTGTCGTTATTGCTGGCCTTTCCGTCGCTCTCGTTAAGAGCTGCTCCGACGCCAGTAGCCTACAGAGCGATAACGACGTTCTGCGAAGTGACAACTCTATGCAGGGGCAGGTGATCGCCACCCAGGCATTCAACTTCAATCGATTCAATCAGGTTGCAGAACATGCCAACAGGCTTAACTCCCTGATCGACACCAGCACCGAAGAAACCGTAATTGAATACCGGGAGATACTCCGCCGTGAAAAAACCTGTGATCTGCCTGTTCCTGCTGACATTGCTGGTGGGCTGCTCGAATACGCGTACCGTTTACGTTCCAGCGCAATGCACGCCGATACCGACGGAATTAACGCAGCCGATGATAGTACCGCTGCCGCCGGCTCAATAACGTACTGCCAGGCTGTGCTCTGGATTAAGCCGCTGCTGGCCGTGATTGAAAAGGGCAATAACAATTTCGCTGGAATTCGTCAAATAGAGAGCGAGCGTCAATAGTCTTTATCCCTAGCAAGGGATAAAGCAACCATTATCCCCGCTAAGGGATAGGCGTTACAGCAGACACTCACCTAATGCCTGTTGCCATTCAGCCAAGGAGCCAGCCTATGAAAAAAGTTAAAGTTACAATTGCTCACCTTGAAGAGCACTACGAGGGTATTGTTCGAGCCGCAAACGTCACATTCCAGGTTATTCAGAATGAAATTGTGATAGTGAAGGATTCTTTATCCGGTAAAGCTTCCCATCCCTTCACTAAAATTTACGCTGTCGATGTTGATGAATCAGCTGTACATGTGATGCATGATCGGCCTGATTTGAGCTGGTTAACAATTACAGCAGAGCTTGTTGAATAGTATTTATTTTGCAGCTTCAATTGCTTAGCATTATCTCCGGGTACCCAAAGGAGATAAATATGTTTGTTGCAGAAGGCTTGAAGCCTGACCTTGATAATATAGGTTGGGTTATGGGGTGGGGGGTTGTAAGGAATGCCCCGTGGCATTTAGTCGGTGTTTACGCCACCAAAGATGTGGCCGAAACTAAGGCAGCCTCACTAGGTGAGGGCTATGAAGCCCATTATGGCTCACATCGGTTAGGCTCTGACGACTTCATCCACCACAACTTCACGCGCAGTTAACAAAAGAAGTTGTTCGATATTTAGCCTCGCTTATGCGGGGCTTTTTTATGCGCATCGCACGCGCACACCGTAGAAAGTCTTTCAGTTGTGAGCCTGGGCAAACCGTTAACTTTCGGCGGCTTTGCCGTGCGACAGGCTCACGCCTAAAAGGAAATAAATCATGGGTCATAAAATTATCACGTTGTCCGGCGCGGCGACGGATGTTCTGTATGCGCTGTTTTTCCGTGGCGCGCTTCAGTCTGGTGATCTGCCAGCCAAATCTGGTGCTGCTGAGCTTCTAGAGCTGGGATTCGCTGAAACACGCCATACCGCGACGGAGTATCAAAAGGAAAATTATTACACCTTCCTGACCGCTGAAGGGCAGGAGTTCGCCATTAAGCACCTGGTGAATACGCGCTTTGGTGTTCCTGCTGGTGGTTATATTGGTGGCTCTGTAAATATTCAGTTTGGCCGGATAGAGAACGACCCACGAAAAGGCTATGCCATCAATGTTGGCATCTGTCCCGAAATTAAGACCGGCGTGAAGCTATCCCCTGAAATGGTAAAAGCGATCTCAGATGTTGTGTCCGAGGAACTGAAGAAGAGTCTTCGGCCAGGTGGCACGATATGGTCAGCGCTGTCGCGATGAATGGACGTTTAGACGTCCAAATGGGTGCGAATCAAGTCGCATTCCCGCAAATGATAATCATTATCATTTGCGGGTCCTTTCCGGCGATCCGCCTTGTTACGGGGCGGCGTCCGCGCAGATTATCGCTATTTATGAAAATTTTCTGGTTTATGCCATTTCCGTTCTTCTTCTTGTTTTCTCATTGTTTTTGTTGAAAACATCCTCTCTCCAGAAAGGAAATGCTAATCATGGAAAACGGAAGTTAACCGTTGATTGTTTCCTTTCTCTGTTTTGTGCCAGGAGTGAGCCATGGAGGTTAACAAAAAACGCTTATCCGAAATTTTCGGGGTGAGCGTCCGAACGATTCAGAACTGGCAGGAACAAGGTATGCCGGTTGCCCGCGGTGGTGGCAAGGGTAATGAGGTTCTCTTTGAATCTGCTGCCGCAATCGAATGGTACAGTGCGCGCGATGCAGCCATAGAAAATGAAAAGTTGCGGAAGGAAGTTGAAGATCTCCGCATTGCTTCTGAGTCCGATCTTCAACCTGGCACTATTGAATATGAGCGACACCGACTTACGCGAGCTCAGGCTGACGCTCAGGAATTAAAAAATGCAAAAGAGTCCGCTGAAGTGGTGGAGACCGCATTCTGCACGTTCGTGCTGTCGCGGGTAGCCGGAGAAATTGCCAGTATTCTCGATGGAATACCTCTGTCGGTTCAGCGGCGCTTCCCGGAGCTGGAGAACCGACATATTGATTTCCTCAAGAAGGACATCATTAAGGCCATGAACAAAGCAGCTGCGCTGGATGAAATGATACCGGGGTTGCTGAGTGAATATATCGAACAGTCAGGTTAAGGGGCTGCAGCACTCTGCGCGGGCGGGGCTACGTTCGCTTTACCGGCCAGAACCGCAAACAGCGGTTGAATGGGCAGATGAGAATTACTATCTCCCGAAAGAGTCTGCCTACCAGGAAGGGCGCTGGGAAACACTGCCCTTTCAGCGTGCAATTATGAATGCGATGGGCAATGACTATATCCGCGAAGTGAATGTCGTTAAATCTGCTCGTGTCGGCTACTCAAAAATGTTGCTCGGCGTTTACGCATATTTCATCCAGCATAAACAGCGTAACTCCCTAATATGGTTGCCAACCGACGGTGACGCTGAAAACTTCATGAAGTCTCATGTCGAACCGACCATTCGTGATATTCCGACGCTGTTGGCGCTTGCTCCTTGGTACGGCAAAAAACACCGGGACAATACGCTTAGCATGAAGCGTTTCTCAAATGGTCGTGGTTTCTGGTGCCTGGGCGGTAAGGCTGCAAAAAACTACCGTGAAAAATCCGTTGATGTGGCTGGCTACGACGAGCTTGCCGCTTTCGATGATGACATCGAGAAAGAAGGTTCTCCCACCTTTCTGGGAGATAAGCGTATTGAGGGTTCTGTATGGCCAAAATCCATTCGCGGCTCTACACCGAAAGTCAAAGGTACGTGCCAGATAGAAAGGGCTGCTAAGGAGTCAGAACATTTTCTTCGGTTCCATGTTCCATGCCCACACTGCGGGGAAGAGCAGTATCTGAAATTTGGCGATGAAGAGACACCATTTGGCTTTAAATGGTCTCCGGGAGAACCTTCCAGCGTTTACTACCTCTGTGAACACAATGCCTGTGTGATTAAACAACAAGAGCTGGATTTCCTTGAGGCCAGGTATATTTGTGATGAAACAGGTATCTGGACGCGAGACGGCCTTCACTGGTTTGCTTCATCCGGTACTGAAATTGAACCTCCTGACAGCGTTACATTCCACATCTGGACCGCTTACAGCCCGTTCACAACTTGGGTGCAGATCGTCAAGGACTGGATAAAAACAAAAGGTGATACGGGTAAGCGCAAAACCTTCGTTAACACGACCTTGGGCGAAACGTGGGAACCGAAAATAGGCGAACGACCCGATGCTGAAGTTTTAGCGGAGCGCAAAGAGCACTTTGAAGCGTCTGTGCCGGAGCGAGTGGCATATCTAACAGCGGGTATTGACTCCCAGCTTGACCGTTACGAAATGCGTGTATGGGGATGGGGACCGGGAGAGGAAAGCTGGCTTATCGACAAAATCATCGTTATGGGTCGTCATGATGATGAGTCGACTCTCGCTCGAGTGGATGAGGCGATCAACAGGACATATAAGCGCCAGAACGGTCTCGAAATGGTTATATCCCGCACTTGCTGGGATATTGGCGGCATTGATCCCACCATCGTCTACAACCGCTCAAAAAAACATGGTCTGTTTCGTGTGATCCCTATAAAGGGTGCGTCGGTTTATGGAAAGCCGGTGGCGAACATGCCACGCAAGCGTAACAAGAGTGGCGTTTACCTCACTGAGGTAGGAACAGACACCGCAAAAGAGCAGATTTATAACCGTTTCACGCTGGTGGCGCAAAGAGACGAGCCGCTGGCGGGAGCGGTTCATTTCCCGAATAACCCAGAAATCTACGATCTAACCGAGGCCCAACAACTAACTGCTGAAGAGCAGGTGGAAAAATGGGTAGACGGAAAGAAAAAGATCGTCTGGGACAGCAAAAAACGACGAAATGAGGCGCTCGATTGCTTTGTTTATGCACTGGCGGCGCTTCGTATCAGCATATCCCGCTGGCAGCTAAATCTTGATTCACTTCTGGCCAGCCTGCTGGAGGAAGAAGGCAGCCGTAACAATAACAAGACCCTGGCGGATTACGCGCGGGCATTATCTGGAGAGGAATAATGGCAACACAGACTGAACTGGATGCCGCGCGCGCTGCGTTACATGACCTGATGATGGGAAAGCGCGTGGCGACGGTACAGAAAGACGGTCGAAGAGTGGAATTTACAGCCACATCAGTCAGCGATCTCAAAAAATATATTGCTGACCTTGAATCTCAGGTTGGTACCACATCACGACGCCGGGGGCCAGCAGGGTTTTACGTATGAAAATACCATCTTTAGTGGGACCTGACGGGAAAACATCCCTTCGGGAATACGCGGGATATCATGGTGGTGGTGGCGGGTTTGGTGGGCAGCTGCGGGGCTGGAATCCGCCGAGTGAAAGTGCAGATGCCGCACTCCTTCCCAACTATTCTCGTGGAAATGCCCGCGCTGACGATCTGGTGCGAAATAATGGCTATGCAGCAAACGCCGTGCAGCTCCACCAGGACCACATCGTCGGGTCATTTTTCAGACTCAGTTATCGACCGAGCTGGCGCTATCTTGGCATCAATGAGGAGGATTCACGCGCATTTTCTCGGGATGTGGAAGCCGCCTGGAATGAGTATGCCGAAGATGACTTCTGCGGGATTGATGCCGAACGCAAGCGAACGTTTACGATGATGATTCGTGAAGGTGTAGCAATGCATGCGTTTAACGGTGAATTATGCATGCAGGCGACATGGGACAGCGATTCAACGCGTCTTTTCCGTACTCAGTTCAAAATGGTTAGTCCGAAGCGCGTCAGTAATCCAAGCAACATCGGTGATACCCGGAACTGTCGCGCCGGGGTAAAAATCAATAATAGTGGTGCTGCGCTGGGATATTACGTCAGCGATGACGGTTATCCTGGTTGGATGGCGCAGAACTGGACCTACATACCTCGCGAGCTCCCCGGAGGGCGCCCCTCTTTTATCCATGTCTTCGAACCGATAGAGGACGGACAGACCCGAGGAGCCAATGCGTTTTACAGCGTTATGGAGCAGATGAAAATGCTCGATACCCTGCAAAACACTCAGCTCCAGAGTGCGATAGTGAAGGCCATGTATGCTGCCACCATCGAGAGTGAGCTGGATACGCAGACGGCGATGGATTTCATTCTCGGCGCGGATAATAAAGAGCAGCAGAGCAAACTGACGGGCTGGCTCGGTGAAATGGCGTCCTATTACTCAGCTGCGCCGGTTCGCCTGGGTGGGGCAAGGGTTCCACACCTGTTGCCGGGTGATTCTCTCAACCTTCAGTCGGCGCAGGATACCGATAACGGCTACTCGACTTTTGAACAGTCACTGCTGCGCTATATTGCCGCTGGGCTGGGTGTATCGTATGAGCAGCTTTCGCGAAATTATTCTCAGATGAGTTACTCGACTGCGCGCGCAAGCGCTAACGAGTCATGGGCGTACTTCATGGGCCGTCGCAAGTTTGTGGCATCCCGACAGGCCTGTCAGATGTTTCTTTGCTGGCTGGAAGAGGCAATTGTCCGCCGCGTGGTCACACTTCCTTCAAAAGCCAGATTCAGCTTTCAGGAAGCGAGAACAGCCTGGGGAAATGCCAACTGGATCGGCTCAGGCCGCATGGCTATTGACGGGCTGAAAGAGGTACAGGAAGCCGTCATGCTCATCGAGGCTGGTCTCAGTACGTATGAGAAAGAATGCGCCAAACGCGGTGATGATTATCAGGAGATTTTTGCCCAGCAGGTCCGGGAAACAATGGAGCGTCGTGCTGCGGGTCTGAAACCACCGGCATGGGCCGCTGCCGCTTTTGAGGCTGGACTGAAAAAATCAAACGAGGAGGAGCAAGATGGCGCACGAGCTGCGTAATCTTCCGCATATCGCCAGTATGGCCTTTAATGAGCCGCTGATGCTTGAACCCGCCTACGCGCGGGTTTTCTTTTGTGCCTTAGCTGGTCAGCTGGGCATCACCCGGCTGACAGATACCGTCTCTGGCATCACGCTTGACGCCGGACAAATAGCCGAACCGCTGGCGCTGTTTGGTGAAGATGATGACATGGATACCCGACCATCGCGAAGCTATCAGGTGGCAAATGGCATCGCGGTCTTGCCGGTTTCCGGCACTCTGGTGAGTAAAACCCGTGCGCTGCAGCCTTATTCCGGGATGACGGGTTACAACGGGATCATCGCTCGCCTGCAGCAGGCCATCAGTGACCCCGGCGTCGACGGCATTCTACTGGACATGGATACGCCGGGTGGCATGGTGTCCGGGGCGTTTGACTGCGCCGACATTATTGCCCGTATGCGCGATATCAAACCCATCTGGGCGCTGGCCAATGACATGAACTGCAGTGCAGGTCAGCTTATTGCCAGTTCGGCATCGCGACGGCTGGTCACACAAACGGCCAGAACCGGCTCCATTGGGGTCATGATGGCGCACAGTAACTATGGCGCTGCGCTCAAAACTAACGGCGTTGAGGTCACGCTGATTTACAGCGGCGATCGCAAGGTCGACGGCAACCCTTACGAAAAGCTTCCGAAAGATGTGCGTGCTGATTTCCAGACGCGTATCGATGCCACTCGTCAGATGTTTGCCGAAAAGGTTTCCGCTTATACCGGCATGTCTGTTCAGGACGTGCTGGACACCGAAGCGGCAGTATTCTCCGGCCAGGAATCTTTGGATAACGGGCTGGCGGATGAACTTGTTAACAATACCGATGCGCTCGGCGTGATGCGCGAAGCACTCGACAGACGCAAAAAAACAACCCTTGGAGGAACTATGCCATCACCTTCTGCATCAGCTGTGACCACTAAGCCAGTTGACCAGGCAGCAACTCAGACAACTGCATCAGCTGAACAGGCCACTACCGTTGACACGACAATTGCTTCCGTAGCAGCCCCTGTAGATGTCAGTGCGCAGGTTACTGCAGCAGTAGCTGCAGAGAATAGTCGCATCATGGGCATCCTGAACTGCGACGAGGCTAAAGGGCGTGAGTCACAGGCGCGAGCACTGGCCGAAACGCCGGGTATGACGGTAGAGAGCGCACAGCGCATTCTGGCTGCTGCACCGCAAAGTGCCCAGACGCGTACCGATACGGCGCTGGATCGTTTGATGGAAACAGCACCCGGTGCACTCCAAGCAGGTAGCGCATCTTCTGATGCCGCTGACGATTTGTTAAACACCCCCGTTTAAGAGGCTATCATGGCAATTACTGAAGTTTTCACACATAACCAGCCGCTCGGTAACAGCGACCCGGCGCACACTGCGTATGGTCCTGGCGAACTGACAGCTTCCACTCCAGCCATGACGCCGCTCATGCTGGATGCCACTTCTGGCAAGCTGGCCGTCTGGGATGGTGCTCATGCTGGCGCGGCAATGGGCATCCTGGCTGTAACCGCAGACCAGAACAGCGCGGAACTGGCATTTTACAAATCTGGCTCTTTCCGTATTGAAGATGTCCTCTGGCCATCTGCCGTCACCGACGACAACATTAAACGTAACGCGTTCGCCGGTACTGCAATCAGCATCGTTTAATCCGCATTTCTACAACCATCATCATTCATAAAAGCCGCCTGCGCGGCTTTTTTTACGGGAAATATCTATGTCCGTTTACACCACTGCCCAGCTGCTGGCGGTCAATGAGAAGAAATTCAAATTCGATCCGCTTTTCCTGCGTATCTTTTTCCGCGAAACCTATCCCTTCAGTACAGAGAAGGTTTACCTGTCGCAAATTCCTGGCCTGGTCAATATGGCGCTTTACGTCTCGCCGATTGTCTCCGGCAAAGTGATCCGCTCCCGTGGCGGCAGCACGTCTGAATTCACGCCGGGTTATGTGAAGCCGAAACACGAAGTTAACCCACTGATGACTCTCCGCCGCCTGCCGGATGAGGATCCGCAGAATCTCGCTGACCCGGTCTATCGCCGTCGCCGCATTATCCTTCAGAACATGAAGGATGAAGAGCTGGCGATTGCTCAGGTCGAAGAGAAACAGGCTGTTTCGGCGGTGCTCAGCGGTAAATACACCATGACCGGGGAAGCGTTCGAGCCTGTTGAAGTCGATATGGGCCGCAGCGCTGGTAACAACATTGTCCAGGCCGGTGCGGCTGCATGGTCAACCCGCGACAAAGAAACGTATGACCCGACCGATGACATTGAAGCCTACGCGCTCAACGCCAGCGGTGTGGTCAACATCATTGTGTTCGATCCGAAAGGCTGGGCGCTGTTCCGTTCCTTCAAGGCTGTTGAGAAGAAGCTGGATACGCGTCGTGGTTCTAACTCTGAGCTGGAAACTGCCGTGAAAGACCTGGGTATGGCTGTTTCATACAAGGGGATGTTTGGCGATGTGGCCATCGTGGTGTACTCCGGCCAGTACGTCGAAAACGACGTCAAAAAGAATTATCTGCCGGACCTGACAATGGTGCTGGGGAATACCCAGGCTCGTGGCCTGCGTACCTATGGCTGCATTCTTGATGCTGATGCCCAGCGCGAAGGTATCAATGCCTCGACACGCTACCCGAAAAACTGGGTGCAGTCGGGGGATCCGGCGCGCGAATTCACCATGATTCAGTCAGCTCCGCTGATGCTGCTGCCAGACCCTGACGCATTCGTCTCCGTCAAACTGGCATAACTTCCCCCAGTGGCCCTGTCGGGCCACCTTTCTGGAGTATTTCCCATGACAGAAAAAGAAAAGCTGGTCGCCCGCCTGAATGAACTTGGGACCCAGCTTAACCGCGAGGTCAGTACCAGCGGCACCATTCAGGAACTGACGATGCGTATTGCTGAGCTTGAAGAGGAACTGGATGGCAATGCCGGGTCAGTTGACGGTGAAAACGGCGTGCAGAATGCTTCCGACAGCACCGACAGCACCGACAGCACCGACAGCACCGACAGCACCGACAACAATGTTGCTAACGTGGCAAAAGTAAAAACGGAATCGGCCACAACGGGTGACCTGGTATCAGTAGAAACGCTGGCCACCCTGCATATTGACGCTCTGCATGCCACGCGTAACGAGCCGGTATCTATCGTAGAGCCTGGTGTGATTATCCGCGTATCTGAACAGGATGCCGACGACTTGATCGCAAAGGGGCTGGCTTTCGAAGTCTGAAGGGGGCCACATGGCTGATTTCGATAATCTCTTTGACGAGGCCATGTCGCGAGCTGATAGCGCTATCCGTGGTGTGATGGGCACAGAGGCAAAGGTGATGTCAGGCGCTTTGTCAGGTGCCACCCTGGTCGGTGTATTCGATGATCCAGAAAATATCGGATATGCCGGTGCCGGGATTCGTGTTGAAGGAACCAGCCCGACCCTGTTTGTGGAAACCGCCACTGTCAGGCAGCTGCAGCGTATGGACACGCTGACGATTAACGGTCGGCAATTCTGGGTTGAACGTATTGGTCCGGATGACTGTGGCTCCTGTCATATCTGTCTGGGTAACGGCTCTCCACCTGCATCTTCGCGTCGCCGTTAAGGAGCGCATATGTCCATAAAAGGCCTTGAACAGGCCATAGAAAACCTTAACAGCATCAGCAAAACGGCTGTTCCGCGGGCATCGGCGCAGGCCGTTAACCGCGTGGCAAACCGGGCCGTCAGCCGCAGCGTGGCAGTCGTATCAAAAGATACGCGCGTACCGCGAAAACTGGTAAAGCAACGCGCCAGGGTGAAGCGTGCGACGGTCAATAGACCTCGTGCACTTATCCGGGTAAACCGGGGAAATTTACCGGCCATTAAACTCGGTACCGCAAGCGTGCGACTTTCCCGCAGAAAACGGGACAAGAAAGGGGCCAACAGCGTTCTGCGCATAGGGCCATTTCGTTTTCCGGGCGGCTTTATCCAGCAACTTAAAAATGGTCGCTGGCATGTCATGAGGCGGACTTCAAAACCTCGTTACCCCATTGAAGTGGTCAGCATCCCGCTGGCAGCTCCATTAACTACGGCATTTAAAGAAGAACTGCCGAAGCTCATGGAGTCAGATATGCCCAAAGAGCTCCGAGCATCCCTTACCAACCAACTCAGGTTAATTCTGACACGATGAAACACAGCGATATTCGCAAGGTGATTATTGACGCGCTGGAAAGCGCGATTGGTACTGATGTCATTTATTTTGACGGCAGACCTGCAGTGCTCGAAGAGGGTGATTTTCCCGCTGTTGCCGTCTACCTGACAGATGCGGAATACACAGGGGAAGAACTGGACGCCGATAGCTGGCAGGCCATTCTGCATATCGAAGTCTTTCTTGAGGCTCAGGTACCTGATTCTGATCTGGATGACTGGATGGAGACGAGAGTGTATCCGGTTCTCGCAGAGGTTCCGGGGCTTGAATCTCTTATCACCACAATGGTTCAGCAGGGCTATGACTACCAGCGCGATGACGATATGGCGCTGTGGAGTTCTGCCGACCTGAAATATTCCATTACTTACGACATGTGAGGACCCTATGGCCACACCAAACCCGCTGGCACCAACAAAAGGTGCTGGTACCACCCTCTGGGTTTACACCGGAACTGGTGATCCATACGCCAATCCGCTTTCAGACGTTGACTGGCTGCGCCTGGCAAAGATTAAAGACCTGCAGCCCGGAGAACTGACAGCTGAATCGGAAGATGACACCTACATCGATGATGAGAATGCCGACTGGACATCAACGATGCAGGGGCAGAAATCAGCCGGTGAAACAAACCTGACGCTCGCATGGATGCCGGAGGATTCCGGTCAGCAGGACCTGGTGAACTGGTTCGATGAAGGCACCGTGAAGGGGTATAAAATCAAATATCCGAATGGTGTTGTCGATGTCTTTAAGGGCTGGGTGAGCAGTCTCGGCAAGACCATCTCGTCTAAAGAGGTCATGACCCGCACGGCAAAAATCACCAACAATGGCAAACCATCGCTGGCCGAAGACAGTGGTACCGCGCCGATTGCCGTTACGGGGATCAGCCTGGATAAATCCACGGCGGCTGTGGCTGTCGCGGCCACGACGCAACTGGTTGTTTCTGTCCTGCCAGCAAGTGCTTCAGATAAGTCTTTCCGCGTAGCCAGTTCTGATCCGTCAAAAGCAACGGTCACCGTCAGCGGCAATACCCTGACTGTTACCGGCGTGGCGGCAGGCACCGTCGAGATCATCGTAATGAGCAATGACGGTAACTTTGTGGCGATCTGCAAAGTCACTGTTTCCTGATAACCGGGGCGAAAGCCCCGTTCCCCCGGAGTAATTATGTTTCTAAAGAGCGAGCTGCTTGAAAGTAACGGCAGCAGCGTCACATTGTTCCAGCTGTCGGCGCTGCAGCGTATTGAATACCTCGAATACCTGAAACAACTTGAGGCGGTTGAAGCTGGTGATTTTCAGGCTGCCATTACCCTTACCGTGAAGAGTGGAGCATATCTGGTGGCAATGTCACTCTGGCATGGCCACGCGCTTAAAGGATCGCAGGGAGAAAACGCGGCGGCGGAAGTGGAGCAGATTCAGGATGAGGTCATGCAGACATGGCCGACCGAACTTGTTGCCGAAGCCGAATATAAGGTGAAACTCCTGTCCGGGATGATTGCGCCGGTCACTGATGACCAGGCTGAGCCCGGTGAAGAACGTAATGAACCCGCTGAACCTGTTACTGCGGAAAAGCCCTCGCCAGTGAGCTGAAGTTTGCCATGAAACTGGCGCGTGAGTTCGGTCGCCCGGACTGGCGTGCCATGCTTGCTGGCATGTCCTCAACGGAATACGGCGACTGGAAAATCTTCTACCAGGACAATTACTTTCATGATGCGCAGCTGGATGCTCATTTCTCCGGTTTGCTCTACACCATCTCAACCCTGTTTTTTGCTGATCCGGAATTAACACCGGACAGTTTCAGCATCCTTTCCCCTGTATCGGAAAGCATCGACGTTGATGAGCCGGATGACGATACGCTGATGGCGAAGGCTGCAGGTATTTCAGGAGGCGTGCGCTATGGCCCAGACGGCAGTGGGTGATCTGGTCGTTAACCTTGACGTTAACTCGACGAAATTTAACGAGCAGCTTAACTACGTCAAAAAAGAATTAAAGCAGACTGGCAGCGCGGCGAACGACGAAGCGCTACGGATCCAGCAGTCCTTTAGCCGCCAGGAGAACGCCGCGCGCAAGGCGGGTATTTCAATAGGCCAGTATAACGCAGCAATGCGTATGCTTCCGGCGCAGTTTACCGATATAGCTACGCAGCTAGCGGGCGGGCAGAACCCATGGCTGATTCTGCTTCAGCAGGGCGGTCAGGTTAAGGACTCCTTTGGCGGGATAATACCAACATTCAGGGCCTTACTGGGTACGATCTCACCGTTGATGGTCGGCATCGGTGCGCTGTCCGCCGCAACGGGTGCGCTGTTCTATGCCTGGTACCAGGGCTCATCCACACTATCTGACTTCAACAAAACGCTGGTACTGTCGGGGAACACGGCCGGATTGACTGCCGATCGTATGTTGGCGCTGGCACGAAACGGCCAGGCAGCGGGGCTGACGTTCAATCAGACCAGCGAAGCCCTGAGCGAGCTTATCAACGCGGGGGTGGGCGCGAGTTCGCGCTTTGATGAAATGAGCCAGGCGGTGGCGCGATTTACTGATGCCTCCGGCGTGCCGGTGGAAAAAGTCGCAGCCGCATACGGCAAGCTCACTACTGACCCTACATCAGGCCTGATCGCGATGGCTCAGCAGTTCCACAACGTTACGGCCGAACAGATTGCCCATGTGGCACAGCTGCAGCGTGCCGGTGATGAGGCTGGCGCACTGCAGGCGGCTAATCAGGCTGCTACTGCCGGATTCAACGATCAGACCAAGGCCATCCGCGACAATATGGGGACGATTGAGTCTTCAGCGGATTCCCTGAAGCGTGCCTTCAAGTCGATGTGGGATGCTGCACTTGATATTGGCAGACCTGACACCGCCCAGGAGATGGTGGCAAAAGCCCAGGCCGCGTTTAAAAAGGCTGATGAAATCTGGAACCTGCGTAAAGGTGACCGATATGTCAATGATGAGGCTCGCGCCCGATTCTGGAATGACCGCGAAACGGCCAGGCTTGCGCTGGATATGGCGCAGCAGCAGGCGGGAATTGCCATGGCGAACGAAGAGAATGCATCGCGCGAAGCGGCTGCGGAATCGGATCGCCAGAAGTATGCTGCGCAGGCACAGGCAAACTATGCCAAAACGCAGACGGCACTGGAGAAATACACGGCCAGGCAGAGCGAGCTCAACAAGGCGCTGAAAGAGGGGCGGATCCTCCAGGCTGACTACAACATCAACCTGGCTGCCGCGAAAAAAGAGTACGAAGACACCCTTAAAAAGCCGAAGAAAACACCTGCAGTCAGGACTCCTGCCGGTACCCGTGCAACCGATGCGGCCAGCGCCCAGACGATGGAGCTGGAAGCACAGCTGCGCACCCTGCAGGAGCATAAGGGGATAAATGACACCATCAGCCAGCAGCGTCAGGAGCTGTGGCGTAAGCAGTCCCGTTTTACGGTTCTGGAAGAGGCCGCGAAGACCCGGACGCTTTCTGCCGAGGAAAAATCCCTGCTGGCCAGTAAAAGCGAGGTGCTTTCCCGTGCGGAGCTGAACGCGAAGCTCGGCGATCAGATAGTGGCGCAGGAGCGGCTTAATCGCCTGCAGGATACGTCCCAAAAATACGTCACGCAGATCGGCGAGAAAACCCGAGCCCTGGCGGAAAGTGCTGGTATGAGCAGTCGTGCAGCACAACGCCGCAACGAGGAGGCCCAGCTTCTTCAGGGGTGGAAAAATGGTGGAGGTTCCGAAAACGATGCCGGTTATCAGAATGAGCTGCAGGGGCTGCATGCGTATTACGCCGAGCAGGATAAGCTTCGGGGTGACTGGCAATCCGGAGCCAAATCCGCATGGGCAGATTATGTTGATTCTGCTTCTGATGCTTATGGCCAGATGAAGTCGTTTGCCAGCAGTACGTTTGATGGCATTGGGCAAAATATGGCTGACATGCTGACGCGCGGAAAGGCTGACTGGGCTGACTTCACCCGCTCCACGCTCTCCATGCTGACACAGATCCTGCTGAAACAGGCGATGGTAGGCCTGGTGGATTCAGCATCAACCGCGCTGGGATTTGCAGGTGGCGGTTATACCGGTTCAGGCGGGAAATATGAGCCAGCAGGTGTCGTTCACCGTGGTGAGTTTGTTTTCACCAAAGAGGCTACCAGCAGGATCGGCGTCGGCAATCTTTACCGGATGATGAAAGGCTATGCAACGGGAGGGTATGTCGGGGGCGGTGGTACAGGCCCGGCTGCAGCACCTTTCGGTGTCAGTGTGTATGCCCCGGTGACGGTCGAGAATGCTTCCGGTAACGCACAGCAGCAAAACGACGGAGACAGGCTGGGTAAGGCGTATCAGCAGGTGATTAACAAATCTGTCAATGATGGTATCGCTAGGGCAATCCAGCCCGGTGGGCTTATCTGGAATGCGACCAATCGCAGGTAACAGTTATGACGATAGAAACATTCCCCTGGGGCATTAAGGTTTCCAGCCAGCCCACCGAGGGAAGTAAAGACATAGTCAGGAAAGTCCAGTTCGGCGACGGGTACGCACAGGTGAGCGGCTCCGGCCTGAATGATGAGATTCGCACCTATGAATATTCCTTTTCAGGAGATCCGACTACAGCGAATGAAATCCATGCCTTCCTTCGTCGGCATAAAGTGAAGTCATTTATTTTCACTCCGCCTTTCGGCGATACCGCGCTGTGGCGTGTAGAGGCTGACACGCTCAAAAAGGTGGTTAAAAACGTAAAAGTGATAACCGTAACCGCAACGTTTGAACAGGCATTTACACCATGAGTCTTAATGCTGATTATCAAAAACTTGAGCCGGGCAATGAAGTCCGGCTTTTTTCTGTCGATGGTACAGCGTTCGGTATGTCAGATGTGCTCCGCTTCCACGCACACAATATCGCGCACACCCCGGAAGAGATTGAAGCCGCAGGCGGCGACGAGAATAAACTTCCGGCGAAGTCCATCTGGTGGCAGGGGGAGGAGTATAAAGCCTGGCCGTGTCAGGTTGAGGGTATTGAAGCGACCACGGATGGTACCAGCCCACAGCCAAAACTGAGGGTGGCGAACCTGGACAGCTCGATCTCAGCGCTCTGTCTGGCGTATGACGATCTGCTGCAGGCGAAAGTGAGTATCCACGACACGCTGGCACAGTATCTGGACGCCAGAAATTTTCCGCAGGGCAATCCCACTGCAGACCCGTCACAGGAAAAGCTGAAGGTCTTTTATATCGATGCCAGAAGCACCGAGACGGATGAAGTTGTCGAATTTACGCTTTCCAGTCCGATGGATTTACAGGGCCAGATGATTCCGACGCGTCAGCTGCATTCGTTATGCAGCTGGTGCATCCGGAACAAGTACCGGACCGGCGACGGCTGCGACTATGCCGGAACGCGCTATTTCGACAAAAACAATAATCCGGTTGACGATCCCTCGCTGGATGTCTGCAACGGCACGCTGACGGCCTGCAAGCTCCGGCACGGAGACAGCAACGAACTGCCGTTCGGCGGTTTCCCGGGTACATCTCTTATCAGGAGCTGATATGCGTCAGAAAACCATTGATGCCATCATGGCACACGCTGCAGCGGAATATCCGCGCGAGTGCTGCGGCGTGGTGGCACAGAAAAGCCGGGTTGAGCGCTATTTTCCCTGTCGTAATCTCGCAGCAGAGCCGACTGAACATTTTCACCTGTCCCCCGAAGATTACGCAGCGGCAGAAGACTGGGGGACGGTGGTAGCCATTGTTCACAGCCATCCTGACGCGACGACACAGGCCAGCGAGCTTGATAAGGCGCAGTGTGATGCAACACTGCTGCCCTGGCATATTGTGAGCTGGCCAGAGGGGGATTTACGTACCATTCAGCCACGCGGGGAGCTCCCATTGCTGGAGCGACCGTTTGTGCTTGGCCACTTCGATTGCTGGGGTCTGGTAATGAGCTATTTCCGGCAGACCCACGGTATCGAGCTCTACGATTACCGGGTGGATTATCCCTGGTGGGAAAACGACTACCCGGACAATTTCTATCAGGATTGCTGGTATGAATGCGGATTCAGGGAGTTTGACGGCCCGACTCAGGAAGGGGACCTCGTCATCATGCAGGTGCAGGCTGATAAGTGGAATCATGCCGGGATTTTACTGGAGGGTAACATGCTGCTGCACCATCTTTACGGGCATCTGAGCCAGCGAGTTCCTTATGGCGGATACTGGCAGGAGCGCACGATGAAGATCGTTCGCTATAAAGATGTAATGGCAGGTGAAACATGCAGGAAGTAATGACCCGCATTGAGCTTGGCGGCGTGCTCGGGAAATCATTCGGTAAAATTCACCACCGCCTGATTTCCCGTGTAAGCGAGGCGGGAGTGGCGCTCGCAAAGACTATTCCGGGCTTTGAGCAGTTTATGATTTCCAGCCAGCGCCGTGGGCTCACATACTCCGTATTTAAGGGTAAAAAAAACATCGGTGTGGATGACCTCGGTTTCCCGGTTACCGGCGATGTTATCCGCATTGTCCCGGTAATCATCGGGAGTAAAAAAGCCGGTTTGATTCAAACTATCCTGGGCGCAGTATTAGTGATTGCATCGATCTGGATGCCAGGTCTGAGTATAGCTGCCAGCAATATGATGTTTGCTGCTGGTGCGTCCATAACGCTGGGGGGGGTAGTTCAGATGATATCCCCTCAGGCTACAGGGCTGGCCAGCAAACAGAGCTCAGATAACCGCGCCTCATACGCGTTCGGCGGAGTCACAAATACCGCCGCACAGGGTTACCCGGTTCCGCTCCTGTACGGCCGCCGGAGAATCGGCGGGGCAATTATTTCTGCCGGAATTTATGTCGAAAATCAGCAGTAGTTAACAAACCTTTTTACAAGCCACCTTCGGGTGGCTTTTTTTATGGGCGCGATATGGCTAAAACAATTACCGGACGAAAAGGCGGGAGCTCCAGTTCCCGAACTCCCACCGAACAGCCTGATGATCTGCAATCTGTAGCGAAGGCAAAGATCCTCGTTGCGCTTGGGGAAGGGGAGTTTGCTGGACAGCTCACCGGGAAGGATATCTACCTGGACGGAACGGCGCTGGAGAACGCCGACGGCTCCCAAAACTTCAGCGGCGTTACGTGGGAATTTCGTCCGGGGACTCAGGCACAAAAATATATTCAGGGTATCCCCGGCACCGAAAATGAAATCAGCGTGGGCACCGAAGTGTCAAGCACCACCGGCTGGACACATACCTTTACCAACACGCAACTGTCAGCCGTTCGCCTGCGCCTCAAGTGGCCATCGCTTTTTAAACAGGAGGATGATGGCGATCTGGTTGGCTATTCAATTAACTACGCTATTGATCTGCAGACCGATGGCGGCACCTGGCAGACGGTACTTAATACCAGCGTAACCGGCAAGACAACTTCCGGCTACGAACGCAGCCATCGCATTGACCTACCGCAGGCAGGCAGCACATGGACGGTGCGCCTGCGTAAGCTAACGGCGGATGCCAACAGCGCGAAAATTGGTGACACGATGACGCTGCAGAGCTATACAGAGGTCATTGACGCCAAACTGCGTTATCCAAATACCGCGCTGCTGTACATCGAATTCGACTCAAGCCAGTTTAACGGCTCTATCCCGCAAATATCCTGCGAACCGCGAGGGCGTGTAATCCGCGTTCCGGATACGTATGACCCGGAGACCCGCACCTATAGCGGCACATGGACGGGGGCGTTTAAGTGGGCGTGGACGGATAATCCAGCCTGGATTTTTTACGATCTGGTGGTGAGCGACCGCTTTGGGCTGGGCAATCGCCTGACGGCGGCCAATATTGATAAATGGACGCTTTACCAGGTCGCGCAATATTGCGATCAGCCGGTTCCTGATGGTAAAGGCGGTAGCGGCACTGAGCCTCGCTATACCTGCAACGTGTATGTGCAGGAGAGGAATGACGCCTATACCGTGTTACGAGATTTTGCGGCGATATTCCGGGGCATGACTTACTGGGGTGGCGATCAAATCGTTGCGCTGGCGGATATGCCCCGCGATGTGGATTACAGCTACACGCGTGCAAACGTGGTTAATGGGCGCTTTACCTATTCGGGCAGCACCACGAAAACCCGCTATACCACAGCACTGGTTTCCTGGTCCGATCCGGGTAATGCCTACGCGGATGCGATGGAGCCTGTATTTGAGCAGGATCTCGTTGCTCGCTTTGGCACAAATCAGCTCGAAATGACAGCCATTGGTTGTACCAGACAGTCAGAAGCGAACCGAAAGGGGCGCTGGGGTATTCTCACCAACAACAAGGATCGCGTTGTTTCGTTCGATGTCGGGCTGGACGGAAACATACCGCAGCCTGGCTATATCATCGCTGTGGCAGACGAGCTGCTTTCCGGAAAGGTTATGGGCGGACGCATCAGCGCCGTTAATGGTCGCGTTATCAAACTTGACCGTGTAGCTGATGCGGCAGCAGGTGATCGCCTTATCCTCAACCTTCCCTCCGGAGCGTCACAGAGCAGGACAATTCAGGCGGTTAACGGGGAATCGGTCACAGTCACCACCGCATACAGTGAGACGCCGCAGGCCGAAGCTGTCTGGGTGGTTGAGTCAAACGAACTGTACGCACAGCAGTACCGTGTTGTGAGCGTCACTGATAACGATGATGGCACTTTCACCATTACCGGTGCATGGCACGATCCGGATAAATATGCCCGAATCGATACCGGAGCCATTATTGACCAGCGGCCGGTGAGCGTGATCCCGCCGGGCAATCAGTCACCGCCAGACAACATCGTAATCAGTTCGTTTTCGGTGGTGCAGCAGAATATCAGCGTCGAAACCATGCGCGTGAGCTGGGACCAGGCGCAGAATGCTATCGCCTATGAAGCGCAATGGCGCCGCAACGACGGGAACTGGGTTAACGTGCCGCGCAGTTCCACCACGTCATTCGACGTTCCTGGGATTTATGCCGGGCGCTATCTGGTACGTGTACGCGCCATCAATGCCGCAGAAATTTCATCCGGGTGGGGATATTCGGAAGAGAAAACGCTGACGGGTAAAGTGGGCAATCCGCCGAAACCGGTCGGCTTCATCGCTTCCGATAATGTGGTATTCGGTATCGAGCTGAGCTGGGGATTCCCGGCGAACACCGACGACACGCTGAAGACGGAAATTCAGTACAGTCTGACTGGGACGGAAGACGATGCGATGCTGCTGGCAGACGTACCCTATCCGCAGCGCAAGTATCAGCAGATGGGCCTAAAGGCTGGGCAAATTTTCTGGTACCGCGCGCAGCTGGTGGACCGCAGCGGAAACGAATCAGGGTATACAGACTTTGTGCGCGGGCAGGCCAGCATCGATGTATCCGATATCACCGATGCAATCCTGGAGGATATGAAAGAGTCGGAAACGTTCAAAGACCTGATCGAGAACGCGGTAGACAGCAATGAAAAAATTGCTGGTATGGCTGACGACATTAAACAGGCCAACGACGAACTGGCGCAACAGGCGCAGGATATCGCCAAAAACGCCCAGGATATCGGGAAGGTTCAGACCAGCGTTACAAACCTGTCGAGCACGGTCGGAGATGTGTCTTCTTCTCTGAGCAAGCTTGAGCAGACAGTGGCGACGGCTGATACCGCGCTGGGCCAGCGCATCGATAACATCAGCGTGTCTGTGGACGGTATGACGGGAGGAGTGAAGAACTCTGCCATCGCGATTATTCAGGGCAACCTGGCGCAGGTGGCGGCGCGCAAAACGCTGTCTGCATCCGTCGCCGGTAACAGCGCGCAGCTGGACCGCATTGATGAGGTGATCGTCAACGAGAAAGAGGCAACGGCGCGTTCGCTGCTGAGTTTGCAGACTAACGTGAACGGCAACAAGGCATCTATCAACAGCCTGAACCAGACGTTCTCCGATTACCAGCAGGCCACGGCCACGCAGATAAACGGGATCACAGCGACCGTCAACGGACACACATCAGCCATTACCACTAACGCTCAGGCCATAGCGAACGTTAACGGTGATCTGAAGGCGATGTACAGCATCAAGGTTGGTGTCTCCAGCAATGGTCAGTATTACGCCGCAGGGATGGGGATCGGCGTGGAGAATACGCCGTCCGGCATGCAGTCACAGGTCATCTTCCTGGCTGACCGCTTCGCCGTCACCACGGCAGCAGGTAACAGCGTGGCTTTGCCGTTTGTGATCCAGAACGGGCAGACATTCATCCGGGCCAGTTTCATCCAGGACGGCACTATCAGCAACGCAAAGATTGGTAATTTTATCCAGTCGAACAATTATGTTGCTGGTTCTGCTGGCTGGAAGCTTGATAAAGGGGGGACGTTTGAGAACTACGGTTCGACTGCTGGTGAGGGAGCCATGAAACTGACAAATCAGACGATCAGCGTCAAAGATGGCAGTAATGTTCTTAGGGTGCAGGTTGGCCGATTAACGGGAGTATTCTGAAATGGCTTATGGAATACAGACCTGGGATGCTTCAGGAAAACCCAACAACTATGGCATCAAACCCGTTTCCGTCGTTGGGCGAATACGGCTGGCTGCCGGGCAAACCTCCGGCAGCTGGTCTTTTACGGTGCCCTCAGGAATGAAAGTTGGTTTTGTTCTTTCACTTGATGAAGGAGGTAACAGCGTAGGGCGGCGCATTGTCGCGTCAGGGAGCACAATAACCGTAAGCGCTGCATCTTCTGTAGGTCTGGGTAATTATCCGGCCTCAAAGTGTGAAGTGGTCGTTTTCATGGAGAAAGCATAATGGCCGAATTTGGCGCGATGATATTAATGGACAACGGGAACCCATTTGTAACGCCCCAGTCAACGCCTTTTTGTCTTTACGGCAAGTACACTTTCAACTCCTCTGCTAATGGCAGTTCGCAGCAGGTTGCTAAGAATATTGCATTAAATGCTGACTACCCTGTGATGGTATTTATCAGGACCACAAATACCGCCCAGCCCACGCCAGTAATATCTTACCGGAACGGAGGAAATGTATATGTCGCGGGGGTTAATCCCTATAACAAGAGCTTCACGTTAACCGCATATATATTTGCCATATTTCCCCAGACGTTACCGAAATGGGGGATGGCCATCTGGGATGCGGCAGGAAAGCTGGTGCTCACTAATGAGTCCCGGGTGTTGTCCGACCTACAGACAATTGGAACGCCTGGCGCAAAAGGAGGGATAAATATCGATCAGACACTTAGCGGGCCATGGGCTGTTGCACCTGCACAGCTTGGCCAAAGCATCGTTGTGAATAACTCAACCCAGCCTCCGACAATCTACACCATTAATGCTTATTCGGCGTGCAGGTTTGACGGGGCCAATACGAGGATAAACGCAGGGGGGACCTCCACTGGCACAGGCTCTCCGGTAGGGGTAACGAATACTGGAATTTCCTTAACCGCGATAAATACAGCGGCCTATGACTGATTGATCGTTTTGGGCGATCAATAACTGATAATTGATCTATCAAATCAATTATACCCACCTCTTTCATGTTGGTATTGTCTAAGTTCATGAATACCTCTGGATATCATCAAAATGATTAAGCTTCTTATCGGTATGGCTTGCGCTGCCATGCTTTCAGGTTGCGCTGGTGTACTTGAGAAACAGGAACCGATTTGCAGCGGCACGGCATATATGGGTGGCCATGAGAATACCGTTATGATTTACGCCGTTCGAAAGCAAAACAACCAGACGCAATACCGGGCCGGATATCCCTTTAACTGGCGCTGGGTAAGTGCGAACACATTCACAAGCACGACATGTAAATAACTCATGACTTTCAATGCAAACCTCGCCTCGGCGGGGTTTTTTATTGCCTGGAGAAAATATGCTTTATAACACAGGAACTATCTCTATTAACGGAAATACCGCAACCGGATCCGGTACAAACTGGACTGCACCGGCCAGCCAGGTTCGCGCTGGCCAGACGATTATTGTCATGTCTAACCCGGTTCAGATGTTCCAGATTTCATCCGTGAATAGCGCCACGTCAATGACGGTAACGCCTGCTGCATCACCGGCGCTGAGCGGCCAGAAGTACGGCATTCTGGTATCAGACAATATCTCGGTTGATGGGCTGGCGCTGGCCATGTCGCAGCTTATCAAGGAGTATGACGAGAATATTGGTGCGTGGGAGACGTTCGCCACAACCTCAGCCAACCAGAACATTACCGTTACGATCAATGGCACCAGTTTATCAATCCCGGCTCTTGGGAAATTACTGCAGAAGGGGAGCAACGGAGCTTTGCCGGTTAATCAAGGTGGTACCGGCGCAACGAATGCCGCAGACGCTCGCACAAACCTTGGTTTGGGAAGCAGCGCTACAAGGAACGCGTACAGCTCATCTGGCGATATACTTTCTGTAGGGGATTTGGGCTTGGGTGTTGTTGCCCCTGCCGAACAAAACCGTTACGAAAACGCGAGATTAAATGGCTTTTATAACATTGCCTCTGGTTCCGGCAACGGCCTGCCAACTAATGATGCGGGCTACGGTGTCTGGATGAACCGAAGCCCAAATTACGGCACCTTTGAGTGCTGGCTAAGTGGGCCTGTCGGGAGAAAAATGTTTAGCCAGGTTATAGGCGGAACAGCAGGTAAATGGTATGAATTTTACCATACAGCTAATACGACAAAAGCCAGTGACGGCACTATCAAAGCTGCCTCCACCGTGGCACGAATTGTAACGAGCAAGGATGAGTGCCAGCGTGCTGATATAGCGGAGGATGGTTTTACCTGGTGCGGCTGCGGTGCGGCGAATGCCGAGGCTGAGGGCATTACTATTTCACGGCTTGATGTCGGCGTTTATGTTCTCACAGGTTCGGCAGGCCTGGCGTCTGAGGGATGGCAGTTACTTCCCCCAATGGACCCTGGCGGCATGGGGGAACTGGGTGTAGTTGAGGCAGAGCAAACCGATAGCGGTGGGCTGACTATCCGTCTGTATAAACGCAAATACATCCTGAGCGATGAAGGTGAAATCATCAAAACCAAAGGTGAACCGATGGACGTACCGGCGAACAGCTGGATCGATGTTCGCTTGGATATGCCCGCAGATTCACTGTTTAACCAGCGGATGAGCCAGAAGCCGGAGATTTAGCGTCGCCCTCTAATGCGCTGACGCGGATTGCCAGCTCTTTGATTGCCGCCAGCGCATCGAGCACCAGAGGATTGAGGTCTAGGGTCATTTTCCCCGACTCCTCAGCCGAGTGAACATATTGCGGATCTATCTTTTCCAGTTCCTGAGCAACAACACCTCGGCGTATCGTTTTCTCTTCATCAGCAAGGTAGTAGAAGGTCTTAAAATCCATTGCCACGATGTTGGCCAGAGACACTTCTAAATTAAGTTCTCCAGTAACCTTCTTGAAATTTATGTCCGATGTACCTGCAGACTGCAGCTGCGCCCACGGCACTGATGATTTTGGTGTTTGAGGGTCATCAGTGGTTGTTAGAAAACGGCTGAATATCGCACCACCGTAAGTAATCCACAGCTGCGCAATTCGCTGCTCGGTGTAGGAACTCTGAAACCCACAGCCATTCGCAGGAGCCCACAGAGTATTGCCAGCAGCATCACTGATGAAGGATGAACTGGCATCTGTGGGCTTATTTTGGAGAGCAGCACCAACCCCAAAAGCTCCCACCTGCATAACATTCCCTGCCGCAGTTCCGACATCCTTTGTCGCACTACTTCCTAAACCAACGTTTAATAGATTGCCACGGGCCGGCCTGGCCGATAACTTCACCTGATTTTTTTGCAGAATTTATTGGGTGAAAAATATGCAAATTGGCTATGTCAGAGTGTCAACAAATGACCAAAATACAGATCTCCAGCGCCAATCTCTCGAACGCGCAGGATGTGAACAGGTTTTTGAAGAAAAAATGAGCGGGACGGTAGCGAACCGGCCAGCGCTCAAAAAGCTTCTGCGGACTCTGAATGCGGGCGATACACTGGTGGTGTGGAAACTAGATCGCCTCGGGCGAAGCATGCGAAATTTAGTGCTGCTGGTGGACGAACTCCGACAGCGGGGCATTCACTTTAAGAGCCTCACGGACAGCATTGATACATCAAGTCCAATGGGGCGTTTTATATTTCACATCATGTCAGCGCTGGCGGAAATGGAAAGAGAGTTAATCGTCGAACGCACCCGGGCTGGATTAGCGGCGGCGCGGGAAAAAGGGCGAATAGGTGGCAGACGTCCAAAATTAACTCCCGAGCAATGGGCACAGGCTGGGAGATTAATATTAAACGGCGTGGATAGAAAACAAGTGGCAATAATTTATGATGTCGCTGTATGCACGCTTTATAAAAAATTTCCGGTGGGACAGGCTTAAATGATTGAAGGGCAGCTGCTAGATGGGCTGCCCGTCAAAGTATTATCCATTCTGCCGTACAGTTGGAAATTCAGACGTCAGCCACATGTCAGATTCATCAAACATTTCCTCCAGCATACGGTTCAGCTTTTCCCGATCACTTTTGCTGGCATCACTATTTAAGCCGTTCGCCTGCATCGGCTTTACCTTCACTTCGGCATCAGGAAAAATCTGGTGCACCCGCTTCGTTAGTTCAGCCAGGATGATCTCTCTGGCCCCTTGGAGCCCCTCAACATTTCGCTTGTCATAAACCAGTTCAACAAACATACGGATCCTCTCATAAGTGAAAATTGCCTGTGCTTGATCTGTTTTCATAAAAATACTACTGTATATGCATACAGTCAATAAGCAAGTGAGGGTGCGTTCATGCCTCGTCAACCGGATATTCGTGCTGCTTTTATTGCGGCCATACAGCAAAACCCGAAGGGCTATCTCTGCCTGCATACAGACAGATTCATCGCTGAACTGCAGGAGAGGCACTGGCATTTCAGCCAGGCAGATGCAAATTCATGGATCGAACGATACCAGCCAGACTTCGCCGATAAGACGACAAACGGAAGTGAGAACCGATACTGGATCCTGCGTAACATGGGGAGGGTTTTCTAATGGGGTTTCCATCGCCAGCCATGGATTACCAGGAGCAGCGCATGACAATAGATGTTATCTGCGGTGTAGATAACAACTGCCGGGTTATTGAAACTTCATGCGGCTGGGCCGTTATAAACGTCAGTCTTAAGCCAGAAGGAGGGGATACGTTGCTGGTTAGCATGGACGGGAGAAACCAGTTCGTGAAGCTAATGGGCCACGCGCTGATCACTCAAGATGGTGAAGCGATAGAAGGGGAAGCTTTGAATGACGTAACGGTACACGGCGTTCTTACACATACACTTAACCAAGTTAAAGACGATAAATCGCCTGTAATGTAGCGTGTAAATGTCGGGAGTTATTCCCCCATTTTTCCCCAATGATTCCCCGTACAAATTTCAAACATAAAAAAACCAGCCGTAAGAGGCTGGTTTTCAATGTGTTTTTGGTCGGCACGAGAGGATTTGAACCTCCGACCCCCGACACCCCATGACGGTGCGCTACCAGGCTGCGCTACGTGCCGACTCGTGGCTGTTAATACTACCGTTTTCCACACCGATTGCAAGTAAGATATTTCGCTAACTGATTTATAATTAATCAGTTAGCGATAAAACGCTTCTCGTCTGTCAGCACTTGCAATAACAAACTTAACTGTGGTTTTTCATCTTTCACTCTTTCACCACGTAAGTTGTAAGTGCGGTATTTACCGTTATTGTTCAGCACCAGCGTCTTTTTCGGGGTGGTAATTGCCAGCGTATCGTTATCCGCTGCGGTAACCCAGTAATGACGGCGTTGAGGGTTGAACAAATCCTGACCTTGCGAATATTCGCTGGCAGGTGTGCTGACATGTAGCAGGCGTTGCATCAGCGTCGTCATCAGATCGGTATGATCAGTCAGCGCATTAATACGCTGCGCCGGCGTGCCTGGCCAGTGAATCACTAATGGCACCTGCAGATGACCGTGGGACCAGTCAAAGGTTTCTTCGTCTTCGCTCAGCGGAATACCCCGACCGGCAGTGATAATCACAACCGTATTGTCCAGTTTGCCAGAATCACGCAGTGCATTGAGCACGCGGTTGATCTGGTCATCGACATTGCCTGCCGCCCGGCTATATTTCCGTGCAAATGCCTGCTGATTGCTGTCGTCAATGTTAGTGCCATTGAAAGAAACCCACGAGAACCAGCGGTTATCTTCTTGTGCGTAGCGGCCCAGCCAGTTGATCCACTGCGTGGCGGTCTGCTCGTCGGATTGGGTGCGTACGCTCGGCATCGAGAAATCTGACAACAATGCCTGGCGATACAGCGGGCTGGTAAAGCCATCTGATGAGAATAACCCCAGCTGATAGCCTTGCTGATTAAGCGCAGTAATTAATGCCGCAGGCGTACGGGTCGACAGAATGCCGTCCATATAGCTCGGCGAGATACCATAGAACAGGCCAAAGATGCCGTTGTCTGTAGTGTTGCCGGAGCTCATATGGCGCGTGAACGAAATATTTTGCTCAGCAAAACCTGCCAGCGCAGGCATCTGCTTCTCGAAGCGTGAGTAGTTCAGGCCATCGACAGTAATCAACAGCACATTCTGCCCGGTGCCCATATCGCGATAGCGCAGTTCGCTTAACGGATACTGTACGGAAACGGCGTCTGGATTACCTTGCTCAATAAGACGGCGTTGATACTCCTGCGCATCAAGCAGGCCATGCTTCTCAAGGAAACGTCGCGCCGTCATCGGGTACGAAAGCGGCAGGTTAGCGCGCTGCATGGTGATCGGGCGATAGAAGTTGGCATCGGCCCAGATATACACCACATGCGAGGCGATAAAGGCGATAAATAAGAATGCGGCCAGCGGGCGCGCGAAGCGCCGACGACGCGTCAGGCTGCGCAGCTTTTGCCAGCTCCACGTCGCAAACACCAGTTCAAGCAATAAAATAACCGGCACGCTGATGAACATCAGCTGCCAGTCGCGCGCCATCTCATTTTCGTCTGGGTTGATAACCAGTTGCCAGACGATGGGATTAAGATGGAGATGGAAACGAGTAAAGACTTCGCTATCGATCAGTAATAGCGTCATTCCCGCCGTTGCCAGAATGACGGACAAAAACCTCATCAGCCTCTGGGAGCCGACGATAAAGGTCAGCGGGAAGAGGATCAGCAAGTAGGTGGCGAACACCAGGAAGCTGAAATGGCCGATAATGCTTACGTAGGAATAAATGCGACCAGCAAGCGTTGTCGGCCAGTCGGCGATAAACAGGTAACGGCTGCCAATGACGAGCGAAAGCAGAATATTGAACAGTGCAAACCAGTGCCCCCAACTGACCATCTGGGAGACTTTTTCACGGTAGCGCTGACGATGAGTTACCATAACCTGTTATCTGTTTCCCTTAGTGCGCTTTGTCTTCGTTGATAGAGGACTGTAAGGCGCGGGCAAAAGAGTTGGCAATTGCCTGGCGTTGGGCCGGGGCAATGCTGGTGTTGATAAGGTTAGTGACCATGTTGCCTAACACCATCAGGGAAAGGTCGGTCGGAGCCTTATGTTTTTCCAGTACGTTGAGCAGCTCTGCGAGCAATTGTTCAACCTGTTCATCACTGTAGCGGGAAATTTGTGGCATAAATCGAAATCAGTTAGTTGATGAAAGGGCAACATATTACCGTAGCAACGGTTTTTTTTCTGCTTTTTTATGCGTTAAATCATTCTCGTTACGCCGCCTTCTGTAAAATGACCGCCATCTTTTATTGCGTCGCTTAACCGGCGGTGGTTGAATACCGCCCGGTCTTAAAGGAGAGTTTATCATGAGTCTGGATATCAACCAGATTGCTCTGCACCAGCTTATCAAGCGTGATGAGCAGAACCTTGAGCTGGTGTTGCGCGATTCATTGCTGGAACCGACAGAAACCGTCGTTGAGATGGTGGCAGAACTGCATCGGGTCTATAGCGCCAAAAATAAAGCTTACGGCTTGTTTAGCGAAGAGAGTGAACTGGCGCAGACGCTGCGCTTACAGCGTCAGGGCGAAGAGGACTTTCTGGCATTTAGCCGCGCGGCAACTGGTCGCCTGCGTGACGAATTAGCGAAATATCCTTTTGCTGACGGTGGATTCGTGCTGTTTTGTCACTACCGTTATCTGGCGGTGGAGTATTTGCTGGTGGCAGTTCTGAGCAACCTGAGCAGTATGCGCGTTAACGAAAATCTCGACATCAACCCAACCCATTATCTTGATATCAATCATGCGGATATTGTTGCGCGTATCGATTTAACCGAATGGGAAACCAATCCAGAGTCGACCCGCTATCTCACTTTCCTGAAAGGGCGAGTAGGGCGCAAAGTGGCGGATTTCTTTATGGATTTCCTCGGGGCCAGCGAAGGGTTAAACGCGAAAGCGCAAAACCGTGGGCTGTTGCAAGCGGTTGATGATTTCACTGCCGAAGCACAACTGGATAAAGCAGAGCGACAGAACGTGCGCCAGCAGGTTTATAGCTACTGTAATGAGCAGCTGCAGGCAGGCGAAGAGATCGAACTGGAATCGCTGTCGAAAGAGCTGGCAGGCGTAAGCGAAGTGAGCTTCACGGAGTTTGCGGCTGAAAAAGGCTACGAACTGGAAGAGAGCTTCCCGGCAGACCGTAGCACACTGCGTCAGTTGACGAAGTTTGCCGGTAGCGGCGGTGGCTTGACTATTAACTTTGATGCGATGCTGTTAGGTGAACGCATCTTCTGGGATCCAGCAACCGATACCTTGACCATTAAAGGCACGCCGCCGAATTTGCGCGACCAATTGCAGCGCCGGACGTCTGGCGGCAATTAATCGGTTTTGTGTTCTGAATGCCAGATGCGGCGTGAACGCCTTATCTGGCCTGCAAAAAATAGCAATACCGTAATCAGGCATAATCTGCAGATACAAAAAACCCCGCCGGAGCGGGGTTTTTTACAACTTATTCAGCAATTAAGCGCGAACGAAGTCGATGTGCTGCAGCTTCGGTTTGTACGGGTGACGCTGTACGTCCTGAGCTTTAACTTTGATTTCTTTACCGTCAACAACGATGGTCAGAACTTCGCTGTAGAATTCAGCTTTAGCTTGCATGTTCATGACTTTGTCGTGATCCAGCTCGATAGCCAGCGGCGCTTCTTTGCCACCGTAGATGATTGCCGGGAACTTGTTAGCGGCACGCAGGCGGCGGCTCGCACCCTTACCCTGCTCTTTACGTACTTCTGCGTTGATAGTAAACATTTCTTTCTCTCTTAAATTAATCCTGCTACAGGCGACCCAGCAACAGGTAAGTGATCTGCTTTGCGTATGCAAAAGCGGGCGAGATTCTATACTCAATCGCCTTATACATCAATCAAAACTACCATTAACCGCGTAATTCGTGCGCCCGACGAAAACGACCTTCATAATCGAACACTTTTTCACGCACTTGCCAGTACTGACCTTTCATGCGGGCGACGACAAAATCCGGATGTCGCAATAAGGCTTGCTGGGCGAGGATATCGGCAGCGGTGATCCAGCGCAGAGGGATGCCCGGTGTGCGCGTATGCGGGCGGATAAAAAGCTGCTCGAAGGCGGTACGCTGGGCGGGCGTTTGCAGACGGAAACGCTCACTCACATCCGCGCCGTCTTCATCGTAATAGGTGATTTTCAACCATTCGCCTTTCTCGTCGTGCCCATGTTGCAAAGACATGCCGCTACAGCGTAGTACCAGCGCGTCTTTCAGACGTAGCGCCGCTTTTAACATATCATCCGGATCAACCAGTACGGTGTCACATTCGCGGCAGCGTCGGGCGGCAATATCATTTTCTGCGTTACATTGCGGGCAATTTTTAAAACGGAAACGGAAGTCACATTGTTCGCGATGACCGTCGTCATCTTCAAACCATCCCTGACAGCGGCGACCAAAGTGTTCAATCAATGTCCCGTCGGCGGTCGTTTTCCCCCAAAAGGTGTTGGCAAAACCGCAGGCAGGGCAGAAAACCTGTACCGGAACGTTGTCACTTTTGCCTTTCGGTGTACCAACTTCCGGCGCGTAGAGGTCGTGAGGATTACCCGCATAATCAAGAATTAAACAATCAGTCTTGCCCGGAGCGAGACGCAGACCGCGCCCGACAATTTGTTGGTAAAGACTCACTGATTCGGTAGGGCGCAGAATGGCGATAAGATCGACGTGCGGGGCGTCAAATCCGGTGGTCAGTACTGCGACGTTGACCAGATAGCGAAAACGCTGGGCTTTAAAATCTTCAATTAACACATCGCGCTCAGCGCCGGGGGTGTCGCCAGTAATCAGTGCAGCATCTTCGGCAGGCAGTAATCCCACAATCTCTTTTGCGTGTTCAACGGTGGCGGCGAAAATCATTACCCCTTTGCGCTTTTCGGCGAACTCAATGATCTGGCTGATGATATGTGGCGTAATGCGTTGCTGTTTTTTCAGCTCACGGTTGAGATCAGCTTCGCTGAACAGCCCGTTACTCTGTGCCTGCAAGCGGCTGAAATCGTATTGCACTACTGGCATATCCAGTCGTTCTGGCGGCGTCAGATAGCCGTGTTTAATCATATAACGCAGCGGCAGCTCATAAATGCAGTCACGGAAAAGGGCTTTCTCATCGCCGCGTACCATGCCGTGATAATGGAACTGGTAGATCCAGCCTTTGCCCAATCGAAAAGGCGTGGCAGTCAGCCCCAGCAGGCGTAAGTGGGGATTCACTTTAGTCAGGTGAGTGAGGATTTGCTGATACTGGCTCTCTTCATCGTCACCAATACGGTGGCATTCATCGACAATCAACAGCGAAAATTCACCCTGAAAGGCATCAAGATTACGAGCGACCGACTGCACGCTGCCAAATACCACTTTACCGTGGCTCTCTTTGCGCTTTAACCCAGCGGCAAAAATATCGGCTTCCAGCCCCAGCGCCTGATACTTTGCATGGTTTTGCGCCACCAGTTCTTTGACGTGTGCCAGCACCAGAACACGACCACGCGCCAGCCGTGCCAGTTCGGCAATCACCAGGCTTTTACCTGCGCCGGTGGGCAGCACGATAACGGCAGGGGTTTTATGACGACGAAAATGGTTGAGCGTGGCATCCACGGCTTCTTGCTGATATGGGCGGAGTGTAAAAATCATGGTCTCGCGTAGGTAGATTATTCTGCTAATAGTATGCCATGGATCTTTTTCCCTTGAGGGATGTTATTAGACCGCTATACTGGGCAGACAACAGTTCAGATTTTCGGGTCAATGCCCGACCTCCGTTTTTACAGGCAAAATCACACACATGCGACTTGATAAATTTATCGCACAGCAACTCGGCGTTAGCCGTGCTATTGCCGGGCGTGAAATCCGCGGCAATCGTGTCACCGTCGATGGCGAAATTGTTCGTAATGCAGCGTTCAAACTGCTTCCTGAACATGATGTCGCTTACGATGGCAACCCGCTGGCGCAGCAACATGGTCCACGTTACTTCATGCTCAATAAGCCTCAGGGCTATGTTTGCTCCACGGACGACCCTGATCACCCAACGGTGCTCTATTTTCTGGATGAACCGGTAGCCTGGAAACTGCACGCCGCAGGACGTCTGGATATCGATACCACCGGTCTGGTGCTGATGACTGATGATGGTCAGTGGTCGCACCGCATTACTTCTCCGCGCCATCATTGCGAGAAGACCTATCTGGTGACACTGGAATCACCTGTAGCTGACGATACGGCAGAGCAATTTGCTAAAGGCGTGCAGCTGCATAACGAAAAAGATCTCACTAAGCCTGCGGTGCTGGAAGTGATTACCCCAACGCAGGTTCGTCTGACCATCAGCGAAGGGCGTTATCATCAGGTGAAACGCATGTTCGCCGCCGTGGGTAACCACGTGGTTGAGCTGCATCGTGAACGTATTGGCGGTATTACGCTGGATGCTGATTTAGCCCCCGGTGAATATCGTCCGTTAACTGAAGAAGAAATTGCCAGCGTCGTCTAACTTTTCAATGACTTTCAGGAGCCCGTTGTGACCACCCGACAGCATTCGTCGTTTGCTATTGTTTTTATCCTTGGCCTGCTGGCCATGTTGATGCCGCTGTCGATTGATATGTATCTGCCCGCGCTACCGGTAATTTCAGCGCAGTTTGGCGTACCGGCGGGCAGTACGCAGATGACCCTCAGTACTTATATTCTGGGCTTTGCGTTGGGGCAGTTAATCTACGGGCCGATGGCAGACAGCTTCGGGCGTAAGCCGGTGGTGCTCGGCGGTACGCTGGTGTTTGCCGCCGCCGCGGTGGCGTGTGCGTTGGCAAACACCATCGATCAGCTGATTGTGATGCGTTTCTTCCACGGGCTGGCTGCGGCTGCGGCCAGCGTGGTCATTAACGCCCTGATGCGCGATATTTACCCGAAAGAAGAGTTCTCGCGGATGATGTCGTTTGTCATGCTGGTGACCACTATTGCACCGTTGATGGCACCGATTGTCGGCGGTTGGGTGCTGGTGTGGCTGAGCTGGCATTACATCTTCTGGATCCTGGCATTAGCGGCGATTCTGGCTTCGGCAATGATTTTCTTCCTGATTAAAGAAACCTTACCACCGGAGCGTCGTCAGCCATTTCACATTCGTACCACTATTGGTAACTTTGCGGCGCTGTTCCGCCATAAACGTGTCCTGAGCTACATGCTTGCCAGTGGTTTCAGCTTTGCCGGGATGTTCTCATTCTTAAGCGCCGGACCGTTTGTTTATATTGAAATTAACCACGTCGCGCCGGAAAACTTTGGTTATTACTTTGCGCTAAACATTGTTTTTCTGTTCGTGATGACCATCTTTAACAGCCGCTTCGTCCGCCGCATTGGCGCGTTAAATATGTTCCGCTCGGGGTTGTGGATACAATTTATTATGGCAGCGTGGATGGTCATCAGTGCGCTGCTGGGGCTGGGATTCTGGTCGCTGGTGGTTGGCGTTGCGGCGTTTGTGGGCTGCGTGTCGATGGTGTCATCCAATGCGATGGCGGTCATTCTTGATGAGTTTCCCCATATGGCGGGAACGGCATCTTCGCTGGCAGGAACCTTCCGTTTTGGCATAGGGGCAATTGTTGGCGCATTGCTTTCTCTTGCGACCTTTAACTCTGCATGGCCGATGATTTGGTCAATTGCATTCTGCGCAACCAGCTCCATTCTCTTCTGTCTGTATGCCAGTCGGCCGAAAAAACGGTGATCTATTGCACAACGAGGAAGGTAAAAGGCTTCCTTTGTTGATGCATGTCAACCACAAATCTATCATTTCCCCGATATATGTTTATTTTATGTAAAATCAATTTATGTAAAAAGTCACATCATTGTAGTTAAAAAGGTTGAGTTAGATCGCAGAAACGGGTACATATAGCCCCGCAAACGTGACCACGCCCGCAGATATTACTTAAATCAGAGCCATAGAGGCCACGCAGGCGAGGCATCAATCTTTACGATCTGTATAAAGACGGATTGTTGATGATGTGTTAAAATTGATGTAAACAAATTGTGAAGTGAATGTGCTTCCGGGGAAAATAAGTGACTTCATTACAACTCTCAATCGTCCATCGACTGCCGCAGAACTATCGCTGGTCTGCTGGTTTCGCAGGTTCGAAGGTTGAACCGATTCCGCAAAATGGACCGTGCGGTGACAACAGCCTGGTGGCGCTTAAATTGCTTAGCCCGGATGGTGATAATGCATGGTCGGTGATGTATAAACTAAGCCAGGCGTTAAGCGACATCGAAGTTCCATGTTCGGTGCTGGAGTGTGAAGGTGAGCCGTGCCTGTTTGTAAATCGCCAGGACGAGTTTGCTGCAACATGCCGATTGAAAAATTTTGGTGTGGCAATTGCCGAACCCTTTTCAAACTACAATCCTTTTTAAGCGTCAGCTCAACGCCAGTAGCTGACGCGTATACTCCTGCTGCGGTGTGGCAAACACGCGCGCGCACGGTCCTTGTTCCACTACTTCCCCTTGTCGCAGTACGATAACCTGATGACATAACGCGCGGACAACGTGCAAATCGTGGCTGATAAACAAATAGGCCAGTTGATGCTTTTGTTGCAATGATTTCAATAGCGTCAATATTTGCGCCTGTACCGTTTTGTCGAGTGATGATGTCGGTTCATCAAGTATGATCAGCGAGGGCTTAAGAATTAATGCCCTGGCAATCGCAATACGTTGTCGCTGACCACCAGAGAACTCCGCCGGATAACGGTGGCGTGTTTCAGGATCTAATCCCACTTCATGCATCACGGCTATCACTTGTTGTTCGCGTTGTGCGGCAGAAAGCGTCGGCTGGTGAACCCGTAAGCCTTCCTCAATAATCTGCAAAACGTTGAGTCGTGGGTTGAGCGAGGAGTTTGGATCCTGAAATACCACCTGAATGCGATGACGAATAGGTAACAGCTGGCGGCGATTTAAATTTTGCAGTGGCTGACCGTCAAAGATGATGCTGCCCTGAGAATTAATCAGTCGCAGCAGCGCCAGTCCCGTCGTACTTTTCCCGGAACCGGACTCGCCCACTAAACCCAGTGTTTCACCCGCTCGTAGCGTAAAACTGATGTTTTTCACCACCACATTATGATCCACAATGCGCTTCAAAATCCCTTTGCGAATGGGGAAGGCAACCTGAAGCTGTTCAACATCCAGCAACGTTGAGGCAGGTTCTGGCAACGGCACCGGGTCGCCTGACGGTTCACTGTTGAGTAGCTTTTGTGTGTAAGGATGAGTGGGTGAGGCAAATAGCGTAGCGGCGTAATTTTGCTCGACACAGCGACCGTTTTGCATTACCGCCACGCGGTGGGCCAGTTTTCTGACAATGCTGAGGTTATGAGTAATAAACAGCATGCCCATATTCAGCTCGCCTTGCAGTTCGCGCAACAGCTGTAAAATCTGCGCCTGGACAGAGACGTCCAGTGCGGTGGTCGGTTCATCGGCAATTAATAATTCCGGTCGCGTTAACAGCGCCATCGCAATCATCACCCGCTGGCGTTCGCCGCCGGAGAGCTGATGCGGATAATCTGTCAGCCGTTTTGCCGCCTGGCGGATACCAACGCGATCAAGGCAGTTAAGAATTTCGCCTCGAGCCGCTTCCCGACGCATCCCGCGGTGGAGTGAAAGCACTTCATAAAGCTGTTTTTCCAGGGTATGCAATGGATTTAACGACACCATCGGCTCTTGAAAAATCATGGCGATCTTATTACCGCGTACACCGCGCAACGTTTGATCGCTGGCATGAAGCAGCGATTCGCCACGAAAACGAATATCGCCGGAGAGATATTCAACCGGCGGGGAAGGGAGCAGGCGTAAAATTGACAGCGCGGTAACGCTTTTGCCTGAACCTGACTCACCCACCAGCGCCAGCGTTTCGCCAGCCTCAATCTGTAGTGAAACATCATTGACTACTGTACGTACGGTTTGCTGATGGCGAAAACCCACCGACAAATCTTCAATCGCTAACAGAGTTTGCGTCATGCTACACCGCCTTATTAGGATCAAATGCGTCGCGGACGGCTTCACCAATAAAGATCAGCAAAGACAATAATATCGCCACCGACAAGAAGGCGGTGATCCCAAGCCACGGAGCCTGAAGGTTATTTTTCCCTTGTAACAGCAGTTCACCGAGTGACGGTGAACCGAGCGGCAGACCGAAGCCGAGGAAATCGAGTGAGGTCAGGGTGGTGATCGAACTACATAAAATAAACGGTAAAAAGGTGAGGGTCGCGACCATGGCATTAGGCAACATATGACGCAGGATGATACTGCGATCGCTGACGCCAAGCGCCTGCGCCGCACGAATGTAGTCGAAATTACGGGTACGTAAAAACTCCGCCCGCACCACGCCGACCAGACTCATCCAGCCAAACAAGACAGTAATTGCCAGCAGCCACCAGAAGTTAGGCTGTACGACGCTGGAAAGTAAAATAATCAAAAACAGCGTCGGCATCCCCGACCATACTTCAATAAAGCGCTGCCCCCAGAGATCGACCTTACCGCCGTAATAGCCTTGTAGCGCCCCCGCCAGCACGCCCATCACGCTGGAACAGAGAGTCAGCATCAGGCCAAACAGAACCGAGATCCGCGTGCCATAGAGAATACGTGCCAGCACATCGCCGCCGTTGGCATCCGTTCCCAGCCAGTTTTGCCGGGAGGGGGGAGAAGGGAAGGGCTTATCGGTAGCAAAGTTGATACTGGTAGCACCAAAGCGAATCGGTGCCCACAGTACCCAGCCATTATTTTCCAGCCGTTGTTTCAGCCACGGGTCCTGATAATCAGCCTGACTTGCCAGCGGGCCGCCAAAATCGCTTTCGCTGTAGTTTTTCAACAACGGGAAATACCAACTGCCGTCATAACGCACCAGCAACGGTTTATCGTTAGCGATAAGTTCAGAACACAAACTCAAACCAAACAAAACGAGGAAAATCCATAACGACCAGTAGCCGCGACGGTTATGACGAAAACGCGCCCAACGGGCCTGATTGACGGGGCTGAGTCGCGACATTAACGTCCCTCAAAATCTATACGCGGATCAACCAGCGTATAGCTGATATCACTGACAATATTCAGCAGCAGGCCAATCAGGGTGAAAATATACAAGGTACCAAACATTACAGGATAATCGCGCGAGACGGTCGCTTCGTAGCCCAGTAAGCCAAGACCATTGAGTGAAAACATCACCTCAATCAGCAGCGAGCCGGTAAAAAACATGCTGATAAACGTCGCCGGAAAACCGGCAATCACCAGCAGCATGGCGTTGCGGAACACATGTTTCCAGAGAATGTTTTTCTCACTTACCCCTTTCGCACGCGCGGTCACCACGTATTGCTTGCGCACTTCATCAAGGAATGAGTTTTTGGTCAGCATGGTCAGCGCCGCAAAGCCACCAATCACTGTCGCCAGCACCGGTAGCGTGATACGCCACAGATAATCGGTGATTTTCTGATACCACGGCAGCGAATCAAAGTTAGCGGAAACCAGGCCGCGTAGAGGGAACAGGTCGAAATAGCTGCCGCCCGCGAAGAAGACAATCAGCAGGATGGCAAACAAAAAGGCCGGAATGGCGTAGCCGATGATGATAAATGCGCTACTCCAGACGTCAAAGCGACTCCCATTATAAACAGCTTTGCGAATGCCTAACGGAATCGACACCAGATAGATAATCAGCGTGCTCCACAATCCGAGGGTGATGGAAACCGGCAGACTGTCTTTAATCAGCGTCAGCACCGAGGCGCTGCGAAACAGGCTATCACCAAAATCAAAGCGGATGTAGTCCCAGAGCATTTTGAAGTAACGTTCGTGGATCGGCTTATCGAAACCGTAGCGATGAGTGATCTCAGCGATCACTTCTGGGTCTAATCCGCGTCCGCCACGGTAATTACTGTCGCTGATATTGCCGACACCCGTTTGCGCATGGCTGGCACGAACACCTTCAACGCCTGCGCCGGGTAATACTCCGGCATTACCAAACTCAATGGCGGCGATGGCCTGATCGACCGGACCGCCAGGCGCAATTTGCACGATGAAAAAGTTGATAGTGATAATAGCCCATAACGTTGGGATCACCAGCAACAGACGGCGAATCAGGTAAGCGCCCATCTACTCTCCCTGTTGTCTGGCTGACGGCAGTTTGGCCGCTTTATTAACGTCATACCACCAGGTATCGATACCCAGGCTGTAAACAGGGCGTACAGCGGGTTGGGAGAATTTATCCCACCAGGCGAGACGGTCTTCCGCCATGTACCACATTGGCAGCATGTAATAATTCCACGTTAATACGCGATCCAGTGCTCGCCCCAACGGCAGTAATTTTTCTTTATTTCCCTGCGCGGCAATAATTTGGTTGATCAGCGAGTCGATAACCGGGCTTTGCACGCCGGGGGCATTATAAGTGGAATTGATATATTCCGATGACCAGGAAATCTGTAAATCGGAACTGGGCCACGGCATCGCCCGCCATAGGCGCGGCATCATGTCATAGTCGCGACTGCGCATGCGGTTAGTGATTTGCGAGTTATCCACCTTGCGAATGTCCATATTGATACCCAGCCGTTGCAGGCTGTGCTGGAACGGCAATACCCACTGACTATTGCTGCTTGCGGGAAGCAATAATTCAAAGCTGAGCGGCTGACCCGTTGTGGCATTAACGCGTTGCTGACCCTTCAGCACCCAGCCCGCTTCGTTGAGAAGTTTGTCGGCTTTTAACAGGTTGTCACGATCGTAGCCATCGCCTTTAGATACCGGCGGCTGGTAGATTTGTGTGAAGACTTCTGGCGGTAGATCTTTTTTCATTGGTGCCAGAAGCACCAGCTCCGCGGCGTCGGGGTAATTTCTGGCCGCGTATTCGGTATTCTGAAAATAACTGTTCGTGCGACTCCAGGCGTTGTAAAACAACGCCTTGTTCATCCATTCAAAGTCAAAGGCGAGAGTGATTGCTTCCCGGACCCGGCGATCGCTGAATACCGGACGTTGGATATTAAACGCCAGCCAGCGCGTATCCTGGGCTGATTCGTTCTTTTGCTCATCTTTGATGATGTATTTTTTATCGAAATTTTTACCGGTATAACGCGTGGCCCAGTTTTTAGCGTCGTTTTCCATACGCAAATCAAAGGCACCTGCTTTAAACGCTTCAAAGGCGACATTATCATCGAGGTAATAATCGTAGCGAATGGTGTCGAAATTCCAGCGTCCACGGTTTACCGGTAAGTTTGCTGCCCAGTAATCTTTCACGCGGGAATAGACAATATTTTGCCCCATTTTCCAGGACGTAACGCGGTACGGACCACTGGCAAGCGGAGGCGTGGCGAGCGGGTCGCTAAGTTTGTGATCCTTCCAGTACTTTTCTGGAAATACCGGCAGCGAAAACAGACTCAGCATATCTTCTTTGCTGGGTTTAGCTAACTCAATGCGCACGGTTAACGGTGCAATGGCTTTGACGGTGGTGCCTTTGTAGACCAGACGAAATTGCGGCACGCCTTCGGTCATAAATTTTTGAAAAGTAAACTCTACATCGCGGGCAGTAATGGGCGAACCATCATGAAAACGGGCGCGCGGATTAATAGCGACCTCCACCCAGGAATAATCGTCAGCATAGCGTGCGCTTTCAGCAATCAGCGGGTAATAACTGCCTGGTTCGTCATCGGAAGTCGTAAATAGCGTGTCGTACAGCTGCTCGGTGCGTGCGCCCGGGTTGCCGCGCAGTGCATAGCGGTTGAAATTATCGAAGGTGCCGAGGGCTGACAACGTTATCTGCCCACCTTTTGGCGCGGCGGGGTTCACATAATCAAAATGGTTGAAATTAAACGCGTACCGGGGTTCGCCCAGCACGGCAAAGGCATAGCTTTCCTTGATAGCCTGCGCCTGCACACCAAAGGTGAACAGAGCGATAAACAGCAGCAGTATGCGCACAATCATCTGCAACGGATTTCCTTTTACTCATCATTAGCCGCAATCCGGCATGCTTTCACTATGAATAATAAGGGACGTAAGCACACCTTACCACTGCGGCGTATACGGTTTCTTCAGCCAGCGGACAAAATCGTCCAGCGGTAAAGGGCGACTAATCCAGTAGCCTTGCATGAAATTAACGCCGCGTTCGCTTAGCCATCGCGCCTGTTCCGGCGTTTCGACCCCTTCAGCAACCGTCAGCATATTGAGGCGTTTCGCCAGCGTCAGCACCGCGTCAAGTACGGGTGAAGTGATCGTTTCCGTACCGATGGCGTTGATAAATCCACGGTCAATTTTCAGATAATCGAGCGTAAAACGCTCAAGATAGATAAGCGCGCTGTGCCCGGTGCCGAAGTCATCAATAGCAATTTCTACGCCGACCGAGTGCAGCCAGGCGAAGAGTTGTGTGGCTTCTTGCTCTTTCAGCATATCGCGCTCGGTAATTTCCAGCACAATCTGGAAATGGTGTGCGGGCAGGGAAGTGAGCAGTTTCTGGATATCTGCTTTAAAGCTTTCGCTGTGCAGATGGTCCGGCGCAATGTTAATGCCAAATTTGACGCCTACCGGCAGTACTTTTTCTAATTCTGCGGCATCGCGGGCAATCAACTCAAACAGGTGCTGAGTCAGCGGCACAATCATCTTTTGCGATTCGGCAAAGTTAATGAAGGCATCCGGGGGAATTTCTCCCGCTACAGGATGCCGCCAGCGTAGCAGTACTTCCAGGCCCGTTACTCGCAAAGCTTGTGTATCCACCACCGGTTGATACGCAACGTAAAATTGTTCGCGCTTGATGGCGGTCATGATTTCTCTGCCGGGGCGCATACGTACGCTCATCAGGTAATAGCAGAGCAGGCCAACGACAGTTCCACTCATGCCGCCCAGTAAAAATGCGTACCACACATCGTTCCATGTCCAGTCATCTGCATAAAGCCGAACGGTCAGAGGAATGCCCGCAATTTTAGTTTCACGGACTGGCATGTCGGTTAATTCGTTAACGTTCATCAAACGTGAAGAAAAGGTAGATAGCGCAGTATTACCAATAATGAGGGCGACGCCATCGTAATCTTCCTGCCGTGAACTATAAAAGAGAGAAGGCGTCAGGTTGAGATTCAGAGCGGCAAAGACGCCGCTATTTTTCAGCAAAGGGTTGCGATACCAGATGACGATTGCGGGTTTGTTCGGCACCATCGGCGTGCCGGGTAAGATCGCCATATCGACGTTTTTATTAATGTCGAGCGCCGGAATCAATTCATTGAGTGGAATGTCCATCTCACCGGTCGCAGATGAACAGAATGTTTTTTTATCTTTCACCAGCACAAACGTACGGACATTCATGCTAAACGCCGCGCGGGCGGTCAGTTCGGGGTTAGCTTGCTGGCAGGTATCTAAGGTCAGCGGCTGGAGCCGGTCAGTAGTGGATTTCAGATCGGCAAAATAGGTATCGAGATACTTTTGTACGTCGGTAATCAGTGTGTCGTATTTGACTTCGTGCTTATGCCAGGCCACTAAAAATTGAAGGCAACTCACCAGTATCGCAATCATCACGCCTGCAACAATGCAGGTAAGCAGGAGCTTACGTCCAGAATTGGGAGCGCGTATGAACATGATTCCGTTAATTTCCTGAAATTACGACAACATTTAAAAGATAACAATGACCGGACTATAGCCTGGATCAAGACGCGGAAACATCATTTTCTCTGATGAATGAAAACAAAAAAGCACTGCCTAAGCAGTGCTTTCAGTTAACTCGTCAGGATAGCCAAGGGATTGCATCCAAACGGTTTATTAGCTGCGGCTGAGAACCCGGCGTGCTTCGTTGTAACGCTTCTTCCAGTACGGTTCATTCATGCTGGAAATAATAACACCACTGCTGGTGGAAGCATGGACAAACTGATTGTTGCCGATATAAATACCGACATGGCGTCCCGTTGAACCGGCACGGAACAGAACTAAATCACCCGTACGCAAATTACTGCGGGAAACAGATTTACCCATTTCCTGCTGTTCGTAAGTCGAACGCGGAAGTTCTAAGCCAAATTGCTCACGGAATGTACGCTGTACGAAACCAGAACAATCGATACCTTTTTTAGTGCTGCCGCCCAGACGATAACGTACGCCTTTCCAGTCAGCATACTGATCCATAATTCGCGATTTTACGTCGACATTACGAACCAGGTTTTCAAATTCATCCTGAGAAGCTTGCAGTGATGATGTTTCACTACCCACTGCACGTGTCTCAGGATGCATATTCTTTGCGGTGTTATTTGCACTACATGCAGAAAGCAGAACCGCTACTGCAATCGCGGGAATCCCGCGCAAGATATATCTCAAAATCGGTTGAGATTTGACCATGTTGTTTGTTTTCCCTTGAAGTCCTTAACGACAAATATCGTTATAAAAAAATGCCAAGCGACACGAGACTAATTACCTGGGCATGTTGAAACAATTCCTTAAGGCCAAATCTGTGGACTAACGCACAAAATTATATGCTGTGAGGATAATCTACCGCCGAGGCAAAACGAGTTCGAGATTACCCGATTGGTGCGGTCTTGGCGAGCGGTTTTACATGATTTTTTATAAGAAAAAGTGATACAGAAAGTTAATAAGCGGGATTGGTCAATTAAAGTACGATTGAGTGAAACGCATGCAATCCATTCATTTACTTAGAGAATGATTTTTGCGCGCGATGGATGAAAGCACGGTGCGCATCATCAGGATTATCCTCACTATAAAAATAAGCCTGATGATGTTAATTACTGTGAGTTATTTGTTTTGGAAATGTTTGTTTTTTCCCGGTAGTGATTTGTCAAAAAAGGTGATTAATCGATCACTTAATGGCGTCAGCAACACCCAGGGCAAACCGATCAATATCACGGCCATCGAACCGACAATGATGTCAGTAAACCAGTGTGCGCCAATCATTACTCTGGGAAATGCAAAAACCACAAAAATAATAAGGGCGATAAGGCCTGCAACTTTGCCGAAATAACGCCACATGAATGCCGAAAAAATAAGCAGCATCATGCCGTGATCGCCGGGAAAGCTATCTCGTGAGGCATCTTTCGTGGGAACAGAGAGCAGTTCGCTGACGCGGTTAATATCGGTAAAAGTCAATGTTGGGCTGGCCCGTTTTACAGGAATTAATGCCTGACCCAGCTGGTTTAATACCACTGCAGTTAATAGCATGACCAGACCCATAATCACGATACGTCGTCTGCCAGGGGCGTTTTCTTTCAGCCAGAAACTCAGCATCAACATTCCCATCGCCAGCAGAGAACAACCGTCGAAAGCGCGATTGTTGGTCAATGCAACCAGCCACAAAAAGGCCTTACTTTCGACCAGTTTCTGATTAAAGAAATAAAAAATATCCGCATCAATCGGCAACCAGAATCCATGATTAACGGGAATATACCAGGAAAGAAACAGCGCGAGGCCGACAATATTCAACAACACTATTTGCGGCAAATTTTTAATCATATTTTCTCTAATTATCTTACTGAAAAACGCAGGCAACCTTACGCGGTAGTCGCTAAACGAAGCTTCAACAGCGCGCTCTGCAAAGCATTCCAGTCAGCTTCGCTGCTGGAAATCAGCTCAATACGGCTGTCCGGTGGCGCAACGTTTTGCGTTTCAATGTGCAGGTCATCGCCCTGACGGTTGATTCGTACCAGCCCTTCGGGAATACGCAGCACGCCTTTGACGCGTTCCACCGGTGCAAGTCGCGCCCATTCCAGAATGCCAATGGTGTCGAATACCGTATCAGCGTCGAATATCCAGCCGCAGGCCTGATATCCTTGCCCGCTGTTCAGACTGCGACGCCAGCGTTGATGCTCTGGCAGGCTTAACGCTGCTAACCCTTTTTTCACGACATGCTGATGAGAATGCGCGGCGCTGGCGGGCAACTCGGCTAAATTGCGACGCGGCAAATCCAGAAGATGACCGTCAACTTTCCCATGCTCACTGTGAATTAATTGTCGATCGCCACCATTTTGCTGCCACCAACGCTGTAGCGCTTGCTCACTTTCGGGCGTCGCACGGTCGGATTTATTGGCGACAATGATGTCTGCGGCAGCCAGCTGGTCACGGAAGTTTTCATTGCTGGCGCTTTTTTCGTCCAGCAGCAGGCGTGGATCGAGAATGCACAAGGTGGCGCGCAGATCTATCCACAGTTCATAGACTGGTGCGGTTAACAGATCGAGGATCTGTTTCGGATGGCCCAGCCCGGTCGGCTCTATCAACAAGCGGTCTGGTTTTCCCTGACGCAGTAAGGTATTCAACCCTACCTGCATGGGTAAACCATTAACGCAGCACATGCAGCCGCCGGGGATCTCTTTCAGCAATGCGCCGCTATCGGCGAGCAAAGCACCATCAATTCCGACTTCCCCAAATTCATTAACCAGTACCGCCCATTTTTCGTTGGGATCTTTATGGGCTAACAGATGAAGAATCGACGTGGTTTTCCCGCTGCCGAGAAAACCGGTGATGAGGTTGGTCCTGGTCACAACGGCTCCGCAATACTCTGGTAAGTTAACTGAGCGTTAATCTTGGCTAAAAAAGGCAGAAAAGAGAAGGGGAGAGCGGACGAAGGTGAGCTTCATCCGCTTTAACCGCAGAAATCGTTAAATTTTGAGGGTGTTTAATAGCGCCTGATGTGCGCCGAATTGTACGATTTGTTGCCAGGCTTGTTCGATGGCCTGCACAAAATGCGGGTTATCTGGCAGATCATCACCGAAAACTTCACGCAGGGAAAGCAGGGCGGTTACGCGTTGTTCACTGCTGCTGCCCGCAACAAGTTCGCGAATTTTATCGCTAAGCGGATCGCGAACATCAATGGCATTTCCGGCATCATCAACGCCGCTGACGTAACGCATCCAGCCAGCAACGCCTAATGCCAGCAACGACCAGTCCGTTTCACGCCCCAGATGTATGCGAATACCTGCCAGCATACGTTGCGGTAATTTCTGGCTGCCATCCATCGCGATTTGCCAGGTCTTATGTTTCAGCGACGGATTAGCAAAACGTGCAATTAACTTATCCGCATATTGTGTTAAATCGACATCTTTAATTTGCAGTGTCGGCGCTTGCTCATCCAGCATTAATGTTCTGGCAGCATGGCGAAATACGCGATCCTGCATGCAATCACTGATATGGGCGAATCCTGAGAGGTAACCCAGATAAGCGAGAAAAGAGTGGCTGCCATTAAGCATACGCAGTTTCATCTCTTCCCATGGCAGGACATCATTCACCATTTGTACACCTGCGACTTCCCAGGCAGGACGCCCAGCGATGAAGTTATCTTCAACCACCCACTGGATAAACGGTTCGCAGCTAATCGCGCAGGGATCATTTACCCCCAGATGCTGGCTGATTTCTGCCAGTGATTCGTCGGTTGCAGCCGGAACAATGCGGTCGACCATGGTTCCCGGAAAACTGACGTGTTCTTTTATCCACCCGGCGAGTTCTGGCGAACGTTTTTCTGCCATTCCCAGCACCGCGTTTTTCACCACATGGCCATTGTCGGGAATATTGTCGCAGGAGAGCACGGTAAACGGTGTAAGGCCGCGCTCACGGCGGCGTTTCAGTGCTTCGACGAGAATACCCGGTGCGGAGTGAGGTTCTTCAGGGGTTTGTAGATCGTGAATAATCCGCGGATTACTGGTGTCGAGTGCACCGGTGGCCGGGTCAATACAATAGCCTTTTTCGGTAATCGTCAGGGAAACAATTGCCACCTGTGGCTCGCAAAATTTCTCAATAATTGCCGCTAAGGAATCCAGTTTTGCATTAAGGCATTCGTGAACGGCACCGACAATTATCACCTGATTGCCGTCCGCACCTTTCTCCAGCACGGTATATAAATGGTTCTGTGCGCGGAGCTGGCTCATCAGTTGATCACCGCTGAACAAGCTGATTTCACAGATCCCCCAGTCGCCGCCCTGGGCATTCAGCACACGATCGGTCAGTAACGCCTGATGAGCGCGGTGAAAGGCGCCAAAGCCAAAATGAACGATACGTGATTGCAACTGCTGGCGATCGTAGCGTGGAGCGTGTACATGATGCGGGAGCGTAACGGAGGCAATTGTCTTCATAGGAGTCACGTCTTAGTAACGATAAATTAACAATGACAGTGTAAAGTTATATGACAGCAATTGAAATTGGTCTGGATTGTTAATGCGATGAAGTGTGAGGGCGATCAATCAACGAGTGAAAATTGAGAGCGTAAGGTGTTCAGGAAGCGCAAAATAGAAGATTGGTATAATAAATTAAAAAAGGGACAGCCTGAGCTATCCCTTTTCTGCATGCGGGTGAAGTTAGTCAGCACGCCCCATATAACGGCGTTCTTCGATATGGATACGAATTTTTTCGCCCGGGCTTAAGTATTCTGGTACCTGAATCACCAGACCAGTGCTCAATGTCGCCGGTTTGTTACGGGCGCTGGCAGATGCCCCTTTGATGCCTGGTGCGGTTTCAACGATTTCCAGATCAACGGTCTGCGGCAGCTCAAGCGCCAGCAGTTGACCGTCCCAGGTCAGCACCTGCATGTCCGGCATGCCGCCCTCTGGCATAAACAGCAACTCTTCTTCAATCTGATCTTTGGTGAAGGTATACGGGGTATAGTCTTCTTTATCCATAAAGACATATTCGTTGCCATCGACATAGGAGAAGTCAACGTAACGGCGGGTCAGCGTCACGGTGTCAACGATATCATCACCTTTGAAACGCTCTTCTACTTTCAGCCCGGTACGGACATCAGAAAAACGCATTTTGTACAGCGTAGCGGCACCGCGGGCAGTGGGCGACTGAATATCAATATCCTTAACCAGCAGCAGTTTGCCGTTGTAATTCAGTACCATACCTTTTTTAATTTCGTTCGCTCTTGGCATCGAAAAATTCCTGTAGTCGAAAATGTCAAAAATATCGCGACAAAGTACTCGCGACGGGCCTTTCGGGCAAGTGGTATTCGCACTTTTGCTGGTGCAAAAAAGGTGGTACTGTGCGCGCTCATCAATCCGGTGGTTAACCTTAAGAGAACAACGTATGGAATGCCGTCCGGGTTGCGGGGCGTGTTGCACTGCCCCTTCAATTTCCAGCCCTATTCCCGGTATGCCAGATGGCAAGCCCGCCAATACGCCCTGCATTCAGCTTGATGAACAGCAACGCTGTAAAATTTTCACCTCGCCACTGCGACCGAAAGTCTGTGCAGGCTTACAAGCCAGCGCTGAAATGTGCGGTAACTCGCGTCAGCAGGCCATGACCTGGCTTATCGATCTGGAAATGCTGACCGCGCCTTAAACATCTTTAATCCGCAGTAAGCAAAACAGAGTGGCGATAATCATCACCATCGCAAACCAGAACACAGCGTGATAATTCCAGATCTCGGCGACGATGCCCGCCACTGATCCTGCGATGATCCAGCCCACGCGCGACGTGTTGGTATAGAGCGTGGTGGCTGAACCTGCCTGACCGGGCATCAAATCCTAAAAATAGAGCATCCCGATGCCGCCCAGAATGCCAATAAAAATAGCATTTAGCAGCTGCAAGCCCAACAGAATGACAGGTGAATGCGCCATCAGCATTCCTGCGTAAAAACAGACGCCACCCACGGCAGCAACGCGCATTAAGAAACGCTTACCCAGACGTTTGGCGAAATATCCGGCAATCAACATCGTCGGGATTTCCAGCCCGGCGGCGGTCCCCATCATCACACCGGCCAGTTTCTCGGGAAGATGCAGTTCGTTGATAATAAATAGCGGCATGTTGATGATGTACAGGCTGTTCGAGCCCCACATCAATGTACAAATGACAAACAGCAGTAGCGTATCGCGACGGTTACGGCGCGGCGCTTCAACCGTGCCGGTCGCCAGCGGAAGCTCTTTTTGCATCGACGGTAAAAACAGCCACACCATCACGCCGCAAACAATAAACGCTACAGCTGCGCTCAGATACATTACCGTAAAGCTGAAACCCATCGCTAACGCATAAGCCAGCGGTGGGCCAATGACCCATGCCAGTGAAACCTGAGCGCGTAAAAAAGAGCTGAACATCACCGCCTCACGTCCGGTTTTGTCGGCATGTTCACGGGCAAGGGCAAACATTTGCGGGTTAGCGGTCGAGCCAAAGCTGCTAAGAAAGACGCCAACGAATAGCAAAACAAAGTAGTTGCGATTCCAGGCAAAAAGGGTGCAGGCCAGCACGCCTAACAGGCAGCAAAAGACAATCAGCGATTTGCGATCGCCGCGCTTATCAGAGCGCCCGGCGAGAAACTGACTTACCAGAATCCCAATGACAGCGCTGCCGGTAAAGAAGAATCCCACCATCGCCGGACGGGCATGTACTTCATCGGTAAGAAAAATACTGAGTGTCGGGGTTTGCAGAGCGCCCGCAATACCGGTGAGAAAGGCAACGATTAAAAACGCCGTCGAGGTCAGGTCAAACGATTTCGCGCTGGAGACTGCGGGGGAGTTATGCATGCTGGTCGATCACTGGAAGAGGAAGACGCGGAGTTTACGCTGCTTGTCAGAAAATAAACAGACAGCGAAATCAAAAGCGCCACGAATAATCAAAATGCCATTTCACTGTTGCTGATTGGCTGCTGACGCTGCTGAAATGAAATTGCTGATAACGGATTTTCCCATCAGCAATTAGGAAAAATGGCAAAAAATTGTGCAGCACATCAAACTTTTGCTCATAACTTTACGGCTTTCCTTGCGTGCTGAAACAGAAGTATTATGCTTTCTTGAAACGTTTCAGCGCGATCTTGTCTTTAACCCTAAGCCAGGTTGGCGCTTTTTTTCTCATAGAGGCTGAATCGTTTCAATTCAGCAAGAGAGGAGAACTATGTTCCAGTTATCCGTACAGGACATCCATCCGGGCGAAAAGGCCGGAGACAAAGAAGAGGCGATTCGCCAGGTCGCTGCGGCGCTGGTGCAGGCCGGTAATGTAGCAGAAGGCTACGTCAATGGCATGCTGGCGCGCGAACAGCAAACCTCAACGTTCCTCGGAAATGGTATTGCTATTCCACACGGCACTACCGACACCCGCGATCAGGTGCTGAAAACCGGCGTTCAGGTATTTCAGTTCCCGGAAGGCGTCACCTGGGGTGACGGTCAGGTAGCGTACGTGGCAATCGGTATTGCTGCCAGCTCGGATGAACATCTGGGCCTGCTACGCCAGCTGACCCACGTACTGAGCGATGATTCCGTTGCTGAACAACTGAAGTCAGCAACAACAGCAGAAGAACTTCGCGCATTACTGATGGGCGAAAAGCAGAGTGAGCAGCTGAAGCTCGACAACGAAATGCTGACGCTGGATATCGTCGCCAGCGATCTGCTGACTCTTCAGGCGCTGAACGCTGCGCGTCTGAAAGAGGCGGGGGCAGTTGACGCCACTTTCGTCACCAAAGCCATCAATGAACAACCGCTGAATCTCGGACAGGGTATCTGGCTGAGCGATAGCGCCGAAGGCAATCTGCGTAGCGCGATTGCGGTAAGCCGTGCGGCAAATGCTTTTGATGTGGACGGCGAAACGGCAGCCATGCTGGTGAGTGTGGCGATGAATGACGATCAGCCCATCGCGGTTCTTAAGCGTCTCGCTGATTTATTGCTCGACAATAAAGCTGACCGCTTGCTGAAAGCGGATGCGGCAACGTTGCTGGCGCTGCTGACCAGCGATGATGCGCCGACCGACGACGTGTTAAGCGCGGAGTTTGTGGTGCGCAATGAACACGGCCTGCATGCTCGTCCAGGTACCATGCTGGTCAATACCATTAAACAATTTAACAGTGATATTACCGTGACAAACCTTGATGGCACCGGCAAACCGGCAAACGGACGTAGTCTGATGAAAGTTGTGGCACTTGGCGTTAAGAAAGGTCATCGCCTACGCTTTACCGCCCAGGGTGCAGATGCTGAACAGGCGCTGAAAGCCATTGGCGACGCTATCGCTGCTGGTCTTGGGGAGGGCGCATAATGAGCAGACGTGTTGCTACGATCACCCTTAATCCGGCTTATGACCTTGTTGGTTTCTGCCCGGAAATTGAACGCGGCGAAGTGAACCTGGTGAAAACCACCGGTCTGCATGCGGCGGGTAAAGGCATCAACGTGGCCAAAGTATTAAAAGACCTGGGAATTGATGTCACCGTTGGCGGCTTCCTGGGTAAAGACAATCAGGATGGTTTTCAGCAACTGTTCAGCGAGCTGGGCATTGCCAACCGTTTCCAGGTTGTACAGGGGCGCACCCGAATTAACGTTAAGCTGACGGAAAAAGACGGCGAAGTGACCGACTTCAACTTCTCGGGTTTTGAAGTCACCCCCGCCGACTGGGAACGCTTTGTGACTGATTCTCTGAGCTGGCTCGGTCAGTTCGATATGGTCTGTGTCAGCGGAAGCTTACCGTCAGGCGTCAGCCCGGAAGCGTTCACCGACTGGATGACTCGCCTGCGTAGTCAGTGTCCTTGCATTATCTTTGATAGTAGCCGTGAAGCGTTAGTAGCAGGTTTGAAAGCGGCACCGTGGCTGGTGAAACCTAACCGCCGCGAGTTGGAAATCTGGGCAGGCCGTAAACTGCCTGAAATGAAAGATGTGATTGAAGCTGCACATGCGCTACGTGAACAAGGTATTGCGCATGTTGTTATTTCACTGGGTGCCGAAGGCGCGCTTTGGGTTAATGCCTCCGGCGAATGGATCGCCAAACCACCGTCAGTCGATGTCGTAAGCACCGTTGGCGCAGGGGATTCTATGGTTGGTGGCCTGATTTATGGCTTGCTGATGCGTGAATCCAGTGAACACACACTGCGTCTGGCGACAGCTGTTGCAGCCCTGGCGGTAAGTCAAAGCAATGTGGGTATTACCGATCGTCCGCAGTTGGCCGCAATGATGGCGCGCGTCGACTTACAACCTTTTAACTGACAGCAGGAGAGGCATAATGAAAACGCTGCTGATTATTGACGCTAATCTCGGTCAGGCACGCGCCTATATGGCGAAGACCCTGCTGGGCGCGGCGGCGCGAAAAGCAAAACTGGAAATCATCGACAATCCGAACGACGCAGAAATGGCGATTGTTCTCGGTGATTCCATCCCGAATGACAGCGCGCTGAACGGTAAAAATGTCTGGCTGGGTGATATTTCCCGGGCAGTTGCGCACCCTGAGCTGTTCCTGAGTGAAGCCAAAGGCCATGCGAAACCTTACACTGCGCCGGTCGCTGCGACAGCACCGGTTGCTGCCAGCGGTCCGAAACGCGTAGTTGCGGTGACTGCTTGCCCGACTGGCGTAGCACACACCTTTATGGCGGCTGAAGCCATTGAAACCGAAGCGAAAAAACGTGGCTGGTGGGTGAAAGTTGAAACCCGTGGTTCTGTTGGCGCGGGCAATGCAATCACCCCTGAAGAAGTCGCAGCAGCGGATCTGGTGATTGTGGCGGCAGATATCGAAGTGGATCTGGCGAAATTTGCTGGTAAACCGATGTATCGCACCTCTACCGGTCTGGCGCTGAAGAAAACTGCGCAGGAACTGGATAAAGCGGTTGCTGAAGCAACGCCGTATGAACCAGCGGGCAAAGCTCAAACAGCGACCACTGAAGGTAAGAAAGAGAGTGCAGGCGCTTACCGTCACTTGCTGACGGGCGTCTCTTACATGCTGCCGATGGTTGTTGCAGGTGGTCTGTGTATCGCGCTTTCTTTTGCTTTTGGTATCGAAGCGTTTAAAGAGCCGGGTACGTTGGCAGCGGCGCTGATGCAGATTGGCGGTGGTTCAGCCTTTGCGCTGATGGTGCCGGTACTGGCAGGTTATATTGCCTTCTCCATTGCCGATCGTCCGGGCCTCACGCCGGGGCTGATTGGCGGTATGCTGGCTGTCAGCACCGGTTCTGGCTTCATTGGCGGTATTATTGCGGGCTTCCTGGCTGGTTACATTGCGAAGTTAATCAGTACGCAACTGAAACTGCCACAGAGTATGGAGGCGCTGAAACCAATCCTGATCATTCCGCTAATTTCCAGTCTGGTGGTCGGTCTGGCGATGATCTACCTGATCGGTAAACCGGTTGCTGGCATTCTCGAAGGGCTGACTCACTGGCTGCAGACCATGGGGACTGCGAATGCGGTTCTGCTGGGGGCGATCCTCGGTGGCATGATGTGTACTGACATGGGCGGTCCGGTAAACAAAGCAGCGTACGCATTCGGTGTGGGTCTGCTGAGTACTCAAACCTATGGCCCGATGGCGGCGATTATGGCGGCAGGTATGGTGCCACCGCTGGCAATGGGTCTGGCAACAATGGTGGCGCGTCGCAAATTCGACAAAGCGCAGCAGGAAGGTGGCAAAGCCGCTCTGGTATTGGGACTGTGCTTCATTTCGGAAGGTGCAATTCCGTTTGCTGCTCGTGATCCGATGCGTGTGCTGCCGTGCTGTATCGTGGGTGGTGCGCTGACTGGCGCAATCTCAATGGCGATTGGTGCGAAACTGATGGCACCACACGGTGGTCTGTTTGTTCTGCTGATCCCTGGCGCTATTACGCCGGTACTGGGTTACCTGGTAGCAATTATTGCCGGTACGCTGGTGGCGGGTTTGGCCTATGCCTTCCTGAAACGTCCGGAAGTGGACGCAGTAGCGAAAGCAGCGTAATAAAAGGTGTGTTACAGGGCAGAAATTTCCTGCCCTGTATCATTGGATGAGCGCAAAGGGAATGACCAGCTTGTGAATGTAATTTTATGAATTTAAATGGTTTTATCTTTCAGTAGAAACTTGAAACGTTCATCAAACACTAAGGTTATTTCCTCAAGGGCAGATTATTTTCTGCCCTTTTTTATTGTTCCTGTTCTGTGCATCCCGTCACAAATTCCTCGCTTTTGTAATTCAGGCATTTAATCGCATTTTGTGAGCCTGCTCAAATCTGCCCATTTTGCCTCTCTGGCGGTAATTTACTTTACGTAAAACATGCATACTATGAGCACATGTTTAAATATGAACACATGTTTAAACCGTCTTTGCAGTATCTATATTCTTGTGGATTGACAGGGTTGGTAATTTTTTACCAGAGGACGTGCTATGCGCGAAAAGGATTATGTCGTAATTATAGGCTCGGCGAATATTGATGTCGCCGGATATTCACATGAATCATTAAATTATGCGGATTCAAATCCAGGTAAAATAAAATTTACGCCTGGTGGAGTCGGGCGCAATATTGCACAAAACCTGGCGTTGCTGGGGAACAAAGCCTGGCTACTGAGCGCCGTAGGCAGTGACTTTTATGGTCAATCGCTGCTAACGCAAACCAATCAATCTGGCGTTTATGTCGATAAATGCCTGATTGTGCCGGGAGAAAATACGTCTAGTTATTTATCATTACTCGATAATACCGGTGAAATGCTGGTTGCTATAAATGACATGAATATTAGCAACGCTATTACAGCTGAATATCTCGCACAGCACCGTGAATTTATTCAGAGGGCAAAGGTCATTGTCGCGGACTGTAATATCAGTGAAGAGGCACTGGCATGGATTCTGGATAATGCCGCCAACGTACCCGTATTTGTCGATCCGGTTTCCGCATGGAAATGTGTCAAAGTGCGCGACCGTCTAAATCAGATCCACACTCTGAAGCCAAACCGCCTTGAAGCGGAAACCCTGAGTGGGATTGCGCTGTCAGGGCGTGAAGATGTGGCAAAAGTTGCTGCCTGGTTCCATCAACATGGCCTGAACCGACTGGTATTGAGCATGGGCGGCGACGGCGTTTATTACAGCGATATCAGCGGTGAAAATGGCTGGTCTGCGCCGATCAAAACCAATGTTATCAATGTTACCGGAGCGGGCGATGCCATGATGGCGGGACTTGCTTCGTGTTGGGTAGACGGAATGCCGTTTGCCGAATCTGTTCGTTTCGCACAGGGATGTTCGTCAATGGCGCTCTCCTGTGAATACACCAATAACCCCGATTTATCGATTGCCAACGTTATATCGTTAGTGGAGAACGCAGAATGTCTGAATTAAAAATTTCCCCTGAATTATTACAAATTTCCCCGGAAGTGCAGGACGCTTTAAAAAACAAAAAACCGGTTGTGGCGCTGGAATCGACCATTATTTCTCACGGGATGCCGTTCTCACAAAATGCCCAGACCGCAATTGAAGTAGAAGAAACTATTCGTAAACAGGGCGCTGTACCTGCCACTATCGCCATTATTGGCGGCGTGATGAAAGTGGGTTTAAGCAAAGAAGAAATTGAATTACTGGGTCGTGAAGGGCATAACGTGACCAAAGTTAGTCGTCGCGATTTACCTTTTGTTGTTGCCGCCGGAAAAAATGGCGCAACCACTGTGGCTTCAACGATGATTATTGCGGCGCTTGCCGGAATTAAAGTATTTGCCACCGGGGGAATTGGTGGTGTGCATCGCGGGGCGGAACATACCTTCGATATTTCTGCCGATTTGCAAGAACTGGCAAATACTAATGTCACCGTTGTTTGTGCCGGGGCGAAATCTATTCTCGATTTAGGATTAACCACTGAGTATTTAGAAACCTTCGGTGTGCCGTTAATTGGCTATCAGACTAAAGCGCTGCCTGCGTTTTTCTGCCGTACCAGCTCGTTTGACGTCAGCATTCGTCTCGACAGCGCCAGTGAAATTGCCCGTGCAATGGCGGTGAAATGGCAAAGCGGGCTGAACGGTGGCCTCGTGGTAGCGAACCCGATCCCGGAACAGTTTGCGATGCCGGAGGAATCTATCAATGCAGCCATAGATCAAGCCGTCGCCGAAGCCGAAGAGCAGGGCGTTATTGGTAAAGAAAGTACACCGTTCCTGCTGGCGCGCGTTGCTGAGCTGACCGGCGGTGACAGCCTGAAATCCAATATCCAGCTGGTGTTCAACAACGCCATTCTGGCGAGTGAAATTGCCAAAGAATACCAGCGTCTCGCGGGTTAATTTCTGACGGGCAGAAAGCCGTCGCCCGTACTCATCAAGCATACCAAAACCTGGCGCTGACGCCGGGTTTACTGGCATGAAGGGAAAATCATTATGGATATAATGAGAAGTGTTGTGGGGATGGTGGTGTTACTGGCAATAGCATTTCTGTTGTCAGTGAATAAAAAGAGCATCAGTTTGCGCACGGTTGGAGCCGCACTGCTGCTGCAAATCGCTATTGGTGGCATCATGCTCTACTTCCCACCGGGAAAGTGGGCAGTAGAACAGGCGGCATTAGGCGTTCATAAAGTGATGTCTTACAGTGATGCCGGTAGCGCCTTCATTTTTGGTTCGCTGGTTGGGCCGAAAATGGATGTCCTGTTTGACGGTGCGGGTTTTATCTTCGCCTTTCGCGTACTTCCGGCGATTATTTTCGTTACTGCGCTCATCAGTCTGCTGTACTACATTGGCGTGATGGGGCTGCTGATTCGCATCCTTGGCAGCATTTTCCAGAAAGCTCTTAACATCAGCAAAATCGAATCTTTTGTCGCAGTCACAACTATTTTCCTCGGGCAAAATGAGATCCCGGCGATCGTTAAACCGTTTATCGATCGCATGAATCGCAACGAGTTGTTTACCGCAATTTGTAGCGGGATGGCGTCCATTGCTGGTTCGATGATGATTGGTTATGCCGGAATGGGCGTACCAATTGACTACCTGTTAGCGGCATCGCTGATGGCGATCCCAGGTGGTATTTTGTTTGCACGTATTCTTAGCCCGGCCACCGAGCCTTCGCAGGTCACATTTGAAAATCTGTCGTTCAGCGAAACGCCGCCAAAAAGCTTTATCGAAGCGGCGGCGAGCGGTGCGATGACCGGGCTGAAAATCGCCGCTGGTGTAGCGACGGTGGTAATGGCGTTTGTCGCAATTATTGCGCTGATCAACGGCATTATCGGCGGAATTGGTGGCTGGTTTGGTTTCGCCAATGCCTCTCTGGAAAGTATTTTTGGCTATGTGCTGGCACCGCTGGCGTGGATCATGGGTGTGGACTGGAGTGATGCCAATCTTGCGGGTAGCCTGATTGGGCAGAAACTGGCGATTAACGAATTCGTCGCTTACCTGAGTTTCTCCCCATACCTGCAAACGGGCGGCACGCTGGAAGTGAAAACCATTGCGATTATCTCCTTTGCGCTTTGTGGTTTTGCTAACTTTGGTTCTATCGGTGTTGTCGTTGGCGCATTTTCGGCTATTTCGCCAAAACGCGCGCCGGAAATCGCCCAGCTTGGTTTACGGGCGCTGGCAGCAGCAACGCTTTCCAACCTGATGAGTGCGACTATTGCCGGGTTCTTTATTGGTTTAGCTTGAGTTTCATTGCCGGATGTACGCGCTTATTAAGCGTTGCATCCGGCAATCGCGCTATTGCAAATAATTTTTACTGCATCATCCCGGAGAATTTATTCTCCGGGTCCATCTCCAGCGCCAGTCCTGACAACTGCTTTCTGTTTTTAATTAGATATCCTTTCTTGCTTTTAATTAATAAACCGTCGTGAATGAATTGCGCGAGAACATATAAAAGATGTCGATAAGAAACGCCTAAATACTCTGCTGCCTGGGTATGTTTTTCGTGATAAAGATCACCCTCCTGCGAGAGTAATATAAATGCTGCCAGGCGATTCACTAACGGAAATGATTGATTCTGAGTTAAAGAAACAATATTACGATAATTTTTATGACTTAAGGTGACGCAGAGTTTTCGTAAAAATAGCGTATCGTTTAATAACAGTGGACGGTAATGTTTCATAGGGAGCGCAAGGCACCAACACTCTTCAATAGCCTGCACCGCACGCGGTTCATGGTCTTTATCGATTAACTCAATCTCGCCAATAAAACAGGGGGCGGCAAAGAAATCGATCAGCGACACGCGACCATTAGCTAGCGTGGCGTAAAGCCTGGCGCGGCCTCGCGTCAGGTAAAACAGCCAGGACGGCTGTTGCCCTTCCTGCACAATGTAGTCACGCGCTAAAAAATGAAACAGCCGCGTATCGGCTGAAACATCCGTTAAAAAGCAATCCTTAAACGCGGATTCACTCATCAATTGCTGCTTAAGATCATTATTGTGGATTTCTTTCACGATGTTTATCCGCTATGAGATTTCTCATATTTAGCATACGTACGCTGTTGTTAAGATTCAATCATCGGCCCGGTCGAATTTTCTTTGCTGTAGAAAAAATAACGCAACTGGAAACAGAGGAAATAAACAATGGAAAAGAGAAAAATTATTCTGGATTGTGATCCGGGTCATGATGATGCTATTGCTATAATGATGGCGGCGAAACATCCGGCGATTGATTTATTAGGTATCACCATTGTTGCGGGTAATCAAACCCTCGATAAAACATTAATTAATGGCCTGAATGTTTGCCAGAAACTGGAGATTAATGTTCCGGTTTATGCGGGGATGCCGCAACCCATTATGCGTAAACAAATCGTTGCCGATAATATTCACGGTGAAACCGGACTGGATGGCCCGGTATTCGAGTCGCTGACCCGCCAGGCAGAAAGTACCCACGCGGTGAAATACATCATTGATACCCTGATGGCAAGCGATGGCGATATCACTCTGGTGCCGGTTGGTCCGCTTTCAAATATCGCGGTGGCAATGCGTATGCAACCCGCGATCCTGCCCAAAATCCGTGAAATTGTGCTAATGGGCGGCGCTTACGGTACAGGCAACTTCACGCCATCTGCCGAGTTCAACATCTTTGCTGATCCGGAAGCAGCCCGCGTGGTGTTCACCTCCGGCGTTCCATTAGTGATGATGGGCCTCGATCTCACCAACCAGACCGTTTGCACCCCGGACGTGATTGCACGGATGGAAAGGGCAGGCGGCCCTGCCGGAGAGCTGTTCAGCGACATCATGAACTTCACTCTCAAAACGCAGTTCGAAAACTACGGCCTGGCTGGCGGCCCGGTGCACGACGCCACCTGCATCGGTTATCTGATTAACCCTGATGGCATTAAAACCCAGGAGATGTACGTCGAAGTGGACGTCAACAGTGGCCCTTGCTATGGGCGTACCGTCTGCGACGAGCTGGGCGTTCTTGGCAAGCCCGCTAATACCAAAGTCGGCATCACTATTGATACCGACTGGTTCTGGGGCTTAGTCGAAGAGTGCGTGCGCGGCTACATCAAAACCCATTAAGTGTTGATAACAAGCCGGGTCAGTATCGCAAGATCCAAGCCCGGCTATTTCTGATGGGCAGAAAGCCGTCGCCCAATATGACATGAAGAGATAATAACTATGGATGTCATGAGAAGTGTTCTGGGAATGGTGGTATTGCTGACGATTGCGTTTTTGCTGTCAGTAAACAAGAAGAAGATCAGCCTGCGTACCGTTGGCGCGGCGTTAGTGTTACAGGTCGTGATTGGCGGGATTATGCTTTGGTTACCGCCAGGGCGTTGGGTCGCTGAAAAAGTCGCTTTTGGCGTGCATAAAGTGATGGCGTACAGCGACGCGGGTAGCGCATTTATCTTCGGTTCGCTGGTCGGGCCGAAAATGGACACGCTGTTTGATGGCGCAGGATTTATCTTTGGTTTCAGGGTATTACCGGCAATTATCTTCGTCACTGCACTGGTGAGTATTCTCTACTACATCGGTGTGATGGGGATTTTAATTCGCATTCTCGGCGGTATATTCCAGAAAGCATTAAATATCAGCAAGATTGAGTCATTCGTCGCGGTCACCACCATTTTCCTCGGGCAAAACGAAATTCCGGCGATCGTCAAACCCTTTATCGATCGTCTGAATCGCAATGAATTATTTACAGCGATTTGTAGTGGCATGGCCTCGATTGCTGGTTCGACAATGATTGGTTACGCCGCCCTGGGCGTACCTGTGGAATATTTGCTGGCGGCATCGTTAATGGCGATCCCAGGCGGGATCTTGTTTGCCCGCCTGTTAAGCCCGGCTACGGAATCTTCGCAGGTTTCCTTTAATAACCTCTCTTTCACCGAAACACCGCCAAAAAGCATTATTGAAGCCGCTGCGACAGGGGCAATGACCGGGCTGAAAATCGCCGCCGGTGTAGCGACAGTTGTTATGGCATTTGTCGCCATCATTGCGTTAATTAATGGTATTATCGGCGGCGTTGGCGGCTGGTTTGGTTTTGCACATGCCTCGCTGGAGTCCATTTTAGGTTACCTGTTGGCCCCATTGGCGTGGGTGATGGGGGTTGACTGGAGTGATGCAAATCTTGCCGGGAGTTTGATTGGGCAGAAGCTGGCGATCAATGAATTTGTCGCTTATCTCAATTTCTCGCCATATCTGCAAACGGGTGGCACTCTGGATGCTAAAACCGTGGCGATTATTTCTTTCGCGTTGTGCGGTTTCGCTAACTTTGGTTCTATCGGGGTGGTGGTGGGGGCGTTTTCTGCGGTTGCGCCACACCGTGCGCCGGAAATCGCCCAACTTGGTTTACGCGCGCTGGCGGCGGCGACACTTTCTAACCTGATGAGTGCTACTATTGCAGGATTCTTTATTGGTTTAGCGTAGTGCGCAATTTATGAGCCGGATAAGATGCGGTCAAGCGTCGAATCCGGCAACATTGTTACACCATTGGCACTAATGAAAGCGCGTTATCGGCAGACAGGGTAGGGTTGTTTAAGCTGCCGCTGGCGCGCGAAATTGCCGCGCAGGCTACCGCAAAACGGGCGCTGTCGCGGAAACTGTATCCTTCAAGAAAGCTATATACCAGGCCCGCCATAAAACCATCGTCAGCACCAAAACTGTCTACTGTCGTATGCGCTGGCGCGGTCAGCAAAAATTGTTCTCCATCCTTTTCGCTGCAATAAACTGACTCATCGGGCAAATAAACAAACAGTTGCTGAACACCTTGCTGATGCAATGCATTCACTGCGGCATTACGGTCAGCATCGCTGGTGATCGCCTGTCCCCATAAAATTTCCAGCTCCGGTAAAGTGGGTTTCAGGGTGTGAATATGCGCCAGCCAGTGTTTGATTTTGCCCGCTTTGAATTCTGAAACGGTATCGACAAACACCGGGATTTCATCAGCGAGGGTAAAGACCCATTCCAGCGCCTCGGCTGTCAGGTTGCAATCAGCCAGTACCACGCCCGCATGACGAAGTAAATCGCGCGACCCGTTCAGTAGTTGCGGTGTCAACTGTTCCAGCAGATGGGTATCGTTAATCGCCAGCACGGTTTGATCGTCTCGATTGGCAATTGCCAGATACGTCGATGTGCTTTGACCATGCAAACGAACGCAGCCGGAGACATTCACGCCGGCACGGCGCGTTTCTTCCAGGAGCATTTCGCCATAAAAGTCATCGCCAATCACTGAAAGCAAATGGACGTCACGGCCTAACAGCGCCAGATTGTGGGCGATGTTGCGTCCCACGCCGCCCGCCGAGCAATGAATTGTACCGGGATGAGAAGCCGCTTGCGGGTAACGGATATCCGCCATCCCGCGAATATCCATATTGATTGTCCCCACCACTACGCAGTATTCCTGCTCGGTGAGAATGTAACCTTTGCCTTTAATCCGCCCTTTGCGCATTAAATCCATAATATGCGCCGCAACGCGCGAACGACTGATTTGCAGCATGTCCGCAATTTCGTTCTGCTGAATCAGCGGGTTACGCCGTAAAATTGCAAGGATCTCCTTTTCCCGGTTATTCATCTTCAGGCTACCGCTTTTTCAGTTTGTTGCGCTTTCAGCCAGGCGATCTCTTCTGCCCAGATATCCGGGTTGATGGTTTCAAGGATCAGCGGAATGCCGTCGAAACGGTCGTCCTGCATGATCCAGCGGAACGCATCATGACCGATATTGCCTTCACCGAGGCTATGATGGCGGTCAACGCGGCTGCCAAAGGTGCTTTTCGCATCGTTAAGGTGCATCCCGCGCAGATACTTAAAGCCAACAATACGGGCAAAATCCGCGAACGTTTTCTCGCATTCGGCTGGAGTACGCAAATCATACCCGGCAGCGAAAGCATGGCAGGTATCAATGCAGACGCCGACACGGGATTTATCTTCCACGCCGTCGATAATCGCCGCGAGATGTTCGAATTTAAACCCTAAGTTACTGCCCTGACCGGCGGTGTTTTCAATCACCGCTGTTACACCTTGAGTTTTATCCAGCGCAATGTTGATGGATTCGGCAATACGCGCAAGGCAATCCTCTTCTGAAATCTGCATCAGATGGCTGCCAGGGTGGAAGTTGAGCAAAGAAAGCCCCAGTTGTTCGCAACGCTGCATTTCATCTATAAAGGCATCGCGCGATTTTTCCAGAGCTTCAGTGACCGGATGTCCGAGGTTAATCAGATAGCTGTCGTGGGGAAGAATTTGCGCCGATGTGTAGTGATATTTTTCACAGGCCGCTTTGAATTCATCGATGGTTTGCGTCGTGAGCGGTGCGGCACGCCACTGACGTTGGTTTTTGGTGAACAAGGCAAACGCGGTTGCGTCGATTTCGGCGGCGCGAATTGCGGCATTTGCCAGACCGCCAGCAGCACTAACGTGCGCTCCAATGTATTTCATGCGAGGACTCCTGTTAAACCCGCTGGAGGAAAACGGTAATGATAGCGGGTTAACAGGAGCAAGATGTAGTGGTTTATGCGATGACGCTTTGAATCACATAGTTAATCGCACCACCACCAACAATCAGCCAGGCAAACAGTACCAGTGCCATCAGCAGAGGTTTCGCCCCGGCTTTTTTCAGCGCGCTGACGTGAGTGGTCAGACCCAGCGCCGCCATCGCCATTGCCAGCAGGAAGGTATCCAGCGTTACCAGCATGTTCACCACGCTCTGCGGTAACAGGTGGAACGAGTTAAAGATGGCAACGACGATGAACAAGATGGCAAACCACGGAATAGTGATTTTGCTTTTCTCGCCGCTGTTCGCCCCAGACAGCTGTTTAACACGCGCCGCCAGCAGGATGAGGAACGGAGCCAGCATCATCACGCGCAGCATTTTGGAAATAACTGCTGCGTTTTCCGCATCCGGGCTGATGGCATGACCTGCCGCCACCACCTGCGCCACTTCGTGCACAGTAGAACCAATGTAGATACCGAAAGTTTCCGGACTAAACCATTGAGACATCAGCGGATATATCGCCGGGTAGAGGAAAATCGCGACGGTCCCGAAGATAACAACGGTTGCAACAGCCACGGTTACTTTACTGGCTTCCGCTTTCACTACCGGCTCAGTCGCCAGTACCGCGGCAGCACCACAGATACTGCTACCGGCACCGATCAACCAGCTGGTGTGCTTATCCAGACCAAACACTTTCTGCCCCAGGAAGCAAGCCAGCAGGAAGGTACTGGACAGCGTCAACACGTCAATGATGATCCCACTGATACCGACATCGGCAATTTGCGAGAACGTCAGACGGAAGCCATAAAGAATGATACCCAGACGTAATAAATATTGCTTGGCAAACAGCACACCACCGTCACAGCTTTTCCAGATGTGCGGATAGATGGTGTTGCCTAAAACCATCCCCAACAAGATTGCGAGGGTGAGGGCACTAAACCCGGCACCCACAACCGCGGGAATGGAACCACCCCACAGGGCGACCCCGGTGATAACTGCACTCAGGGCTAACCCCGGAATAAAATGCCACAGTGTACGATGTTGTTTCTGTAAGGTGATATTCGTCATAACCCTCTCCTTTAACCGGGCATAAGGTTACGACTAACTGGTTTAAAAATAAAATTGATTATATATTTATAATTAATCTTTATAAGTGGTAAGCGACTATGCACATCACCCTCCGGCAGTTGGAAGTTTTTGCAGAAGTATTGAAAAGTGGATCAACCACCCAGGCGTCGGTGATGCTGGCGTTGTCGCAATCAGCAGTGAGCGCAGCCTTGACCGACCTGGAAGGGCAGCTTGGCGTGCAACTGTTTGATCGCGTGGGGAAAAGACTGGTTGTTAATGAACACGGGCGGCTGCTCTATCCGCGTGCGTTGGCATTGCTTGAACAGGCGGTTGAAATCGAACAACTGTTTCGCGAAGACAACGGCGCGATTCGTATCTATGCCAGTAGTACCATCGGTAACTACATTCTGCCTGCAGTTATCGCCCGTTATCGCCATGATTATCCGCAGTTGCCGATTGAACTTAGCGTTGGGAACAGCCAGGACGTGATGCAAGCGGTGCTGGATTTCCGCGTTGATATTGGCTTTATTGAAGGACCGTGCCACAGCACTGAAATCATTTCTGAACCGTGGCTGGAAGACGAGCTGGTGGTTTTCGCCGCGCCGACTTCGCCGTTGGCTCGTGGTCCGGTCACCTTAGAACAGCTGGCCGCTGCGCCGTGGATCCTGCGTGAACGCGGTTCCGGCACGCGGGAGATTGTCGATTATCTATTGCTGTCACATTTACCGAAGTTTGAGATGGCGATGGAATTAGGTAACTCCGAGGCAATCAAACATGCGGTGCGTCATGGGTTGGGAATTAGTTGCCTGTCGCGACGGGTGATTGAAGATCAATTGCAGGCAGGCACATTAAGTGAAGTTGCGGTCCCTCTGCCGCGCCTGATGCGTACGTTGTGGCGTATACATCATCGGCAAAAACACCTTTCCAACGCGCTACGGCGCTTTCTGGACTATTGCGATCCCGCGAATGTACCGCGTTAAGTTGCTGTACAAGAACATGCTGGTGCTGTGTCGATTTCGTGACGCAGCGCCCTCAGCATGCATTCGCCAGAAAAGAGATTGGCTGCTTTACTTATAATCCCTGGGCGATCATGAAGGTGTCTTATAACCGTGTATTTCTGCCGGAAGGATTGCCAATCGTCTGCTACAATCGCGCCTCATTTTTAAGATGGATAGCATTTTTGTATGGTTTCCGAAACTAAAACCACAGAAGCGCCGGGCTTACGCCGTGAATTAAAGGCGCGTCACCTGACGATGATTGCCATTGGCGGTTCCATCGGTACAGGTCTTTTTGTTGCCTCTGGCGCAACGATTTCTCAGGCAGGTCCGGGCGGGGCATTGCTCTCGTATATGCTGATTGGCCTGATGGTTTACTTCCTGATGACCAGTCTCGGTGAACTGGCTGCATATATGCCGGTTTCCGGTTCGTTTGCCACTTACGGTCAGAACTATGTTGAAGAAGGCTTTGGCTTCGCGCTGGGCTGGAACTACTGGTACAACTGGGCGGTGACTATCGCCGTTGACCTGGTTGCAGCTCAGCTGGTCATGAGCTGGTGGTTCCCGGATACACCGGGCTGGATCTGGAGTGCGTTGTTCCTCGGCGTTATCTTCCTGCTGAACTACATCTCAGTTCGTGGCTTTGGTGAAGCGGAATACTGGTTCTCACTGATCAAAGTCACGACAGTTATTGTCTTTATCATCGTTGGCGTGCTGATGATTATCGGTATCTTCAAAGGCGCGCAGCCTGCGGGCTGGAGCAACTGGACAATCGGCGAAGCGCCGTTTGCTGGTGGTTTTGCGGCGATGATCGGCGTAGCTATGATTGTCGGCTTCTCTTTCCAGGGAACCGAGCTGATCGGTATTGCTGCAGGCGAGTCCGAAGATCCGGCGAAAAACATTCCACGCGCGGTACGTCAGGTGTTCTGGCGAATCCTGTTGTTCTATGTGTTCGCGATCCTGATTATCAGCCTGATTATTCCGTACACCGATCCGAGCCTGCTGCGTAACGATGTTAAAGACATCAGCGTTAGTCCGTTCACCCTGGTGTTCCAGCACGCGGGTCTGCTCTCTGCGGCGGCGGTGATGAACGCAGTTATTCTGACGGCGGTGCTGTCAGCGGGTAACTCCGGTATGTATGCGTCTACTCGTATGCTGTACACCCTGGCGTGTGACGGTAAAGCGCCGCGCATTTTCGCTAAACTGTCGCGTGGTGGCGTGCCGCGTAATGCGCTGTATGCGACGACGGTGATTGCCGGTCTGTGCTTCCTGACCTCCATGTTTGGCAACCAGACGGTATACCTGTGGCTGCTGAACACCTCCGGGATGACGGGTTTTATCGCCTGGCTGGGGATTGCCATTAGCCACTATCGCTTCCGTCGCGGTTACGTATTGCAGGGACACGACATTAACGATCTGCCGTACCGTTCAGGTTTCTTCCCACTGGGGCCGATCTTCGCATTCATTCTGTGTCTGATTATCACTTTGGGCCAGAACTACGAAGCGTTCCTGAAAGATACCATTGACTGGGGCGGCGTAGCGGCAACGTATATTGGTATCCCGCTGTTCCTGATTATTTGGTTCGGCTACAAGCTGATTAAAGGAACTCACTTCGTACGCTACAGCGAAATGAAGTTCCCGCAGAACGATAAGAAATAAGTTTCCTCCCTTCCTTGCTAAGCCCTCTCAACCGAGAGGGCTTTTTCAATTCCATTTCCCTGACAAATCATGCGGATATAAAATTTAACATTTGGATTGATAATTGTTATCGTTTGCATTATCGTTACGCCGCAATCAAAAAAGGCTGACAAATCAGAGGCTGTTCCGGCTTTCTGGGATGATCACCTGCATACAAATAAGTCCACCGCGATGCTGCCGTACGCAAGGGGACGTGAAGAAGATGTGAGCGATAACCCATTTTATTTTCGTAGTTACCTCATGGAGATATGGAATGTTTAGGTTGAACCCTTTCGTACGGGTCGGGCTGTGTTTGTCCGCTATTTCTTGTGCATGGCCTGTGTTAGCGGTCGATGACGATGGCGAAACGATGGTTGTCACTGCATCTTCCGTTGAACAAAACCTTAAAGATGCACCCGCCAGTATCAGCGTCATTACCCAGGAAGATCTGCAGCGAAAACCGGTACAGAATCTGAAGGATGTCCTCAAAGAAGTGCCTGGCGTACAACTGACGAACGAAGGGGATAACCGTAAGGGCGTTAGTATTCGTGGTCTGGACAGCAGCTATACCCTGATTCTCGTCGACGGTAAACGCGTGAACTCCCGCAATGCCGTCTTCCGCCACAATGATTTCGATCTGAACTGGATCCCGGTCGATTCCATCGAACGTATTGAAGTGGTCCGTGGCCCGATGTCGTCGCTGTACGGTTCCGATGCGCTCGGCGGTGTAGTGAATATCATCACCAAAAAAATCGGTCAGAAATGGTCGGGTACCGTTACCGTCGATACCACCATTCAGGAACATCGCGATCGCGGTGATACCTATAACGGTCAGTTCTTTACCAGTGGACCATTAATTGATGGTGTGCTGGGAATGAAAGCTTACGGCAGCCTGGCAAAACGTGAAAAGGATGACCCGCAAAACTCAACGACCACCGATACCGGAGAAACGCCGCGTATTGAAGGATTCTCCAGCCGCGACGGCAATGTCGAATTTGCCTGGACACCGAGTCAAAATCACGATTTTACTGCCGGATACGGTTTCGACCGTCAGGATCGTGATTCCGACTCGCTGGACAAAAACCGCCTGGAACGCCAGAACTACTCCGTCAGCCATAATGGGCGTTGGGATTACGGCACCAGCGAACTGAAATACTACGGTGAGAAAGTCGAGAACAAAAACCCTGGCAACAGCAGCCCGATAACTTCCGAAAGCAATACGGTCGACGGCAAATACACGTTGCCGCTGACGGCGATTAATCAGTTTCTCACGGTTGGCGGTGAATGGCGTCACGACAAACTTAGCGATGCGGTGAACCTGACCGGGGGAACCAGCTCCAAAACGTCTGCCAGCCAGTACGCGCTGTTTGTGGAAGATGAATGGCGGATCTTCGAGCCGCTGGCGCTGACGACCGGTGTGCGTATGGACGATCACGAAACCTACGGTGAACACTGGAGTCCGCGTGCCTACCTGGTTTATAACGCCACCGACACCGTAACGGTGAAAGGGGGCTGGGCGACGGCATTTAAAGCACCTTCTCTGTTGCAACTTAGCCCTGACTGGACGAGCAATTCCTGCCGTGGCGCATGTAAGATTGTGGGTAGCCCGGATCTGAAACCAGAAACCAGCGAAAGTTGGGAGCTGGGGCTTTACTACATGGGTGAAGAAGGCTGGCTGGAAGGGGTTGAATCCAGCGTTACCGTTTTCCGTAACGATGTGAAAGATCGTATCAGCATCAGCCGTACGTCTGACGTCAATGCTGCACCGGGCTACCAAAACTTTGTCGGTTTTGAGACGGGCGCTAACGGACGGCGCATACCGGTTTTTAGCTACTACAACGTTAACAAAGCTCGTATTCAGGGCGTGGAAACCGAACTGAAAATTCCGTTCAGCGATGAATGGAAACTGTCGATCAACTACACCTACAACGATGGTCGTGATGTCAGCAACGGCGAAAACAAACCGCTATCCGATCTGCCGTTCCATACCGCTAACGGTACGCTGGACTGGAAACCGCTGGCGCTGGAAGACTGGTCATTCTATGTTTCTGGTCACTATACCGGGCAGAAACGAGCCGACAGCGCGACGGCTAAAACACCTGGCGGTTATACCATCTGGAATACCGGCGCGGCCTGGCAGGTGACTAAAGACGTCAAACTGCGCGCAGGCGTGCTGAACCTTGGCGACAAGGATCTTAGTCGTGACGACTACAGCTATAACGAAGACGGACGTCGTTACTTTATGGCAGTGGATTATCGCTTCTGATGAGAAGATGCCCGGCGAACCGGGCGGACTTTCACTTCAGTAAATACTGCGCATGGAAGCGCAGGTGATCCTCTATAAAAGAGGCGATGAAGTAGTAACTGTGATCATATCCCGGCTGAATACGCAGCGTCATCGGCCACGCTTTCTGGCGGGCGGCTTCTGCCAGAACTGCGGGTTGCAACTGGTCGGCAAGAAACTGATCATTATCGCCCTGATCGATAAGTGTCGGGATTGCATCCTGCGCATTGCTGGCGTACATCAACGCACAACTGTCCCATTCCAGCCATGCATTTTTGTCCTCACCTAAATAGGTGCTAAACGCTTTAATGCCCCAGGGTACGCTGCACGGATTCACAATTGGCGCAAAGGCCGAAACGCTAGTGTATTTACCCGGATTTTTCAGCGCCATAATCAGCGCACCGTGACCACCCATTGAATGACCGCTAATGGCGCAGCGGTCGCTGACATTAAATTGCGACTGAACCAGCGCCGGTAATTCATCGCGCAGATAATCATACATCCTGTAATGCGTCGCCCACGGCGGTTGCGTGGCGTTAAGATAAAACCCCGCGCCCTGGCCTAAATCGTAGCCATCATCGTTGGCAACCTGTTCGCCGCGCGGGCTGGTGTCTGGCATCACCAGTACAATCCCCAGTTCTGCCGCCACGCGCTGGGCACCCGCCTTGATGGTGAAGTTCTCGTCATTGCAGGTTAATCCGGAAAGCCAGTACAGCACTGGTGGCGGGGTGTGATCACGAGGTGGTGGGAGAAAGATACTGAACGTCATCGGACAGTTTAAGGTACTGGAGTCGTGTCGCCAGCGTTGCTGCCAGCCTTCAAAACAGCGGTGCTCTTCGAGCATTTCCATGCGTGGCTCCTTGTTGTGTTGTTTGCAATTTCTTCATCATACCGTTTATTCAATGTGCTGTGAGTAACTTTCACTTCCGTATTTGCATAACGATGTTTTAACATCTGCTGATGAAAGGCAGCGGCAATTACAATAATTATCGCTGTGAATACTGGATTATGTGCGCCGCCTCACGCACAATAATCAAGCTGTAAATCAGCTTAATAACTTTGCCCCCACGCAGGGCGGAGGCGTCACACCTGCAGGAGAAATCATAAATGCCATCACTCAGTAAAGAAGCGGCCCTGGTTCATGAAGCGTTAGTTGCGCGAGGACTGGAAACACCGCTGCGCCCGCCCGTGCATGAAATGGATAACGAAACGCGCAAAAGCCTTATTGCTGGTCATATGACCGAAATCATGCAGCTGCTGAATCTCGACCTGGCTGATGACAGTTTGATGGAAACGCCGCATCGCATCGCTAAAATGTATGTCGATGAAATTTTCTCCGGTCTGGATTACGCCAACTTCCCGAAAATCACCCTCATTGAAAACAAAATGAAGGTCGATGAAATGGTCACCGTGCGCGATATCACTCTGACCAGTACCTGTGAACACCATTTTGTTACCATCGATGGCAAAGCGACGGTGGCTTATATCCCGAAAGATTCGGTGATCGGTCTGTCAAAAATTAACCGTATCGTGCAGTTCTTTGCCCAGCGTCCGCAGGTGCAGGAACGTCTGACGCAGCAAATTCTTATTGCGCTACAAACGCTGCTGGGCACCAATAACGTGGCTGTCTCGATCGACGCGGTGCATTACTGCGTGAAGGCGCGTGGCATCCGCGATGCAACCAGTGCCACAACAACGACCTCTCTTGGTGGATTGTTCAAATCCAGTCAGAATACGCGCCACGAGTTTCTGCGCGCTGTGCGTCATCACAACTGATTAAAAGGCAGGAACCATGGAGCGCAACGTCACGCTCGATTTTGTTCGCGGCGTCGCCATTCTGGGGATCCTGCTATTAAACATCAGCGCCTTTGGGCTACCAAAGGCGGCTTATCTCAATCCCGCCTGGTACGGCGCTATTACGCCGCAGGATGCATGGACCTGGGCATTTCTCGATCTCATCGGCCAGGTGAAATTCCTCACGCTTTTTGCGCTGCTGTTTGGTGCGGGCCTGCAAATGTTGCTGCCCCGTGGCAGACGCTGGATCCAGTCGCGGTTAACGCTGTTAGTCTTGCTGGGTTTTATTCACGGTTTATTGTTCTGGGACGGCGATATTCTGCTGGCTTACGGGCTGGTGGGCTTAATCTGCTGGCGGCTGGTGCGCGATGCGCCATCGGTAAAAAGCCTGTTTAATACCGGCGTCATGCTTTATCTGGTGGGGCTTGGCGTTTTGCTGTTATTGGGGTTGATTTCCGATAGCCAGACCAGCCGCGCCTGGACGCCGGATGCATCGGCTATTTTGTATGAAAAATACTGGAAGCTTCACGGCGGCGTTGATGCGATCAGTAATCGTGCCGATGGTGTTGGCAACAGTTTACTGGCACTGGGCGCACAGTATGGCTGGCAACTGGCTGGGATGATGCTCATTGGTGCGGCGCTGATGCGCAGCGGCTGGCTGAAAGGGCAGTTCAGCTTACGTCACTATCGTCGTACTGGTTTTGTGCTGGTGGCGATTGGGGTGACCATTAACCTTCCTGCCATCGCCCTGCAATGGCAGCTGGACTGGGCGTATCGCTGGTGTGCCTTCTTACTTCAAATGCCGCGGGAACTGAGTGCGCCGTTTCAGGCGATTGGCTATGCGTCGCTGTTTTATGGCTTCTGGCCGCAATTAAGCCGCTTTAAGCTGGTGCTGGCAATCGCCTGCGTCGGACGGATGGCGCTGACCAACTATCTATTGCAAACGCTGATTTGTACCACGCTTTTTTACCACCTCGGTTTGTTTATGCAGTTTGACCGTCTGGAATTGCTGGCGTTTGTTATTCCGGTATGGCTGGCGAATATCCTCTTCTCTGTTATCTGGCTGCGTTACTTCCGCCAGGGGCCGGTGGAATGGCTCTGGCGTCAGTTAACTTTGCGTGCTGCCGGACCGGCAATATCTAAAACATCAAGATAACGATCTGGATCACATTCGTTAACAAAACGGCTGTAACCGTTTCCATTGCTGTGACTCGATTCACGAAGTCCTGTATTCAGTGCTGACAAAATAGCCGCCAGCAAGCAGTCATTTACTGCAATCTCATAACAGGTAGTGAATATGATCACCATTCGTGATGTAGCGCGTCAGGCTGGCGTCTCTGTGGCAACGGTTTCCCGGGTGCTCAATAACAGCACGCTGGTCAGTGCCGACACGCGTGAAGCAGTAATGAAAGCCGTGAGTGAGCTGGATTATCGGCCAAACGCCAATGCCCAGGCGCTGGCAACTCAGGTTAGCGACACCATTGGCGTGGTGGTGATGGACGTTTCTGATGCGTTTTTCGGCGCGCTGGTAAAAGCGGTGGATCTAGTCGCTCAGCAGCATCAGAAATACGTGCTAATCGGCAATAGCTATCATGAAGCGGAAAAAGAGCGTCACGCCATTGAGGTGTTAATTCGCCAGCGTTGTAATGCGTTGATTGTTCACTCAAAAGCATTGAGTGACGATGAACTGGCGCAATTTATGGATAACATTCCCGGTATGGTGTTAATCAACCGCGTTGTGCCGGGGTACGCCCATCGTTGCGTTTGCCTGGATAATCTCAGCGGTGCCCGAATGGCGACGCGCATGTTGCTGAATAACGGTCATCAACGTATTGGTTATCTTTCTTCCAGTCACGGCATTGAAGATGACGCCATGCGTAAAGCAGGCTGGATGAGTGCGTTGAAAGAGCAGGATATTATTCCGCCGGAAAGCTGGATTGGCACTGGTACGCCGGACATGCCGGGCGGTGAGGCGGCGATGGTTGAACTGCTGGGGCGCAATCTACAACTTACCGCTGTATTTGCTTATAACGACAATATGGCCGCTGGCGCACTGACAGCATTAAAAGATAATGGCATTGCGATTCCGTTACATCTCTCAATCATCGGTTTCGATGATATTCCCATCGCCCGTTACACCGACCCGCAATTAACGACCGTGCGTTATCCCATTGCTTCAATGGCGAAATTAGCCACCGAACTGGCCTTGCAGGGGGCAGCAGGCAATATTGATCCTCGTGCCAGCCACTGTTTTATGCCGACGTTAGTGCGTCGTCATTCTGTCGCAACGCGCCAGAATGCGGCGGCGATCACTAACTCAACAAATCAGGCGATGTAACCGCTTTCAATCTGTGAGTGATTTCACAGTATCTTAACAATGTGATAGCTATGATTGCACCGTTTTAACGTTGTAACCCGTATGTAACAGTGAATAATCACTTTCACCGAGGTAATAGCGTTATAACAACAATTAAAGCCGTTTTCTGGAGCGTTACCAGGCATGGAAGAACGAATTTTAAAAAGTGAGCTTCGGCGTTCAGTAACACTTCATTAACTCTACTGCCCCGCCGAGCATTTATCTCAAGCACTACCCTGCATAAGAAAAACCGGAGATACCATGAATAAGAAGGTGTTAACCCTGTCTGCTGTGATGGCCAGCATGTTATTCGGTGCCGCTGCACACGCTGCTGATACTCGCATTGGTGTAACAATCTATAAGTACGACGATAACTTTATGTCTGTAGTGCGCAAGGCTATTGAGCAAGATGCGAAAGCCGCGCCAGATGTTCAGCTGCTGATGAATGATTCTCAGAATGACCAGTCCAAGCAGAACGATCAGATCGACGTATTGCTGGCGAAAGGGGTGAAGGCACTGGCAATCAACCTGGTTGACCCGGCAGCTGCGGGTACGGTGATTGAGAAAGCGCGTGGGCAAAACGTGCCGGTGGTTTTCTTCAACAAAGAACCGTCTCGTAAGGCGCTGGATAGCTACGACAAAGCCTACTACGTTGGCACTGACTCCAAAGAGTCCGGCATTATTCAGGGCGATTTGATTGCTAAACACTGGGCGGCGAATCAGGGTTGGGATCTGAACAAAGACGGTCAGATTCAGTTCGTACTGCTGAAAGGTGAACCGGGCCATCCGGATGCAGAAGCACGTACCACTTACGTGATTAAAGAATTGAACGATAAAGGCATCAAAACTGAACAGTTACAGTTAGATACCGCAATGTGGGACACCGCTCAGGCGAAAGATAAGATGGACGCCTGGCTGTCTGGCCCGAATGCCAACAAAATCGAAGTGGTTATCGCCAACAACGATGCGATGGCAATGGGCGCGGTAGAAGCACTGAAAGCACACAACAAGTCCAGCATTCCGGTGTTTGGCGTCGATGCGCTGCCAGAAGCTCTGGCGCTGGTGAAATCCGGTGCACTGGCGGGCACCGTACTGAACGATGCTAACAACCAGGCGAAAGCGACCTTTGATCTGGCGAAAAACCTGGCCGATGGCAAAGGTGCGGCTGATGGCACCAACTGGAAAATCGACAACAAAGTAGTCCGCGTACCTTATGTTGGCGTAGATAAAGACAACCTGGCTGAATTCAGCAAGAAATAAGACTGATTGGGCGCAGTCGTTTACTGCGCCCTTATTGTATGGCCAACAAGGTAAAATTATATGGTCAGCTCAACGACTCCGTCCTTCGGGGAATACTTGTTGGAAATGAGCGGTATCAACAAGTCCTTTCCTGGTGTTAAGGCACTTGATAACGTTAATTTAAAAGTCCGGCCACATTCTATCCATGCATTAATGGGGGAAAACGGCGCAGGAAAATCAACATTATTAAAATGCCTGTTTGGTATTTATCAAAAAGACTCCGGCACCATTTTATTCCAGGGTAAAGAGATCGATTTCCATTCTGCCAAAGAAGCCCTGGAAAATGGTATTTCGATGGTACACCAGGAGTTAAACCTGGTATTACAACGTTCGGTGATGGATAACATGTGGCTGGGGCGATATCCCACCAAAGGCATGTTTGTCGATCAGGACAAAATGTACCGCGAAACCAAAGCGATTTTTGATGAACTGGATATTGATATCGATCCGCGTGCGCGCGTCAGCACATTATCCGTTTCGCAAATGCAGATGATCGAAATCGCCAAAGCATTTTCCTATAACGCGAAAATTGTGATTATGGATGAACCGACTTCTTCGTTAACCGAAAAAGAGGTCAATCATCTGTTCACTATTATTCGTAAATTAAAAGAGCGCGGCTGCGGTATTGTTTATATCTCGCATAAAATGGAAGAAATCTTCCAGTTATGTGATGAAGTTACCGTATTGCGCGACGGTCAGTGGATCGCCACCGAACCGCTGGCAGGGCTGACGATGGACAAGATCATCGCCATGATGGTTGGGCGTTCTCTTAACCAGCGTTTCCCTGACAAAGAAAACAAGCCGGGCGAAGTCATCCTCGAGGTGCGTAACCTGACGTCACTGCGCCAGCCGTCGATTCGCGATGTCTCGTTTGATCTGCATAAAGGGGAGATCCTCGGTATTGCCGGTCTGGTGGGGGCGAAACGTACCGATATTGTTGAGACGTTATTTGGTATTCGCGAGAAATCGGCTGGCACCATTACGTTGCACGGCAAACAGATCAATAACCATAATGCCAACGAAGCCATAAACCACGGATTTGCACTGGTAACTGAGGAGCGCCGCTCAACGGGAATTTATGCCTATCTGGATATTGGTTTTAACTCGTTAATTTCCAATATTCGCAACTACAAAAATAAAGTTGGTTTACTGGATAACTCGCGGATGAAAAGCGATACCCAGTGGGTGATTGATTCGATGCGGGTAAAAACACCGGGGCATCGGACGCAAATTGGTTCGCTCTCAGGTGGTAATCAGCAAAAGGTGATTATTGGTCGCTGGCTGTTAACGCAACCAGAAATATTAATGCTCGATGAACCGACGCGCGGTATTGATGTCGGGGCGAAGTTTGAAATTTATCAGTTAATTGCCGAACTGGCGAAGAAAGGCAAGGGGATTATTATTATCTCCTCTGAAATGCCTGAGTTGTTAGGGATAACAGACCGTATTCTGGTCATGAGCAATGGTCTCGTTTCCGGAATTGTCGATACAAAAACAACAACGCAAAACGAAATTCTGCGTCTTGCGTCTTTGCACCTTTAAGATTAGGGGCTTCCCATGAGTGCGTTAAATAAGAAAAGTTTTCTTACTTACCTGAAAGAGGGCGGTATTTACGTCGTTCTTTTAGTTTTGCTGGCGATTATTATTTTCCAGGACCCAACATTTTTAAGTCTGTTGAACTTAAGTAATATTCTCACCCAGTCATCGGTGCGTATTATTATCGCGCTCGGTGTGGCAGGGTTAATTGTCACCCAGGGGACCGATCTTTCTGCTGGTCGTCAGGTAGGGCTGGCGGCAGTGGTGGCTGCGACATTATTGCAGTCCATGGATAACGCCAACAAAGTGTTCCCGGAAATGGCGACGATGCCGATTGCGCTGGTTATTCTGATTGTCTGTGCCATTGGTGCGGTGATCGGTTTGATCAACGGTCTGATTATCGCTTATCTCAACGTGACGCCGTTCATTACCACGCTCGGCACGATGATCATCGTCTATGGCATCAACTCGCTCTATTACGACTTTGTCGGGGCGTCGCCAATTTCTGGTTTTGACAGTGGCTTCTCTACCTTTGCTCAGGGCTTTGTCGCGCTGGGGAGTTTCCGTCTCTCTTACATCACCTTCTACGCGTTGATTGCGGTGGCGTTCGTCTGGGTGTTGTGGAACAAAACCCGCTTCGGTAAGAACATTTTTGCCATTGGCGGTAACCCGGAAGCGGCAAAAGTATCTGGTGTCAACGTCGGCCTGAACCTGCTGATGATCTATGCGTTGTCTGGCGTGTTCTATGCCTTTGGCGGGATGTTAGAAGCCGGACGTATCGGCTCTGCCACCAACAACCTCGGCTTTATGTATGAGCTGGATGCTATCGCGGCGTGCGTGGTAGGCGGTGTATCGTTCAGCGGCGGTGTGGGGACGGTGATTGGCGTGGTGACCGGGGTAATTATTTTTACCGTCATCAACTATGGCCTGACGTATATCGGCGTAAACCCATACTGGCAGTACATCATCAAAGGGGCGATTATTATCTTCGCCGTAGCGCTGGATTCACTGAAATACGCGCGTAAGAAATGATGTGAATGTGGTCCGCATTCGGTCATAAACGCACATAACATCATGATCTGTGTGGTTTTGTAGGCCGGATAAGGCGTTCAAGCCGCATCCGGCGACAGGAACCAAATGCCGGATGTGACGCGGGTTCTACAACGTTACCGGGTGTTCTTTCTCGCCTTTCTTAAACTTCACTTCCCCGAGCTCAATACAACCCACCGGGCAGACGTGACCACAAAGCAGACAACCCACACATTTCTCGGTATTACAATGCGGTGTGCGGGTTTTCTCGCTCCATTCCATCGCCTGGTGACCGCCGTCATAACAGGAAATATAACAGCGTCCACAGCCAACACATTTATCAAGATTGATACGGGGATAGACAATATAACTGCGGTCTAAATCTTCCGCCGGGACAATATTGTTATTCGCCAGACCTACCATCTCCTGCAACGAATCAAATCCCTGATCGGCGAGATAATGCGACAACCCGCTCGCCATATCTTCTACGATGCGATAGCCGTACTGCATAATGCCGGTGGTGACCTGTAACGTTGCTGCGCCGAGCAATAAAAACTCCGCCGCATCCTCCCAGGTTTCAATGCCGCCGATACCGCTGATTGGGAAATCGCGCAGTTCTGGATGGGTGCGCATTTGCTGAATAAAGCGCAGGGCGATCGGTTTTACCGCTTTACCGGAATATCCGGAAATACTCGATTTACCGTTAACGATCGGCATACCGATTTTCTGATTAAGATCGATATTGGTGATGGATTTAACGGTGTTAATTGCCGCAATGCCATCTGCGCCGCCGCGCTTCGCCGCCAGCGCCACTTCGCACATATCACCGATATTCGGCGTCATCTTCGCCAGCATTGGCAGCGTGGAACCGCGTTTCACCGCCCGACAATATTTTTCTACCAGCACCGGACTTTGCCCGACATCGCTACCCATCGCATGAGAAGTCATTTGCGGACAGGAGAAGTTACACTCGATCATATCCGCGCCAGCTTCTTGCACCAGGCGCGCCAGCTCCTCCCATTGCTGCTCATTTTCCCCCATGATCGAAGCGATCAATACTTTGTCCGGGTAATCTTCTTTCAGCCGACGCAGGGCGGCCAGATTCTCCTCCAGCGGATGCTCGGCAATCTGCTCCATATTTTTGAAGCCGATAAAACCGGTATCTTCTTTCACCAGATGATCAAAACGCGGCGAGACTTCGTTGGCGATAAAAAAGCCGATCGTTTTAAACACCACACCGCCCCAACCTGTGTCGTAGGCTTTGGCACACATCTCATAGCAGTTGCCTACCGGCGAAGAAGAGAGGCAGAACGGGTTGGGAAACTTCACGCCGCAAAAAGTAATCGAAAGATCTTTCGTTAACATGAGCAAGCTCCCTCTAAATAGTGATGAATCGCCTCGGCGGCTTCTTTCCCGGTTTTCACGGCATAGACCACGGTTTTGTCTCCCTCAACAATATCGCCAGCAGCAAAGACTTGCGGGTCGCGGGTCTGGTAATTTTGTGTTTTGATGGTGTTACGCTGCGGCTCTAACTCCGCAAAGGCATCTAGTCTGGCATGCTGACCGACGGCGAGAATAATTTTATCTGCCGCCATCGTCAGTTCGCCCGATAACCGTACATGCTTAAACGTGACTTTATTGCCTTCCACGGCTACTGGCGTGAATCCATCGATGATCGAAACGCCCAGCTCCCGGGCGCTGGTAAACTCTTTTTCGCTTGCCGGAAACTCATCTAACTCTTCACGCGCTACGCAAGTTACCGCCTGACAGCCGAGAACTTTCAGCGTGCTGGCTACGTCCATCGCGACATCACCGCCGCCGATAATTAATGCGCTTTGTGGAATGCTGATATCGCCTTGCGCCTGTCGTGCACGTTGCAAGAAGTCGACGGCAATCTCAACGTCACTATGCTCAAACAGCGGTAGCCCGGAACCGCTTGATAACCCCACGGTGACCAGTACCGCGCGGTTTTCTGCTTTCAGCTGCTCAAGGGTGAGTGTGTTACCGACTTCGTTGTTGCACTTAATGGTCACGCCCATTTTTTCAATACGGGCGATCTCTGCATCCAGTACTGATTGCGGTAACCGGAATTGCGGAATGCCGTTACGCAACCAGCCACCGGGTTGTGCTTCTTTCTCATAGATCGTGACGTCATAACCCTGGTTTGTCAGTGTCACACTGGCCTGCAATCCGGCAGGACCTGCGCCAATAATCGCGACTTTGCCGAGCGTTTTAGTACCGGGCTGATAAATTTCCATCCCGGTTTGTTGTTCAAAATCAGTAACAAAACGCTGTAAGCGGCCGATATCAATGGGAGCATCAACACCGGCACGGGTACAACCGCTTTGGCATAATTTCTCCGTCGGGCACACTCTGGCACAAACGGCACCGAGGGCATTATTTTCGCGAATTGTCTCGGCAGCGCCTTTAAAATTACGAAAGTAGATTGAGCGAATAAATTTCCCCGGATCGGTCTGTGCCGGGCAAGCCTGACTACAGGGAGCGTCGTGACATAATAAACAGCGAGAGGCTTCTTTAATCGCCAGTAACGGCGTAAAAGCCAGAGTGAGTTCATCCAGATAATTTTGTTGCGGCATGTGATCTTCCTTAATGCTATGAGTAATTAAGGCGAACGCTAAATATACTCGTCATACTTCAAGTTGCATGTGCTGCGTCTGCGTTCGCTCACCCCAGTCACTTACTTATGTAAGCTCCTGGGGACTCACTCACTTGTCGCCTTCCTGCAACTCGAATTATTTAGAGTATAAATATTGCGTGCTGATATTAAGGCTATGCGCGTGGGGAAATTTATACTGTGAAAGGATTCACAAATAGCTGCGGTTCAGAATGTTATATCCGCAGCTTATTGAGTGAAGTAATAATTATTCTCAATAATTAACAGAAAAGAGAAAATATTAACGATAGAAAATAAGATAAACAATCATGCCGATAGATAAAATTCCGAAGCCGATATATGCCACCATATAAGCGAAAAAGAGTCCGGGATTTTTTGCTCGCCAGACATACACCGGTTCCGGTGCATTTTTAACCCGTTTATCAATCGCGCCTGCGCGCCAGCCTTTCCATGCTTCGCGGAAACAAAATATCGGAATAAGGAAAAAAACGGCAACGACAAAAAACTGCTGTACATCCATAACTACTTTCCTTGTTTCTTTTGTAATTCAAGTAACTGTTCGGGTGTGACGGCGGGATACCCCTGCGCATCTTCCGGCACCTGGTGCATAGCCGGAATAGGGACCAGCGGCCCTAAAAAACGCGGTTCACGTTTAAAAATATAAAGGTCAGCCAGCGCACCGAAACGGGCGGCAAATTCGCGAATACGTACTGACAGCATATCTTTCGGTGACGGTACGGCATAACACTGAGCCTGAATCCCCATATGCAGCGCAATAAATAATGCCCGCTCACAGTGGAAACGTTGGGTGATAATAATGAAATCATTAGTATCGAAAACTTTGCGTGTACGCACGATGGAATCCAGCGTACGAAAGCCTGCGTAATCGAGAACAATATCTGATGGGTCGACACCAGCAGCGATTAAATCTTTGCGCATGGTCATCGGCTCATTATAACTTTGCAATGCGTTATCGCCGCTCAGTAATAGATAATTTACCTTACCGCTGTTATAGGCATTAATCGCTCCTTGAATGCGGTAGCGATAATACTGATTAATTACGCCAGTACGATAATATTTTGCTGTTCCGAGCACCACACCGACCTGGCGGTAGGGGAGATCCTGCAATTCGTCGTAGATATAAGGCGCGGTTTTCCAGCTCATCCAGCGATCGAGGCCGAGCACAGTCAACAGCAGCAAGCCGATCAGGACTAACAGGCTGAGGAACACGCGCTTTAACATGCAGGAGACTCGATCTAAGGAAAATTTCCATCAGGCTACTTTACCCGCTGGTTTTGCGCAAGAAACGGCAAACTGTTTGCCGGGAATTTCGACACCAGGAGAGGGCTGGCAAGCCGGACAAGGCGTTCACGCCGCATCCGGCACCAGGCTCAAGCGAGAAGCACTCGGTCGATACTGTGACAGCCGAGAGCTTTCAGCGTTGCGGAGGTGGCATCCCACTGAATCAACGGCGCATCGGCTTTTTCTGCCAGAACCGCGCGCTGGATATCCGGGTAATCATAACCCTTGAGATTCAACAGAATTAACGCTCCCTGCAACGGTGGCAGAGTCGGGTTGAATGCGGCGTTTTCAGCGTAGCTGCCACTGAAAATACGACCGTCTTTACATTCCAGCGCGACACCGCTTGGCGACTTACTGTAAGGCATGTGCGAACGGTTTGCCGCTGCAATCGCCGCCTGAGAAAGCGCATCACCAGTCATCGCATAGCCGTGATCCTGCTCGTCCATCAGCAGCGTTTTAATCTCCAGATCTTTCGGCCCAAAGGCATCCGGCAGATAGTCACGCAGCGCGTGTGCCTCGCGGCCCGGCAGATGAATACGCAGATCCAGACCGCTGTTCAGTTCATTCATAAACTGACGGCAGTGACCACAAGGCGTGTAGTTAACGGTGATGGCTGCAAGCGCTTTTTCACCACTCAACCAGGCGTGGCTGATCGCGCTTTGTTCGGCATGAACGGTTTGCTGCATTGTCGCACCAATAAATTCCATATTGGCACCGAAATACCAGGTTCCGCTCACACCGCGCGCAATTGCGCCAACATTAAAATTCGACAATGGCGTACGCGCACAGGCCGCCGCCAGCGGAAGTAGTGCGAATGCCAGCGCGTCTTCGTCCAGCCCCGTTGCGCTCTTCAGCGATGAGACTTGCTCCCCGGTCAACAAAGCGGGGAAGTACTTGTCTGCCAGAATAGGTTCCAGTGCAGATTGCAAGTTATCCGCAAGTTGGGCAAAAGCGGTTTGAAAACGTGGATGCATGGCGTTGCCTCATAATCATGTAATGGGATAACAGTTTACGAACCCGTTATGGCTTTATATGTGATCTGAATCTCATTAATTATGCAACGCGTGAAACTTACATCAAAAATGCGCGACGCATCGCAAATTTTAGCCCATTACTGCCAGAATAATCGGGAAAAGGAACGGTGCGATCAGCGAAGTAATTATCCCGCATAACACCAGCGCTAGCGAACTAAATGCACCTTCCTGATAATCCAGCTCGGCGCAGCGCGCCGTACCGAGGGCGTGCGAGGCAGTCCCCATTGCCAGACCGCGCGCAGCTTTGGTACGAATACGCATCGCATTAAGCAATGTATGGCCAAATACCGCGCCGAGGATGCCGACGAAAATCACGCAAACTGCGCTGATTGCCGGAATACCGCCAATACTGCCGCCAACCGCCATTGCAATAGGCGTGGTGACTGATTTCGGCAGGATTGACGCGGCGATTTCCGGTGAAGCGCCCATCAACAATGCCACGGAAGTCCCCGTCACCATCGCAACCACGCTGCCGATAAAACAGATGGTGATGATCGATTTCCAGCGCGCGCGGATCTGGTGTAGCTGCTCATATAAAGGATAGGCCAGCGCGACGACCGCCGGTTGCAGCAGATCGTTTAGCACTTCGCTACCTTTAAAGTAGCTGTCGTAAGAGATGCCGGTCAGCATTAAAAAAGGGATGATCACCACCATTGCTACCAGCAACGGGTTAAGCAAGGGAAACTTATACCGTGCCGCCAGTTTGCGGGCGGCAAAAAAGACAATCAATGTCAGTGGTAATGACCACCAGATATTCGCCATCATTCTTCTGATCCTTTCTGACCTACGACTTTACGTTCACCGTGCACCAGTTGCGAACTCCAGCTCACCACCAGAAAAACCACCAGCGTACTGACAGCACAGGAAACCACTACCGGGCCAAACTGTGCGCGGAGCAAATCAAAATATTGCATGACGCCTACGCCAATCGGCACAAACAATAGCGCCATATAGCGAATCAGTACGTAGCACCCCGGATTGACCCATTTTGCCGGAAGAATTTGCAAGGCCAGCAGGACAAACAGGATCAGCATCCCGATGATGCTGCCCGGAATGGTTACCGGTAGCAGGGAAGCAATGAAAATGCCTGCATACAGGCAGGCATAAATCAGGACGAAAGCGCGTAAATATTGCCAGATAATGTTCAGTGTCTTACTCATAATCAACACCCCAGATGAGATGGATTCATCATACAATTAATTCGTAAAACGTGCTACCGATCACATTAAGAAATCAGCGCTTATTTTTTCGCTCCCCGGCATTACGCAATGCGCAACGAACTCAGGCATACATCAAGCATAGAGAGGGATTGCAGTTTGCAGCAATCCCTCTTTGTAGACCTTTAATCCGCTGACCATAGGCGCTAACATAGCGCCTCATTATTTTGCGGGTGATGATATGCGTGTGTTACTGGCACCGATGGAGGGAGTGCTTGACTCTCTGGTGCGTGAATTGCTGACCGAAGTTAACGACTACGATCTGTGCATCACCGAGTTTGTCCGCGTGGTGGATCAACTGCTGCCGGTAAAAGTCTTTCATCGCATTTGCCCTGAGCTACAAAACGCCAGCCGGACACCATCTGGTACGCTGGTGCGCGTGCAGTTGTTAGGTCAGTTCCCACAATGGCTGGCAGAGAACGCCGCCCGTGCGGTGGAGTTAGGTTCCTGGGGCGTGGATCTCAATTGCGGCTGCCCGTCGAAAACGGTTAACGGTAGCGGCGGCGGGGCGACGTTACTCAAAGATCCTGAACTCATCTACCAGGGGGCAAAAGCGATGCGTGAAGCTGTACCGGCGCATTTGCCTGTCAGCGTGAAAGTGCGTCTGGGCTGGGACAGCGGTGAGAAGAAATTTGAAATCGCCGATGCGGTTCAACAGGCTGGCGCTACGGAGCTGGTGGTGCATGGGCGGACGAAAGAGCAGGGTTACCGCGCGGAGCATATTGACTGGCAGGCGATTGGCGAGATTCGCCAGCGGCTGAATATTCCGGTGATTGCCAACGGTGAAATCTGGGACTGGCAGAGCGCGCAACAATGCATGGCGATCAGCGGCTGCGACGCAGTGATGATTGGTCGCGGGGCGCTCAATATTCCCAACCTGAGCCGGGTGGTAAAATATAACGAACCGCGAATGCCGTGGCCGGAGGTGGTTGCTTTGCTGCAAAAATATACCCGTCTGGAAAAGCAGGGCGATACCGGGTTATATCACGTTGCGCGGATTAAACAGTGGTTGAGTTATTTGCGTAAAGAATACGATGAAGCAACGGAATTATTTCAGCATGTTCGGGTGTTGAATAATTCCCCTGATATTGCAAGGGCTATTCAGGCAATTGATATCGAGAAACTCTAAAAAACCATAGTGATGTTTTTTGACAATGTGTTAGCTCTTTATCAATAGGCCGCACGGTTGTTTGGTGGCGTCAAAATTGCCGAGGCGTTCCCTGAAGGCCGGGGCAGCCCACATGGATGTGGGCTGAGGGCGCGTTTTACAGGGATGTTACCTCGCGCCCGACCCGGTAGCCGTAAGGGATAAGTCGAGGGCACCGCGCAGCGGCGATTTTGTTCGCCAGAGCCCGGGGGTGCAGGGGGCGGCGGCGATTGGCCGCCCCCTGCGCGCTCCTTGCGCCAGTGATTATATGAAGCAATGCACATGACAGGAGCGCAACAGGATGAGAGACTGAAATATTCTCGTTATTTTCGGACCTGATGACATTAATTAATTTTAAAATATCATCTTAAATACGCCAGTCACCACCAGTAGCCCAATCAGGAAAATAATCAATACAGCCCAGAGTATAATTTTCATTGGCGTTCCTTTATTTGTGAGTGCTGAATAAGTATAGGAAAAAACGAAGCCCTTTGCCGTTATCCATAAACGATTAAGATAAATCGGAAGATATCATTTACTTAGTCTATATTTTTCTGGGTATGTCGTTTTATTGCTACTGATGTATTGCCACGCGAAACTAAAAAATATATCGCAACACACGGTAATCTCCGCGCACCGTTTCTTACCTGATTATTCCCCCATGAATCGTGATTCCTTTTATCCAGCCATCGCCTGTTTTCCGCTGTTACTGATGCTGGCCGGGTGTGCGCCTATGCATGAAACCCGCCAGGCGTTAAGCCAGCAAACGCCCGCTGCACAAGTTGACACCGCATTACCCACGGCGCTGAAAAATGGTTGGCCAGACAGCCAATGGTGGCTGGAGTATCACGATAATCAGCTCACTTCATTAATTAACAATGCACTACAGAACGCACCGGATATGCAGGTGGCTGAACAGCGCATTCAGCTAGCTGAAGCCCAGGCGAAGGCAGTTGCCACTCAGGATGGTCCGCAGATCGACTTTTCGGCGGATATGGAGCGGCAAAAAATGTCGGCAGAAGGGCTAATGGGGCCGTTTGCTCTGAACGATCCGGCCGCAGGTACGACCGGTCCGTGGTACACCAACGGAACTTTTGGCTTAACGGCGGGCTGGCATCTCGATATCTGGGGAAAGAATCGGGCGGAGGTTACTGCCCGCCTGGGTACGGTTAAAGCACGGGCGGCGGAACGCGAGCAAACCCGCCAATTGCTGGCTGGCAGCGTAGCCCGCCTGTACTGGGAGTGGCAAACCCAGGCGGCGTTAAACACGGTCTTGCAGCAAATAGAAAAAGAGCAGAACACCATTATCGCGACCGATCGCCAGCTATATCAGAACGGGATTACTTCTTCAGTTGAAGGTGTGGAAACCGATATTAATGCCAGCAAAACCCGGCAGCAGCTCAACGATGTCGCGGGGAAAATGAAAATTATTGAGGCACGGTTAAGCGCACTTACAAATAACCAGACAAAGTCATTGAAGCTTAAACCGGTCGCGTTGCCGAAAGTGGCAAGCCAGCTTCCTGATGAACTGGGGTACTCCTTACTGGCCCGGCGGGCAGATTTGCAGGCGGCGCACTGGTACGTTGAGTCATCGCTAAGCACCATTGATGCGGCAAAAGCGGCATTTTATCCTGACATCAACCTGATGGCCTTCCTGCAACAGGATGCGTTGCACTTAAGCGATCTGTTCCGTCATTCCGCGCAGCAAATGGGCGTTACGGCAGGCCTGACGCTACCCATTTTCGATAGTGGTCGTCTTAACGCCAATCTCGATATCGCAAAAGCCGAAAGCAACTTGTCTATCGCCAGCTACAACAAAGCGGTGGTTGAAGCGGTGAATGACGTGGCGCGGGCAGCCAGTCAGGTTCAGACACTTGCGGAGAAAAACCAGCATCAGGCGCAAATTGAGCGCGATGCCTTGCGTGTGGTAGGTCTTGCGCAGGCGCGCTTTAACGCGGGCATCATTGCTGGTTCCCGCGTCAGCGAAGCCAGAATCCCCGCGCTGCGTGAGCGGGCCAATGGCCTGTTATTGCAAGGGCAGCGGCTGGATGCTTCCATTCAACTCACTGGTGCGTTGGGCGGGGGTTACAAACGCTGATGATATGCGCCTTCTATACTTAACGTTTATTCAGCGTTAAGTGGAGAACTCGATGGCACAGGTTGCGATTATTACCGCCTCCGGTTCGGGGATCGGCAAAGAGTGCGCGTTATTACTGGCGCAGCAGGGGTTTGATATTGGCATTACCTGGCACTCAGATGAAGAAGGGGCAAAAGATACCGCGCGTGAGGTAGTTAGCCACGGCGTACGTGCGGAGATCGTGCAGCTGGATCTCGGTAAACTGCCAGAAGGTGCGCAGGCGCTGGAGAAACTCATTCAACGGCTGGGGCGTATTGATGTGCTGGTGAATAATGCGGGCGCAATGACCAAAGCGCCGTTTCTTGATATGGCTTTCGATGAGTGGCGCAAGATTTTTACCGTTGATGTCGATGGTGCATTTTTATGCTCACAAATTGCGGCCCGCCAGATGGTGAAACAAGGGCAGGGCGGTCGCATCATCAACATTACGTCGGTACATGAACATACGCCGCTGCCGGATGCCAGCGCTTACACAGCCGCTAAACATGCGCTCGGTGGGTTAACCAAAGCGATGGCGCTGGAGCTGGTCAGGCATAAGATTTTGGTGAACGCAGTCGCGCCTGGGGCGATCGCCACGCCAATGAATGGCATGGATGACAGCGACGTGAAGCCCGACGCGGAGCCTTCGATTCCCTTGCGGCGTTTTGGCGCAACGCATGAGATTGCCAGCCTGGTGGTGTGGCTTTGTTCGGAGGGCGCAAATTACACCACCGGGCAGTCGTTGATAGTGGATGGCGGCTTTATGTTGGCGAATCCACAGTTCAACCCAGAATAGCGCAGTGAGGTGCGTGGATATTTCATTGGGTAATATTTTGGTCGGCATGAAAAGACGCACAAGCGTCGCATCAGGCATGGTACTCCGGATGTCGGATGCGGCGCGAACGCCTTATCCAGGGCAATGGTTTTACGCCTGATGATCCGGCTTTTTCTTCCCGCGTCGTTTCAGCCACCAGCGCACGCCTACCACCAGAACCACGACCAGAATCAACCAGACCCAGTGCTTCAAATGCTGGTCGAGATTGTGCAACCACGGCGCAATCACCTGACCACCAGCGTAACCGATAGTGGTAAAAATCAACGCCCAGGCAAATGCGCCGAGAATATTCAGCGGCAGAAAGATTTTCGGCGGCAGCTGGCTGGCACCAATCAGCGTCGGGCCAATCACCCGAAAGCCATACATAAAGCGCGTACCAATGACAAACAGATACGGATGGCGTTGGATAAGTTTCTGCGCCCGCTCAATTTTATCCTGATGTTTCGAGAAACGGCGTAATAGCTTGCCGCCAAACCGCCGCCCGCACAGATAAAGCACCTGGTCGCCAATCATGCCGCCAAGCGCCACAGAAAGTACCACCAGCGGGAACTTTAATAGCCCCTGATGTGCCGCAACGCCTCCCAGCAACGTCACGGTTTCACCCTCTGCCAGGCTACCGATAACCAGCGCGGCATAACCATATTGTGAGATGAGTGTATTGAGATCCATAGGCCAGTCTGTCTCCCTTTGGTTGCCTGTAAGCATACACCCTGTGAATCATTCACGCTGAAAAAGGACATACATCAGACGGTGCAAATTACATGGATGAACAAAAAATAATCACAAGCTGGCTTATACTTGAACTGTCAGGTTCATGAACTCACAACAAGGGGGCGGTATGAGCCATGTCTGGGGACTGTTTTCCCATCCCGATCGTGAAATGCAGGTGATTAATCGCGAAAACGAAACGATTTCTCACCATTACACCCACCACGTTTTGCTGATGGCGGCGATTCCGGTGATTTGCGCCTTCATTGGCACTACACAGATTGGCTGGAATTTTGGCGATGGCACTATCCTGAAGTTATCCTGGTTTACCGGACTGGCGATGGCTGTCCTGTTTTATGGCGTTATGCTGGCTGGGGTTGCGGTAATGGGGCGGGTCATCTGGTGGATGGCGCGTAATTATCCGCAGCGTCCGTCACTTGCGCACTGCATGGTCTTCGCGGGCTACGTTGCAACTCCGCTGTTTTTAAGCGGTCTGGTGGCGCTTTATCCGCTGGTCTGGTTGTGTGCGCTGGTCGGCACGGTGGCGCTGTTTTACACCGGCTACCTGCTTTACCTTGGTATTCCGAGCTTCCTGAATATCAACAAAGAGGAAGGCCTTAGCTTCTCCAGTTCGACGCTGGCGATTGGCGTGCTGGTACTGGAAGTGCTGCTCGCCCTTACCGTTATACTATGGGGCTACGGTTATCGTTTGTTCTAGAAAGTTCTTTGACGTTGCATTGCTGGCGTAAATGTCAGCAATGCAGCATTTCCTCACGATTCTCCTTTGACGATCGCACTTTTTGCTCGTTATGATGGCGTCGCTAGCCTCAGTAAATCCTTACTCCGGCGGTGCGCAACCCGTGCGCGTGAACCACTATCTGAATGCTCATCATGCCGAAATTTCGAGTTTCTTTATTTAGCCTGGCCCTGATGCTGGCTGTGCCTTTTGCACCGCAGGCCGTTGCGAAAACGGCAGCCGCTACCACCGCTTCACAACCGGAAATTGCCTCCGGTAGCGCGATGATTGTTGATCTGAATACCAACAAAGTGATCTATTCGAACCACCCGGATCTGGTGCGTCCGATTGCGTCTATCAGCAAATTAATGACCGCGATGGTTGTGCTGGATGCACGACTGCCGCTGGATGAAAAACTAAAAGTGGATATCAGCCAGACGCCGGAGATGAAAGGGGTCTATTCGCGCGTACGACTGAATAGCGAAATCAGCCGTAAAGATATGCTGTTGCTGGCGCTGATGTCTTCAGAAAACCGCGCGGCGGCAAGCCTTGCACACCATTATCCCGGTGGTTACAAAGCCTTTATTAAGGCAATGAATGCGAAAGCGAAATCGCTCGGAATGAACAACACGCGCTTTGTTGAACCTACCGGATTGTCGGTGCATAACGTTTCAACTGCCCGTGACTTAACCAAACTGCTCATTGCCAGCAAACAATATCCGTTGATCGGGCAGTTAAGTACTACCCGGGAAGATATGGCAACCTTCTCTAACCCGACGTATACGCTGCCGTTCCGCAATACTAACCATCTGGTGTATCGCGATAACTGGAATATTCAGTTAACCAAAACCGGTTTTACCAATGCGGCGGGCCATTGTCTGGTGATGCGTACGGTTATCAATAATAAACCGGTGGCGCTGGTAGTGATGGATGCGTTTGGCAAATATACCCATTTTGCCGATGCCAGCCGCCTGCGTACCTGGATTGAAACCGGTAAAGTGATGCCTGTTCCAGCAGCAGCGTTGAGCTATAAAAAACAAAAAGCCGCCCAAATGGCGGCGGCGGGGCAGACGGCACAGAACGATTAAGTGAATGACGGATGGCGATACTATGCCATCCGTAATTTTTACTCCACTTCCTGCCAGTTTTTCCGCTTACTGGTTTTACCGATCCCCGGATTCATACTGTTGGTCGGATCGTTCTCGCGATAAAACTTCTGCAACGTCTCCGGTGCTTTATACAAATGACCGACGTTATGCTCGGCAGGGTATTGCGCGCCACGCTGCTGTAGCAGTTCCAGCATCTGTTCTTTCAACGCATGCACATCCACGCCTTTTTTCACTATGTAATCCTGATGGAAGACATAGCACATAAAATGGCCGTAATAGAGCTTGTGCACCAGCTGGCTGTCGATCTCCGGCGGTAAATGCTCATACCACTCGGTGTCGTTACGCCGCAGAGCGATATCCAACGCCAGAATGTCTTCGACTTCATCGGAATGCACCGCCTGATAACGAATTGCTGCGCCCGCAGCGGCGAAACGGTGTAAAAACGCTTTGCTGCCTTCCTCCGGCGTACAGACAAAGAAATCGCCTTCGGCCTGATTGAAATAATCCACCAGCCACGATTTGGCTTCGCCCACGCCATCGCCCGCCATTTTTAACAGCAGATGATGCTCGTATTTATCGCGCCAGTTTTTCATGCGCGGCGGTAAATGGCTGGGGAACAGGTGACCGAATTTTTGCATCGCACGGTCAGTAAAATGCGGACGGAAGAATTTCACTTTCTCCAGCATCGCATCGGTGCGTCCCTTGAGATTAAAGAAGAACGGCATCTTGTCGGTGCCTAACTTATCAATCATCAGGAAGGTGTCTTTGCCGTATTTTTCCGCAATATCGTAGATATCCCGGTGCATATATTCCCCGGCAACCGGCAGATTTTCGAAGTTAGCCAGAATATGACGGCGGATTTCGGTCAGCACTTCCGGCTGGTTGGTGCCGATATAAAACACCTGCTGATTTTTTTCCGCTTCGAAGGTATCTAGACGTACAGCAAAGACCGCCAGCTTCCCGGCGCAACCAGAAGATTCAAATAACCGATCAGGATCGGCGTTATAACGTGCGGGCGTGTCGGCTTCAATATCACGAACGCGGTGGACATAGTCATAATCGTGGGCGTGACGACCATCGTGACGCACATCGTCATCTTTGATGCGATCATCATCCAGCTTGCTAAGGATCTGCTCCGGCGTTTCGCCCAGATCAATCCCCAGATGGTTCACCAGCGTCAGTTTGCCGTCTTCATTTATACGCGCGAATAACGACATTTCGGTATACGCCGGGCCACGTTGCACCAGCGAGCCGCCGGAGTTGTTACAAATACCGCCGATGACCGATGCGCCTATACACGATGATCCAATCACTGAGTGCGGTTCGCGTCCCAGCGGTTTGAGGGCTTTTTCCAGCGAATAGAGCGTGGTGCCCGGATAGGCCAGCACCTGTTCGCCCTTGCCAAGAACGTGCAGCTTGTCGAGACGCAGGGTGCTGATGATCACGATATCGCGATCATAGTCGTTACCGTTTGGCGTCGATCCTTCGGTCAGGCCTGTATTGGCAGCCTGCATCAGAATAATTTTGTCGGCGGTGACACAGGCTTTCAGCACCCGCCACAATTCCAGTAGTGAGCCAGGGAAAACGACAGCCAGCGCGTCGCCCTGACCAGAACGGAAGCCCTTGCGATAGCGGGCCGTTTTTGCGGGATCGGTGAGCAGGTGTGAATGACCGACCAGACGGGCAAGTTCATTCAAAAAGGCTTTATTATCAGTTGTTGTCATGGAAGACATTTTCCACTCCTTGTGGTGGCGAAAAAATATCACAAACTAGAATAGCGCCTTGTATGACAATTCAGCGAGTGAATATTTTGAAAATTCAGACAATAAACTGAGCATTCTTTTTCTCTCTCCATCATGCTTATGGCAAACTACGGTTTTTGCACCATTTTCGCTGCCTCGTCGGGCAACAGAGGAAGAAAAATCCATATGAAATGGCTATGTTCAGTAGGAATCGCGGTGAGTCTGGCCCTGCAGCCAGCACTGGCGGATGATTTATTCGGCAACCATCCATTAACGCCCGAAGCGCGGGATGCGTTCGTCACCGAACTGCTTAAGAAAATGACAGTTGATGAGAAAATTGGTCAGCTGCGCTTAATCAGCGTCGGCCCGGATAACCCGAAAGAGGCGATCCGCGAGATGATCAAAGACGGTCAGGTTGGGGCGATTTTCAACACCGTAACCCGTCAGGATATCCGCGCCATGCAGGATCAGGTGATGGAATTAAGCCGCCTGAAAATTCCTCTTTTCTTTGCTTACGACGTGCTGCACGGTCAGCGCACGGTGTTCCCGATTAGCCTCGGTCTGGCCTCGTCTTTTAACCTCGATGCAGTGAAAACGGTCGGACGTGTCTCTGCTTATGAAGCGGCAGATGATGGCCTGAATATGACCTGGGCACCGATGGTCGATGTCTCGCGCGATCCGCGCTGGGGACGTGCTTCCGAAGGTTTTGGCGAAGATACGTATCTCACCTCAACAATGGGTAAAACCATGGTGGAAGCGATGCAGGGTAAAAGCCCGGCAGATCGCTACTCGGTGATGACCAGCGTCAAACACTTTGCCGCATACGGCGCGGTAGAAGGCGGTAAAGAGTACAACACCGTCGATATGAGTCCGCAGCGCCTGTTTAATGATTATATGCCGCCGTACAAAGCGGGGCTGGACGCAGGCAGCGGCGCGGTGATGGTGGCGCTGAACTCGCTGAACGGCACGCCAGCCACCTCCGATTCCTGGCTGCTGAAAGATGTTCTGCGCGACCAGTGGGGCTTTAAAGGCATCACCGTTTCCGATCACGGTGCAATCAAAGAGCTGATTAAACATGGCACGGCGGCAGACCCGGAAGATGCGGTGCGCGTGGCGCTGAAATCCGGAATCAACATGAGTATGAGCGACGAGTACTACTCGAAGTATCTGCCTGGGTTGATTAAATCCGGCAAAGTGACCATGGCAGAGCTGGACGATGCTGCCCGCCATGTACTGAACGTTAAATATGATATGGGGTTGTTTAACGACCCATACAGCCATTTGGGGCCGAAAGAGTCTGACCCGGTGGATACCAATGCCGAAAGCCGCCTGCACCGTAAAGAAGCGCGTGAAGTGGCGCGCGAAAGCCTGGTGTTGCTGAAAAACCGTCTCGAAACGTTACCGCTGAAAAAATCGGCCACCATTGCGGTGGTTGGGCCACTGGCGGACAGTAAACGTGACGTGATGGGCAGCTGGTCCGCAGCCGGTGTTGCCGATCAATCCGTGACCGTACTGACCGGGATTAAAAATTCCGTCGGTGAAAACGGTAAAGTGCTGTATGCCAAAGGGGCGAACGTTACCAGTGACAAAGGCATTATCGATTTCCTGAATCAGTATGAAGAAGCGGTCAAAGTCGATCCGCGTTCGCCGCAAGAGATGATTGATGAAGCGGTGCAGACGGCGAAACAATCTGATGTGGTGGTGGCTGTAGTCGGTGAAGCACAGGGGATGGCGCACGAAGCCTCCAGCCGGACCGATATCACTATTCCGCAAAGCCAACGTGACTTGATTGCGGCGCTGAAAGCCACCGGTAAACCGCTGGTGCTGGTGCTGATGAACGGGCGTCCGCTGGCGCTGGTGAAAGAAGATCAGCAGGCTGATGCGATTCTGGAAACCTGGTTTGCGGGGACTGAAGGCGGTAATGCAATTGCCGATGTATTGTTTGGCGATTACAACCCGTCCGGCAAGCTGCCAATGTCCTTCCCGCGTTCTGTCGGGCAGATCCCGGTGTACTACAGCCATCTGAACACCGGTCGTCCGTATAATGCCGACAAGCCGAACAAATACACTTCGCGTTATTTTGATGAAGCTAACGGGGCGCTTTATCCGTTCGGCTATGGTCTGAGCTATACCACTTTCACCGTCTCTGATGTGAAACTTTCTGCGCCGACCATGAAGCGTGACGGCAAAGTGACGGCCAGCGTGCAGGTGACGAACACCGGTAAGCGCGAAGGGGCCACGGTAGTGCAGATGTACTTGCAGGATGTGACGGCTTCTATGAGCCGCCCGGTGAAGCAGCTGAAAGGCTTTGAGAAAATCACCCTGAAGCCGGGCGAAACTCAGACCGTCAGCTTCCCGATTGATATTGAGGCGCTGAAGTTCTGGAATCAACAGATGAAATATGACGCCGAGCCTGGCAAGTTCAATGTCTTTATCGGCACTGATTCCGCACGCGTTAAGAAAGGCGAGTTTGAGTTGCTGTAATGCTTTAGTAAGGGCGCGACGTTTGCGCCCTTTGCCTGATGTTCATATCTTAACTTGCTGAATTTTCGCCCTTTGTAGGCCGGATAAGGCGTTTACGCCGCATCCGGCAAGAAACGCCGGGCAAAATATGCCCTTTAAGTATTTATCTGATTCTGCAACTGAATCCTTCCGCTCAGGCTAACTCTGTCATTATCAACTATGCTTTTCTCTTAATTCGCTGAAAACAACAGTAAAAGAATGAGGAAAGCATCATGCCACTCTCAAAGGTCTGGGCAGGTTCACTGGTTTTGTTGGCAGCCGTGAGCCTGCCGCTGCACGCGGCTTCCCCCGTTAAAGTCGGTTCAAAAATCGATACCGAAGGCGCGCTGCTCGGCAATATCATTTTGCAAGTACTCGAAAGCCACGGCGTACCAACGGTCAATAAAGTGCAACTTGGAACGACTCCTGTGGTGCGCGGGGCGATTACTTCCGGTGAACTGGATATCTATCCGGAATATACCGGCAATGGCGCTTTCTTCTTTAAAGATGAAAACGATGCGGCATGGAAAAACGCGCAGCAAGGTTACGAGAAAGTCAAAAAACTCGATGCAGAGCAAAACAAGTTAATCTGGCTGACGCCCGCACCAGCGAATAACACCTGGACCATCGCCGTGCGTCAGGATGTGGCAGAGAAAAACAAACTCACTTCGCTTGCTGACCTGAGTCGTTATCTGAAAGAGGGCGGCACCTTCAAACTGGCAGCCTCGGCAGAGTTTATCGAACGCGCCGATGCGTTACCCGCGTTTGAAAAAGCCTACGACTTTAAACTCGATCAGGATCAGTTACTGTCACTGGCTGGCGGCGACACGGCGGTAACGATTAAAGCCGCTGCCCAGCAAACTTCTGGCGTTAATGCCGCAATGGCTTACGGCACTGACGGTCCGGTCGCGGCGCTGGGGCTGCAAACCTTAAGCGATCCGCAAGGCGTGCAACCTATCTACGCGCCTGCACCAGTGGTGCGTGAGTCGGTGCTGAAAGAGTATCCGCAAATGGCACAGTGGCTACAGCCAGTCTTCGCCAGCCTCGATGCAAAAACATTGCAGCAACTGAATGCCAGCATTGCAGTGGAAGGACTGGATGCCAAAAAAGTGGCTGCCGACTACCTGAAACAAAAAGGGTGGGCGAAGTAATTTCCCGTGACTTATCTACGTATTAATCCTGTTCTGGCGCTGCTGTTGTTGCTGACGGTAATCGCAGCGGCGCTGCCGTTTATCAGTTACGCGCCTAATCGTTTAGTCTCGGGTGAAGGGCGACATCTCTGGCAGCTGTGGCCGCAAACGATCTGGATGCTGGTGGGCGTTGGTTGCGCCTGGCTGACAGCCTGTTTTATTCCCGGTAAAAAAGGCAGCATTTTTGCACTCATTCTGGTGCAATTCGTCTTCGTATTGCTGGTGTGGGGAGCTGGAAAGGCGGCGACCCAACTGGCGCAAAATGGCAGTGCGCTGGCGCGTACCAGCCTCGGCAGTGGTTTCTGGCTGGCTGCGGCGCTGGCATTGCTGGCCTGTAGCGATGCCATCCGCCGAATCTCCACGCATCCGCTGTGGCGCTGGTTGTTGCATATGCAGATTGCCATTATTCCGCTGTGGTTGCTGTACTCCGGCACGCTTAACGATCTCTCACTAATGAAAGAATACGCCAACCGTCAGGATGTGTTTGACGACGCGCTGGCACAACATCTGACGTTGCTGTTTGGTGCGGTGCTGCCTGCGTTAGTGATTGGTGTGCCGTTGGGCATCTGGTGCTACTTTTCCACTGCGCGGCAGGGGGCAATTTTTTCTCTGCTCAATGTCATTCAGACCGTGCCTTCGGTGGCGCTCTTTGGCCTGTTGATTGCGCCGCTTGCCGCGCTGGTTACGGCCTTTCCGTGGCTGGGGAAGCTCGGCATAGCAGGAACCGGAATGACACCCGCACTGATTGCGCTGGTGCTCTATGCCTTGCTGCCGCTGGTGCGCGGCGTGGTAGTCGGTTTGAACCAGATCCCGCGCGATGTGCTGGAGAGCGCCAGAGCGATGGGGATGAGCGGGGCGCAGCGTTTCCTGCATGTTCAGTTACCGCTGGCGTTACCGGTATTTCTGCGCAGCCTGCGGGTGGTGATGGTGCAAACTGTAGGCATGGCGGTGATTGCGGCGTTAATCGGCGCAGGCGGTTTTGGTGCGCTGGTTTTCCAGGGGCTGCTAAGCAGCGCCATTGATTTAGTGTTGCTGGGGGTGATCCCGGTAATTGTTCTGGCGGTGCTTACCGACGCGCTGTTCGATTTACTTATCGCACTGCTGAAGGTGAAACGTAATGATTGAATTTAGCCATGTCAGCAAACTGTTCGGCGCACAAAAAGCCGTTAACGATCTCAATCTCAATTTTCAGGAAGGGAGTTTTTCGGTGCTGATTGGCACATCTGGCTCCGGCAAATCCACCACCCTGAAAATGATCAACCGCCTGGTGGAGCATGACAGCGGCGTGATCCGCTTTGCCGGAGAAGAAATTCGCTCGCTGCCAGTACTGGAGTTGCGCCGCCGGATGGGCTATGCCATTCAATCTATTGGCCTGTTCCCCCACTGGAGCGTGGCGCAAAACATCGCTACCGTGCCGCAATTACAAAAATGGTCGCGGGCACGGATTGACGATCGTATCGACGAATTAATGGCGCTACTGGGGCTGGAGTCAAATTTGCGTGAGCGTTATCCGCATCAGCTTTCCGGTGGTCAGCAGCAACGTGTGGGAGTGGCGCGCGCACTGGCTGCCGATCCGCAAGTCTTACTGATGGATGAACCTTTTGGCGCACTGGACCCGGTAACGCGCGGCGCGTTGCAACAAGAGATGACGCGCATTCACCGTTTGCTGGGGCGCACTATTGTGCTGGTCACTCATGATATTGATGAGGCGCTAAGGCTGGCAGAACATCTGGTATTGATGGATCACGGTGAAGTGGTGCAGCAGGGGAATCCGCTGACGATGCTGACTCGTCCGGCGAATGATTTTGTCCGCCAGTTTTTTGGACGTAGTGAACTGGGGGTGCGCCTGCTTTCGTTACGTAGTGTGGCGGATTACGTGCGTCGCGAAGAACGGGCAGAAGGTGAGGCACTGGCAGAAGAGATGACGCTACGCGATGCGCTCTCCCTGTTTGTCGCGCGGGGATGCGAGGTGCTGCCGGTGATGAACACGCAGGGCCAGCCTTGCGGCACGCTGCATTTTCAGGATCTGCTGGAGGAGGCGTAAGCGTATGAAAATGTTGCGCGATCCGCTGTTCTGGCTCATTGCTTTGTTTGTGGCACTGATTTTCTGGCTGCCTTACAGCCAGCCGCTGTTTGCTGCCTTGTTCCCACAACTGCCACGACCCGTTTATCAGCAAGAAAGTTTTGCAGCTCTGGCACTGGCTCATTTCTGGCTGGTGGGAATTTCGAGTTTGTTTGCGGTGATCATTGGTACTGGTGCCGGAATTGCTGTCACTCGCCCGTGGGGCGCGGAATTTCGCCCACTGGTGGAAACTATTGCCGCCGTTGGACAGACTTTTCCGCCCGTCGCAGTGCTGGCGATCGCCGTTCCGGTGATCGGCTTTGGTCTGCAACCAGCGATTATCGCCTTGATCCTTTACGGTGTGCTGCCCGTCCTGCAGGCGACACTTGCCGGGCTGGGAGCGATTGATGCCAGCGTGACAGAAGTTGCGAAAGGTATGGGAATGAGTCGTGGTCAGCGACTGCGTAAGGTCGAGCTACCGCTGGCGGCTCCGGTGATTCTGGCGGGCGTGCGAACTTCGGTGATTATCAACATTGGTACGGCGACGATCGCCTCAACGGTAGGGGCCAGCACGCTGGGTACGCCCATCATCATCGGGCTTAGCGGATTTAATACCGCGTATTTGATCCAGGGGGCGTTACTGGTGGCACTGGCGGCGATCATCGCAGACCGCCTGTTTGAAAGGCTGGTGCAGGCGCTTAGCCAGCACGCAAAATAAAGGTATAACCTGCGAGCATGACGCCACCAATTCCGCCTAACGCCATAAACAGGAACAGGGCAATGACCCCAATTTTAGCTATGCGCATAATGCACTCCTTATGTTAACGAAAGGATTGTACAGTAAAGCGCATTTGTTAACGAATCATTAAATGCCGAGTGGGAAAATATCATGGCCTTGTTCCTGCCAACTGGTGAGTTGTTGCTGTTGGGCGGAGGTTCGATTTTCACCGCACCACACCAGCAATGTACGGCCTTCGAATAGTTCAGGGCGTAGTTGATTGAGCGAGTGGGCGAGGACATCAATGCGCCATCCTTGTTGACTGGCAATCCAGCCCTCCAGCCACAGACGGGTGGTATCCTGAATATTCCAGCCAACCACCAGCGCATCTTTACCCTGTTTTTTACGTGCCGAAGCCAGACAAATGGCGATGTAGTTGATCAGTACGCCGTCGAGGATCGCCAGCAGCGCCTGGAGAGTCGGTTGTTGGCACTGAAGCCGTCGGCGCAGAGGAATAAACAGATGTGTGGTGAGTGTCTGGGCGGGGTAATCCTGACCGCGCTCTTTGATCCACGTTCGCAGGCTATGTAGATTGCCGCTTTGCAGGTAAGTCAGTAATGTTTCTTGCTGATCGCGCCAGCCGTTCTGCACATCAACATTTTCATTACTGAGCAGCATTTTAACTTTGCTGACCTGCACGCCGTTGTCGATCCAGCGTTTGATCTCGCGGATCCGGTCAATATCGGCATCGTTGAACAGCCGATGACCGCCGTCTGTCCGTTGCGGTTTCAGCAATCCGTAACGCCTCTGCCACGCGCGTAACGTGACAGGATTAATATCACAAAGCAACGCCACTTCACCAATTGTGTAAAGCGCCATCGTCTCACCCTTGCTCGCGAGGTCCCGGTTTAACTTTAGACGCAGTTTTGCGAACCAGGTAGTTTTGCCCGTTTTTTGTGCATCTATAGGGTGATTTTATTTTTGCCAGGCGATTTTGAGTGATCGTACTCACGAATTCTCATTTTTCTGCAAGAGTTCAAAGAAAGTTAAACGCAGGCAATGTATGTTACGCGTTTTAAAGGGAAGTGTGGTTTGCGGGTATGTACGATTTTAATCTGGTGTTGCTGCTGCTTCAGCAGATGTGCGTTTTTTTAGTCATTGCGTGGTTAATGAGTAAAACGCCATTATTCATACCGTTAATGCAGGTCACGGTTCGTCTGCCGCATAAATTTCTCTGCTACATCGTCTTTTCCATCTTCTGCATCATGGGCACCTGGTTTGGGTTGCACATTGACGATTCTATTGCCAATACCCGTGCGATAGGCGCGGTAATGGGCGGCTTACTCGGCGGTCCGGTCGTCGGTGGGCTGGTTGGCCTGACCGGCGGGTTACATCGATATTCGATGGGGGGCATGACCGCGCTAAGTTGCATGATCTCGACCATCGTTGAAGGATTGCTCGGCGGCCTGGTACACAGCATCCTGATTCGTCGCGGGCGCACTGATAAAGTCTTTAACCCCATTACCGCCGGTGCCGTCACGTTCGTCGCTGAAATGGTGCAAATGTTGATCATCCTGGCGATCGCCCGACCTTATGAAGATGCGGTGCGTCTGGTGAGTAATATTGCTGCACCAATGATGGTCACCAATACCGTCGGCGCGGCGCTGTTTATGCGTATATTGCTCGATAAACGCGCGATATTTGAAAAATACACTTCGGCTTTTTCTGCCACTGCGCTGAAAGTGGCTGCCTCGACGGAAGGCATTTTGCGCCAGGGGTTTAACGAAGTGAACAGCATGAAAGTGGCACAGGTGCTGTATCAGGAGCTGGATATTGGTGCAGTCGCGATTACCGATCGAGAGAAATTGCTGGCCTTTACCGGAATTGGTGACGACCACCATTTACCCGGCAAACCGATTTCTTCGACTTACACCTTAAAAGCGATTGAAACCGGTGAAGTGGTCTACGCTGATGGCAACGAAGTACCTTATCGTTGCTCTTTGCATCCGCAATGCAAACTGGGGTCGACGCTGGTAATTCCGTTGCGTGGCGAAAATCAGCGCGTGATGGGCACCATCAAATTGTATGAAGCCAAAAACCGTTTATTCAGTTCAATAAACCGCACGCTGGGCGAGGGGATTGCGCAACTGCTTTCGGCGCAGATTCTTGCCGGGCAATATGAGCGGCAAAAAGCGATGCTCACCCAGTCAGAAATCAAACTGCTTCACGCCCAGGTGAATCCTCATTTTTTGTTTAATGCGCTTAACACCATTAAAGCGGTGATCCGCCGCGACAGCGAACAGGCCAGCCAGCTGGTGCAGTATCTTTCCACTTTTTTCCGCAAAAACTTAAAGCGGCCTTCGGAGTTTGTTACTCTCGCCGACGAAATTGAACATGTGAACGCTTATCTGCAAATTGAAAAGGCGCGCTTCCAGTCGCGGTTGCAGGTCAACATTGCTATTCCGCAAGAATTATCCCAGCAGCAATTGCCCGCGTTTACCCTGCAACCGATAGTGGAAAACGCCATTAAACATGGGACATCACAACTGCTGGATACAGGGCGAGTGGCAATCAGCGCCCGACGTGAGGGGCAACATTTGATGCTGGAGATCGAAGACAATGCCGGTTTGTATCAACCGGTAACCAATGCCAGTGGGCTGGGGATGAATCTGGTGGATAAGCGTTTACGTGAACGGTTTGGCGATGACTATGGAATAAGCGTCGCCTGTGAGCCTGATAGTTACACCCGAATAACGTTACGACTACCATGGAGGGACGAGGCATGATTAAAGTCTTAATTGTCGATGATGAACCGTTAGCACGGGAGAACCTGCGTGTATTTTTGCAGGAGCAGAGCGATATTGAAATCGTTGGAGAGTGTTCAAACGCCGTGGAAGGGATCGGCGCGGTGCATAAACTGCGCCCGGATGTGCTGTTTCTCGATATCCAGATGCCGCGCATCAGTGGTCTGGAAATGGTGGGGATGCTTGACCCGGAACATCGCCCGTATATTGTTTTTCTCACTGCGTTTGACGAATACGCAATTAAAGCCTTTGAAGAACATGCCTTTGATTATCTGCTGAAGCCAATTGATGAAGCGCGACTGGAGAAAACGCTGGCGCGATTGCGTCAGGAGCGCAGCAAGCAGGATGTTTCGCTGTTACCGGAAAATCAACAGGCGCTGAAATTTATCCCTTGTACGGGGCATAGTCGGATTTATTTGCTGCAAATGAAAGATGTGGCATTTGTCAGCAGTCGGATGAGCGGTGTCTACGTTACCAGCCACGAAGGGAAAGAGGGCTTTACCGAATTGACATTACGTACCCTGGAAAGTCGTACACCACTACTGCGCTGCCATCGTCAGTATCTGGTTAACCTCGCGCATTTACAGGAGATTCGTCTGGAAGATAACGGCCAGGCCGAGTTGATTTTGCGTAATGGCTTAACCGTGCCGGTCAGCCGCCGTTATCTGAAAAGCTTAAAAGAGGCGATTGGCCTGTAAAAGACTGCTAAAATAGCTTTTTGCCTCATCAACACCTGAAGGCCTCATGCTAAGTAACGATATTCTGCGCAGCGTGCGCTACATTTTGAAAGCCAATAATAATGACCTGGTGCGTATTCTGGCGCTGGGTAATGTCGAAGCCACCGCGGAACAGATCGCCGTCTGGCTACGTAAAGAAGACGAAGAGGGTTTTCAGCGTTGTCCGGACATTGTTTTGTCGTCATTCCTCAATGGCCTGATTTATGAAAAACGCGGCAAGGATGAGTCTGCTCCGGCACTGGAGCCGGAACGTCGCATTAATAACAACATCGTGCTGAAAAAATTACGCATCGCGTTTTCGCTGAAAACCGATGACATTCTGGCTATCCTCACCGAACAGCAGTTCCGCGTTTCGATGCCGGAAATTACAGCGATGATGCGCGCACCGGATCATAAAAACTTCCGCGAATGCGGCGATCAATTTTTACGTTATTTTCTGCGTGGACTGGCAGCGCGCCAGCATGTGAAAAAAGGCTAAAAAATTGGCGGTCATGTTTAGAGCATGACCGCCAACCGATTATTTCACTTCTTTAAAACCAGCGGCTTTCATCACCAGTTCCATTTGCGCCATAGTGATACCTTTTTTGGCATCTTCAGAAGAAACGTTGATTCCTGAAATACCCTGCAGGGCTTTAAAATCCACTTTTTCCATATCGATAGTCACGTTTTCCTGCGCGTAGGTATCGGTATAGGTTAATTTTTCTTCAACACCCGCGATGTTTTTGTATTTGGCGCTTAACGGCTCAAGTGTCTTGGCAGCATCTTCTTTGGTGGTTGCACCAATGGAGGCAAATTGAATTTTGGTTTCAGAAGATTGCTTAAGCACCTTGTCACCTTTGTAGACATAGGTAATGGCAATTTCAGTGCCGTTCAGATTGGCGCTGAATTTCTTCGATTCTTCTTTGTCACCGCAGCCAGCAAGAGAGAAAACCAGAACAGATGCAACAACGAGGGAAAACAGCTTATTGAAAGCCTTCATGTAAAACTCCATTTTATTTAATCAAGGAACTGGTGACTCTCACCAGGGGCTATATAGGATATGCCTAATACCGTGGCGTGAGCAGTCCGGAACTGGAGTAGAACTCTTAGTAAAAAGCACTATTTCATCCTTGTTGCTGAAGCATGGGGAATAATTGTTCGCAAAGTAAAACACCGTTATTCATTGCTTCTACCCGTGCCTCGCTTTCTGTATCACGAAATTGTCCCAACACATGTGCCAGCCGATAAAAACCGACCGCGGAGAGGTCATTCGCCAGCAACTCTGCCTGACTAATAGCGCTCTGTTCCTGATAGCGCCAGCCGTTATGGAGCAGTTGAATAAGTAACGCCTGGCAGCGCATCAGCAACTGATGAGCGGTAGACGGCACAGGCAAAACGCTGGCAGAAGGTAGCGGTGCCACAGGCGCAGTTTCTGCGTCCAGCGCCCAGGCGCGGGTTTTTGTCATCATCACCCGTGGTTCCAGTGTCAATTGCCCCTCTACAAAGCTGACAAAGCCAGAAACCAGACTCACGGGGTCGTCTGTTTGTTGCAAAAGCGCCGCCATGCGTTCAACGGCAAAAGGAGAACAGGCAGATGCCGGAAGGGATAACGTCAGGAGATTATCTTCACCTTCGCCGCTGATTACCTGCGCATCCAGCGTCTGGCGGCTGCTATCCCAACCGAGCGAAATACACTCAGCGACCGGCAGAATAAATAAGTTATCGACCTGATTAAGAGGCCGTATGCAGGCGGGGGGACGCTGGCGTAAATATTCCCGCAAAGCCACAATGCCCGGCTGGCGTAACGGCGCGCTCAACATTTGCCAGGCATCAGGCGACAGCGACACAACGCTGCTTAAGCGGTTGCGGGTAGCTAACAGCAGCTCGCCATCGGCACTGCGTTTTGCTGCTTGTGAAACAATTTGCCCGCCCGCTAGTGCGCCAGCCTGAAAACTAAACAGCCGACGCGTAGCTGCCGGTGAGTTTTCCTGTTCACTTCGCGGCCAACTGCGCGAAAGGTGCAAAATACTGCCGGTGTCGGGATCGGTAAACCAGATGCGTAAACCATAATGCTCAATATCCTGCCAGCAACGCATACCTAAAGACACCAGCCGCAGATGATCAAGCTTTGCTTCTCCGGCAATGCCAGAGCCAACGACCGTGCGCCACGGCACAGGAGGAACTTCACCAATACTGTCGCGCCGGGCCATCTCTTGTGCGCAATTTAATCGACTGTTTAATGCCGCAAGCTGACGTAAGCATTCTCCGGCATGATAGTGGCTGGCGCGGGCGTGGAAGGCATCAACGCTTGCCCGTAGCTGTCGTAGTGATTCACTCACCCATCGCCAGTTGCAGCGTTCCGCCGCCTGCTGCGCGCGACTAAAAGCGGCCTCGTAGTGAATAAGCGGCTGGCTGATGCCGCCCAGCCATAATGCCTGGCTTAATTGCTGAACATATTGACGACACGCGTTACCCTCGTCGTTGGCAAACGGATCGTTAGATGATGTGACGTGTTCGCTGCGCATCTGCCAGATTAAATGAGTCAATTCCGCTTGCTGCGCTTTTGCCTGGACAAAGGCCTGTACTGCCAGTACGACATGTTCGCAAAGTGTGCCTTCAATACAATCACAACGGGCGAAACGAATGCTGCTACGGGAATAAAAACGCACATCGCTCATCGGTAAGCGGGCAGAGGGAATTTCGCCCGGCGTACAGAACAACTCAATGGTGATGCCTTTAGCGACCAGCGCCTGTGCGCGTTTGCGGGTAGCATCGGGAAGGGTAGCCAGTTCTTCCAGCCAGATTGCCGGATCCCACTCTTCTTCTTTTTCCGTAGACTGAGTGGTGGCACAAAGTCGTTGATAACTTAACACCAGCATCACGCGATGACGGCACATACCGTTGGCCCCGCAACTGCACTGAGCCTCTTTCAGTGCCTGGCCGTTCGCCAGCTGGGTACGGACACCGTCACTGAAGGTGGCGATTAAAGCGTCGTTCTCATGGCTGATCTCCGGGACGTTGCCATTTTCCAGTTCCTTAAGACTGCGCTTAACAAAACCGGCATTGCTTAACGCCGTCAGGGCCTGCGGTGTCAGTTCTAATAATTCCGGACGTAGTGAATTCATGACTGAAGATTCTCCGCAAGCCATGATGCCAGCTCGCCCGGCGTCATGGCGGCTATTTGTGCGCCGACATTAACCAGCGCCTGGGCCGTATCGCGGTCATAGCAAGGTGTTGCGGTGCTATCGAGCGCTGCCAGTCCCAGCACTTTGATGCCGCTCTGGACACACTTTTTCACATGATGCGTCAGTAATGATGATGAACCCCCTTCGTAAAAATCGCTCACGAGGATAATGACGCTTTTCGCTGGTTGTTCAATAAGTTGCCGACCATACTCCACGGCACTGGCGATATTGGTCCCGCCGCCCAACTGTACTTTCATTAATAACTCTACCGGATCGGCAACGTCTGCCGTGAGATCAACGACGCTTGTGTCAAACGCCACCAGATGGGTACGAATGCCGGGTAACTGCCACAAACAGGCCGCCATCACCGCAGAGTGGATCACCGAATCGACCATCGATCCGCTTTGATCAACCAGTAAGACCAGTTGCCATTGTTCGCTTTGGCGTTTAATGCGGCTGTTAAAGCGGGGGGATTCGATATACAACTTGCCGTGTTGCGGGTGCCAGTGTTGCAGGTTGGCGCGCAGAGTACTTTTGAAATCAAAGTTTCGCGCCAGTGGAATAAATGAACGGCGACGGCGATCGCGGACACCAGAAAAAGCCTGGCGAACTTCCTTTGCCAGTCGCGCCATAATTTCTTCAACAACCTGGCGCACTATCTGGCGGGCGGCAGCCAGTACTTCGGGATTCATCAGATGTTTGGTGTGCAAAACGGCGCGTAGCAGGCTTTCGGAAGGCTGCATACGTTCCAGCACGTCGAGATTTGTCACCACATCTTCAATGCCGTAGCGCAGTACGGCATCGCTTTCCAGCCGCTCAATCACCTGTTGCGGAAACAGCGTGTGAATACTGTTGATCCACTCAGGGGTGGTGAGATTTGAGCCACCTAATCCACCGGAGCGTTCACCACGCTGGAGCCGTTCAGGATCGCGCCCATACAGCCACTCCAGCGCGTGGTCTATCTGCCGGGCGTTGTCATCCAGCCCACAAAGCGTCGTTTCTGCCGCTTCGCCAAGAATTAATCGCCAGCGTTGTAGCTCACGGGTGGTCAGAAGATCGTTCAGTTCAGACATGGAAAACTCCCCAGTGTTGCAGCGATGCCAGTGCCTGCTGTTCGAGTTGTTGATGATGTGCAATGGCTTGCGGTGGACAATGCAACGGCATTTGCAGTGCCGAAACGGGAAGTTGCGCCAGTTGATAATGCTCAAGCACCTGATGCGCCAGCGTCCCGCGTTCTCGTGGCGGTAGCCAGGCCATTGCCGCGCGTAAATCGGGCAGGGCATTGGTAAAATCGGCATCACTTAGTTGATTTAAATGACTGCTGAAACCGGCGATAAATGCCGGCTGACAGGCCAGTTGATGACGGGCTAATGCCAGCAAACCGTGCAGCGCCTCGCCGGATTGTGCCGGGGATAACTGCGCCAGCATCGTCAGCGCCGCTTCGGCACTGGCGTTGGGATGTTCCAGACGCATTAGTGCGCCAAGAACCGCGCCGCGATCCAGCGCCGGGGCATGAATCGCCTGACTGCGTCGCTCCAGTAAGGCTACCGCCGCAGAAAGCGAAACGCCGGATAAATTAACGCCGCTATGTAGATCGCGCAGAATATGGCAAAGCGCTTGCCAGCTATGCAGGTGAGCGTGAAACTCCTTTTCATCCGGTCTGCCGTTAGATTCACACAGCCACAGCGTGCGATCGATAGCCGCGCATAACGTCGTTTGTAATATCTGCGCGCCTTGCATACCGCTAATTTCATCCAGCCGCCATAAGGCATATAGCACTTCCAGCGCCTGGCCCATTTCGGCAAATTGATTTTCCTGGGCGATTAATAATGTGAGTTGCTCCAGTAATTGTTGACTGAAGGACGCCAGACCCGCTAACGCCGCTTGGCTAAGACATGTGGTGATACTGCCGATTCCACCCGCGTCCAGCATATCGGCTTCTAATTTATGGCGTGCGGCTTCCTGGAGTGTGGCACCAAAGCAGGCGGCCTCAATCAATGCCGCATGCTGGCTAAGCGGGCGGGTTAATTTCCAGTGTTCTTCACCGTTGCCTGCAAGTGTCAGTGTGCTTCCCTGCTGGCGCACAATCCCTGGGATCTCCAGTATTGCCAGCCGATGTAACACCTGACTTTGCGCTAGTCCATTGGGGTTAAAGCGATTTAAGGTAAGCTCCGCCGGAAGGGAGATTGCGGTACGTTCCAGTTCGCAGGTGACATCTTTTGGCAGAGGAGGTTGTGGCGTAGAAGGGGCAAGTTTACCGAATCCGTCACCCGCTAATGTGTCTATCAACGTTAGCAGAATCGGATCGGTGTCGGGATGAATAACGCCGCGATAGCTCCACGGCAACGGCGCATTCAGGGCTTCTTTAATCAGCGATCCTGCTATGGCATCCAGCCAGTCAGTGCGTAACGGTAGTGTATGACCGCGCAACTGTGCCAGTGCCATTGCATGCAGATGTGCGGCAGCCATATCCGCGGTCGAAGCAGGCAACTTGTGCTGGCGCAAACGGGTGAGAACCGTTTTTAGCAGTTGTTCTCCCGCCTGCTGTAAGCCCCACTGCCAGCACCAGTTTTGCCAGACCGGGGCAGGCATTCCGGAAAGGTATCCTGCCAGCACATCAAGGCGCTTTTCACTGTAGGGGGTGAGATAACAACCTGTAACGGCATCTGCCAGCGACGGCAATTCTGGCGTGTTAATTTCCTGCGGGCATTCGCGCCACATTTTTGCCAGTACCGGAGCGTGCCAGCCACCGCAGACAACTAACACGTCGCCATTATTTTGCTGCATCGCCCATCCAATCCAGCGGGCCATAAAGGCTTCGCGCAGACGATTGATAGCATCTCCGGGGGAGTCGCCCCGCAGTTGGGCAAAATAGTGCGCCAGTGCAGAGGGTAATGCAGTTTGCTGGCTTTCATCTTCGAACAAGTGATCCCACAGGGTGTCGCTGTTATCCATGCGGGTGGCACGCAGCAGCAAGGCCTGGCTTTCCTCTTGCGTATCAGGCGAATCGTCCACTTCTTCACTCTGCGCCCAGCAAGGCAAATCGATGAAGTAAGTTTGTGCCTGAATACGACGTGCGGCTTGTAGCGCCTGCCACTCCGGCGAAAATTCAGCAAATGGCGTCCAGGCACCACGCCCGGGGGCTGCACCGTCCTGATACTGGCAATAACTGTAAATAGCTACCGGAAGCTGGTGGGCTAAAAACAGTTCGTCTACCCGGTCATTAAAATCAGCCGGGCCTTCAATCAATACGTATCGTGGCCGCTGGCTTTCGATTAACGATTTCACCAGCCGGGCGCAGGCCGGACTTTGATGCCGGATGCCGACAATTAACGGCTCGCTCATGCATCTTTCCTCACGGCAGGCGGTGGCGGGCTTGATAATAAGCCTGCCAGTGAGCTTCTTTATGTGTGGCGACTCGTTGTTCGAAGTAACGGCGCAGACGAGCGCGATCTTCTTCGTTATCTTTGACGATGGTTCCGGCAATGCAGTCCACCAGGTCGGCTGGCTCACCTGCGCGATTCGCTAAAAACCAGGCGCGGACGCCTACGGCGTGGGCCACGTTCACGGCTTCAGCGGTGGACATAATCGCTGTTAGTGTATCCATTGACGTTTTCTTTTCGCCGTTGGCACGCAGATCGCGGAAGGTGCGGACCAGTAACTCCAGTACCGCGTCAGGCACTTTATGCGGAATACCGCTATGGGCCAGCAAACGCGCCGAAGCACTGGCGACAAGCTCCAGCTCCTGGGCGAAATCCATAATCGGAAAGACAGTTTCAAAATCGAAGCGACGCTTTAGCGCAGCACTCATTTCATTGACGCCGCGATCGCGGGTATTGGCAGTGGCAATAATATTAAAGCCTTCTCGCGCATAGAGCTGACTGGCTTCACCAGTGAGTTCCGGCACCGTCATCACCCTGTCAGAAAGCATACCTAACAGACAGTCTTGCACTTCCAGCGGTGTACGCGTTATCTCTTCAAAACGGACGATTTTGCCGTCGCGCATTCCCTGGTAAAGCGGGGCAGGGACCAGCGCTTCCGTTGATGGACCATGATTGATAAGCAGGGCGTAGTTCCAGCCGTACTTGATTTGATCTTCGGTAGTAGATGCGCCGCCCTGGATGGTTAACCCGGCATCGCCGCTAATAGCGGTTGCCAGTAATTCAGACAGGAGAGATTTTGCGGTGCCAGGTTCCCCCACCAACATCAAACCGCGTCCGGTGGCAAGAGTGACTAACATACGTTCGACAGCGGAGGGACTAATCACCACTTTACGGCTAATATTTTGCGCGCTATCGCCAAGGATAAAAGCACGTGCCGCAGGCAAACTTAACTGCCAACCGGGCGGGCAAGGTGCGTTATCATTTTGTTTTAATTTTGCCAGTTCATCGGCGTATAACACAGCAGCAGGCGGACGCTGCAGATGATTATTCTGCGGTGACATATATTCATCCCTGAAATGTATTAATGAAATAAACGATATTTTACGCGCAATAAATGTTTGGCGCATTAGTTGTTTGAGCGGAAAATATCTGGAAAGCAGATCACAGTAAATAAAAAACCTGCTGGTGAGGCAGGTTCTTTTATTTACTATTTTCAGGCCCAACACCGCAGCCTGTGCAACATCGTGTTCCAACGAACGAATTATAACCACGGCTGGACCCCGTTGCAATTAAGATAATGAGATTTATAATCCAGGCCATTGGGACGTTGCGCCGGATCGGACCAATTTGAATTATTTAGAGTATATTATTCTATTTCTTGGTTGAATATATTCTGTAGTTCACGATTAAAAATTGCTATTACAGTTTCAGGTGATTCACCTCGTAATTTCCGCTCATCAATACACTCATCTCTTATATAAATCAACGCATCATTTATTAGCGGGTCAGCATCTTCTCGATCACGTTGATGAAATGTTGGACGTAGCCGGAATCGCTCCAGTCGATAGACGGAACCTGTAAATAATTCAGAGCATTTATGGATCTCAAGTCTGAAGGAAAACGGATTTTCAGGTACAGGGACCTCATAATCGTAAATAGCAACCAGCTCTTTTTGCACGATCATCGCTTTCCCCGCTGGTAAGTCGTGTTGATAACGGGCAGTTGCATCACTGCCCGCTGTGTTTTTAATGGAAAATGACGTCAGGTGCGCTTAACGCCACACTCAAATCAAACACATCAAGTTCGGCAAAAGTGACGGATTTATTGTCACGGTACACTCGAAGAGAACGGAAGCTCATTAGCGCTTTGCTATCAACATTGTAGTGGTTAAAACCGGGTGAAAACTTAAGGACCAGCCGGTACTCACCCAGGTCATAGACAAATGCGTCCTCATAACCTGACTCCCAGCCTTTGTATCGCATTCCCATAAGCTGCCCAACGGTAGCGGATTTACCTTCCCAGCGAGTCAGGCTGTTACTGGTTGACTCGTCAGGTGTGAGCAGCACCGTGCGGCGCGACAACTGGCGAAAAGGCGGCATAATTTCGTAATCGGCAAAAAGCTGTGCAAATTCACTGCGCATTTCTACTGTCATTTCTAACGGGTGGGCAATGCCAATCAGAGCGTCCGCAGGCAGGTCAATTGGCTCATCTTGCGCATTGCAGAACTCCCCCTCTGCGGCCACACGAAAGGCTTTGAGTAAACAACGCGGTTCATTTGCCGGATAAACCCCCCATATTAATCGCTGGGTAACCAGACGGGTAAAGGGATGATTAACAAACAGAGAATGAAAATCTGCCAGCGACCAGCGTCGGGTGGTACGTAGGGCAGCTTCAAGACGCGGGAGCAGGTTTTTGCTCACCTGAGTAGCATCTTTTTTTAGCCCTTTTAGTCGGGCCAGTGCCTCGGGCGCTTTCAGTTGATCGTCATCGGCGCGCAACCGGGGAACGCTTTTCTGGCGAACGTTTTGCTGATCAAAGATAACCGGGTTGAGGTTTTCATCGAAGCGAACGGTAAACTGCCGGGGACCAAAATCAAAACTCAACGCCTGCGGATCATCAAGGCCCAGGGTTGGGACTAATCTGTCCGCTAGCTCTTCCTGGCTTAGCCCGCGATTTTCTGCGACCACCTGAAGAAATTCCGCCGCGTTATCACGTAAGGGGCGGGATTTAGCCCGTTGCGATATATGATGCAGCTGTATCAGCGCCATATCATTATTCATCAGGGTAAGGATGTTCAGGCCGCTGACAGCACGGGCAGATTTGCCTTCTTGTGGCCAGGCGAGGATCTGTGTCGTCAGATCCCGTGCCGTGCTTTCGTCACCAAAGAGACTTAACGCCAGAAATGCCCAGTTGTCTTTTGCGGGGGCACCAGCTTGTTGCCACGCAGTGAAGAGATCCCAGGCAAAAGCTGCCAGCGTTTGTGGCTGGCAGAACGTTTTCAGTTGTTCCAGCCCGCTATAAAAACGTCCCCCCTGGGTAAAGCGCAGCATTTCGCCGATAATTTCCAGAGCGTCACCGGTAACAGGCTGATTATTAGTGATAAGTCGAGGCCTGGACCACATTGCCGGATGCCAGAAATCAGGGGCTTTTGGAATGCGTGCCGGGTAAATGTCCATTGGACCCTGTTTAAGCAACTGCTCCAGGGCAGACCATACATCTGTACGCTGCCAGCGGTTTGCCACGGTTTGTAGCAATTCGCCATGTCCCTGTTCGTACAGTAAACGCAGGGCAAGTAATGCGGCTTCGCTATTATCGCTGGGTTTGGTAAAGACAAGAGGGATAAGTGCACTAGCCGTATGTTCCGGCCATTGTAAAATCCACTGGCGAGCCAGATCACGCTGCGCCGCGAAACGTCGCCAGACGCGGGCAACAGGCAGCGCCAGTTCTGTTGCGCCAAAATTTAAAATTAACGGAAATGTTTCTTTTGGACGATGTGAAAAAGCCAACAGCAGACCTGGTAGCGCATCCAATCCGAGGATACTGAGAAAATAGTCCTCACCCGCGAACAGATGCTTTTTCTCATTGATACGCAGCCAGAAGGTCAAAGCCATCTCACGCGGCAACTGTGCCAATAAATACAGGTTCCAGACACTCTTTTCCGGACGATAACGTGAGTAGTTGTCATTTTCCCATATGTTAATTAACGCTTCTATGTGACCGCTGCGGAGCGCCTGTTCTGCTAATTGTGCTTCCGGGGAGTTCCAGCCATTCAGGATCTCTTCAACCCGCCCCTGGTAGTAATGCCACTGAACAATGAGTGAATTGCGTGCAGCATCCAGTTTTCCGGGGAGTATATAATTCAGAAACAGCCATACATCATCCCCAAAACCCAGTTCCTGTAATACAACTCGTCCACTTTTTTGTTCCATGCGTTCCGCAAGAGATTCCGTGCTGAAATAACGGGCAGACTCAGTGGCGGCAAGCCTCTCTTGTTCGCCTGGTTGCCAGTAAACTTGCGGAGTTAATTCGAGCGGTGCCAAATCAAGACGTGGAGCTGTCATTTTTTTCTTACTACGCCACGGTGGTGAAACGAGCATTTCAGGCAGACCGCTGTTATCGGTGCTATCAATAACCGGTTTTGGCGATGCCGATAAATAACGCTTCACCACTGACTGGGCTTGAGTACTTAACCACGGCATCACCCTTTCTGCTAGTTGTGGCTGCGATGCTATCAGCGTTTGTAACAGCGTACGCCAGTATTCATCTCGAGCTTTTTGCTGTGCAGGCAGCTTTTTGTCTTCGATGATTGGATAACCTGGGCGGGCTGGTGGTTCTTTTAACGCCAGCAGTTCTGCCAGTGCGGCGAGTGTCGCATGGGGGAAGTTTTTACTGTATTTAGCCACACGTTGCAGGCTGGGTTTGTTTTTATCAGCAACTAACAGCAAGGTGCGGATGACTTGCGGATGGTTAATTTGTACCAGCAGACTGCCGCAATCTTCTTTATGGGCATATATCGCGAGGCGCGGAACGGCTGCCAGTCCTTGTTCGCGCAAAAGGGCGGCGCAGGCCGCGTAGCCGAAGTGGTTTTCATGCGACATGTAGCTGGCTTCTCGATCGCTAAATATATCCTGGCTCCAGTAGCGTTCGAGTTTTCTCACCGCTTTGGGGTCAGTAGCAACAACTTTTAACCACTCCTTAGAATGAAAATGAGTCCGCGGGCATTCAAGGCTTACCAACTCATTGGCGATTTCTGGTTTTTCGGGGAGGATCAGCGCAATAAAAGGGCGGCGAACTTTGGTTATTCCTGGCAGTGCGGCAATGAGTTTGTCGGCGCAACGCTGCCAGCAGCTTTCCTCTGCCAGAGAGAGGTGTTTACGCAGTCGGAGATCGAATTCGTTATAGGTTTCTGAGCGATAACCATAGCCATAGTCCTCGTTCTGATACTGCAATGTGACTACCAGAGGATCACTCTCATAACACCGTGCAATAAACTGGCGTGCAATCACCACCTCAGTCGCATATTCCAGCCCCTCTTGTTGGACGATTTCGTCGAGCAACTGTTGGTTGTCATTTTGCGCGATACAGGCTAGTGCCGCCATTGTGCGGGCCGGGACTGAGGGTTTGTGTTCGCCGATCAAGTTGATGGCCTGCGTAATGGCGGACTGCCACTCCAGTGAAAAATTTTCATAACGCCAGACAATGTTTTTTTTCTTCTCAGCTTTTTGTAGCAATTCATCACCCAGTGTCTGAATGATGCTTTCAGTGATAACAGGCACCGGTTCGCCCGGCCATTTGCGATGACTGAGTGGTGTTTTGCCTTTTTTATATTTCAGTTCCAGTTGGGCGTTATCCGCCAGCCACGGTAATTCCTTGTCCATGCTCTTTCCTTATTCAAACAGGGCTTCAATATCGTTAATTAGCTCGCTGGCGGTGATGGCATCGAGTACGGAGAACTGCGCTTCCTGTGTTGAATTACTCCCCCAGCCATAGCTTTCCGCTTTGCCTTCCCATAACCACAGCTTGCTTAAGAGCTGCTCAGCGCTAAGTTCGGCTGGTGACATACCCACCGCAAAACCTTCGTCGATTTCCATGATTAACGACCAGCGACCCAAAGGTTTGATCATCCATCCGATCCAGCCTCCATCCTGTGGTTCGCCCTTTATCCAGCCTTTATTCGCCAGCCCCATGACCCGACCACTCGGGCATTTTCTGACTGCCCAGCGGGTCAGTTCACTGGCATTGCGCTCGGCTTCTGTCAGGGCGTAGCTGTTACGGTCGAGCTGGCGGAACGGTGGTAGCAGTTCGTAGTCGGCAAAAAGCTGACCAAAGGCGGCAGCATCCGTTGGTGATATTTCCAGAACGTGAGGAGTGCCGATAGAGATATCGCCTTCCGGCAGGGTGAAAAGATCATCGTCAGCGGTGCTGTAGCTGTTATCTTCTGCTACGCGAAAGCAAGCCAGTAGCTGGTTTTCGGCGCTATAAACGCCCCAAATCAGACGGCGGGTTAAGTGACGAACCAGCGGATGCTCAACCAGGAAGAGCTGGAAGTTTTCCAGCGACCAGCGGCGGCGCAGGCACATGGCGGATTCCAGCCTTGCTACCTGCTGGGCGGCGATGGTACGCGCATCTTTTTTCAGCAATTTGTAGCGGTTAACCGCATCGTTCGCCCGCGTTTCATCATCGCTTTTGTTCGGTTTGGGCAGGTCTTTCAGGCGGCTGCCGGAAACATCACGCACAAACGGTTTTAAGGTTTCATCAAAGCTGACGGTGAACTGCCGTGGGCCAAAATCCAGCAGCAGCGAACCGTTATCATCCAGACCGAGATCCGGTGCTAACCGATCTTCAAGCTCCGCCACCGTGAGTTCGCGGCTCTCGGCAATGTCGGCAATTTTTTCTTTTGCCCGCTCCTGTAATGCTTTGAATTTCAGTTTCTGGGCGATGCCGTTAAGCTGCATAAGGGCGATATCACTACCGATAGCAGCGAGAATATCCAACCCAACGGTGGCGCGTTTATGCTGGGATTCACCAGGCCAGGCGCGTATTAATGGCGTCAGTTTGCGGGCGGTGTCATCGTTACCGAGAACGCCTAACGCAGTGAACGCCCAACTCTCTTTCGACGGCGCGCCAGCGGTCTGCCAGGCGGTAAACAGATCCCAGGCAAATCCCGCCAGTGAGTCGGCGGAACAGACGTCTTTCACCTGCAATAATCCCGGATACAGAGCCTCTTCCTGAGGGAAGCGGAGCATTTCACCGAGGTGGAGGAGGGCGCTATCTGGCAGTGATTGGGCATTTGCTTTTAATACCGGGCGCGTCCAGAGCGATGGCTGATAAAAGGCCGGAAGAGTGGGGATTTTTGTCGGGTGATTATCTAAGGGATCGAGCGCAAGCAGAGCGTTCACCGCATCGGTTACTTCCGGCTGGTTATAACGTCGGGCGATTTCTTGCAGTAATGGCTGATGACCGTTTTCGGTAAGCATACGCAAGGCAGCGCGGGCGTTATCCTGTGCTTCACCGGCTTTGCCGAGCGCCGCAGGCAGCAGGCCGGTAAGGGCATGTTCCGGGTATTTCAACAGCCAGCTACGGGCGTTTTCGCGTAGCGTTTTCAGTTTGTTGAAGGCACGGGCGACGGCAGGAGCCAGCTCACTCGCTGCGAAGTAATTCGTGATGGGCAAGGCTTCTTGTGGATAGCGTGCAAGTGAGTTTACTAACCCAGGTAACCCTTTGAGTCCAAAATGTAACATGGCGTATTCGGTATCGGTATGTGGAGATAGGGTAAGGGCATTCCATGCTTTTACTGCTTTCTCCAGCGGCAATGTTGTCAAAATCCCCAACTGCCAATAATGCCCGGTAGGTGAATGAAACACCTTAAATTCACTTAGTAAGGTTGAATAATCTTCATTTAGCCATGCCTCAACTACCGCTTCGGGAGCTTTAATATATGTACCAGCGATCCGTCGTTGAAAACCCATCCTTGCCAACAGGTTGGTAGTACTTTCTTCATGGCTAACCGTGATGTGTTTTGAATACCAGATATATTTCGCCAAAAGTTGATTACTGATTTCTTCTGTCAGATAACAGATTGGCTCAATGCCTAATGGCGCTAAATCCAGCACCGGAATCGGCGATTTTTTCTTTTTCGAAAGCCAGGGAGGGGAGACTACTACGGCTGGCAGTAGATCGGCGCTGGCATGGTTTGAGGGCTGTGTCAGTTGTTGCTGGCATGATTTCAGTACGGCAACTGCGGGTGTCGAGAGCCAGGGAATGACCTGTTCTGCCAGTGCTGGTTGTGAGATAAGCATTGTCATTAGCATAATGCGCCAACTGTTCTCTTCTTTTTGCCCAAGAAGTTCCGTCAGTGCCGCCATTGCTGCATGTGGGAACGCAGCAATGGCTTTCGTCATCCGATCGTGACAGCGTTTAGTATGCCCGGCTACACGTATAAGCAGTGTTAATGCGAACGGATGATTGATATGACGCAACACATCGGCGCAGTAGTCACTTGCGGCATAGGGAGCAAATCGGGGCAGGGCTGCAACACCTTGCTCCTGTAATACGGTGGCTGACCATATCGCACCACAATAGTAATCATCAAAAATGGCATATGGCTCGTGATATTTTTCTAATGAGGCAAGAATGTGCTCATCAGTCGCCACTATTTTTAACCACTCAAGCGAGGGTAATTTTTTTTGCCCCAGTAGACGCTGGGCAATTTCATGTGCAATTTCTGGTTTTTCGGGTAATAACAAAGCAATTAATGGTTGCCGCCATTCTGGAATATGTGGAATTGCGGCAATAAGTTTTTGTGCACATTTTTGCCAGAGAGACTCTTCCGCCAGTGATAAATGTTTACGTAGGCGTAATTCAAATCTGGAATATTGCTCCAAGTAGTCAGGTGCAATGCCAGACGGCAGAATAATAATGACATTATTCGCATAATCCCATTTAATATCAATCTGTTGAAGGTGTATTATTACATCAGTAGCATATTCCAGACCGCCTTCCTGGACGATCTGATCCATAACATCCTCACGCACTTTATATCTTGTGCATTTCATTTCAAGTGCCGTGAGTACAGCCATTACTGGTGATGGTAGCTGTGTTGTTTTCAGGCCGTCGATCTGACTGATCGCCTGGGCGACGGTGTTTTGCCATTCTAAAGAACAGGCGCTGAAGTCAAATGTGGCTGTTTTATTATCCCGTTGCGACACACTACAGGCTAAGCGACGTAATTGGGTCAATTTGTCTGCTTGCTGAACAGGAACTCCGGGAAAGCGGCGATGACTTAACGTGGTGTGTACAACTTCGGGCGGAAAAACGACAGCAATATCTTTCGCCAGCCACGGTAAAACAGCATCTGTATTTTTGTCAGGCGCACGGGTTTCTGCTACGAAAGAGGGTTGTTCCTGAATAATGGTGGATAAGTCCGCTACCTTGAGAGAGCCCGTTACCGTTTGGGAAGGTTGCAAAGAATTATCCTTCGCTTGCTCCACATACCCCTTCTTCACCTTCTCCGCAATCAGCTTAAGCTCCGCTTTTGCCGCTGCCGCAGCATCTGAAAAACTTTTTATCTGGCTTTGCCCTTTGGTGCCAACTTTTCCCCAACTGATATGCAACTCGTTTCCCTGTTGCTCAACTGCCCAGAATTTATGTGATTTTTCGTCCTGATAGATAAAGTGTCTCATTCTGCATCCCTGTAATTTTATCCAGTTGAATGCAGATGCTACCAGTATTTATGCGGGTTAGAGAGAGACAAAATCGCAAGAAAACAACTTTAGGAATTTATAAAGAAAAGGCGCTGTCGATGCAGCGCCTTGAAGGGGGATTATTTCACCTGATGGCCTGGTTTAGCACCAGCATCCGGGCTTAACAGGAAGATATCTTTCCCGCCAGGACCAGCAGCCATTACCATGCCTTCGGAGATACCAAAGCGCATTTTACGCGGTGCCAGGTTGGCCACCATAATGGTGTGACGCCCGATCAGTGCCTGCGGATCCGGGTAGGCAGAACGAATACCGGAGAAGACATTGCGTTTTTCACCGCCGAGATCCAGTGTCAGGCGCAGCAGTTTGTCAGAACCTTCAACAAACTCTGCGTTTTCGATCAGCGCCACGCGCAGGTCAACTTTTGCGAAGTCGTCAAAGGTGATGGTTTCCTGAATCGGATCATCTGCCAGTGGGCCAGTAACTGGCGCGGCAGCTGCTTTCACTTCTTCTTTAGACGCTTCCACCAGTGCTTCAACCTGCTTCATATCGATGCGGTTATACAGCGCTTTGAACGGATTCACTTTGTGGCCCAGCAGCGGTTGCTGGATACCATCCCAGGTCAGTTCTGTATTGAGGAATGCTTCTGCGCGCTCGGTCAGTTTCGGCAGTACCGGCTTCAGGTAAGTCATCAGCACGCGGAACAGGTTTATGCCCATTGAGCAAATTGCCTGCAGGTCGGCATCGCGGCCTTCCTGTTTTGCCACCACCCACGGAGCCTGCTCGTCGACATAGCGGTTAGCCAGATCAGCCAGCGCCATGATTTCGCGCACTGCTTTACCAAATTCGCGGCTTTCCCACGCTTCACCAATCACTTCAGCGGCATCAGTGAAGGTTTTGTACAACTGCGGGTCAGCCAGTTCGCTTGCCAGCACGCCGTCAAAACGCTTGTTGATAAAGCCCGCATTACGAGAGGCCAGGTTAACCACTTTGTTCACGATATCGGCATTCACACGCTGAACGAAATCCTCCAGGTTGAGATCGATATCATCAATGCGCGAAGAGAGTTTCGCAGTGTAGTAGTAACGCAGGCTGTCAGCGTCAAAATGATTCAGCCAGGTGCTGGCTTTAATAAAGGTGCCGCGAGACTTGGACATCTTTGCGCCGTTCACCGTCACATAGCCATGAACAAACAGGTTGGTCGGCTTGCGGAAGTTGCTGCCTTCCAGCATGGCAGGCCAGAACAGGCTGTGGAAGTAAACAATATCTTTACCGATGAAGTGGTACAGCTCGGCGGTGGAGTCTTTCTTCCAGTATTCATCGAAGCTTACGCTGTCGCCGCGCTTGTCGCACAGATTCTTGAAAGAACCCATGTAGCCAATCGGTGCGTCCAGCCAGACGTAGAAATATTTGCCCGGCGCGTTCGGAATTTCAAAACCAAAGTATGGCGCGTCGCGGGAGATATCCCACTGTTGCAGGCCGGATTCAAACCACTCCTGCATTTTATTTGCCACCTGCTCCTGCAACGCACCGCTGCGGGTCCATGCCTGCAACATTTCGCTGAAAGAGGGCAGATCAAAGAAGAAGTGTTCAGAATCACGCATTACCGGCGTAGCGCCAGAAACCACCGATTTCGGCTCGATCAATTCAGTCGGGCTGTAGGTCGCGCCGCAGACTTCGCAGTTATCGCCGTATTGATCCGGGGATTTACATTTCGGGCAGGTGCCTTTCACAAAACGGTCCGGCAGGAACATGCCTTTTTCCGGATCGTACAGCTGAGAGATGGTGCGGTTTTTAATAAAACCGTTTTCTTTCAGGCGAGAGTAGATAAGTTCTGACAACTGGCGGTTCTCTTCGCTGTGCGTCGAGTGATAGTTGTCATAGCTGATGTTAAAGCCTGCGAAATCAGTCTGATGCTCCTGACTCATTTCGCCAATCATCTGCTCCGGGGTGATACCGAGCTGCTGAGCTTTCAGCATGATCGGTGTACCGTGGGCATCGTCGGCGCAGATGAAGTTGACCTCGTGGCCGCGCATTCGCTGGTAACGGACCCAGACATCAGCCTGGATGTGCTCCAGCATATGGCCGAGGTGGATTGAGCCGTTAGCGTACGGCAGTGCGCACGTCACCAGAATTTTCTTCGCGACTTGAGTCATAGTAGGCATTACTTCTTAATAGTGAAAAGGGGTTAGATAGTACCAAATGGGAAAATGTTAAGTAAGTACTTCTCTATATTCTTCAGGTAAACTATCAGCTGATGGTTTATCTATACAAAAAAGGAGTCGGGATGAACGAACAATCCCAGGCCAAATCACCAGAAGCCTTGCGCGCAATGGTCGCCGGGACACTGGCCAATTTTCAGCACCCAACCCTGAAGCATAACCTCACCACGCTGAAAGCGTTGCACCATGTCGCCTGGATGGACGACACGTTGCATGTGGAACTGGTTATGCCATTCGTCTGGCATAGCGCGTTTGAAGAGTTAAAAGAGCAATGTAGCGCCGAACTGCTGCGTATCACCGGGGCGAAAGCTATCGACTGGAAACTGTCGCACAATATCGCCACCTTAAAACGCGTGAAGAATCAGCCGGGTATTAATGGTGTGAAGAACATCATTGCGGTCAGTTCCGGTAAAGGCGGCGTGGGTAAATCCTCCACGGCGGTAAACCTGGCGCTGGCACTGGCGGCGGAAGGGGCGAAAGTCGGCATTCTGGACGCCGATATCTACGGCCCATCAATTCCCACCATGCTGGGCGCAGAAAATCAGCGTCCAACTTCGCCGGACGGTACCCATATGGCACCGATTATGTCTCATGGCCTGGCAACCAATTCAATTGGTTATCTGGTCACTGACGACAATGCGATGGTGTGGCGTGGACCGATGGCGAGCAAGGCGTTAATGCAGATGTTGCAGGAAACCTTGTGGCCGGATCTCGACTATCTGGTGCTTGATATGCCGCCAGGCACCGGTGACATTCAATTGACGCTGGCGCAAAACATTCCAGTAACTGGTGCAGTCGTGGTCACCACCCCGCAGGACATCGCGTTGATCGATGCGAAAAAAGGCATTGTGATGTTCGAGAAAGTCGAGGTTCCGGTGCTTGGTATTGTCGAGAACATGAGTGTGCATATTTGCAGTAACTGTGGTCACCATGAACCGATTTTCGGTACCGGTGGTGCAGAGAAACTGGCTGAAAAATACCACACACAGCTGCTGGGGCAGATGCCGTTACACATCTCCTTACGTGAGGATCTCGATAAAGGCACGCCAACGGTTATCAGCCGTCCGGAGAGCGAATTTACCGCTATCTACCGCCAGCTGGCTGACCGCGTTGCAGCTCAGCTCTACTGGCAGGGTGAAGTCATTCCAGGCGAGATTTCCTTCCGCGCGGTCTAACGCCTATTAACCATTCTGGTTATTCTTCATACACCGCAGAGATGTTACATTGATGCGGTGTATTAGTTTTTGCCGCATTAATGAACACTTATTTAATACTGCGAATATTCTGCGGACCTTCGTCCGAAACTCTACAAAGTCGATTGATCATACAGGCAATGCTTCATTATCATCCTTCGTGGCTGTGTAGTGGATGTACAGCTATAGTTTGTTATGCACTCATTCTATCCAGGCATAACCTTTACTACAGGGATAACGTTCAATGAATAAGTATTGGCTGTCAGGAATTATTTTTCTTGCCTATGGATTGGCTTCTCCCGCATTCTCTTCAGAGACTGCCACATTAGCGATTAATGGCAGGATCAGTCCCCCAACATGCAGTATGGCTATGGTTAATGGTCAACCTCAACAGCATTGTGGTCAGTTAACGTATAATGTTGACACCCGTCATCTGTTTTCTTCGCCCGTCAAAGGTGTAACGACAGAAGTGGTTGTTGCAGGTAGCGATAGCAAACGTCGAATCGTGTTAAATCGCTACGATTAATTTGGCAACCTGATTTTAATTGCATTTAGAAAGCCGAAATCATTTATATAAATGATTTCGGCTTTTTTATTGATATCAACAATACCATTTACATAAATCTACATTAATTGATAGATGCGATAAATAGTTAATACTCTTAAATATTTGTTGTATTTATATTGCAATGGTTAATTTGTTTTAAATCAATAAAACAATGTGTTTACATTGCGGCAACTTTTTTGATGTGAAAAATTTGTTTCCAAGAGATACAGACTCTTAACAACCAAAAAAAATTTTATTAAGGAACATATTATGAAACGTTCAATTATTGCTGCCGCTGTCTTTTCTTCTTTTTTTATGAGCGCTGGAGTATTTGCTGCAGACGTTGATACCGGAACATTAACTATTAAGGGGAATATTGCAGAATCTCCGTGTAAATTCGAAGCGGGTGGTGATTCAGTAAGTATTAATATGCCGACTGTACCAACCACTGTCTTTGAAGGTAAAGCTAAATATTCTACCTATGATGATGCAGTCGGTGTAACCAGCAGCATGTTAAAAATTAGCTGCCCGAAAGAAGTTGCTGGTGTAAAACTCTCGTTGATTACCAACGATAAAATAACCGGTAACGATAAGGCGATAGCCAGTAGCAACGATACCGTGGGTTACTATCTCTATTTAGGTGATAACAGCGATGTCCTGGATGTTTCTGCACCTTTTAACATTGAGAGTTATAAAACAGCGGAAGGTCAATATGCTATTCCGTTTAAAGCAAAATACCTGAAACTGACAGATAACTCAGTGCAATCAGGTGATGTGTTATCTTCTCTGGTTATGCGTGTGGCGCAGGATTAATAAATAAAATTGTAAGTTTCTCCAGGTAATAAACATGGCCGCTATCCCATGGCGGCCTTTTAATTTAAGAGGCATTAAAATGAAAGGATTATTATCTTTACTCATTTTTTCTATGGTCCTTCCTGCACATGCCGGAATTGTTATCTACGGGACGCGCATTATTTACCCGGCAGAAAATAAAGAAGTTATGGTGCAGTTGATGAACCAGGGAAATCGTTCTTCGCTGCTGCAGGCGTGGATTGATGATGGCGATACGTCGTTACCACCAGAAAAAATTCAGGTTCCTTTCATGTTAACGCCACCAGTTGCAAAAATAGGGGCAAATTCCGGGCAGCAAGTAAAAATCAAAATTATGCCGAATAAACTGCCCACTAATAAAGAAAGCATTTTTTATCTGAATGTTCTGGATATTCCACCAAATAGTCCAGAACAAGAAGGTAAGAATGCACTGAAGTTTGCGATGCAAAACAGAATCAAATTGTTTTACCGGCCGGCGGGTATTGCTCCGGTAAATAAAGCGACCTTTAAAAAGTTACTGGTAAATCGCAGTGGCAATGGATTGGTGATAAAAAATGACTCAGCTAATTGGGTGACGATTTCGGATGTCAAAGCTAATAATGTCAAAGTCAATTATGAAACTATAATGATTGCCCCCTTAGAAAGTCAGAGTGTTAATGTCAAAAGTAATAATGCAAATAACTGGTATCTGACCATTATCGATGACCACGGCAACTATATTAGTGACAAAATTTAATTGCAGGAGCTGCCTATGTTGAGAATGACCCCACTTGCATCAGCAATCGTAGCGTTATTGCTCGGCATTGAAGCTTATGCAGCTGAAGAAACCTTTGATACCCATTTTATGATAGGTGGAATGAAAGACCAGCAGGTTGCAAATATTCGTCTTGATGATAATCAACCCTTACCGGGGCAGTATGACATCGATATTTATGTCAATAAGCAATGGCGCGGGAAATATGAGATTATTGTTAAAGACAACCCGCAAGAAACATGTTTATCAAGAGAAGTTATCAAGCGGTTAGGCATTAATAGCGATAACTTCGCCAGCGGTAAGCAATGTTTAACATTTGAGCAACTTGTTCAGGGTGGGAGCTATAGCTGGGATATCGGGGTTTTTCGTCTCGATTTCAGTGTCCCGCAGGCTTGGGTGGAAGAACTGGAAAGTGGCTATGTTCCACCGGAAAACTGGGAGCGGGGTATTAATGCGTTTTATACCTCTTATTATGTGAGTCAGTATTACAGCGACTATAAAGCGTCGGGTAACAACAAGAGTACATATGTACGTTTTAACAGCGGGTTAAATTTACTGGAGTGGCAACTGCATTCTGATGCCAGTTTCAGTAAAACAAATAACAATCCAGGGGTGTGGAAAAGCAATACCCTGTATCTGGAACGTGGATTTGCCCAACTTCTCGGCACGCTTCGCGTGGGTGATATGTACACATCAAGCGATATTTTTGATTCTGTTCGCTTCAGCGGTGTGCGGTTGTTTCGTGATATGCAGATGTTGCCTAACTCGAAACAAAATTTTACGCCACGGGTGCAGGGGATTGCTCAGAGTAACGCGCTGGTAACTATTGAACAGAATGGTTTTGTGGTTTATCAGAAAGAGGTTCCTCCTGGCCCGTTTGCGATTACAGATTTGCAGTTGGCCGGTGGTGGAGCAGATCTTGATGTCAGCGTGAAAGAGGCGGACGGCTCGGTAACCACCTATCTGGTGCCTTATGCAGCGGTGCCAAATATGCTGCAACCCGGCGTGTCGAATTATGATTTTGCGGCGGGTCGTAGCCATATTGAAGGGGCGAGCAAACAAAGTGATTTTGTCCAGGCGGGTTATCAGTATGGTTTTAATAATTTATTGACGCTGTATGGTGGCTCGATGGTCGCGAATAATTATTACGCGTTTACTTTGGGGACTGGCTGGAATACACGCATTGGTGCCATTTCCGTCGATGCCACGAAGTCGCATAGTAAACAAGACAACGGCGATGTGTTTGACGGGCAAAGTTATCAAATTGCCTACAACAAATTTGTGAGCCAAACGTCGACGCGTTTTGGTCTTGCGGCCTGGCGTTATTCATCGCGTGATTACCGGACATTTAATGATCACGTTTGGGCAAACAATAAAGATAATTATCGCCGTGATGAAAACGATATCTATGACATTGCCGATTATTACCAGAACGATTTTGGCCGTAAAAATAGCTTTTCTGCCAATATGAGCCAGTCATTGCCAGAAGGCTGGGGGTCTGTGTCCTTAAGTACGTTATGGCGAGATTACTGGGGGCGTAGCGGCAGCAGTAAGGATTATCAGTTGAGTTATTCCAATAACTGGCGGCGGATAAGCTATACCCTCGCGGCAAGCCAGGCGTATGACGAGAATCATCATGAAGAGAAACGTTTTAATATTTTTATATCGATTCCCTTTGATTGGGGTGATGACGTTACGACGCCTCGTCGGCAAATATATATGTCTAACTCAACGACGTTTGATGATCAGGGGTTTGTAGTGGCACAGTAAATTTGGCCACCTGATTAAAGGTGATATCCTCACCACAACACAAAACAGGTGACTTAATGAACAAGAAAACCAAACGTACTTTCACCCCTGAATTCAGGCTGGAATGTGCACAGCTAATTGTTGATAAGGGCTACTCATATCGACAAGCCAGTGAAGCGATGAATGTCGGTTCTACCACGCTTGAGAGTTGGGTGCGCCAGCTCAGGCGAGAGCGTCAGGGGATTGCGCCCTCTGCCACACCTATTACTCCAGACCAGCAACGTATCCGCGAACTGGAAAAGCAGGTTCGCCGCCTGGAGGAACAAAATACGATATTAAAAAAGGCTACTGTAGATTCAATCTGTCAATGCAACACCCCTTTCAATTATCTCTTTCGGTGTTTTGAACTTCAGTGTCTTTCTCGGT